>Ga0068707_1001696_pt1 | contig 15437 bp, 17 predicted proteins | sample YNPNPMetaG_FD_66600 | JGI IMG/M metagenome (GOLD analysis project Ga0068707, IMG submission 66600) | Anoxygenic and chlorotrophic microbial mat microbial communities from Yellowstone National Park, USA - YNP NP MetaG | ecosystem: Environmental > Aquatic > Thermal springs > Hot (42-90C) >...
TGCAGCGATAAACATACTCAGAAGAGCTACCTCCGGACTGGGGGGAAGTAACGCCTGCGGAGAAGAGACCTCTGCTTCTTATAAATCTAACGGAGCAAGTATCTTCCATGAAGCAGGAGGCCCCGCCATGGTGAAGTTCCGCAGAACTTCTCCAGACATCTCCGCAGAGATGCGGATTTAGGGCGGGGAGCATGTCACGGACTTCCGAGCGTTATTGTCTTCTATTTTAGGGCCCATAGTCGAGCGGTCAAGACACTACCCTCACACGGTAGGGATCCCCGGTTCGAATCCGGGTGGGCCCAATCTCTCTATTTTTTGTTATCTGCATCACTGGAAAATAGGCCCAATAGAATTTATAAATAACTTTGGCGTCTTCGTCCACAGATACCCTGGGAACCGGAGAAATCAACGCCTGTGGAGATGGGACGGTGGTTCTTTACTGCCCCAGAAGTTATTTTCCCCTTATCCCGCTCCTTCTCTTTGCCCTGGACAGATGCTCCGCAAATTCCTCTATGTTCGCCCCCTCCGCCTCCTTCTCATCGCGGCTTATCGTGAGCGCCTCCTGGAACATCTGCTTCGCCTCCGCGGGTATCACAACAGTATCGCCAAGGAAGCACACTGGCATCCCGGAAACATCAGCAATTGAGTACAATGCCGAAACCAGGGCCGAAACCCTTGCGTCTGTTTTCGCAGGAACGATGAACTTCTGCCCGGATGCGACGCATTTCTTCATGCCACGGAGCAGCTCCTCCACAGCGCTCACTTCCTTCACTCCGAAACCGTGGCTTCCCATCCATTGCAGCGCGTCCGGGTCAAACCTGAGCTTCATGCAGACACCAAGACAATTGCGCAGAAAAAGCAGTTAAACCTATGGGGGGTCAGAGATTTGAACTCTGACAACCAGCTCCCAAAGCTGGCAGCATACCAGGTTAGCTCAACCCCCCTGCCGAGAGGATCAGTTCGCCCTTCTCCTTTCCAGGACGTAAACCCCCTGCATCTTTTTCAGCGTGAAACCTTTTTTATGGTATAGGTTGAGCGCTGGGTTCGTCGGCCTGACCTTGAGGAAAATATCCATTTTCTTCCTGTCGCAGAAGCGAACAGCGGAATCCAGCAGCCTCCCGCCCACTCCGCGCCCCCTCCATCCCGGCTCCACCCCTATCCCCTGCAACAGTATCCTGTTTCCCATCAGGATGAGGTGCACAAACCCTATTATGCCGCACTTTCCCTCCGCAACAAAATACACGTCATTCTCAGTGAAAAGCGGCTCGGCGTTCGGGAAAACCCTCCTTATGAAGGAGGCAAGCTCCTCAGAGAATTCCGCCCTCCTTATTATCATATCACAGCCCGATGTTCCTTAACCTTGCTTCGCCATTAAAAATTCCTATCTCCCCTGCCCTCCCGTTCCTGGCGGCCCCAACCTTGAGTACTGATGTCGCCCCGACAACCGCCACCCCTTCCCTGTCGTGTATGTGCCCGCACACGTTCAAAAGGGGGCATTTCTCCTCTATGGTTTTCAGGACCGCCCTGCTCCCTGCGTGCACGCCAAGCACGTCGTCCAGAATCCCGAAGGGAGGAGCATGCGTCACAAAAATTGTATTCCTGTCTATCTGCAGCCCCTTCATCCACGAATACAGCTGCCTGTCAGGGTATTCCCCGGGCGTGCGGAAAGGCGTGGGCGGGCTATAGCCGAACCCGACCAAGTTAAGCCCCTCCGCTATCTCCACCCGTTTTCCGTGTATGCACCTCTCCCCGGCAACCTCCTCCAGGAACTCGCGGTCCCCGTTTCCCGGGACCAAAAAAAGCTTCGGATGGACACCAAGCAGCTCCTCAAGGAAGCTTCTTCCGCCCCCTATGTCCCCGGCCACCAGCAGATAATCATAATCCTTAGCCCGCGCCGCCAGCCTTTCCAGCGCGGCCTCTTCCCCGTGCAGGTCAGAAACGGCAAGGGCCTTCATCCTGCTTTCCCTTTTGCGGTCATCAGCTGCCTTATGCGCGCCTCAAGGTTCTCTTTCAGCATCGGCGCGATGAACCGCTTTGTTTCCGAATCCGCCTTCGCCGCTATGGAAAGCTTGGCGGCAAGTGCGCGCGCAATCTTCCCGCGCACCCTCCTGTTTCCCTGAGAAATCGCCGGGTACTGGAATATGGCACCATGCTTCGGCGGAGAAACCCCCTTCCTGTTCTTCAGGTGCTTGAACAGCGCCTTCTCCGCGCCAAGCACCTGTATAGTGCTTGCTGGCATCATTGAGAGTTTCCTCAGGCTTCCTGCAAGGGCGATGAGCTTTCCCGCCAGTTTACCCCCGACGATATAGTGCATGTTCGGGCAAACTTCCTTCGCCAGTTCCTCTATGTATTCCTCGTATGATTCCATGAGCCCGTAAACGCCCTCAATCTGCCTCGCGAGCTCCCTGATTTTCTCCACATCCTTGGGCTTCAGCTCGCCGCCGGCGCTGGCCTTCGCCTTCGCGCATATGTCCATCGCCTTTTCCCGGCCCACGAATTCCGCAATTGCCGCCGGGTCTGGGTTTTCCTTGTCAAAATTGAGCACCACCGATATGTAGCTCCTCCTGTCTCTGGTCTTTAGCTCTGGGAAGTACATTGAATACATCTCCTCAAGCTTCTCGCCCATGAGGTTGGAGATGCTTTCCAGTTCCTCAACCGTGCGGGATATCTGGGCAAGCATCACGTCCCTGCTCCGCAGCGCGGCGGAGGTCTTCTCGCGCGCCTTCTTTATGAACCTGAGGCGCCTCTCCATGTCCGCGTCCTGGCCGCCGCCCCCTCCCCTTCCCTGCCTTCCGCCAAATCTCCTTCCTCCTCCAAATCCTCCTTTCCTGTCCATGGCAATCACTCAAATTTTTTCTTCCACATCTCCCTTGCAAGCTTACCGGTATAAGTATACTTTTCAACATCTGCGTTCTCCTTCCTTTCCCGGTGCTCCGCCAGGAACGCATTTAGCTTGCTTGCAAGGATTTCCTTTATCTCCCCGGTTAGCATCCTCCCGCTGCCGTATTCATCGGCGATTCTTTTTAATTCCGCATCATCAGGCTCAAAGAGCACGCTGAGCCACTGGAACGGCACGTCCACAGAAAGGTCGGCCCCAATCCTCCTGTGCTCCTCAAGGGTTGAGCGCCCTCCAGAGAACGCATATTTCATTATCTTCCTCCGCACGGTTTTCGCGTCATCGTCCAGCCAGATTGCGCTCTCCTTCATGCTTGAGCTCATCTTCCCCGCCGCTCCCTGCAGGGGGGGGAGGAATTTTGAGTGTATCGCCGCTGTCTTGTGGTATCCCATGCTTTCCGCGATGTCCCTTTGTATCCTCCAGTATGGGTCCTGGTCTATTGCGGCCGGTATCAGGCACCTCCTCTTCTCAAACATCGTGGGCATTATCTGGTATGCCGGGTAGAATATGAACCCTATGTTCGTCTCATTCGTGAACCCAAACACCGCCTTCACAGTGGAGAAGTTGATTTTTTTCGCTATTTTTACCAGCATGGGGTACACGTTTCCCACGTACTCGCTGTCCCTGAATATGAATGTCCTGTCCGGGTCAAAGCCCACGGCAGCGATGTCCCGCATGTTCTCGCCCGCGAATTTCGCTATCCCCTCCCATTCCGCATCGCGCTTGCACAGGAATTTCTCATCATCTGTAATTTCTATGTACAGGTTGGCCCTGAACCTGTCCTGCAGCCACTTGGCGAATATGAGCGGGATGAGATGGCCTATGTGCATCGGCCCGCTGGGCCCCCTTCCGGTGTAGAGGTAGAACCCCTTCCCATTCTCATAATCGTCCATCACCAGGTCAAGGTCCCTGTGCGAGAAGAAGTAATCCCTCCTCAGCATGGCGTTGCTTTCCCCGGCGTTCCTTTCCAGCCGGGCGCGCAGGGCGGGGGTTATCCTGGCGGTGCCGAAGTCCTTCACCAGCTTGTCATAGTCAACTTTGCCGGATACCTCCCACGGAGTAACAGCCATGCATCAAATTCCCATATAAAGGTTAAAAAACTGTTCCGAAAAAAATGCACACGTGAATTAAATGACTTTTGTGCCAAAGAAAATTTTCTTCACGAAGGGGGTTGGGGTTTCCAACACGAAATTGAGTTCTTTTGAGGAGGCGCTGCGCAGCGCCGGGATTGCGAGATTCAACCTTGTGACGGTCTCGAGCATATTCCCGCCGCACGCCCAGATCATAGAGCGGGAGCAGGGCCTCGCGGAAATGCATGCAGGGCAGATAGTCTTCACGGTCATGGCGCGCCTTTCATCCTGCGAGCCGAACAGGCTGATATCCGCCTCAATCGGGACGGCGATACCTGCGGACTCAAGCGTGCACGGCTACCTGAGCGAGCACCATTCATACGGCCTCAACCAGGAAAAGTGCGGGGATTACTCAGAGGACCTTGCGGCATCCATGCTCGCCTCCACCCTTGGCATAAACTTTGACGTGGACGCCGACTGGGACGAAAAGGAGAAGTACTTCAAGATGAGCGGCAAGATAGTAAAGACGTTCAACACGACGCAGACCGCGGTCGTGGACAAGAACGGGAAATGGACCTCGGTTGTTGCCGCGGCGGTCCTTCTCCCCTGATTGCTTTGCCGGATAAAAGAAAATGGATGAAAATAAAAGGAAGGAAGAACCCCCTCACTTCCTCTTTTTTCTTTTTGTGGCCTTTTTCACAGGCTTTGGCCTTGCCGGCGCGGGCTTCTTCACTGCCGAGTAGGGCGGGCTTATTGCAGCCGGCCTCACGGGCGGAAGCGGCCTTATCGGCGCGATTGGCCTTGGCGGAACCCCAAGCGGCTTTGCCATCGGCGGCCTTGGGGGCGGAAGCGGCCTTGCGGCAGGCCTGGGGGGCAACGGCGCCACCGGCCTCGCAGGAGGCGGGGCAACCGGCTTCGCGGCGGGTGCCGCAGGCTTTTTCTCCTCTTCTTTTCCGAGGAAGAATTCCTTAATTCCTTTTAGTATCCCCATGCTATCACGCTTGCGTTTTCAAGGACAAGATATAAAAACATTGCCCACCACGCCACGAGAGGTGGCATATTTTTAATCCCGAGCATGCCAAACTCATCCATGAAGCTCATTAGCATCTCATGGGACAAGATGCATTCCATGTGCGAAGAGCTCTCGCGCAGGATAGCCTCGTCCGGCTTCTCTCCGGACGTGATAGTCGGGGTGAGCAGGGGCGGCCTCGTGCCTGCCCGCCTGCTTTCCGACCTTCTCGGCGTGCGCGAGCTTTTCGTCATCCGCATATCCTTCTACACTGGAGTCGGCAAGGCTGCCTCAGCGCCGAAGCTGGTGCAGCCGCTCTCCGGGCGTTTGGATGGGAAGAACGTGCTTCTTGTTGACGATGTATCTGACACCGGCATGAGCCTCCTTGCCGCGAAGGAGCACCTGGAGCAGATGGGCGCAAGGGAGGTGAGGCTGGCAACGCTCCATTTCAAGCCCCATTCCAGGCTTAAGCCTGATTTTTTTGTTGAGGAGACCGAGGCATGGCTCATATATCCATGGGAGAGGCACGAGAGCGCCAAAGAGCTTGGGAAAGGCATTTCGGGGCTGTGACATGCAATTCGGATACAAAGTCTATATGGCCGTGTTATTCCTTTTCACAATGCCCATATTCATCACGCCATTCCTTGCCGCGCGGCAAGACCCTCTTGCCGGCACGCTTTATGTGTTCTACTCTTTCACCTGCCACCAGCAGGTCTCCCGCTCCATATGCTATTTCCCGGATGCCGGGATACAGGACTGCAGCGATGCTCCAGCCCATTACAGGGCTTATGAGGTGGAGAAGGGAGGCATGGCAGGATACCCCTTCCCAGTTTGTGCGCGGGATGTCGGCATATACGCGGCAGCCCTCCTTGGCGGGGCGCTTCTCTATTTTCTCAGGAAGAGCGATGATGATGTTGTGCCCAACCCTCTCTGGTTCATAATCGCGCTAATCCCAATAGGCCTGGACGGAGGCACGCAGCTCCTTGGCTGGAGGGAAAGCACAAACCTCCTGCGCCTGGCCACCGGAGGCATAGCAGGATTCGCATTCTCATTCTATTGTGTGCCGCTGCTCAACAGGGCGTTTCCTTGCAGGAAGCCGGGCCTTACTTGAGCCGTATTGCCTCAAGGTTCAGGGGCGCCCTCGCCTCCCTTTTCAGCATAGATGCGGCCGCCCTTGCCAGGTCCTCGGCCTTGTTCCAGTCCCCGTGCATCGTGAACACGCGCTCCGGCGTTGGCTTGAGGTTGCTGAGGAAGGCCATCAGCTGGTGCCTGTCGCTGTGGCCCGAGAAGCCCTCCACGGTCTCCACGCGCATCCTTATGTTCATTACCTTTGTCCTTCCGTCGTCCCCCATTATCGGGATTTCCCTCATGCCCCGCTGTATTTTGTGCCCGAGGGAGAGCGGGCTCTGGTAGCCAACGAATATAAGGGTGTTCCTCTCGTCCTCCGCCATCCTGTTCAGGTACTCTACCGAAGGCCCGCCATTCAGCATCCCGGATGGCGCGATTATGACGCTGGGTTCCCCGTTCACAATCGCCTCCTTGTCCTGCCCCTTCGCCACCTTAAGTATAGGCGACTTGAACGGGCTGTTGTTGGACAGGATGCGCCTCTCTATGCTTTCCCTCAGGTATTCCGGGTAAGCGGTGTGTATCGCAGAGGTTTCCATGACCATGCCATCTATGTATACGGGAAGGTTGAAGTTCGGGTCCCTCCTCGCGTAATCCTCCAGGACAAGCATTATCTCCTGGCTCCTCCCCACCGCGAAAACCGGGATGAGGACCTTCCCGCCCTTCGCAGCAGTTTCCTTTATTATGCTCACGAGCCGGTCCTCCGTCTCCCTCCTGTTTGATGTCACGTCATTCTTCCCGCCGTATGTGCTTTCCAGGAACAGCGTCTCTATTCTCGGGAAGTACGTGTTCGCCGGCTCGAACAGTTTTGTGTAGCCGAATTTCATGTCCCCGCTGTACACGAGGTTGTGCAGGCCCTCGCCAATGTGCAGGTGCACCATTGCGCTCCCGATTATGTGGCCCGCGTTGTAGAGCGTCATCTTTATCTCAGGGGTGATGTCCACCACCTCCCCGTACTCCACGGGTATGACCCTCCTCAGCTCATTCTGTATGTCCTTCTTCCCGTAAGGAGGCTCCACCCCGAGCGACTTCTTTGCCAGGTCTACGAAATCCGTCTGCAGGAGCGCCATCAGCTCGCGCGTAGGGGGGGTGCAGTAAACCGGCCCATCATACCCGTATGCATAGAGGTACGGGAGGAACCCCATGTGGTCGGTGTGGCCGTGGCTTATAATTACCGCATCCAGCTCGTCCAGCGGGAACCCCATGAAATTCAGGTAAGGGTAAGCTTTGCTTGCCTCCCCGATCACCGGGTTTATCCCAACATCTATGAGTATCTTGCTGTGGAGCGTCTGCACGAGCATGCAGCTCCTCCCCACCTCCCGGAACGCGCCGAGCATTGCCGCGCGCACCCAATCGCTTCCAGGGGGCGGTTGGCATATCTTCTTCCCTACGTTCAGGAGGAACTTCTTCCTGTTCTCTGCATCCGCAATCAGCCCCTTCCTTATGCCCCTGAGCGTGGATGAGGTTATGGTCGGGCTCCTGAGCACCACGGGGGTCCATCCGGTCCTTGTAATGATTTCCTTCAGTATTGCCCCACCCTTCCCTATCACCAGCCCGGGCTTGAGCGCCTCTATGAACACTTCGGAGAATATGGGCGAGAAGCTGATGGAAGCGACCACTGCCTCATTGGGTATTATGGCCTCTATCTCTTTCCTTGCCTTCTCAATGTCCATTAGCCTGCTTTGGTCCACGCGGACACTGACCTTCTTGCGCACCGCACCGGCAAGCTGCTTTATGAGCTGGTCGTTCTTGTAGAACGCATCTATGTTCCTTACGTATATGACTACGTTCAGCCCCTCTGTCTCCACCTTTGTTATGCCGCATTCCGCAGGCATTATCTCTGACACGGTTTTCTCTATGTCCTTCTGTTGCACACATACCACTCTCTTTTTATGCCGCTTGGCAGGCCACTGCCCATCTCACGGCAAAGGAAGCAAAAAAGCAAGATGCAGGCCTTGCGGCCGCCAATTAGGGCGTGCTGCCTACTGGGAAGCATGCTTCTTCGCGAAATCTTTTTCCGTGAGCTTCTCGGTTCCGTGGGGGGTGATGATAAGGATGTCTACCCCCTCGCCGCTGCCCGCGTCCCTCTTCATCGCCGCGCCAACCGCCCTCGCGGCTATCGGCGCGTTGTCCCTTACGCTCCCGTCCCTGATGTACATTTCCTCAAGCACGCCCATCGCAATCGGGGAGCCGCTTCCGGTGGCGGTTATGTCTTCCTCTGTAACCCCGCCGAACATGTCCACGCTGAACACGCGGGGCCTCTCGTCAACGCCTCCGACAAGGAGCTGCACGAAGAACGGGTAGTACTTGTAGTTTGAGAGTATGTTCGCAAGGAGCGTTGATGCGGCTTCCACGGTCATCTTCCTCCCGTGCTTGAGCTCGTAGAGCTTTATCTCCGCCTGCATCCAGCGCACGAGCGCCTGCGCGTCCCCTACGCCTCCGGCTATCGTCATCCCTATCCTGTCGCTTATCATATGTATTTTGGGGGTCTTCTTGTTCGCTATGTAATATCCCATAGTCGCCCTGCGGTCGCTTGCGAGTATGACTCCGTCCTTGCAAACTATCCCGACGGTTGTTGTCCCGGTCTTCTTTACCTGGCCGTTCTTCATTTCTTCCATTTGCTCACCAAAAGTAGTTAGGAATCTTTAGGGGATAAGGGTTTATAAAGGTGCGGATAGCCCTCCCTTTTCTATGATGTGGGCCGCATCCAGCAATCCATAAGCATAATCGCTCGCCCCGAAAGAGGAGAAGTAATCACCTTTCCTGAAGAAGTGCTCCGCATCCTTCGCATACTGCTCGGCCAGCGCAAACACCCTCGGATACTTATCCGCAATCCATGCGCTCCTCTCCAGGTGCTCCTCCAGTTTCCTGAGGCTTTTCTCCGCCCTTTCTTTTTCCATGCATAATCACCCCTGCCCGCCAGGCTGCGCCATGCTCGCCCCCCTCCGCGTTTCTTCTGTCGGGCCCGGAGGGATTTGAACCCCCAACCGCTCGGTTTCTCCCGCATTCAGGAGAAGGCATCCGAAGCCGAGCGCGCCATCCAAGTTGCGCCACGGGCCCAAGACTGTTTCCGGTTTCCGGTCTTCGGTTTCCGGCACCAATACTAGCGAAAGAAGAATAAAAACCTATTTAGTCAGTATCCTTGCGCCGTTCTCCTCAACCACAACAGTATGTTCTGCCTGCGACACAAGCCCTCCCCCCGCCTCCTTCAGCACGGGGTAGGCCTTGAGCACCTGCGTCCTGAGCATCTCTTTCAGCGCATTGCTCACCAGCAGCTTGGACGGGAACTTCTCCATCAGCCATCTCTCCGCAAACGGCAGCATCCCGTAATTGTCCAAAATGTGGGTAAGTATCTGCCTGGACTGCCTCATGCGCAATCCCCCGGGCAAATATAGTGAGAATATCTCCACCTGCTCGGTATCCGAAACGAATCCCTTCCCATTAGTCGCAAAGGGCTCCACCGCAAAAATATCCCCAACTTGGAATTCATAAGGGTCCTCAGTTTTCACATTAGGAATGTCTATCCCCGCATGAAGAAGCCCGGTCTTTATCATATGCCCCGTGAGGTTCGCAATCGGCCTGTATCCGTACCCCTTTATCGTCTCTTCCACAATCCCGCCGATCTCCCCCACCTTTACTCCGGGCTTGATTCCCGCAATAGCATTCTCCAGGGCTTTTTCCACCGCCTCCACCAATTTTCCGTTCTTGTCGCTTAGGTCTATCGTGTAAGCGGTGTCGGCAAGCGCCCCGTTCACGCTCACCCCGAAATCTATTTTTACGACATCAGTTTCCCTGAAGAGCGCCTGGTCCCCCTTCTCAGGGGTATAATGGGCGGCGATTTCATTTATGGAAACATTGGCCGGAAAGGCCGGAAAAGCCCCTTCTTCAATTATCATCCCCTCTATTGTCTCTGCAACATCCAGGAGGCTCGCATCCACCATCACCAGCGACTTGCTTTCCTCGCGGACCTTTGCGGCAATCTTCCCCGCCTGCTCAAACTCGGAAAGCGGTGCCTCAACGAATTCGTCCATGGGGAGTTGTTCCACCGAAGAAATTATAATGCCTGCTGAGTGGCTTCCAGGGGTATGCCCGCAAGGCAGGCGAGGGCGTTCTTTACATCCTTTTCTTTCCCCCGCCCCTCGCGCAGCATGCGCTCCAGCAGCCATTTCCAGCGGCTCACCTCGCATTCCGGCTGTGGTATCCTGCCGCTGCTGCATGAAAAAACCATTCCGCACAGCAGCCTTGGGAAGAACCTGAAATTCAAACCCATATCCTCCCTGCGCGACAGCTCCGCGTACAGCCCGCGGAACACCTCATACGCCCTGGCCGGGTTCGCCCTCCCCAGTTCCGAATATGCGATAATCATCACATATCTCAGGCTCTCCAGTATTTCTTGTTCTTTATGAAGTTCTTCTGCGCCTCCAGCAGTTCCAAAAGAAGGATGTCCTCGTCCTTGTGCAGCTTGCTCAGGACCCTGTCTGCTGTCTTGGGCCCTATGCCATACATCGAGAGCGCAAGCAACCCCCTTTTTCCATAAGCCCTCAAAATCGCCGCCTTGCCGGCAAGCTCTTCCGGGGTTCCGGGCCAGATGGTGAGCGAAGCCCTTCCGCATTTATGGCACTTGTAATTTTCCGGCGCATTCGCAACCGTGGTAATCCTCTCCGCGCCGCAGGAAAGGCACCGCAGCGCAACCCTTTTCTTCCCCAATTCCTCCCGGATGGATTTCAGCATCGCCTCCCGCGGCTGGATGGAAGGGGCCCCTTCTTCCTTCCTCCGTATCCCTTCCATGGCGAAGAATGACAATTTCTCCCGCTCCTCAAAAACCAGCCCCAGCTCCTTCTTCATCAGCCCCATAAGGACCTTTTTCGTCCCTTCCAAATCAAAGTACCTCCTGAAGATGGAATTCACCGTTTCTTCATACACGGGAGTGCCGACCATCAATCTTATGAGCTTCGTGCCCACCATCGCATCCTCCCCAAACATCCCGAACATCCTTCCGGTATGCAGGAAAACAATCCTCAAGGCAGATGAGTTCCACAAGGACTCTTCCGCATCAAACTCCAGATCGTAGGGAACGAGCGCCGCATCAATCCATTCCCTTTTCGCAGGAAAGGGCAGCTTCAGCATAACCCTGTACGGGTCAGTGGCAACCGCAACCTCCGCGCCCAGTTTTTTCGCAAGCCGCAATTGCAAAACCTTCCCAAGCGTGTAATTCACCTGCGTCCCGAAGCACGAGTGCAGCACCACAGATTCCTTCGCTATCTCAACCACAATCCTTTTATCGTCCGGAATTATCCTCTCCCCGTGCGCATCCCCGTCCTCCCTCCGCAGCCTCCCAACCTCCTGCGCAATCTCCCTGTGCACGGGAATGTCCTCGCCCACCCAGTCAGGGATGATAAAGTCCGCGGATGACGCTGGCTCTGCCAGCAATTCCGAAGAAAGCTCAATCATCCTCCATACCTTCCCCTTTGAGGAGAAGAATTCCCCCGGCGCGAGATTTGCGACAAACCGCTCATCCAGGGATGCGACTATCCTGTTGGTGCTGGAATCCCGGAGCAGGTATTTCCTCTCCTTCGGTATTGTCGTCAAATTGTAGAAATAATACTCCCTCGCCGCCTGCCTTGCCGCAGCGGTGCCGTCAGGGTTCAGGAAGATGAGCCTCTCCCTCTCAAGCTGCCTCACAACCCGCCGGAACTCTTCCGGCTTCAGCGCAAACGCATGCGCCCTGTCCAGCATCTCATACGCGCAATCTATGCCCATCCTCCCGTTTTCAAGAAGCAGCCCGACAAACTGGTGCGCTGCGACATCCATCGCGCCCCGCACCGCCTTCCTCTCCTCCAAAAACCCGCTTTCAAACTTGTTCTTGATGGCCCGTGCCTCCATCCACTCATCGTAATCACTCACGACTATTTTTCCCACTGGTTTCAAATGCATGGCATGCCCGCTCCTCCCAACACGCTGCACAAGCCGCGCCACCTCCCTGGGCGAATTGAACTGTATTATCTCCTCAATGTCCCCTATGTCTATCCCCAGTTCCAGGGAGGAGGTCGCCACCACGGTTTTCGTCTCCCCTCCCTTAAGCCCCTCCTCGGTCTTCAGCCGCACTTCCGCGGAAAGCGAGCCGTGGTGGATGTCTATGGGAACCTTCTCCATGCCGAGGTAAGTTGCGAGCCCCTCCGCGGTGCTCCTCGTATTCACAAACACTATCCTCCTCTTTCCCTGCCCCTTCTCCAGCATCTCCTTGACCTTCTCAAATATTTTCTTCTCACCGCCATATGCCTTGATTATCTCCAAATCCATCTCGCGCCCCTTCTCCGCGCCCAGCACTTCAAAATCACGCCTGCCGCAGATGAGTTTCCCTGCCTCGTGCGGGTTTGCGATGGTCGCGCTCAGCCCAATCCTCTGGAATTCTGCGATTTCCGCGAGCCTTTCCAGCCCCATGGACAATTGCGACCCGCGCTTGTTGCTCAGGAGCTCGTGCACCTCGTCCACAACCACGTGCCTCACGTTCGCGAGGTGCTTCCTCATCACCCTTCCGACAAGGAGCGCTTGCAGCGTTTCAGGGGTAACAATCAGCAGCTGCGGAGGCGAAGCCCTCTGCTTCCCCCTCTCGCTCGCGCTCGTGTCCCCGTGCCTCACTGCGTGCGTTATGCCCGCGTGGTCGCACCACCAGCCCATCCTCTTCTTCATGTCCCTGTTGAGGGCACGCAGCGGCGTGATATAAAGGCAGGAAATCCCGGGCTTTCCCTGCACCATTTCCAAAACAGGGAGCAGCGCTGCCTCTGTCTTTCCGCTGCCGGTTGGCGCCACAAGCAGCGCATTCTTCCCCTGCAGGAGCACCGGCATCGCCTTCTTTTGTATTGCCGTGGGCTCCGGGAACTTTTTCCTGAACAAAGAGGCTATCGTCTCCATTTTCTCCAGGCTTATTCCGCATCGGGAGTATAAATGCCTTTCCTGGGGGCGTTCTGCTCAGCCGGGCCCTTCCTTCTCAGGCTTCACTTCCACACTCATCCCATCCTTCGCTATTTCAGTATTCCTGAAAACCGCCCGCGCTTCGGAAAGCAATTCCTTCTCCGCATCCGCATACCTGCAGCTTATATGGGTCAGGATAAGCCTCTTTACGCCCGCCCTGCTGGCAATGCGCGCTGCTTCGGCTGCGGTGGCATGGTACCTCCCTTCCGCCTCGTCGCCCATCCCCTCCCCGAAAGTGGCATCGTGGATGAGAAGGTCCGCGCCCTCCGCCGCCCTCACAACGCTTTCCGAAGGCTGCGTGTCCCCGGAATAAACAACCTTGACCCCCTTCCTTTCCCAGCTCACGTCATCAAGCCGGATTTTCTTCCCGCCCACTTCCACGAACCCCTTTTTCTGTATCTCCCTGAACATGGGGCCCTTCAGCCCCATGCCTTTCGCCTTCTCCTCCCAGAATTTCCTTTTGTTGTCCTCCTGGAAAACAAGGCCGAACGCATCCCCGCCGTGCTCAACGCGGAAGGCGGATATTGAGTAATCCTTGCCGCGGTAGAGCTCGCCCTCCCGCATCTCCCTGAACCTTATGAAGTCGGGCCTCCGCATGAACGAGGGGCTCATGCTTTCAATAATGCGCGCAAGCCCGCGCGGCGCAAAAATCTGCAGGCTCTCCCTCTGCGTGTTCATCCGTATCGTCTCCATTAGCCCGAACACCCCGAGGAAGTGGTCAAGGTGGAGATGCGTAATGAAGATTGCCTCAACGCTCCCATACCCAACGCCGCGCCTCATCATCTCGCGCTGCGTCCCCTCGCCACAATCCCACAGGAACAGTTTGTCCCAGTGCAGCGCAATCGCCGGCATGGCCCTTTTCACCGAAGGGACCGCCCCCCCGGTCCCGAGAAAATCCACCTCGAGCATAGCAGTATCACTGGGAGGAGAAATATAAAAAGGGCTTCGTAGCCCTTGGAAAATAAGGGAAGCCCCTCACATCTTCTCTGCTGCGGGCTTCTGCTTGCTCTTGACTATCTTTACTTTGGAAGGAGTGAGAAGTATGAGCTCGTTCGTGAGGAGCGCGATGTCCCCATTCATCTTCTCTGCCCCGACCTTGAGCTTGCCAATGATGCCCTTGAGCCTGTTTGGCTGCTTGGAGAGCGGAAGGACATTTACGATTATTATATTCTTGCTTGTGAGCTCCTTCATGACGAGGTTCGCGTCGCCCTCGTTCCTGAGGTCCACCCTCTTCACGTAGAAGTCCGCCGGCGGATTTACAGCGTCGCCCTCGGACTCTATTTCGAGGTACTCCTCCAGGTTCGGCTCTTCCGCCTCTTTCTCTTTTCCAAATATCTTGTCGAATATTCCCATCGTCTCACCTTGCGCTGGACTGTTGCTATTGATGAGAAAGGATTAATAAAGCATATACGTCCGTTCCGGAAAGCCTGCCTGGCCCCCGTTTCCACTATTCTTTATTAAGGTTTGCAGAGAAAAAAGGACGCTGATGGCATATGCCTTCTTTTGGCGAGTTCGCAGCCCCCTCCAAAATCTTCCGGGACCGGGACGTCCTCTCACCGCATTTCATGCCCGATACCATCCGCCACCGTGAGCACCAGATAAGGGAGCTCATGTCCATCCTTGCGCCTGCGCTTGGGGGCAAGAGGCCGCGCAATCTCATGATTTACGGGAAGACCGGGACCGGCAAGACCCTCTGCACAAAGCACGTTGCAAAAAAATTTGAGGAGCAAAACCCGCCTGCAAAAGTGGTGTACATAAACTGCAGGATGTACAACAAGCCCTACCGCATTCTCTCAAAGGCGATGAAGTCCCTCACTGAAGGGGTGGACAAGCAGGGCTACGGCCTTCCCTTCTACTATGAGAAGATGCTGGAATGGTGCGGGGAGGGCAGGCAGCTGATTCTCATCCTTGATGAGATAGACACAGCCAAAAACATAGACGAGCTCATCTACACCCTGACGCGCGCTAACGATGAGCTGGAAAAGGGCGGCGTTTCCATGATAGGGATCTCCAACCACCTCCTGTTCAAGGACATGCTGGACCCGAGGAGCAAGAGCAGCCTCTACGAAAGGGAGATGGTTTTCCCGCCATACACCGCACCGCAGCTCCAGGAGATTTTGCAGCAGCGTGCCGAGATGGCATTCAGGGAAGGCGCGGTAACAGCCGGCGCGATAAACCTCGCGAGCGCATTCACAGCCAGGGATTCCGGGGATGCGAGGCATGCGCTAAAGCTGCTTTCGCGCGCGGCCGAGCTTGCGGAGGAAAAGGGCCTCTCCGTAATCACCGATTCCGAGGTGAAGGAGGCGCGGGATGTCGTGGAGACGGACCTCGTGAAGGAGGCGGTGGACAAGCTTCCAGAACACCA
>Ga0068707_1001698_pt1 | contig 15426 bp, 8 predicted proteins | sample YNPNPMetaG_FD_66600 | JGI IMG/M metagenome (GOLD analysis project Ga0068707, IMG submission 66600) | Anoxygenic and chlorotrophic microbial mat microbial communities from Yellowstone National Park, USA - YNP NP MetaG | ecosystem: Environmental > Aquatic > Thermal springs > Hot (42-90C) >...
TGGCCAGGTCCGACTTATTCTGGACCTTTTTGGCCATGGTGAACAGGTGATTCACGGCTGCTTCCACGGCGCGATCGATCCCACGGCGAATGGCCGTTGGATTGCTCCCGGCAACGACGTTCCTCAGACCTTCGCGGTAGATTGCACGGGCCAGGACCGTAGCCGTGGTCGTACCATCACCCGCCACGTCCGAAGTCTTGGACGCCACTTCTTTCACGAGCTTGGCGCCCATATTCTCAAAACGATCTTCAAGTTCGACCTCCTTGGCCACCGTCACACCATCTTTGGTGACCTGCGGGCCGCCGAACGACTTCGACAAAATGACGTTGTGGCCCGCCGGACCGAGGGTGACAGCGACCAGATCGGCCAATTTATCAACGCCGCGCAATAGTTTTGTGCGGGCTTGATCCTGGAATAACAGTTGCTTTGCCACGTCTGCGGCTCCTTATTTTCGAGATCCAAACTCCTGGAATGTTCACTTCAAGATTTTTGCCAATACATCGCTTTCACGCAGAATCTTCAACTCTTTTCCTTCCAATTCGATGTCCGTACCGCTGTATTTGCCGAAGATCACCTCGTCACCAACGGCTACCGACATCTCAGTCCGCTTGCCGTTGTCCATCAACCGCCCCGGACCAATAGCGAGGACCTTTCCTCGCTGGGGCTTCTCCTTTGCCGTGTCGGGCAACACGATGCCACCCGGCGTGGTTTCTTCGGCTTCCATCGGCTCAACCACAATCCGATCATCCAATGGACGCAATTTAATTTCGCTCATCGCCTTACACCCTTACTTACCTACTCAAGACCAATTGTTGATCGAACGACTCGTTTGACCCAACTATCCCTAATTCCTTTCAATCAGTCACCGGTCAGAGATGAGAGATTGCTCTGCCCGGCATCTCGTGAGTTGTAGGACATGGTCCTCCGTTCGGTGTCGCCGTTACGGCGACTGCTCATGCGACACACCTGCACCCGCAGATGTCACGCATTAGTAGTCAAAGTCTTCCTCGTGATTGTGCCCGGGCTTCTTGTCTGTTTCCTTCTTGGGAATTTCGGTAATCAAGCAAGATGTCGTCAGCAGCAGGCATGCCACGCTTGCTGCGTTCTGAAGGGCGACGCGAACCACCTTGGTCGGATCGATGATGCCCGCCTCGAACATATCGACATACTGGTCCTTTTCCGCGTCGTAACCCTCATTTTTCTTCAACTTGCGAACCTGGGCCGCGACCACGGCACCTTCCTGACCAGCATTTTCGGCAATGGTCCGCAAAGGAATTTCGAGAGCGGCCTCAACAATTTTCGCCCCGAGAGCTTCATCACCTGTCAATTCAAGTTTTTCGAGGGCTTTTGCTGCCCGCAACAGGGCAACACCGCCACCGGGGACAATTCCCTCCTCGAGGGCCGCCTGCGTCGCCGCTTTGGCATCCTCGATGAGGAACTTGCGTTCCTTCATCTCGGTTTCGGTCGCCGCCCCAACAAAGATCTGGGCGACGCCACCAGACAACTTAGCCAGCCGCTCTTGCAGCTTCTCGCGGTCATAATCGCTTGTCGTCGTTTGGAGTTCACGGCGGATTTGTTCGCAGCGACCAGCGATTTCCTCTTTGCTTCCGGCCCCACCGATGATCGTCGTATCATCGGCCGTGACGATCACTTTCTTGGCCTGGCCCAGGTCACTCAGCTTCACCGATTCAAGGTTAATCCCCAGGTCTTTGAAGATGGCCTTACCACCGGTGAGGATCGCGATATCTCCCAGCATGGCCTTTCGACGTTCGCCGTAAGCCGGTGCCTTGACCGCGCAAACGCTGAGAATCCCACGGAGCTTATTCACAACCAGGGTTGCCAGGGCCTCGCCTTCGATATCCTCAGCGATGACTAGCAGGGGCCGATTGGTCTTCGCAACGGCTTCGAGGAGAGGAACAAGTGCCCGCGCGTTGGAGATCTTGTCTTCATGGACAAGGATATAGCACCTCTCTAATTCGCAAGTCTGCTCGTCCTGATTTGTGACGAAATGCGGCGAGAGGAAACCACGATCGAATTGCATCCCCTCGATGAATTCCACCGTCGTTTCGGCTTGTTTTCCTTCTTCAACGGTGATTGCGCCGTTCTTGCCAACCTTCATAAAGGCATCGGCCAGAACGGCACCGATTGACGGATCATTATTGCCCGCGATTGTGGCCACCTGAGCGATCTCCTTGCGGTTCGTTTCGTCGATCGAGACCGCCATCTTTTTAACGGCTTCCACAGCGGCATCCACGGCCTTTTGGATACCTCGGCTGAGGGCCATGGCATCAGCGCCGGCCGCAATCATCTTTAGGCCTTCCTTGAAAATGGCCTCGGCAAGGACAGTGGCCGTCGTTGTCCCATCGCCTGCCACATCGTTTGTTTTGGAAGCCGCTTCCCGGACCAGCCGTGCCGCCAAATTCTCGTTGGGATCTTCAAGGTCGATATCTTCGGCGACGGTCACCCCATCCTTCGTAACCTTCGGGGACCCCCATCCCTTATCCAGAACCGCATTTCTCCCGCGCGGTCCAAGCGTCGCCTTAACCGCGGAACTGAGTTTGCTGACACCCTGCGCCAGGGCCTGTCGAGCTGGTTGATCGAACACAAGTTGTTTTGCCACTGGAAGTTCCTCCTTATTGACTTTCGAACATCACGGTAATGGCTATTTGCAACCGATATTTTTTCGCGATCTCGGTATCTGGCTGAAAGTAATCAATGCGGCTGCTGAGGACAGTTCACACAAGCCAAGCATGGCGCCCGAAATTACACCTTTAACGCCATTCTGCTTGACACGCAGTACGGAATCGCCGCACAGTTGACAGCCCGACAATTTTTCCCGTCTTCTTATGCAACTGGTGTGCCAAGTCCGGCGATGTGACATAAGTTATTGATTGGTCGTGAATTGTGATTACCTTCAAAACTGCCACGGTCCCCACAGAGGAGAAAACTATGCCAAAATGGCAGAAAAGCTGGAGGACGGTGATCCGTCACAAACTTCGAGAGTGGAGACCGTTCCTGATGACCTTTTCGTTCAAGCACATTCGCGTTTGAACCACGGGGCGGCTTACCCAAGCAGAACGCGTGAACGATTTGATTTGTTGGCCCGATAAGCTAGACTTTCAATAGAGTGGGAAGGGATAATCGCGGCCTAGTCGAACGCGACCTACAGATGCGAAAGTATCCTTTGCGCCGGACATTTTTTCCGGGTGATCTTGTCGTTTTCGTGGGCCTATGGATACCGGCCGTTGAGCACGAGCTACAATCGCAAAGTGACAGATACAGAGTGCCAACAAGCAACAAGTTGGCCTGGCAACGAGAGTAATCTGCTGGGTTGGGTCGGAAGATCACTGTTTGCGCCGAGCGAGTGCTTGAGGATCTGAGTATGATTACCTGTCGTCTGGCCTGCACCATCGAGGAATGGGTGAGAGCCCTGCGGCTTGTTTATCAAGTTTATCAGCAGGCTGGGTTGTGGGGATCGAACAGGTATCAACTTCGGGTGACGCCGTATCATCTTTTGCCCTCGAGCGACGTTTTCATCGCCGCTGAGCAGGCCACCGTCGTAGCCAGCGCAACACTCGTTCGCGATGGGCTTCTCGGCATCCCGGCTGAAATGGTCTATCAGGCCGAAATCCGGGAACACCGGAGCCGAAAGCGCGTTTTCGGGGAAATCACCTGTCTTGCCATGAATCGTGGTGGTCGAGAGGAGTTGGGCATTCTGTTGGGCTTGCTTCGACTTGTGCTTCAGTATGCCCGGTTTACGGAACACCTGGATGAGGTCTTTTTCGCCGTCCATCCCCGGCAGATGCTGTTCTATCAGCGGATGCTGGGATTTGAGGCAATCAGCGAGATTCGAGAGGGTCCCGGCCAAATCGCCGCACCGATGGTGTTGCTTGTCCTCGATATGACGTCACTCCAGACAAAGCATCCCCGGGCGAATGAAATCCTCTTTGGAACCCGGCTGCCGCCAGAGCAGTTATGGCCAACCCGCTTGCCACTGGATCAACGTCGCCTGCTCGAGCCATTTGTGGATAGGCGATTCTTCCCCGTACCGCTTGCCGCCGATTGGCAAGAAGGCGAACCCGTTTATGGGGCTTCAAGGGTTTCCTCGGATTGATCGGATTCAGGGGATTCCTCGCACCGTGGTTCCGAAATACCCGGGCACGGGGAGTCTGACCAGAAGACCTCGCCTTGCCGCGCGGGGCTATTGTGGCACGTCTCTTCAGCAATTGTGGAAGGCAATTTAACCAATTCGAGGGGGTTTTCGTCGAGGCAATTGTGGATCCGTAAGGCGGCGGTGCCGCTGAGAAGTTGCTCCAGTGTGTTGCCAATGAGCGCAGCCCGCCATCCGCGCGCAAGGAGAGGCGGTGGCCCTTCCCGGCCAGAAAGGTAGTAGCTAAACCAGTCGCGGAGGTCGTTCGTTCCTCCGACAAGCCCCACGGCAATTCGCTCTTTTCGGCAGAGACTGGCCAACGCGGCATACAAGAATTGGCCCAGAATTGGCGATTGCGACATTCCCGACCGAGTGATCAGTTCCGGCCAGGTTTCACGAGGCGTATTGAGGGCCCGTTGAATCCGTGCAGCAATCTCCGGGACGTGGTGCTGGACACCTCGTCCGGTCATTCCCCGCAAGGCGTAGATCCGCTTGGGATCCCCGGATCCTCGGCGAGCAAGTTCGATCAAGAGATCATCCCGGAGGATACGACGAGAGGGAAGGTTCCGCCTCGCAGCTTCCTCTTCCCGCCAGTGCCACAACTCCTTGAGGATAGCAAGCTCGCGGCGGCTGAAACCCGCGCAACCTGCCAGTCGTCGCCACGGTTCCGTGTCGTCGCTTTGGCACTCCGTGTACTGGCGATAGACCTCCTCGACAAACCACTCATACCGGCCCAATGTCTTGAGTTCAACTTCCAGCCGATCCCGCAACGCGAGAAGATAGCGAACGTCGTTCAATGCATATTCGATTTGTCGATCGCTAAGCGGACGGCGTCGCCAATCGGTGCGGGTTTCGTGCTTCGTCACATTGATGTGGAGGTACCTCTGAAGAATGTTAGCCAGGCCCGCCGGGTAATCCTGACCCGTGAATCCGGCGGCGATCTGAACATCAAAGATACGGTCCGGGCATCGCCCCGTCGCTTCACGACAAAACTGCAGATCCACTCGACCGGCATGAACAATCGTTTCGACGTTCCCCTCAACGATGGCCTCCCAGAATCGTCGCACCGAGCCTAATGGGGATGGGTCGATCACAACCAGTTCATCGTCGAAGGCAATTTGAACCAGGCAAAGATTGGGCTGATAGCTATCTTCGGCAATAAACTCAGTGTCGATCGCCAAACGGGACCGATGACGAATGTCCTTACAGAAAAGCTCAAAATCGTGGACAGCACCAATACGTCGCACCGGCCGGCGGTCTTCATAATCAGGTATTTGCTCTGAACTCACTTTCAACTCCCGTGGTGGCTGAAGGCAGCAGGTGATCGTCTAAGGGAGGGATGCCCCCGCGGCGAACTCATTTTCGTCACAGACTTCCGGCCTCAATCAGCAGAGGTGTGGACCTCAAAATGTCTTCCGCCTTTTCACAACTTGTTCCGTTTTTGGGAACACCAACATTCCGAACGGGAACGTCTGGTCTGGCTCGACCGACTCGCATTTCCCAAGAACGTTCGGTCGTTTTTCTCCATCCATTCGAACTATCCAGGTTTCACGCCTTCGCCATTTGGGACTGACAGTGTTCAGCGTAAGACGCTATCGCTACCAGCCCTGGCGGCGGCCTCCCGCGAAAGGATTTCGACAGAGAGCAATTCCACAACCACATCAACCTGATCTTGCGGTCCAATTTCACCTGCATCATGTGTGATAAAGATGTCAAGGGATTGTCGTCGCGGTTTGCCGTCCGTCAGTGTTTGCAGTGCGTCGAGCCAGATCCCGTCCGAAATCGTTCGCTGGTTCAAAGTTGAGAGCTTCCGTCGATAGAACCCGGCAACCACATTGGGATTGCTGTGGCTTTCCACGCGGATGTAATGAACCCGCATCGGATCAAATTGGACGTCGGGAAGTTCCTGCTTCAATTGCGTATTGGGCCAATCCAGATGAAATTCTGCGATCACGGCGGAGTTCGGATGGAGGGTCTGGAACTCAGGTGGCCGCTTTTGAACGGCGGCATCGAGCGAACTCGGATCGAGGGTCGCCAGGCGATCACCTGCTTCTTTGAGTTTTTTGCAAATGGACCGGCCCAGGCTTTCCGACATGAGCATCCATCGCATCTTGGGGGTGAGAGCAGGCTGACCCTGCGGAGAGGGCATCCCACTGCCATAAGGTCCTCCCCCTGGGTACGACTGCTCACCTTCGGCGCCAGGATAGGGTCTCATTCCCGGCTGTCCCGGTTGACCTCTGGGTGGTCGGCGAAGAGGCGGCCGACCTTGAGGGAGGGGTGTGCTTGGTTTGGGCAGGTCCTCCCGCGGCAGAGTCTTCAGGACAACGACCAATCCAGGGTCCACAAAGAGGTTATTTCCAAAGCCAAGGGCAGTGAGCGGCTCAGGACCGTTGTCAAGATTGGCACGAAACAGGGCGGCCAGCCGCGTTCGTGTCACATCCATTGGCAAGGTTGCAGCCAGGAGGATTTCCCGAGGATTGTCCTGTAACGAACGAGCTTGCCGCAACCGGGAATCCACAAAGTCAATCACTGTGGGAGACCACAGCTTGGGGGCAATTTGCAGGGCAACATCACGGGGGAGTCCACGGACAGCCAACCGCCGTTCTGCTGCGACAAGTTTGGCCAGCCCTTGGGGAGTGGTGACCAGCCCCACCTGCGGCCCTGGTCGCATTCCCGGTTGCCCCGGATAGGGGCCCATGGATGTCTCCGTCGAATACTCTTCTCCTGGGGGTGATGCTCCGGGGTACTGGCCTGGCCCCGGAAAAGTTGCGACGGGTGGTGACCCGCCAGGAGCGTAGTCTGTCGGCATCGAACCGTACCCCTCCGGCGAAGAATAACCCGGATAACCCGGCATTCCACGTTGGCCACCCGGCATACCCGGAATTTGCCGCTGTTGCGCCAATGCCAGCAAGTCGTTCAGCCCGTGGGGGTCTTCTGCACCGAGAACCGCCGCAAATACGGCCGCCGTCATATCGGTGAGCACATCCATAATCCATGCCACAAGTGGCTGTTTGCTATCCCCCTTTTGCAAGAACACGAGCAGAACAGGCAAGTTGTCGGGGACTGGCTGCGTCAAGATTGGCATGAAAAGCTGCCGATCAGCCTGCCGGGTGTTCGGATTCATGACATGGGCAGCCAGCGCCATACGGATTTTCTCCGTCAGCGAGTTCTTCGCCAGCTCAAAGAGGAGACGTTGAATCTCTTCGCCTTTCATCTTAGCTTGCGGTCCCCCGCTCATACCCGGATAACCGGGATAACCCGAACCATACTCATCAGTCGGCCCCGATTCATAAGTCATGGATTCCGGCGAGGGATACGAGCCAGGGCTTCCGTATTCCGAAGATGCCATCCCCGGGTAACTACCCATTCCGGGTGAACCAGGAACACCACCTGTCTTTGGCATCCGAGGCGGATCGCAGAGAACTTTGATCACCAGGTCCTCATAGATTGGCTGCTTGATTTGCTCAACGACGCCTTGCAACGTGGTTTCCACGGCGAGTCGGTCGTTGATCACTTCGATTTTTCCTTCCAGGAGATCATTGATCACATTCAAGCTCGCCGCATTTGCGATTTTGACAATTCCCGCGGCAACAATCTTGAGTAATTCAGGCTCGAACTTCGGGTCTTTACTCTGTGCCGCTTGTGGCTGCGCCATGGGTGAGGCGCCGGGATAACCGGATTCCGGTGAATAGCCTTCCTCGGGAATCGTGGAAGGCGACCCATACATAGGGCTTCCGTACGGTCCAGCACCCGGTCCACCCGCTGTCTGAGGAGTGGCCGGTCGTTCGAGAAGCGAACGTAACACCGAGACCGCCTCATCCACGCGCTGACCAGCAGTAGCATCAGAAATCAAACGATCAAGGGCATCAAATAACTTCTTGTCCTGCTTTTTCCTAGCCAGCGAAAAATGCTCGGCTGTCCAGGCGGAGAGGTCTTCGGGCAACTCCTCCTTCTTTTCCTCCTTCGGTGGAGCTTGTGGCTGAGGTGATGGCGGAGGCGGAGCGGCTACCGGTGGCGGACTCGGCGGAGGTGACGGTTCCTCACCACCCCGACAACCAGAAATGACCAGGAGCGTTATTACGACGATCAAGCCGCAGGAAAATAGATTAAAACGAGTCATAGCCACCCTCCGTCGCATCACGAATTGCGTGACGACAGGCACACCACCTACCGATCATATTACCGCAACTCTTTCGACCGCTAAACCCAAAAATATGGCTCGTCAAGCTATTGGCGCTAATCTCCATGGACACACTGACGTCATTGTAACGAAAACGATCACAAATGTTTAGCAATTCGCCAGGTTTTTGAGAATGAGCAGAAACATGCAATGGCAATCAGTGCATCATGTCCAACCATCGTGCCCTCATCTCGAAGCAGAATTCGCAACGATCCCTCTGAAACATTGCGACCGAACAAGCCGTTGCTGTCTCAAACCTCGCACAAGAGAGTTCAAACTGCATGGGCAGAACAACACATTCCTTCGAAAGCCGTGCTTAAAGACAACATTTCGGCAAAAAGCCTTCATAGGTATCTCACAAATCGCCGCAAGCCAAAAACCACCCATTGGTGGCATAACGATATAAACCCTACGGGGGATCAAACGACTTTGACAAGGTTCGGCCAAATAAGGTACGGTTTACGAGGCACAGACAGGCTATTCTGGCGTGAGGGAACGTCTATTGCCGGTATAAAAGTAGGAGTGATTCGCGGTGAATATTGCCATTTTTGAGGATTCGCTTGTCAATCAGCTTTACCCCATTTCCGTGGCGCGGCCCGCTTTTGCAATCTCTTGCGGAGGGTATCGCCTCGCCGATCTTCTACCTCGGTTGGAAGGCCGTCGGTTTCAACACGTCAGGCCTTACCTCCAGCAACTTGTGGCTGAAGATTACAGGATTGCCGCGTTGCCCGAAGTCCTAGAAGGACCCTGGGCGTTTATCAACGCTCGTTTGGTTCCGCACGTGCCAATTGTTGGACGGATCAAGGATCTTCTCCAACACGGTTCGGAGTGCGTGGTTTGGCACAACAACTCGGTGGCCCTGGCATTACTCAACTTTTCGCAGCCGCGGTCGCGGTCCGAGCGTACGTTCGAGGACTTTCCCCGAAAGGAGATCGAGAATCGCCAGATACCCGCTTCCGACCTGAAGCTACCCCTTTTTGAATATCCCCACGAGGTCATCAAGTATCACACGACTATCATGAAGGACAATCTGGAAGACCGAATTTCGCGGGGAGATTACAAACAACTTAACGATGGGCTTTTCGTCGGGCAGGATGTCGTTCTGGGGGATTACCTCACCGTCAACACAGGCCGGGGGCCAGTCATCATTGAATCCCATACCCGTGTCGGACCATGTTGTTACTTAGAGGGACCTGTTTTCATTGGTAGCTGCGCGAAGCTGATTGAGAATACGGCACTTAAGGATAACGTCGCTTTGGGACACACAACCAAGGTTGGTGGAGAGGTTGAGGCCTCGACAATCGAACCTTACACAAACAAACAGCACCATGGTTTTATTGGGCACAGCTATTTGGGAAGTTGGGTCAACCTCGGGGCCGGAACGTGTAACAGCGACCTCAAGAACACCTATGGCCTGGTCACCATGGAATACAATGGACAGCGGGTACCAACAGGGATGCAGTTCATGGGTTGCATCATCGGCGATTACACCAAGACGGCTGTCAATACGGGAATCTTTACGGGAAAAGTCATCGGCGTCTGCTGCATGGTTTATGGGTTCGTCACCACAAATGTCCCTAGTTTCACCAACTATGCTCGGCTATTCGGCCAGATGACTGAAGTTCCTGTAGAAGTTGCCGTTGCCGGACAGCAACGGATGTTTCTTCGTCGTAACGTCCTGCAACGACCATGTGATATTCAGCTTATCCACGACATGTACGAGCTGACGCGTCACGAACGGCGATTGGGCAACGAACCGCTTGTGTTATGAGAAATCCTTTGCGGAGGGACCTTTTGGCCCCATCACAACCGATCACCCGGAACATCACTCCAGGACCGGTGAATGGCCAAGACCTCGTTTCGCCACGTCCTCGATTGCCTTGAGGATTTCGCCCGCTAGGGCCGGACGGCAGTAGCTCTCAATGATTTCTCTCAGTGTCGAAAGACCGACGGAACGGATCCAAAAGAGTGGTCCTCCAAGAGAGCGAGGAAAACCTAAACCGAACACGGCACAAGCGTCGATTGTGCGAGGATCGTCGGCGGCCCCGTCGCTCAGGATCAGGGCAGCCTCGAAGGCCATCGCAAGCACAAGACGCATCGGGATCGAGCGGCCTTCTGAAGCCGGTGCACTGCCGATCCAGGAGGCTATGAGCTTGCACGTTTCAGGATCGAGTGGACGCCCACCTCTCGCAGTTAAAGGCTGCGAATAATTGAAGAATCCACGCCCCGCTTTCCGGCCCAAACGTTTGTGCTTCAACATTGTGACCAGGATCGGCGACGGAGTGACCCTTTTCGGGAAGGCGTCCCAGAGAATACGTCCGGCGGCCCAGGTCGTATCAAGCCCGATTTCGTCCATGATAGAAACCGGACCTAAGTCAAAGCCGACCTCTGCTGCGGCACGGTCGATGATCTCCGGCGAGATTCCCTCGGCCATCAGTTCCAATGCTTCACTAAGGTAAGGAAAAAGAAGCCGATTGACGACGAAACCCGGCATATCTTTCACCAGGACAGGAAGCTTTCCGATACCAATAGCGTGTTTGACAACCCGGCCGATCACATCCCTCTCAGTTGCCGGGTGAGGAATCACTTCAACAAGATCGCGACAGCGGACCGGATGGAGAAAGTGGAGGCCGCAGATGCGCCCCGGATACTTCAATCCACTCGCCAGTCTGCCAATCGGTATTGTGGATGTGTTAGAAAGAATGATGGCTTCGGGACGTACATAATGCTCCAAATTGGAAAAGAGTTGGCGTTTGGCAGGAATGTCTTCGACAATTGATTCCAGAATGCAGTCGCAGTCGACCAAGTCGTCCAATTGCCCGGAGATTCTAACATTCGCCAGCATGGCATCGATTTTACTAAGATCGGTTGATCCGTGTTCTCGTAGCTCGTCAATGAGACGATCACTCACACTGTGCAGGGCCGACGTGGAGCTGTCTGTGATGACGACACGGCATCCCTTTTTTAGGTGCCAAGCAGCAATGCTAGTGCCCATTAAACCGGCCCCGATGATGCCGATCCGAGGAAATAGCAAAACATCATTGAAATGGGTGCCACCTTCGTGGAATTGCACACTTGGAGTTTTCTGCACTTGAAGCTCGTTCCCGATGATACCTGGTTCGGATCCTTCGAGAGCAGCAGCGGCTAAGGCCTGTGCACGACACCAGGCTTTGAGAGTTTCATGATAGGCAAAACATTTTTCGGGATTTGGTTTGGGAATGTCCATAACAAACCGATTGAGCGAGAAAAAAGTTTGATCCGGAACCTCCATTCTAACAGACAAGGGGCACGCCTGTCGTAACCGAGGAATTGGAATCGATAATCCAAGATAGTGCAGCGGACGCGACAAGCGCGTCCCTCCGAAGGTGGAATTGGAGGGGCGTGCTTGTCATGCCCGATGAAGCGGAATGGGTAATCCAAGGTTGCGCAGCGGACCCGACAAGCGGGTCCCTCCGAAGGTCGAAACGCAACATTCTCTGGAAAATGGGCGCTCTGAAAAGTCACAAACGAGAAGAAAGGGGTCAAATACAAAGCGACATTTTCAGCAACAGGTCACACACCTGACCGCACGGAGTCGAAATGTCGAATCAGGCATTTGCGATGCCTGCGCTTGCAAAAAGGCCACGGCTCGCGATACCAAAATGCGTAGCAAAATCAGGGCGAAGAATTCTGTGCATTGCCGTCGGCAGCCGGCGGGGTACTCGGAATGGCATTGGCGAAATCTTGAAGCGCTGTATTCAGATTATTCAAGGCCGGTGGGAGCAAGCGTACCAGCTCCATCGAAGGATTTCTGGCATTAGCAGAGTCAGTCAAGGCCTTGGTGACCTCATCCAGAGAACGGTTTAATTTGCCGACCAACTGGTCCTCCGGCTTGCCCGCGAATGCGCTGCGAACCCCTCGCATACCCTGCTGTGCAGAACCGACATACAGGGCAAGTTGTCGCGGCTCGAGCTTGCTGAGGTTTCCACTTTGCGAAGCCGTTTGAATATCGGCCACACATAATTCGAGGACCATCTTGCCCAACCCCTGCGGGATAGTCAACAGATTGAGCCCCTGAACCTGCGAATAGTCAAAGCTACCCAGGGCCTTGGAAGCGGCCAATCGAACCTTGGGCGATTCCTGATCATCGACGACGAAACCCAAGAGCATTTGGATATACTGACCGTTTGGGCCGCCCTGGCCAGTGATGGCCAAGACATCGATCGCCCGCACGCGAAACCACTCGCAAACTTTCGCATCCTTACCAGCCGGAACGTTCTTGTCGGCTGCAATCTGTGCAAGGAGTGGAATGACCTCGGTATCGCGGAAATTCGTATCCGCAATGCCCGCAGCACAGTGCCGCTCGACACCGACGAGCGCCGCCAGTCGAAGGGCGTCTGGTTGCTGAGGATCTTTCAAGACAGAGACTAACACGGGAAGCGCACTCGCCAGAGGAACGGGCGGCTGCATCCCTCCGCCTGTGGGGCGTTCACGCTCATTCAACTCCCCAATCGCCAGAAGAGCCGACACACGGACTGCTGGGTCAAGCTGATCGTTTTTCACGTAACTACTTAACGTGTTGAAGGCGATCTGCACAAGCGCATCGCGCGGCGGACCACCATTGCGTGCATAATTCCCCAACTCTGTGACAATCAATTGCGATCGGAGCTGTTGCAACTTCGATCGGTTGGCCGCCTTCGTCCAACTCGGGAAAAAATATTTTTCGTAATAATCGCGAAGGACGTCCTGACCATTCGCGACCGCCGTAAAATTCCCTTCCTTGAGCATTCGTTGGACATTTGCGGCCTGCTTGGCCAGCGAGTCGTCCGACGACAGCTCGAGATAATTGGGAACAATTGGCGCAACGGGCTTTTCTTCTGGCCTCTGGGGAGTCGTCCCGGGTAGTCCTGGAATTCCCGGCAAACCAGGAACGTTTAACCCCGGAGGAGACCCTGGCTGGGCCTGGCCAAACGCAACTGGCCAAAACAGCACCATTCCAACAAGCACCAAAGCGGCGACAAGAACAGGACGGTAAGGTGCCAGATAAAAATCAACAAATCGCATGGCGAGATCTCGCTTCACACAACGCTCGAGCAGAACTGATCCTTCATCTTTTAGGGTACTTACCCGCCCATCCCACTGTCAAGCAATGACATGAAACTTCCGTCACAAATCATTGGCCTTTTCACTTTAATGAGACGTGAACCGAAAACCGTGCTTGTTAGCGTCATTGTGATTTGCGAATCAGGCTTTCAAATTCTTCTTCGGTAAGAACGGTCACCCCCAGCGCACGGGCTTTCTCCAATTTACTTCCGGGATTTTCGCCCGCTAACACAAAATCGGTTTTCCGAGAAACACTCGAGGCAGCATGGCCACCCAGCCGTCCGATTAGCTCTTCGATTTCGTGTCGCGAATACCTCTTGAGCGTCCCCGTGACGACAATTGTCTTTCCGGCCAAAGGCTGATCCTGCGCTACCGCGGGAACATCTTCCGTCATCTTCACCCCGCATTGCTTCAACTCCTCGATGATCTGACGTCCCCGCTTGCTGTGCAAGAAATCGTAAACGCTTTTCGCGATGATCGGTCCAATTTCGTTGATTTCGGAGAGTTGTTCCACTGTCGCGGCCGAGAGTTGGTCAATCGTGGGAAATCGCTTTGCAAGAATACCGGCAACTTTGGTGCCGACATGTCGAATCGCCAAACCCGCCAGGAGACGTGCCAGCCCCCGCCCCTTGCTGGCTTGAATATTTTCCAGCAGCTTACTTGCCGACTTGTCTCCCATTCGTTCCAGTTCCTTGAGCTGATCCTTTGTCAAACGATAAAGATCGGCATAAGTCCGTACAAGACCGCGATCCACCAGTTGATTGATCAGCTTTTCCCCGAGACCTTCGATGTCCATGGCATCCCGGCTCGCGAAGTAGCGCAATCTCTCCTTGATTTGAGCGGGACACTCATGATTCGGACAGCGGATATAGACGCCACCTTCATCCCGAACCAACGGAGTCTGGCACTCGGGACAAACCGTCGGAAAGCGAAACTTCGGCAGCGGTTGCGAGCGTTCATGTTTTTCGACACGGACCACATGCGGAATGATCTTGCCCGCCTTTTCTACAATGACGACATCACCGACGCGGACATCTTTTCGCTCGATCTCGTCAGCGTTGTGCAAACTTGCCCGGCTGACAACCGTCCCCGCCAACAACACAGGCTCCAAATCAGCAACCGGAGTGATCACCCCGGTCTTTCCCACCTGAACGCGAATCCCAAGGACACGTGTTGCCGCTTCGTATTTTTCGAATTTGTAAGCCATGACCCAACGGGGACTCTTGGCCGTCGTTCCCAATCGCTCGCGTTGGTCAAACCGATTGACTTTGAGAACCAGCCCGTCGATCTCAAAGTCCCATTCATGAAGTCGTTCAATCTGCTCCTCGCAATAGTCGATGGCCTGATCAATGTCGGCAAAGCAGGCGACTCCGGGTGGAATCGGGATTCCCCATTGTTCGACTGTTCGCAGAAAGTCCATGTGTGTTGTGACATCGAATCCTTCAGAATAGCCCAGGCCATGACAGAGGAACCGTAGACGTCGCTGGGCACAAAGCCGTGGATCCAAAAGGCGGATACTGCCCGCGGTGGCATTACGGGGATTCGCAAAGGGCGGCTCACCCCTCTTTTTTTGCTCTTCGTTTAAACGGACCAAGTCGGAGTTTGTTATGAACACTTCACCCCGAACTTCCAGGACCGGCGGATGATCAGTCCCGAGAAGACGCAAGGGAACCCCGCGGACGGTGCGAATGTTATGCGTGACATCATCACCAACAAAGCCGTCGCCACGAGTCAGCCCCCGAACGAGTTGCCCAGACTCGTATGTGATTGACACGGCAACACCGTCGATTTTCGGCTCAACCACCCACTCAATGGGTTCGTCTCTCAAAAGTTTCTGGGCACGCTGGGCGAAATTTCGGACCTCCTGGGCACTGTACGTGTTGTCGATCGACAACATAGGGACCCGATGAGGAACCTGTTCGAGTCCTTCGATCGGTCGGTCACCAATCCGTTGTGTGGGACTGTCGGGGGTCACCAATTCGGGATGGGCCGCTTCCAGATCCCGTAACCGTTG
>Ga0068707_1001700_pt1 | contig 15419 bp, 11 predicted proteins | sample YNPNPMetaG_FD_66600 | JGI IMG/M metagenome (GOLD analysis project Ga0068707, IMG submission 66600) | Anoxygenic and chlorotrophic microbial mat microbial communities from Yellowstone National Park, USA - YNP NP MetaG | ecosystem: Environmental > Aquatic > Thermal springs > Hot (42-90C) >...
GGAGCGACCGGCCCCTCCCGCCGCACTGCCGGGTGGACGACTCTCCCCGGAATCCCCCCAACGCCACGGGCATCTACCTGTTCGACGCCTTCGGGAACCTCACCCTGCTGTACCGGGATCCGGCGATCTCCAGCTCCTGCCCGATCCCCGTCCGGCCCCGGCCGCGGCCCCCGGTCCTGCCGGACGCCGTGGACTGGGACGCGCCCGCCGAGGGGAGGTTCTTCCTCCAGGACGTCCACCGGGGACTGGAAGGCGTGCCGCGGGGGGCGGTGCGGCGCCTGCGGGTGGTCGCCGTGCCGCCCAAGACGCAGCCCCACATGAACACGCCGAACCTGGGCGTGTCGGCGGAGGATCCGGGGAAGTACGTCCTGGGGACCGTCCCGGTGGAGGAGGACGGCTCGGCCTTCTTCCGGGTCCCCAGCGGGGTCCCCGTCTTCTTCCAGGCCCTCGACGCCGAGGGCGCCGCCTTCCAGACCATGCGGAGCCTCACCTACGTCTGGCCCGGCCAGACCCTTTCCTGCGTGGGCTGCCACGAATCCCGCGAGACGGCGCCGGCCCTTTCCCCCGGGCCCCCCGCCGCCCTCCGCCGCGGGCCCTCCCGGATCGCTCCCGGCCCCGAGGGGTCCTGGCCCCTGCGCTACGACCGCCTGGTGCAACCGGTCCTCGACCGGCATTGCGTCTCCTGCCACCGTCCCGGCGCCGCCGATCCGCGCGGGGCCGCCCTCGACCTCGCGCCGGCGAGGTCCTACGGGACCCTGCTGTCGTGGGGGGACAGGGACCTGCACCGCCTGGTGTTCGAGAGGGACCGCTCGATCGCGGGCGAGACCCCGGCGCGCCGGAGCCGCCTCTTGGCGCTCCTGCGGACGGGCCACGCGGGCGTGACCCTGGACCGGGACGCCCTCGATCGCCTGGTCACCTGGATGGACACCTATGCCCAGGTGCGGGGGCACTTCAGCGACCGGCAGGAAGAGGAGCTCCGGGAACTCCGCCGGCGGTGGGCGGGGCTCCTGCAGGAGTGAGCCCGCTCAGCTCCCCCCCGCCTTCGCGGCCCCCGGCTTGGCGGGTGCCGGCGGCGGGTCCCCCACGATCCGGAAGGGCACGGCGGGGAGGGTGAGGGTCACCCTCCGGAAGGGTGCCTTCTTCGCCTGGGGAGGGACGGAGGGCGTCGGATTCTTCGCCGCGGCCTTGTCCCCCTCGGGCTTCTCTCCGGCGGCCGTCTTCTTCTCGGCGGGCTTCCCGGCGGGGGCCGGGGCGGGGGAGGGAGTCTCCTCCGGATTGGGCAGGAACAGGTCGGCGCTGAAGATCAGGTTCTCGAGGGGCCGGGCCTCGGTGTCGGCCGAGGCCTGGACCCGGACCAGCCCGAATCCCATCCCCGGCAGCGCCCCGCTGCGCGACACCGTGATCCCCTTGGGGGGATTCACCAGCTGGATCCGCACCGGTCCGTTGAATCCGGGTCGGCGCTGCACGCGGATGGGGAAGGAGACTTCCTTCCCGCGGGGGAGGGTGACGTAGCCTTCCTTGGGGAGCTGGACGGAGACGGAGAAGGGGGCCGGCTCCTCGGAAACGACGGCCACCTGGGCCCGGGCGGGCACGAGGTGCGTGTAGGCGAAGGCCTGCATGGCCTCGTCGGCCGGGACGACGGGGCGGGTGAGGACCTGTCCGCCCACGGTGGCGGTGCCGACGAGGCGGGGGAAGAGCGTCCCCGGGGAGGCCTTCTCGGTGGCCGTGAGGGTCGCCCGGACCTTGTCCGTCCCCGCCGGGATGGTCCCGCCCTCCAGGGTGAGGCCGGTCCCCTCCTCCAGGGCGACCCGGATCTCCCCGTCGAAGCCGTCCCGGCGGAAGGCGTGGAGGGTGAGGGCGGCCGATCCTCCCCGGGGAAGGGAGACCTCCGAGGGCGTGGCGCGGAGTTCGAAGTCGGGGCGCGGGGGGCCGATCCGGAGCCGGTAGGCGTAGTCCTCGCCCCCCTTGCCCTGCGTGTCCGCGAGGGTCACGACGTACGTCCCGTCCTCGGGGGGCGTGAACGAGAGGTAGGAATCGGCGTGGTGGGTGAGCATCCCCTCGCCGGGATCCTTGGCGTCGTCGTTCTCCGCCAGCTTCACGCCGCGGCTGTCGGCGACGGCGAGGCGCGCGTCGAGAGGGGAGCCCAGGCGGCGGGCCCGGACTTCCAGGACCAGGGGCCGGCCCTTCTTGGCCGGGAAGGAATAGACGTCGCGTTCCCCGGGCGTCCGGAGGCGGCCGTTGACCACGACGGGGGGGGAGACGGGGTGGGGTTTTCCGCCCTCGGGGGACGGGTCGGGTTCCAGGATCTCGGGGAGGTCCCCCACCTCGAAGGGGACGCGGTTGGAGACCAGGTCCCCGCGGGAGGTCGCGAGGAAGCGGACCGAGGGGGCCCGCTCGTGCACGGGGACGCTGAGGGTTTCCGAGGGGAGGTTGAAGCCGGAGAGCCGCACGACGGCGGGGGTCTCCCCCTGCCGGGCCCCGAGGGGGAAGACGCCGGTGATGAAGGGGAGCTCCCCGATCCGGATCCGGTAGACGAAGTCCTCCCGGCCGCGGTAGATCGAGTCGCGGATGCAGAGGACGTATTCGCCGTCGGCGGGGACCGTGAAGAACAGCACGGGATCCGGGTTGAAGCGGAAGTCGTCCGCGTAGGCCAGCTCGCGGCCTTGGAGGTCCGCGAGGGAGACCACGGCCTGGAACCATCCGGGGACGGCGTCGGCGATGTAGGGGATGAGGGCGCGGGCGGAGACCTCGGCGACGAGCCGCTGGCCCTTCCTGGCGGAGAAGCGGAAGGCGTCCACGTCGCCGGGGAGGATCTGGCCGTTGGCGACGGCGGGCAGGGAGGGGAGTAGGGTCCGGGCGCCGCGCTTCTCGCCGGCCTCGTCCTCGAGCACCTCCGGGAGCTGGTCCACCTGGAAGGTCCGCTTGTTCGACAGGCCGGCGGGGGCCGCCACGCAGAGGTCGCGCGGGCCGGGCTCGGCGTCCGGGGCGATGGTGATCCGGAGCCTGATGATCTCGTCGAGGACCGTGCGGTTCGCCCGTTTCTTCTTGAGAAGGTCGAGGCCGGCCCGGGGGTCCCGGGAGTCGACCACCTCGACGGTCACGCCGCGGCCGGTGACGACCGCGGCGGTGGCGCCGTAGATGTTCTCGCCCCCGATGCGGACCTCGACGGTCGAGCCTCTCCGGCCCCCGGCGGGGTAGACGTAGCCGATGTAGGGGGGGCGCGGGGCCGGGGCCTGCTGGGGGGCGGCGCCCGCGGCGGCGGCGGCCAGGAGGGCCGGGATCGCCTTCCTCATCGCGCCCTCCGATTCACAGGATCTCCCGGAGGAGGCCGCCGGTCTCCTTGGGCTGGATCTCCCCGGCGGCGAAGGGGGAGATGGGGACCGGGACGCCCTGGGGGGTGGTGAGCTTGGCCTGGGCGTGGTCGATCCCCAGGAGCTCGTACATGCTGCAGACGAGATCCCAGGGATAGATGGGCCTCTCCACGACGGTCTCTCCCCGTTCGTCCGTCTTTCCCACGACCCGGCCGCCCTTGAACCCGCCGCCGGCCACCAGGACCGAGAAGGCCTTGCCGTAGTGGCCGCGGCCTCCGTTCCAGGGGGGCTCCCACTGGACCTTCGGGGTGCGGCCGAACTCGCCGCCGACCCAGACGATCGTGCTCTCCAGGAGTCCCCGCTCGGAGAGGTCCTGGAGGAGGGCGGAGAGGGCCGAGTCGAGCTCCGGGAGCTTCCGGGCCATGGCCTGGAAGTGCTGCTTGTGGGTGTCCCAGCCGCCCGAGTTGATCGTGACGAAGACCACGCCGCGCTCCACCAGCCGGCGGGCCAGGAGGCAGGACTGGCCGAGGGTGTGGCGGCCGTACCTGTCCCGGAGCTCCGGCTTCTCCTGGGCCAGGTCGAAGGTCTTCCCGGCGTCGCCCAGGATCATCTCGTAGGCCTGTTCCTGGCAGGTGGCGAGGGCCGACACCGCCGGATCGCCGGCCATCCGGCGGCCCAGCCGGTCGAGTTCCCCCAGGAGCGCCCGGCGGTCCTTCTGTCGCTCCTCGGTGATGTTCTGGGCGACGATCCCCTCGACCACGAAGGGATCCCGCGCGGGATCCCCCCCCGTGGGGAAGGGCTTGTACTTGGAGCTCAGGAACCCCGCCTCGGAGAACCTCCCCTGGGGGCGTGTGACCACGATGTAAGGAGGGAGCATTCCCTTGTAGCCGGCGGCGAAGGCCTTGAAGTGGGTCACGACGGCCCCCACGTGGGGGTGGGCGAGCTCCCCGCCGGGCTTCCGCCCCGTGGTCACGACATAGGCCGCCGTCTCGTGGGCGTTGATGCCGTGGGTCATCCCGCGGAGGATCGCGTACTTGTCCGCCACCTTGGCCAGCAAGGGGAGCGTGGAGGCGATCTGGATCCCCTCGACGTTGGTGGGGATGGCCTTCCCGGTGGGGCCCATGTAGTCGCGCCCGGCGTTGGGCTTGGGGTCGAAGGTGTCCAGGTGCGACGGTCCCCCCCAGAGCCAGATCTGGATGACGGCCTTCGCCTTGCCCCGCGCGGGGGAGGCGGGCGGGGGAGGGGACGCCTGGGCCGGGGCGCGGGACGGTCCGACGGCCGCCGCCAGGCCGGCCAGCCCCGCCCCCAGGAGGTCGCGCCGCGTCAGCTCGAAGACCATGTCCGTCTCCTCAGTGCTTCAGGAGGAATTCCTTCGTGTTGATCAGCGCCCAGACCACGTCGCAGAGGGACTCGAAGGGCCTGCGCTTGGAGGAGGCGAAGTAGGCGGAGACGGCCCGCTTCTCCTCCTCGGTGGGGAACCGGGAGAGGATCCGCAGGTAGAGTTCCTCGACGACACGCTCGCCTCCTCCGGGGGCGGCCCGGGGGCCTCCCGCGCGGAGCCGCCCCGGTCCCCCCGCCGCCGGAGGTGCCAACGCCGCCCCCAGCGCCAGCTGGATCAGCGGGCGGCTCTGCTCGATCTTCTTCTGGATGTGGCTGGAGTTGAGGAGGTGCTGGGCCTGGAAGACGGAGGGGGCGTTGGAACGTTCCGACTCGAAGGAGGTGTTCCGGGGGGGGCGGCCGAAGAGCTCCAGGACCGGTGCCTCGATGCTCCCGTCGGCGATCGCGATGGCCCTCTGGTCGGCGGGGAGGTAGGTGAACGGCTCGGGGATGGGGCTGGTGTACTTCTCGCCGCCGCCGGTGATCTGGTTGATGGCGTCCAGGAGCACCTCGGCGTCCAGCCGCCGGACCCGGTAGCGGGCGAAGCCCGTGTCGTCCGCCTCGTTGCCCGGGAGCGGCTCCGCCGAGCGCTGGTAGGTCTCCGAGTTCAGCACGAGCCGGAAGATCCGCTTGAGGTCGTACCCGCCCGCGACCACCTCCCGGGCGAGGAAGTCCAGGAGCTCCGCGCTCCAGGGGGGGTTGTCGGGCCTCAGGTCGTCGGGCTCGTGGACGATCCCGCGACCGGTCAGCCAGTACCAGATCCGGTTGGCGATGGCGCGGGCGAACCAGGGGTTGTCGGGGGCGGTGAGCCAGTCGGCCAGGTCGATCCGGGGATCCCGGCCCGGGGGGATCTCCAGGGGCCTCCCCCCCAGGGGGGTGGGGGCCACCGGCTTCTTCGTCTTCGGGTCCAGCAGCCGCCCCTCGGGGTTGAAGAAGACGATCTCCTCCTTCCACTCGTCGGTGCTCTTGTAGGCGATCCCGGCGAAGAAGGCGGAGAAGCCCAGGATCTGTTCCTCCGTCCAGCCGGCGTCCTCCAGCCGCATCCCCAGGAAGACCAGGGCGACGTTCTCGGCGATCGCGCGGGGGGAGCGGTCCTGGAAGGCGCGGTAGAAGTTGACGGGGGGGACCCGGAAGTTGCTTCCGGTGGAGGTCAGCAGCTCCCGGGCGAATCGGTCGTAGGGCATGTTCGTCCGGAGGGCGTCGCGGATCCAGCGGTCGTAGGCCTGGACGGCGTTGGGCCAGAGGTTGCTGGGGAATTCCGACTTCACCCGCAGGAGGTCCCCCCACTTGAGGCCCCAGTACTCGGCGAATTCCGGGCGGGCCAGGAGGGCGTCGATCAGGCGGGCCCGTTTGCCGGGGTCCCGGTCCGCCAGGAAACCCCGGACCTCCGCGGAGGTGGGGAGGGTCCCGATCGCGTCCAGGTAGGCGCGGCGGACGAAGACCTCGTCGGGGCAGCGGGGGGAGGGGGGGATCCCTTTCTCCTTGAGCCGGGAGCGGACCAGGAGGTCGATCTTCCCCTCGGTCCCGTCGGGGGGGGCGCCCAGGAGAAGAAGCGGGACGATCCAGCCCATGCCTCTTCCTCGCCGGGTCCCCGTCCGGGGAGCCCCGGCGCTCCGATCCCGCTCCGGTCCCGTTTCCATAATAACTCCCGGGAGGCCTGCCGGTTTCGGGAAAACGGGGGACGCCCCTTGTGGGACGCGGCCGGGCGTGCTATAAGACCCTCCCATGGCGCGCCATCCCGACGCGGTCGTGGTGGGGGGCGGCATCATCGGGTGCGCCGCGGCCTGGCGGCTCGCCGCGGAGGGGCTCTCCGTGGTCCTGGTGGAGCGCGGGGAGATCGGCCGCGAGGCCTCCTGGGCCGCCGGGGGCATCCTCACGCCCGTCCACCTCGCCGAGTACCCGACGCCGCTGGCCTCCCTCTGCACGGCCTCGATGAGGCTCTACGAGCCCTGGGTGCGGGAGCTCCGGGCCCTGGTGCCGTTCGATCCGGAGTACCGCGTCACGGGGATGCTGGTGGCGGTCTTCGACGACGCCGGGGCGGCGGCGGCGCGGACGCTGGAGGAGTGGAAGCGCCGCCACGGGCAGCCCGTGGAGCGGCTCTCCCGGGAGGAGGCCCTGGCGCTGGAGCCGCGTCTGGCCCCCACCCTCCGCGAGGCGCTCCTCCTGCCGGACATCGCCCAGCTCCGCAACCACCGGATGGCCCCCGCCTTGGCGGAGGCGGCCGCGCGGCGGGGCGCCGAGATCCGTGCGCAGACCGCGGTGACGGGCTTCCTGCGGGTCCCCGGACGGATCACCGGGGTGAAGACCTCCCGGGGGGACCTCTACGCGGGGACCACGGTTCTGGCCGCCGGGGCCTGGTCGGGGGAGCTGGCGCGGACGGTGGGCCTCGACCTCCGGGTGCGGCCGGTGCGCGGCCAGATCCTCCTGAGCGAGGCGGCGCCGGGCTTCTGCACCCGCGTGGTCCTGGAGACGGACACCTACTTCGTCCCGCGCCTGGACGGCCGGCTCCTGATCGGGAGCACCGTCGAGGAGGCCGGGTTCGACCGGAGCGTGACGCTGGAGGGGGTGCGTCACCTCTCGGCGCGGGCCGCGGCGATCCTGCCCGATTCGGCGAGGCTCCCCCTTCTGGGCTCCTGGGCGGGGCTGCGGCCCGCCACGCCCGACCGCCTGCCCTTCCTGGGACGGTGCGGGATGGAGGGGCTGATCCTGGCGACGGGCCATTTCCGCAACGGCATCCTGCTGGCGCCCCTGACGGCCGGGATCGTGGCGGACCTCCTCCTCGGCCGCCCCCCGTCCGTCCCGCTCGAGCCTTTCGATCCGCGGCGGACGTTCCCGCCCGGCCCGGCGTGAACTCCGCCGGCCCCTCTCCACGGGGGAGCGGCGGCCGGCCCCGCCGCGGGCTCAGCCGGAGGCCGCCGCCCGGCGCCCCGCCTCCACGTCCACCTTCCCCAGGAGCAGGGCCCCCGCGACGAAGAACAGGGCGACGGCGGCGATCCCCCGGCGGGGGTCCGGGTCCCGCCCGCCCCACAGCAGGCTCAGAAGCAGCGGCCCCAGGATCCCGGCGAACTTCTCCATGGTGCTGAAGAAGCCGAAGAATTCCCCCGACCGCGCGGGCGGAATCATGGAGGCGTACAGGGACCGGCTGAGGGCCTGCGTCCCCCCCTGCACGAGGCCCACCCCCAGCGCCAGGGCGTAGAAGTGCCACGTCCGGCTCATGAAGAACGCCCCCAGGCAGACGGCGGTGTAGACGCCGAGCCCCAGGAGGATTCCCTTCTTGGCCCCGAGGAAGCGGGCCAGCCCCCCGAAGGCCAGGGCGCAGGGGACGCCGACCACCTGCGTGAGGACGAGGGCCGCCATCAGGTCCCCCTCCCCCACGCCCATGCTGTAGCCGAAGGCGGAGGCCATCTTGATGATCGTGCCGATCCCGTCGCTGTAGACCCAGTAGGCCGCCAGGAAAAGGACGAGCGCGCGGTACCGCCGGATCTCCCGGAAGGTGCGGCCCAGGCGGCGGAAGCCGTCCCGGAGGACGCTGCCCCTCGGGGGGCCGCCCGCGGGGGGGGGCTCGGGGACGCACCGCAGGAGCGGGATCGTGAAGAGGGCCCACCAGACTCCCACGCTGGCGAAGGAGAGCCTCGCGGCCTGGCCGGCATCCCTCAGCCCGAACCACTCCGGGCGGCGGATCCACAGCATGTTCAGCCCCAGGAGGACCACGCTTCCCAGGTATCCCATGGCGTACCCGAGGCTCGAGACGCGGTCGGCCTCCCCGGGTCGGGCCACGGCCGGCAGGAGGGCGTCGTAGAAGACGATGCTCCCCGCCACCCCGACGGTCCCGAGGGCGTAGAGGGCGGAGGCGAGGCCCACGCCTCCCTCGGGGATGAAGACCATCCCCAGGCAGGCGGCGCAGCCCAGTCCCATGAAGGCCGCCAGGAGGCGCTTCTTGGAGCCGGACCGGTCGGCGATCGTCCCCAGGACGGGGCCCAGGAGGGCCACGGCGGCCATGGCGATCCCGGCCGTGAGGGCCAGCGCGGCCGCCCCGTGGGTGCGGAGCTCCCGGCCATCGCCCCCCCGGGCGCGGGCGTAGAGATCCTGGTAGAAGAAGGGAAAGATCGCCGCCACGACGGTGAGGTAGAAGGCGGAGTTCCCCACGTCGTAGAGCACCCAGGACCACTGCCGCCGGCGCCGGGTCGCGGGGTCGTCCGCGGGAGGTTCCATGGGATCTCCAGCCTGACAAGGACGGGGCGGCGCGGCAAGGGATTTCGCGGGGCCTACCCGACGAATTCGGGCTCCACCCGTTCGGGGATCAGACCGGCCTCGTGTCCCAGCCGGTAGAGGAGGGAGACCGCCTGCACGGCCCGTTCGCCCAGCTCCAGGGTCTGGCTGTTGACGTACAGGCCCACGAATCTCGCGGTCCGGGCGCGGTCCAGGCCCCGGGCGAACGGCAGCGCCCATTCCAGGGCCTCCTCCCGGTGCTCCAGGGCGAACCGGACGGAATCGCGGACGGCCTCCGCGCAGCGCCGCACGGTGTCGTCGTCGAGGGTCCGGCGGATCGCGAGGGCCCCCAGGGGGAGAGGGAGGCCCGTCTCGAGGCGCCACCACTCCCCGAGATCCTGCACCCGGTGGAGCCGGTGGTCCCGGTAGGTCATCTGGCCCTCGTGGATGACCAGGCCGGCGTCCGCATCGCCCCGCGCGACGGCCTCCAGGACGCGGTCGAAGGGGAGGACCTTCCAGCGGGCCGAGGGGCTCAGGAGGCGGAGGACGAGGAAGGCGGTGGTGCGCTCCCCCGGGACCGCCACGGTGCACTCGTCGAGATCCTGGGGGGAGAGGGGGCGGCGGGAGACGACCAGGGGACCGTACCCGTCCCCGACCGAGGCGCCGCAGGTCATCAGACGGTAGCCGCGGCGGACGCCGGGCCAGGCGTGGAACGAGAGGGCGGTGACGTCGTGGCGGCCCTCGAGGGCGAGGCGGTTGAGGGTCTCGATGTCGGCGAGGTGGTGTGCGAAGGCCAGCCCGCGGGGATCCACCCGCCCCCGGGCCAGCCCGCAGAACATGAACGCGTCGTCGCTGTCCGGGCTGTGGGCCAGGGAGATCGTGCGGGCCACGCGACTCCAGTGTAGCACGCGGCGGGCGGCGCTTCAACCGGCCGATTCCGGCGCGCCCCGCGGGATCGCCGCGGTACAATAGAACGGGTATGACCTCGAGGGAGAAGGAAAAGGACCGGATCCGGATCACGGACACCGAGGCCCGCCGCCTGAGGGAGGCCTCCACCAAGGTCTACTTCCGGGACGTGATGCGGAAGCTCTTCCGGGAGCGGTGGGAGGAGTACCTCGAAAAGCTGCTTTCGGGGGACCGCGCGACGCTGGAGGACTGCGCCGGGCGGCTCGCGAAGAACCTGGATTTCTTCCCCCTCCTGCACACGCTCTGCCTGATCACGGGCCAGCGGTTCGACCTGCAGGAGAAGGACCGGGCGCGGGCGGCCGACGCCTGGATCTGCTGGTACGAGGAGCACCGGGACCGGCTCCGCTGGGATCCCGAGCAGGAGGTCTGGCGGGTGGGATGAGCCCCTTCAGCGGGGGGCGGCCCGGAGGACCAGATCGAGCTCCTTCCCCTCCCGGGAGACGACGAGCCGGAGCTCCTCCCCCGGGCGGAGGCGGCTCAGGATCTCCCGGAGGTCCTCCCAGCCGCGCAGCGCGGTCCCCCCGGCCGCCCGGATCAGGTCCCCCGCCTTCATCCCGGCCTTCTCGGCGGGCCCCTCCCCGGCGACGGAGCGGACCCGGACCCCGTCGGCATCGTCCTCCCCTGCCGGGAGGAAGCCGAGGTCCGCCGGCAGCAGGTTCATCTGGCGCTCGCGGATCCAGGCCGGGTCCCCAAGGAGGACGCGCAGCTCCTGTTCGCCTCCCCCCCGCCGCACCCGGACCCGGACCGTCTCCCCCTGCGGCCAGTTGCCGACGGCCCCGTGGAAGCGGTTGAGGTTGGGGGTCCGGAGGCCCTCGACCTCCACGATGAGGTCGCCGGGCTCGAATCCGGCCCGGGCGGCGGGAGTGCCCTCCGTGACGGCGGCCACGAGGACCCCGTCGCCGTAGGCCCCGGACCCCTCGAGGCGGGGGTCCCCCGCCTCGCCCACCGTGAGCCCGACGATGCATCCCTCCCGGACCCGTCCCCCGGCCTTGAAGGCCTCCAGGTAGCGGCGGATCTGGTTGGCGGGGACCGCGTAGCCGATGCCGGTGTTGACCCGGCTGGCGAACCGGCGGACGTCGATGCGCCCGTTGATCCCGGCGATCTTCCCGTCGAGGGTCACCAGGGGCCCCCCCGAGTTCCCGGGGTTGATCGGGGCGTCGGTCTGGATCGCGTCGAAGTAGCCCGGGTTGTCCATGTAACGGTGCCGGGCGGAGATGACGCCCAGGCAGATCGAGGGCTCCCAGTTGCGGTTCCCCAGCATGAACGGGTTCCCCACGGCGAGGACGGCCTGGCCCACCCGCAGGGCGTCCGAGTCCCCCAGCTCGCAGAAGGGCAGGTCCTTCGCCTCCCGGAGCCGACAGAGGGAGATGTCCCCGTGGACGTCCCAGCCGACGGCGTCCGCGGTGAAGGGCCGGCCCCCGGCGAGGCGGACCCGCTGCCCGCGGCGGTTCCCGGCCACGTGATAGTTGGTGAGGACCCAGCCGTCGGGGGAGATCACCACCCCGGAGCCCTGCCCGTAGAAGACGAAGGCGGGCCGGACCTTCTCCGCGCAGGCGCGCACCCGGCGCTCGAACTCCAGGACGGCCTCGAGGTCGGGATCCTGGGCGAGCGCCCAGAGGAGGACGGCGGTCATTCCCCCGGCCTCCCCTCCAGCACGGCCCGAAGCCGCAGCTCCTCGTATTCCTTGCGGGCGCGGTCGCGGGGGCGGCGGACCCGGAGGACGACCTCCTGGCCGACCTTTTTCGAGAGGAGCGCGCCGCGGAAGTCCTCGAAGTCGGCCACCTCCGCCCCGTCGATCCCCACCAGGACGTCCCCCTCCCGGAGGCCCGCCTTCTCGGCCGGGGATCCGGGGACGACCAGCCCCACCTGGAGTCCGGGGGCGTCCGGATCCCCCCCTCCCGGGAGGATCCCGAGGAAGGGGACCTTCTCCGCCTCGATCCGCTCGCCCCGCTTGAGCCGTTCGAGCACCCGGTCGATCTCGGCGACCTTGCAGGCGAACCCGACGCCGCCGGACTGGCCCCAGGGGGATTCGGGGTGGACGTGGCAGGCCACCCCCGCGAGCCTCCCCTTGAGGGTCACGAGGGCCCCGCCCGCGTTGCCGTAGTTCGTCTCGACGTCGGTCTGGAGGGCGGTCCCCCCCATGCGCTCCACGGCGCTGACGATCCCCAGGTTGATCGTGGGGACGCGCGGGTCGGGGGAACGGCCCACCAGGGCGACGAACGCGCCCGGTGCCGCCTCGCCGGGCGCGGCCTTCGGGAGGGTGGGCAGGTCCCGGGCCTCGATCTTCAGCAGCGCCAGGTCGCGCCGCTCGTCGGACCCCAGGAGCCGCGCCGGACGGGAGGTCCCGTCGGGCAGGAAGACCCGCAGGCCCCCCGGGCGGATCCGTCCGGAGACGTTGAAGAAGCTCGTGAGGATGTGGCCGTCCGGACCGTAGATCACCCCGGAGACGGGGCCCCGGGGGCGGTTGTAGTAGTCCCGGTGGGCGGACACCTGTCCCTGGAACCCGCCCCCCTCCGGGTCGTCCGACCGCTCGACCTCGACGGCCACGACGGACCGGGCCGCCCGCTCCCGGAGGCGGGCGAGGACCCGCCCGAGGGCCTCGGAGGGGTCGTCGCCCCGGGTCCCCAGGAGGGCCGCCAGGAGGAGGGCCGTCATTTCCTCTCCCCCCCTTCCAGGACGATCCGGACCGGGAGGGTGGTGCCGTCGACCTCGACCCGGAGCCAGACGACCGCGCCGGCCCGGAGCCTCCCGAGCCGTTCCCGGACCTCCCGGGCCGAGGTGGCGGGGGCCCCGGCGGCCTCCCGAAGCACGTCGCCCCGGCGGAGCCCGGCCCGCTCGGCGGGCCCCCCGGGGGCGACTTCCTCCACCACGACGCGGCCGTCCCGGTCGGCCAGGGTGAATCCCGCGTTCCCCTCGCCCGCGGGGGGCGGGGCTTCCGCCGTCTTGCCGGACGCCTCGCGCAGGAGCCGCTCGATCGCGGGCCGGATCTCGTCGGCGGGGATGACGGCGCCGAGGAAGCGGTGGGGGGAATAGTTGAGGGTGACGAGCCCGATCATCCGGCCGCGGCGGTCCAGGCAGGGGGCCCCTTCCATCCCCACGGCGACGGCGGCCGTGGTCTCCAGGACCGGGCCCCGCCAGGTCGAGCCGGCGCGCTCCTCGGAGAGGACGTAGAAGCCGCTGACGATGCCGGCGGAGAAGGAGGGCTGGTCGTCGAGGATGATGGAATTGGCGGCGTTCCCGATCGTGTAGCAGACGTCGCCGACGCGGACATCGGAGGAGGAGCCCGCGGGGAGGGGCTCGAGCCCGGCGCCGGGACGGATCCGGACCAGGGCGATCTCGTCGCGGGGGGAGACGGCCACGAGCTCGCCGTCGTACCGGCGCGGCCCGCGGGTCCACACGCGGATCCGGGAGGCCCCCTCCGGGCAGACGGAGGCGCTGGTGAGGATCAGGCCTTCCCTCGTGAGGACCACGCCGGTCCCGGAGCGCTCGCCGAGGACGGGCGCCAGGGCGCGGACGCCCACGACGGAGGGGGCGGCCTTCCGGTAGATCTCCTCGGGGGCGGGCCCCGCCGGCTGGAGGGCGGCCCCGAGGGCGGCGGCGAGGGCGATCGGGGGCACGGCATGATTATATACGGGGCGGGGCGGCGTCCCGTTCGGGGTCTCCAGCGGGCGCGATCCTTGTCCGCCCGGGGCGGCTGTGCTATAACGCGGGGCCATGCGGTGGACCCGGACATTCATCCCCACGCTGCGGGAGGCGCCCGCCGACGCGGAGAGCCCCAGCCACCGGCTGATGATCCGGGCGGGCTTCATCCGGCCCCTCTCGGCCGGGAGCTACAGCTACCTCCCGCTGGGGCGCCGGGCCCTCCTGAAGGCGGAGGCCCTCGTGCGCGAGGAGATGGACCGGGCGGGGGCCCTCGAGGTCCTGCTCCCGGCGCTCCATCCCGCGGAGCTCTGGGAGGAGAGCGGCCGCCTGGCGGCCTTCGGGGAGACCCTGATGAAGGTGAAGGACCGCCGCGGGGCCCTCCACGTGCTGGGCCCCACCCACGAGGAGGTCATCACCCACATCGTCCGCCACGAGATCCGGTCCTACCGGCAGCTGCCGGCGACCTTCTACCAGATCCAGGGGAAGTTCCGCGACGAGCCGCGGCCCCGCCACGGGATCATCCGGACCCGCGAGTTCGTCATGAAGGACGCCTACTCCTTCGACCTGGACGAGAAGGGGCTCCAGTCCTCCTACCAGGCGATGTACGACGCCTACGTGCGGATCTTCACCCGCGCGGGGCTGAACTTCCTGGCGGTGGAGGCGGACACGGGGCTCATGGGGGGGGAGGTCTCCCACGAATTCGTGGCGATCTCGGAGTTCGGGGAGGACGAGGTGCTTTCCTGCCCGAAGTGCGGGTACGCGGCCAACCGGGAGAAGGCGGAATGCCCGCCCCCGCCCTTGGAGCGGCTGGGCCTGGAGACCCAGGAGCTGCGTCCCAGTCGGGAGGTCCCCACGCCGGGGGCCTCCACGATCGAGCAGGTCTCCCGCCTCCTGGAGGTCTCCCCCCGGGCCCTGGTCAAGACGATCCTGTTCCGGACGGAGAAGGGGTTCCTGGCCGCCCTCGTGCGCGGCGATCACGAGGTGAACCTCGCCAAGCTCCGCCGGGCCGCGGGGGTGGAGACGCTGGAGATGGCCACCCCGGAGGAGATCCAGGCCCAGACGGGGGGCCCGCTGGGGTTCACCGGGCCGGTGGGCCTCAAGGTCCCCCTCCATGCCGACCACGCCCTCCAGTCCATGGTCAACTTCGTCACGGGGGCCAACCGGCGGGACGCCCACCTGGTGGACGTGAACCTCTACCGGGACTTCAGGCCGGCGGCGATGGAGGATCTCCGGGTGGCCCTGCCGGGGGATCCCTGTCCCCGCTGCCGGGAGGCGCTCCGGCTCGTCCGGGGGATCGAGGTGGGGCACGTCTTCAAGCTGGGGACCCGCTACTCGGAGCGGATGAAGGCCCTGGTGCTCGACGAGAAGGGGGCGCTCCGCCCGGCGGTCATGGGCTGCTACGGGATCGGGGTCAACCGGATCCTGGCGGCGGCCGCGGAGAACCATCACGACGAGGCGGGGCTCCGCTGGCCCCGGGCGCTGGCCCCCTACGAGGTCGAGATCGTGACGATCGACCACAAGAAGATGCAGGTCGTGGAGGCGGGGCACGACCTCTACGGGCGGCTGCGGCAGGCCGGCCTGGAGGTCCTCTGGGACGACCGGGACGCCGCCCCCGGGGTCAAGTTCGCCGACGCCGACCTGATCGGCCTGCCCGTGCGGGTGACGATCGGGCGGCGGACCCTCGATTCCGGCACGGTGGACGTGAAGGCCCGTTCCCGGAAGGAGGAATCCCGCGTCCCCCTGGAGCGGGCGGTGGAGGCGGTGCGCCATGAGCTGGAGGGGTATCGTCCTTAGCCTGGCGGCGGGGGCCGCCGGGTGCGCCGGGGGGGGCGAATCGCTGCCCTGGGGGGAGACGGGGGACGCCCTGAAGATCTCGTACTACCGCGTCAACGTCGACCCGCGCACCAAGCGGCT
>Ga0068707_1001701_pt1 | contig 15409 bp, 14 predicted proteins | sample YNPNPMetaG_FD_66600 | JGI IMG/M metagenome (GOLD analysis project Ga0068707, IMG submission 66600) | Anoxygenic and chlorotrophic microbial mat microbial communities from Yellowstone National Park, USA - YNP NP MetaG | ecosystem: Environmental > Aquatic > Thermal springs > Hot (42-90C) >...
CGCCGACGACCTCGTCTGGCTCTGGCGCAAGGCCCGCTCGCTCGTTCGCCCCTCCCTCCCCCTCCCGCCCCAGGGCGCTTACAACGCCGGCCAGAAGCTGTTCGGCTGGGTCGTCGTCGGCGCCACCCTCATCATCATCGCCACCGGCTTCATCATGGCCTTCCATCTCGGACCCCAGGCGCTCGTCGCCTGGTCCGTACCGCTGCACTTCGTCGCCGTCGCCGCGGTCTTCGCCGCGCTCTTCGTCCACGTCTACATGGCCGCGTTCATGCCCAACGAACGTCCCGCCTTCTTCTCGATGTTCACCGGCAAGGTCGATGCTCGCTACGCCTATCATCACCACGCCAAGTGGTACCACGAGGTGCTCGACGATTGCCTGGCCGGCCGCCGCACCTGCGACGCGCCGGCCCCGGAGGAACCCGATGCCGATCCGACTTCGCGACCGTGAATACTGGAACCCCTACCTCGTCGGGGTCGCCCTCGGCCTGGTGGTGCTGCTCGCCTTCCTCCTCACCGGCAAGGGGATCGGCGCCTCCGGCGCGATGGCCCGCCTCACCGCCTGGGGCACCCACCTCGTCGCCCCCGGCTGGACCGAGGCCAACGGCAACTTCAAGTGGTTCTTCTACAACCACGCCCACCCCCTCGATTACTGGCTCGTCTACCTGCTGGTCGGCACCGCCATCGGCGGCCTGGTGTCCGGCATCCTCGGCGGCCGCAACCGGACCGAAGTCCTCCGCGGGCCGCGGGCGAGCCGCGGCCTCCGCCTCGGCCTCGCCTTCGTCGGCGGCATCCTCGCCGGCGTCGGCGCCCGGCTCGCCCGCGGCTGCACGAGCGGCCAGGGGATCGTCGGCGGCGGCCTGATGTCCGTCGGCGCCTGGATCTTCCTCATGGCCGTCTTCGCCGGCGGCTTTGCGATGGCCTGGTTCGTCAGGAGGCAGTGGACATGACCACCGGACCGCTCCATCTCCAGGACCTGATCGGCATGCCGCTCGGCGCCCTCGTCTTCGTCGCCGTCGGCTTCCTCTTCGGCTTCCTCCTCGAACGCGGCGGCTTCGGCGACGGCCGGAACATCGTCGCGGTCCTGTACCTCCGCGACTTCCGCGTCCCCAAGGTGATGTTCTCCGCCATCCTCACCCTGATGGCCGGCGCCTACCTCCTCGGCGCCCTCCGCGTCCTCGACCTCACCGCGATCGACACCCCCCACACCTGGCTCCTCCCCCAACTCGTCGGCGGCCTCGTCTTCGGCTTCGGCTTCGTCATCGGCGGCTACTGTCCCGGCACCGCCGTCGTCTCGGCCGTCAACCGCAAGCTCGACGGCCTCGCCTACCTCGCCGGACTCGTCGTCGGCATCGCCGGCTTCGCCGTGGCCTACGACCCGCTGGCCGACTTCTACAACAGCACCGCGCGCGGCGCGATGACCTTCCCCGGCTGGCTCGGCGTCAACCCCGGCTGGGTCCTCCTCGCCGCCGCCCTCTTCGCCTTCCTCTTCTTCGGCTTCGGCAACCGCATGGAAGCCTACTGGGCCCGCAAGGCCGCCGCCTCCACCGACCCCGAATCCGCGGCGAAACCCGCCGCCCCCGAGGAGACCCGACCATGAAAGTCTTCCTGTGGAATCGCACCGAGAAGATCGGCCTCGGCATCCTCGTCGCCCTCACCGCCCTCCTCTGGCTCTCCCCCGCCTTCCCCGTCCCCGACGGCCGACCCTGGGCCCGCCTCGGCGAAGACCTCGCCGCCAACCTCGCCCAGAACCCCGGCGCCCTGTCCCCCGCCGAGTTCGACTACCTCGTCCGCCGACAACCCGCGACCCTCCACCTGCTCCAGGTCGGCGGCGACGGCGGCCTTCCCCGCGACAACTTCCCCGGCGTCGATGTGCGCCAGGTCGATCCCGAACACCTGTTCGAGCCTTTCGCCGCGGTGTGCCGCGAGGATCATCTGGTCGTCTTCGCCGATCGCACCGGCCGCGACGGCGGCGCGGTCCTCGGTGGCGTCCTCTATCGCCTCAACGACTGCAACGCGATGTGGCTGGCCGCGGGCACCGACGGCTACCTCGCCTGGCTCGCCGGCCAGAACCGCACCGCCGTGCTTCGACCCGACGTCCGCCCGCCGGGCCTCGCCCTGCCCCCGCTCGCCGCCGGCCCGGCCACCCCGATCGTTCCGACGCCCGCGCGCACCCCGACCGCCGCCCCCGCCTCGACGCCCACCGCGCCTCGCCCGGTCCCGCCGCCGGCCGCGCCCCGCCCGCCCGCGCCGCCTCCCGCCGAAAAACCTCCGTCCGGGGGCTGCTGACCGCGCCGCCTCAACCGCCGCCGACCGCTCGCTCCAACACCCTCTCCCCCCGCCACCGCTCCTCTGCTATGTTCCGTCGCCGCCGAGCATCCCGGCGGAGGCCAACCGTGAAACTCGTCATCACCGCGTTCCCGTTCTTCAGCGAGTACAACTGCCGCGTCCTCGAGGCGATCGCTTCGCTCCCGGACGTGAAGGTCGCCGCGGCGACCCACGACCCCGAGGACGTGCTGCCACCCAAGTACCGCGGCCTGCTCTGCGGTCACTGGCGCGTCCAGGACCTCCGCGTCCTCGACCAGCTCCGCTGGGCCGTGCGGGAGCTCTCCGCCCGGCACGGCCCGGTCTACCGGCTCTTCTCCCCGATCGAACACCTCCAGACCGTTTGCGCCGAGCTGCGGGCCGAGATGGGCATCCCCGGGATGTCCGTCGAGGCCACCCGCAACTTCCGCGACAAGGCGCGGATGAAAGATCTCCTCCGACAGGCCGGGATCCCCTGCGCCCGCCACCGCCGCGCCCTTTCCGAACACGACGCCTGGTCGTTCGCCGGCGAGACGGGCTACCCGATCGTCGTCAAGCCGGTCCAGGGCGCCGCCTCCCAGGAAACGTTCCAGGTCGACGACCCCGACGGCCTGCGCCGCGCGCTCGACGTCCTCCACCCGTCCGACCGCAACCCGATCCTCCTCGAGGAGTTCCTCACCGGGCAGGAACACTCCTGCGACTCGTTCTGGCTCCGCGGGCGACGCCTGTTCCACACGATCAACCGCTACGAACCGTCGTGCCTCCACGTGATGCGGAACCCGTGGATCCAGTGGGTCGTGGTCCTTCCGCGCGAAGTCGACGACCCCGGGTACGACGATATCCGCGCCGCCACCCTCGAAGCGCATCGCGTCCTCGGCATGGGTTCGGGGATGAGCCACACCGAGTGGTTCCGCCGGCCGGACGGGTCGCTGGCGATCTCCGAAATCGGCGCCCGGCCCCCCGGCGCCCAGTTCACGACGATCATCTCCCGCTCGGCCGACTTCGACGCGCTGCGCGCCTGGGCCGGCCTGATGGTCTACGAGGAGTTCGACCCGCCCACGCGGAAGTACGCCGCGGGCGCTTGCTATCTCCGCGGCCAGGGCGCCGGCTCCCGCGTCCGCGGCGTGCGCGGCTGGGACGAGGTCCGAGAGAAGATCGGACACCTGCTGACCGACGTGAAGCTCCCCGCACCCGGCACGCCGAAGAGCGTGACCTACGAGGGCGAAGGCTACCTCATCGCGCGACACCCCGAGACCCGGGTCGTCGAGGACGCCCTCCGGTACGCCGTTTCCGTGATCCGCGTCGACCTCGGCGACTGACGGCACCCGCACCCCGGTGCCCTAGCGGGCCTCGATCAGGCGGCGATGGTCCGCGATCCCCACCGGGTTCCCGGTGTGGAGATCGACATACCCCGGGTAGTGCGGACCCGCCACGAACGCCTCGCCCCGCGGGTCCCCGTCGCGCAGGAAGCGCAGCAACACGTCGCCGCCGTTGAACCGCCAGTCGCGCCCGTCCGGACCGCGGTACTCGATCCGCATCCCCCGGCGCGTCTTGATGTGCCACTGGTCCTCGGGCCGATCCCACGATTCGTCGGTCACGAACCACAGGAACTGCCATCGCCCACCGCTCGGCGTCCGCCCCTGCGTGACCGCGATCCCCGAGTCGTTCGGCAGGCCGAAGACGTAGCAGTCGGGATACGACCGGGCCAGCCGCGCGACCCGCTCCGCGTGCTCCAACCCGTGGTGCGGCTGCACGACCACCCGCTCGACCAGCCCCAGGCAACGCACCCCCCCCTCGCAGCTCCACTCGCAGAGCTGGTCCGCCCCCGCCGAGAAACCGACGGTGTACAAGCCGCGCGCCTGCCGCTGCCGCAACACCCGCACGAACCGATCCGGGTCCCCCAGCCGCCGCCCGAAATCCGCGTACCGCTCCAGCCCCGTGGTCGTCATCCCCCCGCCGAGAATCACGACCCGCGACTCCTCCAGCCAGCGGAAGAACAGCTCGACATCCTCCCGCCGCAGGTCCTCGGACCAGTAGAAATGACGCGCCTCCAACCCCCGCTCGCGGAACCGTTCGAAGTAGGGCCGGAACGTCCCCCACGAGTACTCCTGATCCGCGCGCGACGGCGAGGAGCACGGCAGGTAGAAGATCGTCCGGTTGTCCGGCCCCTCCAGAGCCCGCTCCACGATCCAGTGCCCGTGCAGATACTCACAGCGGTCATGCGAACTGTACACCAGCTCCGTCGGCCTCACGTTCCATCCTCCTCCGTGCTCTCCGAGCCTCCATGGGTCGCCCCCCCCTTCGCCTGGTTTCAACGAAGTTCGAGCGGCCCCTCCGACGCTGCGCCGGACCCGATCGACGGGGAGACGAGCCCGGTCACGGAACGCTCCAGGCCGTTCAGCCGGATCCGACCGGACCCGCCGCCACCCCCGCCCGCGTTGTACCGCGTCGCGTCCGCACACGGCGCCGCATCGCCCCCCGCCGGCGCGGCGCCCGCACCGCCGGCGCCTCCCCCGCAGGCGAACACCGTCGCCGCGGTTCCGCCCGCCGCCGGCTCGTCGCTCCCCGGTGCGCCGTCGTCCCCGTCTGAACTGCCGTCGGGCGCCCCCTGGCCGCCCGCCGCGCCGCCGCCGCCGTTCGCCGTCACCGCACCGAGCAGGCGCAGGCGAGGAGCCTCGAGCAGCACGCCGCCGCCGCTCCCCCCGCCGCCGCCACCCTCGTTCGCCCGGTAGCTCGACACGCCGCCGCATCCGCGAGCGTCCACCCAGCCGCTGACCGTCAGCGTCCCGCCGGACACGATCTCCACCGCGCCGCCGCCCGTCCCGCCGCGACGTCCGTCCGGCGACGAACCGCCGCCACTCCCGCCCCCGCTCCCCGCCTCCAGAGGCACCAGCTCCTCCGACCCGTACACCTCCCCTCCGCGCCCCTTCAGCAGATCGGTGTAGCCGCCGCCCGTCCCGCCGCTCCCCCCGAACCCGCCGCCGCCCCCGCCGCCGTCGCGATTGCCCGCAGGCCCGCCGATCGTGCCTCCCGCTCCGCCCGCCCCCGGCCCGAGACCTCCCTCGCGGCCCCCGCCGACCGGCGGCACGTCGTTCGCCCAGCACCCCGCGAACACCCCTCCCTCGATCGTGGCGTCCTCCTCCGACAGCAGCACCAGCGCCCGCGGCCCCCGGACCGTGAACGTCACGTTCTCCGGCACGACGAGCTGCTGGAACGAGAAGACGCCCAGGTCCGGCGCTCCCGCCGGCTGCGCCAGCGACGTGAAGTGGATCCCGCTCTCCACGTCCAGCCCCGTACCGGCGGGCCGGAGATCGAACAGCGGGTTCCAGTCCGCATCCAGGACCGAAACCCGGCCGTCCGACGTGTCGAACTCGACGAAAATCTCCTCCTCCGCCGGCAGCGACCAGGCCGTCGCCGGCGTCTCCCCCGCCGCCAGCAATCCGCTATCCGGGATGTTCGAGATCACCCACGCCAGGCAATGCGGCGCCGGCTCCGCGCCGCAGCCGAACTCGCACGACTCGGCCCGCCACGCGCCGACCCCGGGCGCCACCTCCACGCACGTCTCCAGCGCCGAACCGCCCGTGGCGCACCGCACCTCCCCGACCGGGCACTCGCCGACCTCCGCCGTGTCCGGGACGTCCGCCAGGTCCGTCGCGCCGCCGTCGTCCCCTTCCGGCAAGGTCTCCCCCTCCGCCCCCACATCGCCCCCCCCGTCCGGCAGCAAGGGCGTGCAGACACCGAAGTAGCACTCGAAACCAGGCCCGCAAGCCGGTGAGCACTCGTCCACCCCCCCGCCGCAGCCGGCCGCTCCAAGCGCGACCAACAGCCACCCGCCCGAAACCGCCACCGTGCGCATCTTCGATCCCTCCCGACCCGGCGGCACGCGCCGGCCGTTCCGGAAGCCGAGTCTACCCCAAGCCGCCCCCGAAGCAACGGATGCCACCCACCCGCGCGCTGGCCGTGGCGGCACTCCTGTGGTATTCTTCGTTCCGGGCTGTTCGGATGGCCCTTGCGGAAAGGATGACCGCCATGCACCGGAACCGCCGAACCGAGCCGGCCGCTTCCCGTCCCCTGCAGGTCGCGACGGCCTTCGCCCTCCTCGCCGCCGGCGTGGCGGCCTGCTCGCCCACCGACGACGAGCCGATCGGCCTGCGCGACACCGGAACGCCCGCCGACCGCAGCGGCGATGCCGGAACCGAAGGCAGCGCCGACCCCGGGACCGAGGTTGGCGCCGACACCGACCTGCCGCCCGACGGCTGTGAAGAACGCGCCCGGTGGATCTACATCGTCAGCGAAGAGAACATGCTCCTCCGCTTCTACCCCAACGAACTGCGCCTCGAGGAAATCGGCATCCTGGGCTGCACCCCGACCGGCTTCGGTGCGACACCGTTCTCGATGTCCGTCGACCGCGACGCCACCGCCTGGGTCCTCTACACCGGCGGTCCCGTCCATCCCGCCGGGGAGCTGTTCCGCGTCAGCACGATCGATGCTTCGTGCGAACCCACCGGCTTCGCCCGTGGCCAGGCCGGCTTCGAGCTGTTCGGGATGGGCTTCTCCACCGACGTCGCGGGCGGCGATGCCGAGACCCTTTACGTCGCGGGCGGCCCCGCGGCCGGCATCGGGACGGAGGACCAGCGCCTCGGCTGGATCGACACCGGTTCCCTCGTCCTCACGCCGATCGCCTCCATCCCCGGCTCCCCCGAACTCACCGGCACCGGCCTCGCCGAGCTGTGGGGCTTCTTCCCCGACACGTCCCCGCCGATGGTCGCCCGCATCGACAAGACCAACGGCAGCCTCGACCGGATCTACAACCTCTCCATCTCCACCGCCTCCACCCGCGCCTGGGCCTTCGCCTTCTGGGGCGGCGACTTCTGGATCTTCCTCATGGCCGGCGGCGACGCCTCGACCAACATCTGGAAGCTGGAGGCCGACGACGGTTCCGTCACCGAGGCGATGCACAACATCGGCTGGACGATCGTCGGAGCCGGCGTCTCCACCTGCGCCCCCGTCGTCCTGATCTGAGCGATCCGCGCGACGGAGCGATGACCTCCACCAAGCCGGCGGCCGCCCGCGACCTGTTGCACCATCTCCGCCGCCCGGGACCGTCGATCGAGCTGCCGTCCGCCGGCGACGCCGAAGCCCTCGCTTCTTCCCGTGGCCCCCGCCGCCCCTACAGCGCCGGCGACAACACCCGCGCCACCGCCTCCAGGAACCGCGCCCGCGCCGGCTTGCTCCGCAACGACGCCAGATCGACCGGCCGCGCCCGCGCGATGTCGTCCAGGAAGATCTGCTCCATCCGCCTCCCCACCGCCTCCCCGAACACCAGCACGTTCGCCTCGAAGTTCAGCCGGAACGACCGGATGTCCATGTTCGCCGAACCGATCGTGGTCCACGCCCCGTCCACCACCATCGTCTTCGCGTGCAGAATTCCCGGCCGGTGCTCGTAGATCTTCACCCCCGCCTCGAGCAGCTCGCGGTAGTAGGACCGGCCCGCGAGGCGCACGAGCGGCAGGTCCGATTTGCCCGGCACCAGGATGCGCACGTCCACCCCACGCCAGACCGCCGTCTTGAGCGCCATCAGCACCGCCAGGTCCGGCACGAAGTACGGCGTGGTGATGAACACGCGGCGCCGCGCCTGGCTGATCGCCGTGAACACCACGGCGTGGATCGCCCCGTGGTCCTGGTCGGGACCGCTCTCGATCACCTGCACCAGGTCCTCCCCCGCCGCGGGCGTCTCGGGGAAGTGCGCCGGGTCCGGCACGTCCTCGTCGGTCGCGAACAACCAGTCTTCGAGGAAGATCTCCTGCAGCCGCAACGCGGCACTCCCCTCCAGCCGCACGTGCGTGTCCCGCCACGGCGCGAACCTCTTCTTCCGCCCGCGGTACTCGTCGCCGATGTTCAACCCCCCGGTGAACCCGACCCGGCCGTCACACACCAGGATCTTGCGATGGTTGCGCAGCGTCGGACGCCAGTGCGGCCGCAGCGGCAGGACCGGCATGAAGACGGCGAACCGCCCTCCCGCCTCCAGCAGCGGCCGCAGGAACCGCCGCGACAACCGGTGCGAGCCGACCCCGTCCACCAGCAGCCGCACCGTCACCCCGGCCCGCGCCCGCTCCGCCAGCGCGTCCCGGAACCGCACCCCCGCCGGGTCCTCGCGGAAGATGTAGCTCATCATGTGCACGTGGTGCCGCGCCGACCGGATCGCCTCCTCCATCCGGTTGTACGTCTCCTCCCCGTCGGTCAGCACCTCCACGCGGTTCCCCGGCAGCACGGGCGAGCCGCCGAGACAGGCGCCGACCCGAGCGATCTCGCCCGCCGGCCCCGGCAGCTCCGGCAGCCTCGCCTTGGCGTCGCATGCCGACGCCGTCCGGGGCAGAGCGCCCAGCACCCGCAGGAACACGTCGTGCGTGCGCCCCCGCTTGCGCCGCCGCCGCCAGACCCGCGTCCGGCCGATCAGGAAATACAGGAGCGCGCCCGCGTACGGCAGAAACGCGATCGCCAGGATCCAGGCAAGCGTCGCGCCCGCCTCGCGCCGGTCCATCACGATCCGCGGAATCAGCACGAACGCCAGCGCGTAGCCCCCCACCGTCGTCAGGACCGTGGCCAGCGTCTGCCACGACATGTCCAGCACGCTCGGCATCGAACCCCGCTCACGGCGCGCACGGCGGACGCCCCAACCGCTCCCCCGCCTCCCGCCGGTGATTCGAATCGGAATACTCGTCCAGCAGTCGGCGCAACAGCGCGCACCCGCGCTCCGGGTCCGCCAGCGGCCCCAAATACAGCTTCGCCGCCTCGAACAACCCGTCGTCCCGCAGCACCGAGTCGGTGAACTCCTCCAGGTCCAGGAACGCCTCCGCCGCCCCGGCCGCATCCCCCAGCTCGTCCCGCAACAGCTCCGCCTTCCACCGTTGCGCGTCGTCGAAGTAGGCCGAGTAGAACGACCCGTTGAAGAACCAGCACTCCTCCTTCCAGAACAACAGGCGGTCGATCCACTCGATCGCACGCTCCCACTCCCCCCGCTCCCGCGCGATCCGCGCCCCCTCCCACGGCAGGTCGTCCCAGAACACGCAGTACGGATACGGACAGCGCTCCAGCCCCGCCTCCAGGTCCGCGTACGCCTCGCGCGGCCGGTCCAGCGCCGCCCACGCCCGCGCCCGGTACAACCGCAGCGCCGCGGTCAGGTCGATGTCGCGGTCGGGCCCCCGTCCCAACTCCTCCTCGACCAGCGCCGCGAAACCTTCCAACTCCCCGCGGTCCTCGTACACCTGGTACAGCCGCCGTACCGCGACTTCCGCCATCGCCGACGACGGCTCGTCCCGGATCAACCGCCGCCACAACCCGACCGCCTCGTCCTCGCGGCCCGACCGCTGCGCCAGCCGCCCCGCGTCGTACAGCGCGCGCCCCGCGTCCTGCGTCCCGGGCCACCGCTCCGCCACCGCCAGGTACAGCGCCATCGCCCGCTCGGCCTCGCCCGCCTGGTCCGCCGTGATCGCGGCCCGGTACAGCGCCGACCGCGCCGTCGCCTCGTCCGCCGTCCGCTCCGCCGCCCGCTCGTACCCCTCCGAGGCTTCCCCGTACCGGTTCGACCGCTCCGCACGCCCCGCAGCCGCCACTTCCCGCACGTACTCGTCCTCCGGCAGCGGCGACGCCGGACAGCCCACCGCGACCCACGCCGCCGCCAGCCCCAAGCCGAAACGCACCGGCCGCCCTCCGCGCACCCGCGCAGCCTACCACCGTCCCGCCCCTCCCGGAACGCCCCCGCCCGTCCCCCAATCCCGCCGTACCACCCCTTCGTCCCGCAGGACAGGGCGCGGCGCGAGGCGCCAGGCGCCTCCGCGCCCACGGGCTCCCGCCGGCCCACTCGAAACGACGCCTCTTCGTCCCTTCCCGCGACCGTGCTAGCTTCCACCCGGCGGACGACCCGCCCGGAGGAAATCATGGACCCGCTCCTCAAACTGCTCCAGCAAGACGCCCTGACCAAACCCGAGCTCCTCGCCAGGGCGCTCGAGACCACCCCCAAAGACGTTCGCGACCGCCTGCGCCGGCTGGAACGCGACGGCACGATCCTCGGCTACCGCGCGATCCTCGACGACGAACGCACCGGCGAAGAGCGCGTGAAGGCCGTGATCGAGGTGAAGATGACCCCCGAACGCGAGGGGGGCTTCGACCGCGTCGCCCGCCGCATCGCCGAGTTCGACGAGGTCCACGCGGTCTACCTGATGAGCGGCCGCTACGACCTGCTGCTGTTCGTCGAAGGCCGGACGCTGCGCGAGGTCGCCTTCTTCGTCGCCGAACGGCTCGCCACCCTCGAAGGCGTCACTTCCACCTCCACCCACTTCATCCTCCGCGCTTACAAGCAGCACGGCGTGGCGATCCGCCCGCGCGGCCCCGCCGAACGGCTGCCGGTGAGTCCCTAGGTGGAGCGCCGCCGCTCCGGCTCGCGGCGCCCGTCTCCCCGGCCGCCCGCGAATCCCGCCGCGCCCCCGCGCGACTCGCTCGTCGCCCGCCACGTCGCCGCCCTCCCCCGCTCGGGCATCCGCGAGTTCTTCGAGCTGGTCCGGGCCGCCGGCAGCGGCCCCGACGAGCACGGCCGGCGCTTGATCTCCCTCGCCATCGGCGAACCCGACTTCGACACCCCCTGGCACGTCCGCGAAAGCGCCATCTGGTCCCTCGAGCGGGGCCGCACCGGCTACTCCCCCAACCTCGGCCTCCCGGCACTCCGCGCCGCCATCGCTGACCACGTCGCCGAGGAAACCGGCGTGCGCTACGACCCGGCCGACGAGGTGCTCGTCACCGTCGGCGTCTCCCAGGGCCTCGACCTCGCCCTGCGCGCCCTCGTCGAACCCGGCGACGAGGTCCTGCTGCACGAGCCGTGCTACGTCTCCTACGCTCCGTCCGTCGTCCTGGCGCACGGCCGCCCGGTGGCCGTCCGCACCTCTCCGACCCGCGGCTTCGCGCTCGACCCCGACGACGTCGCCCGCGCCTGCTCCCCGCGCACCCGCGTGCTGCTCCTCAACTTCCCCTGCAACCCCACCGGCGCCGTCCTCGACGACCGCACCGCCGACGCCCTCGCCCGCCTGGCCTGCGAACGGAACCTCGCCGTCGTCGCCGACGAGATCTACGCCGAACTCGCCTACGACGGGCCGGCCCGCTCGATCCTCTCCCGGCCAGGCATGCGCGAACGCACCGTGCTGCTGCGCGGCTTTTCCAAGAGCTTCGCCATGACCGGCTTCCGCGTCGGCTACGCCTGCGCCCCGCGTCCCCTCCTCGACGCCCTGAACCGCATCCACCAGTACGCCATGCTCTGCGCCCCCGCCCCGGCCCAGGAAGCCGCCCTGGAGGCCCTGCGCCACGGCCGCGCCGCCCGCCTCGCCATGCTCGACCAGTACCGCCTCCGCCGCAACTTCATCACCCGCAGCCTCGCGGAACTCGGACTGCCCTGCGTCCGCCCCGCCGGCGCCTTCTACGCCTTCCCCTCGATCGCCGGCACCGGACTCTCGTCCCGGGAGTTCGCCGCCCGCTTCCTCCGCGAGCAGCGCGTCGCCGTCGTCCCCGGGGACGCCTTCGGTCCCTCCGGCGAGGGGCACGTTCGCTGCGCCTTCGCCGTCTCCCTTCCCCTGCTCGAGCAGGCGATGGACCGGCTCCGCCTCTTCCTCGCCGGCCTTCGCCGCTCCCGCCGCCGCTGACCCGTCCCCCCGCTCCCCGGGCCGCCGTTCGCGGCCGGCGGCCCGCCCGCATGAGCCCAGTACACCCCGACGCGTCCCCACGGACCCCTGCGGTGAAACTTGACGCACGATTCTGGCCCGACCACAGTGGTTTCAACGACCGCTCTCCCGGACGACCGTGGAAAGGAGTCCCCATGCGACGCCTCGGCTTCTTCGGCACGACCTGGGTTCTCGTTTCCTGCGCCTACGGCCCCGCCGTGGGGCCTCCACCGGGCCCCGCGCCCCATGCTTCCCGGGACGAGGGGCCGCCGCCGCCCGCCGGCGAACTCGCCCCCGTCGCCGGCCACGGCGCCCAGCGCATCCTCGCCGCCGGCCTCTACCGCGGCGACCTCGTGATCGAAGGCAACGGCAACCTGGTCCAGGGCGCCGGAGTCGACCGCACGGTCGTCCGCGGCGACCTCCGCATCCGCGGCGACGCGAACGTTGTCCACTCCCTGCGCGTCCTCGGCGAAGCCCGCATCGACGGCGAGGAGAACGACGTCCGGGGCGTCGCCTTCGGCGAGACCGACGACCCCGCGCCGACCACCGCCCCGCCCGCCGCCGGGCCGACCCCGCGCCGACCACCGCCCCGCCCGCCGCCCCGCCGTCCCTTGCGCCGACCATCGCCCCGCCGTCCCTTGCCCCGGAAACGGAGTGACCGATGAAACCCGCCGTCGTCGTCGTCGATATGCTGGTCGACACCATCCACGGCGAACCCGACTCGCCGATGTCGCGCTCCGCGCTCGCCGTCCTCCCCGCGATCAACCGCCTCCTCGACGCCGCCCACGCTCGCGGCTGGCACGTCTGCTTCGCCTGCGACTCCTTCCTCCCCGGCGACTTCCTCTTCGGCGGCCGGATGAGGCCCCATGCCCTGCGCGGCACCCCCGGCGCCGACCCGATCCCCGAGCTCCACCGCGGGCCGGGCGACGAGGTGCTCCGCAAGCGCCGCTTCTCCGCCTTCTTCAAGACCGACTTCGACCAGACCCTGCGCACCCGCGGCGCCGACACCGTCCTCGTCGCCGGCATCGCCACCAACTTCTGCGTCCTGGCCACCGCCTTCGACGCCGTCTGCCATGACTTCCGCGCGGTCCTCGTCGAGGACGCCTGCGCCGCCGCGAAACCCGAATGGCACGAGGCGACCCTCTCCGGCTACCGGCGCAACATCCTGTATCCCCTGCTCCGGGTTTGCACGGTGGACCAGGTGCTTGCCGAGGCGGACGACCCGGCCGCATCGGGATGCGGGCCGTGAGCCGCGTCCCCGCCCGGCCGCCCCGCTGCACCCGTTTCCCGCAGGCGCGAGGATCGGCGCCGCCGCCAGGACGGTCGCGCCCGCGGCCGGACCGCGCGGCGCCCCCCTACTTCTGCAGGCGGCGCTCCTCCTCCGGAGCGCGTTCCCGCACCCGCACCAGAATCAGATCGCGGTCCGCCCGCGCGATCGTCTGCGACATCCGTTCCCGCGGCCGGCGCACCGCCCACCCGATCGAGAACGAGACCGGAGGACACCCGACCGTCGGCTCCTTCAGCCGCTGGACGATGTGGATCGTCGCCGTCGCCGCCCCCTCCGTCAGCAGGACCAGGAACTCGTCGCCCCCCGTCCGGAACACCGCATCGCTCGTCGCCCGCACGTGCCGGTCCAGGAAGCGCGCCGTCTCGACCAGCGCCCGGTCCCCCGCCGGATGACCGTGCCGCTCGTTGTACGCCCGGAGGTCGTTGATGTCGACCAGCACCACCCCCCACTCCCCGTCCTCCCGCTCCAGCCGCTCCTCCATTTCCGACAGATGCCGCCGGTTGTAGCAGCCCGTCAGCGGGTCCCGCACCGTCAGCTCGTGCAGCCGGTTCTCCATCTCCTTCCGGGGCGTGATGTCGATCAGAATGCCGTGGAACAGAGTCTCCCCGGTTTCCGGATCCCGCACCGCGTAGCAGGAATCGAGCACGGTCCGCACGGCGCCGTCCACCCGCCGCACCTGCAGCTCGAAGTCCCGCACCACGAACTGCTTCTCCAGGAGCGCCAGCTCCTCCAGGCGGCGCGACAGGTCGACCACAAGGTCCTTCACGCTCGTCCGTCGCAACGCCTCCATCGACGGGAAGCCGAACAGGTCCAGGAACGCCGGGTTCGCATCGAGGATGCGGCCCTGCATGTCGGTGATGTAGATCCCCTCGCGCACGTTGCGCACCAGCCCGAGCGCCGTTTCGGGGTCGCTCAGCGTTCGGAATCGCGACATCGGTCGGACCGCCTCCGTCCTGCCCCCCGGGAATCGGCCCTTGCGGCCGCACCCGGCACCTGAGCGTTATCCTACCCGACCGCCCTCTCCCGACACAACCACCGGCTCCCCCCGCGCCATCCGCGGTGCCCAGCAGAAATACCCCGCCCGCCGCGCCTCGCCGGTTGACTGCCGCACCGCGACGGTTCAACCTGAACCCATGAGCAGACTGCGTCGGGCTCTCGCCGGAGCCGCTCTCTCCACCCTCGCCGGCTGTTCCCTCTCCGCGGGAGGGCTCGGACCCGGAAGCGACATCGCCGACCTGCCCGGCGACCGCAGCGGCGACTTCGTCATCGATACGGGACCCGACGCGGACGCCGACGCCGATGCGGGCGCCGACGCCGATGCCGACGTGGGCCCGTGCGACCCCGAGGAATGCTCCGAGCTCTGCGTCGCCGCCCGCTTCTCCGGCGGCTACTGCGAAGGGACCAACTGCTACTGCAACCCGCGAGCGGACGCCGACGCCGATGCCGATGCCGATGCCGATGCCGATGCCGATGCCGACGCCGATGCCGACGTGGACGTGGACGCCGACGCCGGTCCGAGCTGCTCGCATGCCGTCGGCCACGACGAGGACGGCGACACGATCGACGACGCATGCGACAACTGCCCGACCTACCGCAACGCGACGCAGGACGACGCCGACCACGACGGGCTCGGCGACACCTGCGAGACGCAGGCCAACCCGGCTCTCCTCCGCAGCATCGAGGTGTTCGACCCGTTCTGGAGCGGCTGGCCGTCCCCCGGGACCTGGGACAACGACGGCGGCTCGTGGACTTCCGTGCCCGACGAGGTCGTCGGCAGCTCGTCGCCGTACGGCGGGAACCGCTTGCTCGACCCGACCGCCTCCTCGCCGTTCTCCTCGGAGGTCCGTTTCACCCTTTCTGCGTCGGACCGGATTGGCGAGAACTATGCCGGAACCGTCGTCGGCATGGCACCCGACCACTTCTGGTACTGCGCCCTGGAATGGGATTCCCGGACGCTGGGGCTGTGGCGCTACGAGGGGGGTCGGTACGTCTACCAGGTGGCCGCCACGCTCGGTGCGGTCGAATCGTTCGACCAGCCGCGCAACCGGGAACGGCGCATCCGGCTGACCTGGGATGGGGCGTCTCTGACCTGCTCCTTCGACAACGCCGCGGGATC
>Ga0068707_1001707_pt1 | contig 15381 bp, 11 predicted proteins | sample YNPNPMetaG_FD_66600 | JGI IMG/M metagenome (GOLD analysis project Ga0068707, IMG submission 66600) | Anoxygenic and chlorotrophic microbial mat microbial communities from Yellowstone National Park, USA - YNP NP MetaG | ecosystem: Environmental > Aquatic > Thermal springs > Hot (42-90C) >...
CAAATGCATTCGCCAGGTTCGAAAAAAGCCTTGTTCGCCACGGTGAGGCCGGTTGTCTTAGAGATTCGTCGTAACATTTGGGTTCTCACTAGGAACAATTGTTCCGTCTTCCGAAAATAACAGCCAAACGCGTGTTTAGAAGCTAGCGGAGGGTCGTATCGCATGAGTCGGATGATTTGCTTAGCCGGTTTGGTCATGATGCTTTTCGTGGCATGGCTGCTCTCCGAGAACCGCCGGGCGATGAACTGGCGACTCATCGTCAGTGGAATTGTGCTGCAATGGCTCGTTGCCCTTGTGATGCTCAAAACAGACATCGGACGTGCCGCCTTTTCCGGCGGACGGATTCTCATCGAACGACTCCAGGAATGTGTCAACCAGGGCACAAACTTTGTTTTTGGACCAGAGGCCCAGCATCACCAGGTGGCATTTGTGGTGTTGCCGCTCATCATTTTTGTTTCGTCCTTGACTGCCGTCCTGTTTTACCTGGGCATCCTTCAATGGTTGGTCAAAGCCATGGCCAAGATTATGGTTTGGGTGATGGACGTCTCGGGGACCGAGTCCCTCGCTGCCGCAGCGAACGTCTATGTCGGGATGACCGAAGCCCCTCTCGTCATCCGCCCATATCTGAGCACGATGACCCGTTCCGAATTGATGGCCATGATGAGTTCGGGCATGGCAACGATTGCCGGGACGGTCATGGCAGCTTATGTGGCCATGGGAGTGGATGCGGGGCACATTATGACGGCCTCGTTAATGTCGGCCCCAGCCTCCTTGGTGATCGCCAAGATTATGGTCCCGGAGCTTGAGCTGTCTCCAACAAAGGGTGTTGTCCGCGTGTCCGTGCCCCGGCAAGACGCCAACATTCTCGATGCTGCATGCCGTGGGGCCGGAGATGGCTTGAACCTTACACTCAACGTTGCGGCAATGCTGATCGCCTTCATCGCACTGATTGCCTTCGTGAACTGGCTTTTGGGGCTATTCGGAAAAATTGGGGAGGAACCCCTCACGCTCCAGCGAATCGCCGGTTACCTGTTCGTACCGTTCGCCTGGGCCATGGGGATTGAACCAAAGGATGTTCCCACCGTTGCACAACTCCTTGGAGTTCGGACGATCCTTAATGAATTCATCGCTTACCAAGAGCTGACCACCATCAAAGAGACCCTCTCACCCCGTTCATTTGTGATTGCCTCTTACGCCCTTTGCGGCTTTGCCAACTTCGGATCGATCGGCGTGATGATCGGTGGAATCGGTCGGCTCGTCCCCGAACGTCGGGCGGAGCTTGCAAGTCTCGGTTTCCGCTCGATGATCGCCGGGACCCTGGCCTGCTATATGACGGCTTGCATTGCCGGCATTCTTCTTTGATACACCCTCCGATTTTCTCCCTTGGAGGGACGCGCCTGTCGCGTCCGCTCCACAACGTTCGATCATCCAGCGCGCTTCGTCGGGCACGACAAGCGCGCCCCTCCGATTTCTCCCTCGATTTTCCTCTTAGAGGGACCTGCTTGTCAGGTCCGCCTTTCGGAGGGACGTGCTTGTCACGTCCGTAGCGCAACGTTTGATGATCCATCCAGATTCAGCGGGCACGACAAGCGCGCCCCTCCGAAAGAGTCGTGCCGCTCTTCCATAAAAGGCCTTCGGAGCTTTATAAAACAAACGTTGAACGAAGCGGAACCCATTCGTCCTCTGGGGGCCTTCTTTTCGCTGGGGAGGGCTATTTATCATAACGGTTATCCAGAAAGGAAACTTCAGCAACGAATCTTTCAGCGAAAATTGGGGGCTGGGTAACTGGTTGACGCCAGACAAAACACGAGGAGACAGCATGATTCTTTCAGGCAAGGAAATTTTGGCCCAATTGGGAAAAAATATTATCATCGAGCCATTTGATCCCAAGAGGCTCAACTCAAACAGCTATGACCTGACTTTGCACAACGAGCTCATGATTTACGAGGAAGTCGTCCTGGATATGAAAAAACCCAACCGCGTGCGGCGGGTCATTATTCCAGAGGACGGTCTGATTCTGACGCCAAACCAATTGTATTTAGGACGAACGGTGGAACGGACCGAAACCTACGGTTTTGTGCCGATGATCGAGGGTCGATCCTCAATAGGCCGCCTTGGCTTGTTCGTGCATGTGACGGCGGGTTTTGGTGATGTCGGCTTTCGTGGGTATTGGACACTGGAGATGTTCGCCATTCAGCCGGTACGTGTTTATCCTGGAGTGGGAATCTGCCAGATCTTCTATCATGAAATCCGTGGCGATTATGAGGAGTACCGCAGCGACAAGTATCAAAACAATCAGGATATTCAGCCCAGTCTTCTTTTTAAGGAATTGAACCCCAGCGTCTGTCGCAGGCCCAAACCCCATTTACCGTTTGGTATTGAGGAATCGAGCGGCTAGCGGCTTGGGGTTTGCCGTTTGGAAGGGTCGAGAGCCATGCCATTTGAAAAGGTCATGGCGGAAATCAAAAAGAGCGTGTCGCGACCCTCTTTGAGGTTGAGTCTGGCTCTTCTGGTAGCGGTTCTGTGTACTGTTGTCGCAGCTATCGACATAGCTCCCGAGACTGGTGGCCCTGGCGTTACGTGTGATGAGTTCTACCATGTCAGTTACGGCAAGCGACTGGTGGCGTCGCTCCTGGCCAATGGTCTAGGTTTTTTTCGTCCGCATTGTATTTGCAACACATTTGATTGGCGCAAGGATGGCCCACCCGTTCATCCACCGCTTGGGAATTGGATTCTCGGTTGGGCAAACTGGCTGTTCGATCCGAAGCCACTTGATCTGTTACCAACGGCTATCGCACCGGCTCGCCTGGGTACGGCCGTCTGTTTCGGATGTCTCGCCTTCATCGTCGGCCTGTTCTGTATCAGACAGTATGGCCTTCTCGGCGGAATGTCGGCTGCTTTTTCCCTGATCTGCATGCCGCGACTATTCGGGCACGCACATCTTGCTGCCCTCGATTTGATTACGGCCTTGACATGCACAAGTACCATTGTTGCCATCATTTGGGCCGGGGAGGACAAAGAACGGTACCGTTTTCTTTTAGCCGGTGTAGTTTGGGGCTTGGCACTGCTGACACGCTTTCATGCCCTGTTGTGCTTTCCTCCCATCCTTTGTTATATGATTTGTCGTTTGCGACAGAAGGCAGTGTTGCCTTTGATTGTCTGGTCGGCTACGGGAATAGTCACCTTCTTTCTGGGCTGGCCCTGGTTATGGCTCGACCCGCTTGGACATCTTCAGCAATACTTGGTCAGCTCCACCCAAAGGATCCACATCCACACGTTTTACCTGGGCCGAGTATGGAACGACGTCGCCGTCCCGTGGCACTATCCTTGGGTCATGTTCTTGATTACCGTGCCAATAGGGATTCTTTTTCTGGGTGTCCTTGGCATCAGCACTTTGTGCACGAAGAGACGTTCTTGCCTGAATTCTGGGAACGATCCGAGCGAGCAAGCCTTCGCCTCCTGGCTCGTGGTAGGAACAATTTGCGTTTTTCTCCTTGTTTTTTCGGTACCGGGCGTTCCTGTATATGATGGGGTCCGGCTTTTCCTGCCCGCGTATCCTCTTTGGGCGATTCTCGTTGGACGCGGAACACGGGCTTTTTGGCAAATTTTGAAATCCTTTCTAAGGGAAAGCCACGTCTTGCGTACGTCGATAGTTTGCGTGTTCCTGGCCCTTCAGGCCACTGGCGTGCTTTGGTTTCGGCCCATCTGGTTGAGCTACTACAACTGTCTTGTGGGCGGGTTGTGGGGCGCAGAGAAGCTCGGCTTCGAGATCAACTACTGGGGCGATGCCCTCACAGAACAGATCCTCTGCGATGCCGCCAGTCGTATTCCGGAGGGAGAAACACTGTTCTTTGCTCCGAGTCTCGCTCCTTATCAGGGCGCCGGAATCGTGGTCGGGTCACCATGCTTGATCGAGCACGGGATCCCTTTACAGGCATGGTCAACGGAAATGGATGAATCCGCCGAAAAAACGCGCTGGGTTTTGATCTATCGTCGCCGTGCCGACATGCCAGAACATTTCCCCGGCCGGCCAAACCCAGAACCGGTCAGCGAGGTCTCTCGACAAGGGGTCTGGCTTGCCCGGCTTGTCCAAATAACCCCGCGGGCTGGACCACCCGGTTCACCTGCGGGGGCATCCGAGCGACTCAAGCACAAAAGCTGATGATCTTCACGAAGGATTATCCCTCAGCGATCGCTCAGGGATAGCTGGCCTCGGTATCAAGCGGTTTCCCCGGCTCCCAGTGAAACCGACGATCACCTTCGTCCAACTTTCCGACCGGACGTGCCGCCGTGGGCTTGATTCCCCGGGCGGCGTCCCCCAACTCTTGCCGCATGGCCTCCGCAAGCTTGTCGATGCGAGCCACGACCTCGGGATGCTGATCGATCACGTTGGTGGTTTCACCTGGATCGTTTTCGAGATCGAACAAAGACAACCCGATCTCGGCTGTTTCATACGGCACAGGCTTGCCTCCCGTACCACCGGGACGGCCACCCAGTGTTTGATACTTGTGAGGATAGTGCAGTTTCCATCGCCCCATGCGAACAGCGTGCAGGTCTGATCCCCAGTAGAAAAACAGGGCTTCATGAGGCGATTTCGCCCCCGGTTCTCCAACGATCAACGACCAGATGTTACAACCATCGATTTTGTGATCTGGCAACTGGGCACCAATGCGGTGTGCGATGGTGGGCAAGATATCAATCGTCATCGCCGGTTCACGACATACGGTGCCTGCCGGTACCGTTCCCGGCTGCCACATGACGCACGAGACCCGGCATCCGCCGTCGAACATCGTCCCTTTCCCCTCGCGGAGTGGCTTTGCCGAACCGGCATGATCGCCATAGCTCAACCAGGGGCCGTTGTCGGAAGTGAAAATCACGAGCGTCTTTTCAGCCAGATTGGCTCTACGTAACGTTTCCAGGATTTGGCCTACCGACCAGTCCACCTCCATCATCACGTCGCCGAAAAGTCCTCGCTGGCTCTTCCCGCGAAAGCGATCAGAGACATGTAAGGGAACGTGAACCATGCTGTGCGCTAAGTACAGCAAAAAGGGCCGATCTTTGTTGCGGTCAATAAAATCGACGGCCTTCTCTGTGTACCAGGTCGTGAGCATGTTCTGGTCTTCGCTGGTGACGTCAGGATCAATGACGCGATCATTCTCCATAAGCGGTAAGCTGGGATAGTTCTTACCTGCGGTCGGGTGAAACGGCCACATGTCGTTGGAGTAGGGCAATCCAAAGTACTCGTCGAACCCCTGGTTCGTTGGGAGGAATTTGGGATGATGGCCAAGGTGCCACTTCCCAATGCACTTGGTTGCATAACCCTTTTGTTTAACGATCTCGGCAATGGTTACTTCAGACGGATTAAGGCCGATTTGTGCCCGATGGTTCAGCGCACCGAAAATCCCCACACGAACGTTATAGCAGCCGCTGACAAGACCCGCCCGTGACGCTGAACAAACAGCTTGCGTTACGTAAAAATCGGTAAAGATTCGCCCCTCTTTTGCCATGCGATCGAGATTTGGGGTCTCGTAGCCTTCTGCGCCAAATGGGCCGATATCAGCGTAGCCCATGTCGTCCATAAAGATGATCACAAAGTTAGGCAGATCAACGGTCTCTTTGGCAACAGCGTGCCGAGACCCGATTCCCACACTCCCAAGACATGCCGCTATAGCGACCCAAACACCAACGGCCCTGACCATCGTTACCTCCCCAAAGCTAGAATCAATCGTACAAAACCTTGCAAAAGCATCCCTCGTTACTCAGGTTTAAAGAACTTGCCGAGTTGGTCGATTCCCGGAATGGACAAGCCGCCGGTTAATTCGCTCATCAAACTCATGTGCCTCTCCCGAGCCTTTTGAATGGCATCACGCATCGCGCCCATCAACAGCTCCTCCAGCAGGTCTTTATCGTCGGGATTTATCAGACGAGGATCAATCGAGACCCGAATCGCCTCGCCCAATCCGTTCACTTCAACCGTCACCAATCCAGCCCCGGCGTTCCCCTGGAGTCTCTCATTCTTGAGTTGCGCGACCGCCGCATTGAGCCGATCACCAATTTCTTGCGCGTTCCGCAATAACGACGCCAGCGCTGCCATTTCCTTCAACACGGCCAACCTCTTGCCTCTTTTCCAATCAATTGATTAACGAACGAATTAACCACAAACGGAACACCTCATCGTTGCTTGCCACTCATTGTAATCCCCTCGGGGCTCTCAGAAAATCATCGGGCTTCTGTTTGCAGACAATTCTGTTCTTTTTCTCGCCGAGTGGCCGCCTGGAGGGACCTGCTCGTCAGGTCCGCCCGGAGGGACGCGCTTGTCGCGTCCGCGAAATACCCTTTGATGATCTATTCCGCGTCGGCGGGCGTGACAGGCACGCCCCTCCAATGCGGGCACAACACAGATGCCCCTTCAATTTCCTCCTCGCCTCAGTTACGTCTTGGCGTACATCCATCGGGCTTGGCAGTAGACGTTGGAAGCCACTCGGAGGAAGAGAATGGCTGAACCACAGAATACGGCTTCCAGTCGAGATGACTTACCCGCCTAATGAATAGTGCTTAACCAGGCAGCTTTCCAGAATGGGGGCTGCTCTGTTTGGCATCGGTACATGGTTCGATCAAAACGCTATTGACATTCCTGCAAAGGCTCCGTGCAGCAGGAGGTCACCATTAGAATCAATGTGGGCAATCGAATCAACAATGTCCACCACATAAGGTGGGAATTGGGCGTCGGCCAGCCCAATTTCCGAGACACACACAAGGCGGTAACCGAGATAAACATTCCAGCGAGGCGTCACATGCCACTGGATTCGGGCATCAAGCTGACTCAAAACTGCGAACCGGTCGTCAGAGGAAATAACCGGATACCGGCCAGGAACAGGGTCACCAACTGGCGGATTCGGATTCGGGGCAAAGATCTCGCCGTCACCTCGATAGGCATCGAATCGGTTGTGAATGTGGTTATTGTAAAGTCCAATCTTCGGTGTGCAGACAAACTCCAGACATTTGCCAATCGGATAGTGCATATCGAAGCCTAATTGAACGCCAATCAGATTATTTTCGATCCTGTCCGACAAAAAACCTTCCTCCTCCGGATTTTCCCCCCACGCACCTTCGTGTATTCGCGAACCGTAGGTCAATCGCTCGTCGAAACGGAAATAACGAACGCCTGCCAGCCAATAGATTCCCAAACGGTGGATTTCCCAGGGAATCCGGTGGCGTACAAGATTCACCTCCACATTGTGAATTTCATTCGTCCGCCATAGTCTCTGTTCGTAAGCTCCAAAGAACAGGTCCTCCGGCAATCCCGGAATCGAAGGGTCAGCGTACACCACATCGGTGAAAATGAGAGTACTACTGACAAAGTCCGGATGAGTGACCGCGGCATGACCATCCATCCTGGCAAGCCCCCAGTAAGTGGCCTCCAATCGCCAGTTATCACAGGCGAACGTCCGGCGAATCGTCATTTCCCAACCGCCTTGCCAAGAGGTCCGGGCATCCTGACCGTTCATGAGTTCATTGGCATTATTGTTTGACTGATAGGTAAACCATACCCGATTGGGATCATTGCGCCCCATCACAAGGCCCATGGGTTCGATGAACCATTGCCAGCACGATGATGGAACAAGTTGTGGATCACCACATCCGAAGCAATTGTTTCTCGACAATTCTTCAGATGGAACCTCGAGAAGCTCTTGGGAATAGCTCGCCCGACTGGTCCGCATGGACTCATAACGATTCGCATTACCAGAAAACGATCCTTGCCCGAATGTCGTCGGACTCGAAAACTCTCCGGCGCTCGTTTCCGATCCATTCCACTGTTGCGCTTCTGGTTGAATTGCCATCCCGATTGCCGCCGAACCTGTCGGAGCAAGCCAGCCGGCGCTGACTGGCGGAGTCACACTGTTGGGAGGTCCCTCGGTATTCCCCCCCGTTTGTGCGGAGGTGGTGTCAAGACCGGCGGATTGCGTCGAACTCGATTTTAGCCATGGGAGAAGCTCCGGACTGGCGCTCAAGCCGAATTGAGCATGCACACTGGTGCAAAGTCCACCGACCACCATAAAAACAAGTGCAACAAAGGCGTATATCAGCTCCAATCGGGTCCGCATTTCTCAAAGCCTCGCATTGTAAGTTGCAACGAGGGACGCTGAACTGACGGCTATTTTTCCGCCACACGAGGTCCCCGACCGTCTGAACTCAGGATCCATGAAATAAAACAGATTAAACAGACTCACTGGTTAGCCTATCATGCAAGATCGTCACGAGAGGCAGGTTTACACCGGTAATTGGAGGAATGCGGAATAGTTTGTCAGACCAGGCGAGTGGGCCCCGATTTAAGATCTCCGCAACGTTGTCAGTTACACTCGGGTCGATCCCGATCCACTAGATACGGACTTCTAAAAGCAAAAACTTTGCAGAAATGGCACGTTTTCTCGAAACGATTAAAACGGCCTTGCCGGCAAAGTTTGCGCTATGGGAGCGATTTCCCGGATCAAAACGATGAGAAAGATTAAAAGAGCCGATCCCTGCGGAAAAGGTTCCGTTTAACGGTCGGCAGACTAACACGCCTTCTTCAAGGCTGAATTCTCCAAGGTCAATCCCTGGGCGATGACTTCACGTGCCAGGTTGCGATAGTCTTCCGCCCCGTTTGACTCCGGCGAGTACTGCAGGATCGACTGTCCAAAGCTTGGGGCTTCAGCCAAACGAATGTTTCGGCGGATCCGTGTCTGAAACATCTGCGCACCCGCCCAGGGGCTTTTTCCCTCGCGACGATTCCCGAAAAAGGCGCCAACGTCTTCGGAAACCTCGGTGGCAAGTCGGGTATTGCTATCAAACATGCAGAGGATGATCCCGGTCAATCGTAACCGGCTATTGAGTCGTTTGGCAACCAATTCGATCGTTTGCAGTAATTTGCTCAATCCATGAAGGGCCAGGAAATGCGGCTGAAGGGGAATGAATACCTCATCGACGGCTGCAAGGGCGTTGATCGTCAGAATACCCAGGCTAGGAGGGCAATCGACAAAGAGGAAGTCAAACTTCTCGGGATCTTCACGAAGTTTGTCACGCAGGATGACCTCACGACCGACGACTCCGGCCAACTCTACCTCTGCCGCCGCCAAATCGAGGTGCGATGGCACAATCCATAAATGCTCGTTGATCTGCCGTCGGACCTCCGCCAATGGGCGATCACGGACAAGTACGTCATAAATCGAGAGCATTTCAATCTGTGGTTCAATCCCCAAATGGAGCGAGGCATGCGCCTGGGGATCCATATCAATGAGACACGTCCTGTATCCCTCAAGGGCAATGGCAGCGGCCAGGTTAACCGCTGTCGTCGTTTTTCCGACTCCACCCTTTTGGTTCATGATCGCGATGGATCGCATCGGTGCTCCTTCGCCGATGGCGTAGCCGTTTGCAAAAAATATGACAACACCCTTGACCGTTTTCCGCCAATTATAAATACCAAGCGGCTCGGCTCCTAGACCAACTTGCCAGCTCTTGCCGCAATCGAAATTCCCCGTTAATCTGAAGGTCACATTTTCTTCAGGAGAAAGGCTTGGCAAAAGAACCACTTTGTAACACCGTTTGAAAGCACATTTGACCATGGCGTCGCAGCAGATTCCCCCTCGCAGCGTCGAGCTAATGTCGGCAGACGACACGGCTTTGCTGGTGATCGACGTTCAGGAGCGACTTGTTCCCCACATCAAAGATGGCCCCCGCGTGATCTGGAACATCCGGCGGCTAATCGACGCTGCCAGGATCTTAGGGGTTAGGGTCGTCGGGACGGAGCAATATCCTAAGGGCCTTGGCCCAACCGTACCTCCTCTAGCCGAACGATTAGGCCCTCTGCCAGAAAAACTGATGTTCAGTTGTCGCGAATGTTGGAACGTGTTCAGCGAATTGTGGGAGAATGGGATTCGCCGCTTGCTCGTCACCGGTATTGAAACCCATGTGTGTGTGCAACAGACGGTTCACGACATCCTGGCCCAGGGATGGCGCGTCTATGTTGCTGCTGATGCGGTTGGATCCAGATACCAGATCGACCATGAGATGGCATTGCGCCGCATGGAGCTAGCCGGGGCAGTGCTGACAACAACCGAGGCAGCCCTCTTTGAGTGGTGCGTACAAGCCGGGACGGAGCAATTTAAACGGATCAGCCAGCTCGCTCGAGAAAGCCCCCCGAAGTCTGATTCCAACTCCAATTGAGCACATCGCTATCAATTCGCGGGAACAGTGACTCCGAGTCTCCTCTCGGAGGGCCCCGCTTGTCGGGTCCGCCTCGCCACGTTGAGTCATCCATTGCGTTTCGGCGGGCACGACATGCATGCCCTTCCAAGGGGGCGGTTTGGCTAACCTCGACAAGGTTAGCAGGTTGGCGTGCAAACACGACACAGAGCCGTTTGCCAGATTTAGGCAGCCCGCCTTGCGATGCCGTTGCAGGACGTGCGGGCTTGCTGATCCGGTAAACTTTGCCGTTTTTGCTGCAATTCCCACAAGTGCGCGTACTTCAAGTACGTCGAAAAGGCATCGTCAAGGGCGACTATCAACCCAGGAAGGCCATCAAGAAATCCAAGACGGAGAAAATAACCGACGATGAATCGCACTATCGGTCGCATCAACAAATCAAGGATGCCAGCTTTTCGACCTTGTTTTGCGAGTTCCCTGGCTCCGTAAACTGCGTACGCATATTTTTTGCGAAACCACCGATCAAGCGATGTGCACGTGAAGTGTTGCAAAGGGGATCTGAGTCGTCCCACACAACCGCTCGGGACCTCAATTCTTTCGTGGACTTCCCGCTCGGCAAAACGGCAATGTGACTTGCGGAACAATCTCACCACGCCCTTGTGATTCCATGAACCAAAGTGAATCGGATGTCCGAGGAAGAAATGCTCAAAGCGGACGGTATAAGCATCGCGCGACGAAGGTGAAGACAAAGCCTGGTCGATCTCGTTTGCCAGGGCCGGAGTCATCCGCTCATCCGCATCCAGAACAAAGACCCAATCATGGCGGCATTGTTGTGATGCCCAGCTTTTAAAACTACCGTAATTTACAAACTCACGCTGCACCAAACGGCAGGTGTGCGGAAAGTTTTCGCATAATCTGGCCGCAATTTCCAATGTGCGATCTGTTGAACCGCTGTCAGCAATGACAATTTCGTCCGCCCAGTGCAGTACCGAGGTAACACAGGCTTCAAGATGCCGTTCTTCGTCCTTGCACGGTATGACGACACTAACAGCCGGTCGCGGCATTGTTCGGCTCCTAGTTTTTGATCAATTCACGCGGCTCCGCGCAATCCCTGCTGCATCAAAAGGGGATACAAATGATTGAACACCGTGTCTGGGGAAAGATCTTTCATACACCGATGATGGCCCCTAGGGCACGTCCGCTGCCAGCAGGGGACACAGTCGAGGCGAAGTTGGAGATCAAAGCCTTGGACCCACGGGTTGGCCGTTACGACCGGCGAGGTTGGCCCGAAAAGTGTGATGACCGGTTTTCCCAAAGCAGCCGCGACGTGTCGTGGTCCGCTGTCTGTGGAAACCATAACATCGCACCGCGCCAGACATGCCTTGAGTGTCTGAAGGTCTAATGGATAGTCTGCCAGCGAGACAACCCGAGGGTTGTCGACCTCACGCGCGATGGATTGAACAGTCACCCTTTCGCGCTGGCCACAGACGAACAAAACGGAAGCCGTTGTGTTACCCACGATCTTGCGGGCTAGCTGGATAAAGTGTTCTCTAGGCCATGATTTTGCCGCGCCATACGCCGCGGCGACATGCATGGCCACAACACGATCTGCCCGATTGAGCGAGAGATCGCGCCAAATACGGTCGGCATAGACCATCCCCCAGGGTGATAGCGATAGTTCGAGACGCCGATCCTCAGAAGGAAACCCGGCCGCCGCTGCAAGCCTCAAATAGTAATCGACCATCGGCACTGGGCAAATCTTCCCGTCAAACTGGGGTAATGTAATAGGATGGGTTAAAAGCAGACGACGTCCGTGGCGGGCATAGCCAATTCGCACAGGGACTCCACCCGCAACAGCTAAAAGAGCCGCACGAAAACTGTTGCTGAAAAGGATCCCCATGTCCCAACGGACCGCCCTGAGCTTCTCAATCAGACATGTCGTCCCGAACCTAGGGTCATCACCGTGGGGATCAAAGTACCATTCTTCGTCGAGCCAGGTCCCCTTCGCGAGAAGTCCCGCCAGATTGGGGCGTGTAATGCCGACAATTCGAGCGGATTGGCCTAACCCGTGCCGGATCGCCCGCAGGGCGGGCACTGCCATTACCAAATCCCCCAGCCAATTTGGCAAAAAAAGGCAAACATTCACTTGACAAACCTCCTCGAATGTCCACAGTGGACTGCGCGGCTCACCATCGGCGATTTTTCCACCCCGGTCAGAGCCATTTTGCCCAAGCTTCCGTTTTCTGAAAAGATCAATTTGGGAAGCCGACCCCCGGACCCGCGGCTCGATTTGTGTTATCCTTAGGCCATTGAGCGCGAAGGCAATTTTTCTGCAGGGGTACGCACCTGCACTAAACGCCATGCCAGAAACGAATTGGTCGGCATTCCCGTCTGTAGCCTGGGAGATTCAGCCATGACATGCATTCTGAGGATTTTGCAAACCGCTCTACTTTTGATCCTACCGATCCTACCGACCGGGGTGATTGCCGAAGAATTCTACGTGGCCCCGACGGGTAACGATACCAACCCTGGTACACAGGACATGCCGTTTGCCAGTTTGCAGCGGGCGCAGGAGGCCGCTCGTTCGCTCCGGGCTGCCACCCCGGGCTCGCGGTGCCGCATTATTCTCCGGGGCGGAACGCAGCGTTTCGAGCGAACGATTGTGTTTGACCTTCGCGATCATGACCTGGAAATCGTAGCCGCACCCAGCGAAACCCCGGTCCTCACTGGTGCTGCGCCTCTGCCGGGACGGTGGCAGCGGGCGCCACAAGACCTTTCGCGCCTGCCGGATAAGGCACGTGGCCATGTCTGGGTTGCCGATGTGCCGGAGGGCTGGCCGGTCTTTCGTACGCTCTTTCAAGGAGATCGCATGCTCCCACGGGCACGAAGCCACGGAATGCAACAACTGAAAGCGGCCCCCCAAGGAGCGCCAGCAATTGACCTGCATCATCTCTATCTGCCAAAGGAAGCGCTGGCCAAAATTGCGGATTTCACCGGAGCGGAGATCGTGGTTGTGCCGTCACGTCCCTGGGTGATGAATATCCTGCCGATCACTGAGGTCGATCGCACAACCGGTATGATCAGGTCAGATGTTCCGGCCACTTATCCGTTGGGCCCCCCGACTTTCGCCAGTTTTCCTGACGGCACCGTATGGATCGAGAACGTCCTAGAAGCCCTGGACGAACCGGGCGAGTGGGTCTTTGACATGGCCGCTCGCAAACTTTATCTCTGGCCAACCAACGATCAGGAACCCGGACCGGACTTTGTCATTCCCCGGTTGACCGAACTAATCCGCGTCGAAGGTCAGATTGATTACGATGGTCCCCAAGACACACCAGTCCGCGGGCTGGTATTTCGCGGGTTGACGTTCACCCAATGCGATCGCTGGCCCTGGGAGCCAGCGAAGACCGGATGGGGGCTGCAGCATGACTGGGAAATGTTTGACCGCCCGACGGCCATGCTCCGTTTTCGCGGGGCCGAATCTTGTTGCGTGGAGGACTGCCGCTTTGTCAACAGCGGCTCGGCCGGTCTGCGATTGGACCTCCATTGTCAGAAAATCGCCATTTCTTACTGCGAATTCGCCTATCTGGGCGGGGCCGGAGTGTTACTGGCTGGGTATGGTATGGGCACAAAGGACGTTAATCGCGATAACGTCGTTGCGGACTGTCATGTCCATCACATTGGACAGCTCCTATGGCATTCGGCAGGGATTTGGGCGTGGCAGAGCGGCCACAATCGCATCGAACATAATCATGTTCATCACACCCCTTATACCGCGATCCTCGTGACGGGACGGACCGCTCTCGACCGCACGGGCAAGGGTGAATGCAGTCGTACCGTCCGCTGGGGCGAAATCGATGCGGTGCTTGGCCAAGGCATAGCGCGACTCGACTGGCAAACACGCGAACCTTTCATGCATGCTCGGGAAAATCTCGTTGCGTACAACGATATTCATCACTGCATGGAAATCATGGGCGATGGCAACGCGATTTATGTTTCGGGGTGCGGAAAGAATAACCGCGTTTACAACAATTTCATCCATGACATTCCGGCGCCAAACATCAACGCCAGTATCCGCTGCGATGACGATCAACATGAAACAGTCATCGAGAACAATATCGTTACGCGGGTTTGCGGGGAGGGTTTTATTTGGAAGGGTAAGAATACGATTGTGAACAACATCATCTATGATATTCGCAATACCACACCGGATGGCCAGCCATGCGGTCACCAGCGCGGCTACTTCGTTCTGCCGAGCACGCCCGTGGATGGTTCTCTTGTCCAGCGGAACATCCTTGTCTCGTGTATTGCCGGTCAGACACTTTTGTATGAGCGTCCAAAGCCGGTGCCGACGAAGCCGCAACTGCAAAGCCCGGCCGTTTTTCGGTCCTGTGTGGCTGATCACAATCTGTATTTCAATACAGCAGAACCGGGTTGGGGCCAAAGGCATATCGAGGCTCAGCGTGCATTTGGAATCGAACAGCACAGTGTGGAGGCCGACCCCAAATTTGCGAACCCGGCGGAGGATGATTTTTCGCTTGCTCCCGATTCTCCCGCCCTGAAACTGGGCTTTCGACCTATCGACATTTCCACTGTCGGCCCACGGCGGAAGGCGACACATTAACCGTGAAGCCATAAAGGGATCGCCGTCCCGATTGGTGTGAAACCCGTTGATTGCGGGACAGCTGTTCTATGGGCTGTCTGTCACGCCCATTGGGTGATGACAGAAATGCAGGATGGCAAAGCTGGGCCGTCGTCCTACCCTACAGGCTGCGTAGGAGGGTCAATAGTTGATCTGAATCCCACGCTTCCGGAGCTCTCCGACAAGCTGCCGAGCCGATTGAAAAGCAACAGCATCATACCCAAACCTTCTGGCGCCTTCGGTGTGGGCTGGAATGTCGTCCGTGAAAAAGATCTTTTCTGGTGGGACGCCGGCCAATTGTGCTGCGGCTTCGAAGATGGCTGCGTCAGGTTTCAGGGCATGGAGTTCGCAGCTCAGGGCATAGCAACGGAATCCCTTCTGAAGAATAGCATAATGATTACGGCACCATTCAAAGTGAATTGAACACGTATTAGAAAGAATTCCTAACGGCCAACCGGCTGCCTGCAATTGGGCGACGACTGGCAACATCGGAAGATTGAGCCAAAAAATATCGTTGGCCGCATCGAGCAGACGATCTCTCTCGACACGTTTTCCCA
>Ga0068707_1001709_pt1 | contig 15368 bp, 14 predicted proteins | sample YNPNPMetaG_FD_66600 | JGI IMG/M metagenome (GOLD analysis project Ga0068707, IMG submission 66600) | Anoxygenic and chlorotrophic microbial mat microbial communities from Yellowstone National Park, USA - YNP NP MetaG | ecosystem: Environmental > Aquatic > Thermal springs > Hot (42-90C) >...
GAGGCGGCGCGCATCATCAAGGAAAACAAGATCGGCTGCCTGCCGGTGCTGGAGGGTGGCCGGCTGGTGGGAATAATCACCGAAAGCGATTTTATCGACCTGGTGATCAGGATGCTGGAGCGGGGGGGGAATTGAAGCTCTGTTCCAGCCAGGAAGCAGCCGCTTGCATTATACGCTCGCCCATCTCCTGGCCGAAAATGGCCAGGGCGTTTTCATAATATGCCAGCCAGCGGAAACCTTTTTCCGGGACCAGCCGGTACTGCAGGGGAAGGTGCAGGTATCCGGCGTAGCCATCGGCCAGCGAAGCCGCCAGTGGAAAACCAAACCGGCGGCCCAATTGCAATAGTTCGTTTACCAGGTTCGCGCCCATTTCGTGAGCCGAAGCCATGATGATGGCCTTTCCCAGCCTCACCAGATGAAGGGGTACGCCCTTTTCCGGAACGAGAATTTTTCGAAAGCGGCCGCTGATCCAGCTCCGAAGAGGCCAAAGTAACGCATCGTAAAATTTCCCCCTCGGGCCCAGTCCTGAAAATATCTTGCAGCGTGGTTCGGGATGTTGCAAGAAAATAAGTTCTCGTTCGAGCGGGAAAAGGTCAAGCTCAATGGCCTTCTGTAAAGCCTGCAGGACTCCCCGCTCGGCCATGTCCCCCAGTAGCTCCAGGTGTCGGTCTATGCTCATGGGAAATTCAGGAAACAGCGGAGAGGTGCCACCCAGGGCTGCCGGCAGGAACACCGCCTGGATGTTCCTTTTATCCAGCCGCTGGCACAGCTCGCCCGGCCAGTCGGCGCTTACCAGGTGGGGATCCTTTTCCGAGACCACCACCGGGTGCCCGGAAGCGTTGATGGCCACCAGGGTGGATTTTCCGGGTCTGTCGAACGCAAGCACCCGAAATTCGTCGTCGTATGGGCCGAGCCGCTGGCGCCGGCAACTAGTAAAGCCGGCCACCCGGCTCTGGCCGTAGCGCAAAAGGGCGCGGGCGGCATCCTGCCGTGCCTCATTGAGCGCCGCGGCCAGCCGCTCGGAAAGCCAGTCCATCCTTTGCGGAGCGGGGGTGCCCAGCACGCTGGTGGCCGGAGGGGGAAACAGGCCGCCAAAGGACGAGTGGGTGTGAGTTGCCGAGAGCAAAAGCTCGGCCGGCTCGAGGCCGGATTTGCGGCAGGTAAGCCGGTGCAGTTCTTCGCTGACCAGCAGGGTGTCCAGCGAGGCTATCACCAGGCGCCGGCCGCTGTCTTCTAGCCACAGAACCCGCGCCTGAAGCCGATCTCGCACCGCGCGGCTCAACCGTGGCCGCCAGCTGAAATTACCGGCGAGCTCGACGGCGCCTTCGGGGGTAATATCCACCCGGGCGAATCCGGCGCGCAGCCCCGATAATGTTTCACTCGCCGGCGCGACCATTTTTCTATTTCTTCTTTTTCTTTTTGCTCTTTTTCTTTTTAGTTGATTTCTTTACCGGTTGCTCCTGCGGCTGCTCCTTCTGTTCCTCCAGCTGCTGCGGCGGCGGTGATGGCGTCGCAGGCGGCACTGATGGCGCCGTTGGTGGCTGGGCATCTGGTTGCGCCTTGTTCTCAACCGGAGGCGAGCGGTGGCTGTTCTTAAGCTGGCCGAGCAGGGACGCCAGGCCGCGGGCGGTGGCCAGCCAGGCTTTTTCACTTCCGCCCAGGGTAAATCTTTGCAGGGGATCAAACACCAGTCCCTCCACGGCAAAGATTCTTACCAGGGCGTCGAGTATCTGATTTTGCTTTTCGAAAAATACCAGAACCAGCCCGTCGGTCTCCAACGCGGCGCAGAGCTCTTTCAAAAATGCTGCTGCTTCCGGCGCAGGACGCGGTTTCTGTAGCTCGGGGCGCAACGCTCCCAGCCTGCGCGCCCGCTCGATGTCGGCCAGGCGGAGCTGAATCTTTTCGGGAGGGACGGCGTCGGGCAGCGCCCGCACCACCGTACTGCACCCCGGGGCTTGCGCTCGCAGATAATGCAGGCCAGTGTATAGCTCTAGCTGAACGGGCGTCTTCCCCAGTGGTAATCCGTCTAAAAAAAGTTCTGCCCCGGCGGGCCTGGTTTCTATTTCCAGTCGGTGTCGGTTGCCGCTCAGCACCGCTCGACGTGCCTCGTCGAAATACTCCAGAGCCGTGGCGCTCAGCCCGGCTTGAGCAGGATTGAGCTCGGGATGGAAAACCACCGCTTGGCGGAAGGCGGCCAGCGCTTGCTCCTTCTGGTTGCGCACCGTCCAGAATCTTCCCACCGCCAGCATCAAAGCCACCAGTTGGTTGCGCTCTAAAAACGCCCCGCAGCTGGAAAACAGCGTCTGCGCCCTAGCCAGCCGTTCGCCGGCCGCGGCCAGTTGATAACGCTCCATGGAACGTATGCCTTCATCCAGTAAGGCGGCGAAGTCAGCCAGACACCTGGCCGGGGAATCAACCGCTTCGGTGCCGAAAAAATCCTGTTGCACTTGCTCTCCGGCTAGAACCTCGAGCCGGTAGCGTTCGGCTATGCTGCGTCCCAGCTCGGTGCATATGGCCGACGCCTGCTCCTGCGCCAGCCCTTCGGAAAAACCCAGCACGGCCAGGCGGCCGTTAGGCAAAAACAAGGTGGCAGGCTGAGGATTTTCCGCCGGACCGGCCGGCGCGGGCGCCTGCCCCCCGCTGCAGGCCGCCAGTGCCGCCAGAGCCAGCACGAGCAGCTTTCTCATTTTCGCTCCTTCTTTCCAATAAATGCCTTTTTTGTCCGCTCTTAGTCAACCATTAATCTCACCATCGAGCAAACCAGCGTCGGCTGCAGGGATGGTGGCCTGAGGGAATATTAGCCTTGCTTTCCCAAATTACCGACCGGTTCTAGGGGTGGCCGGCTTTCGGCGTGGAAGAATCACCATGGACGATTTTCTTGGCGGAAAGACAAATCAACAGAATCAAGACGAAGTTTTTCATGAAGACCAAGGTGGCGCAAATTGCACTTTCGAATCCAAAATTCTTGGCGGCGATGGGAAAGTAAAGGTAGGTTGCAATATCGAAGGCCACTATCAGGTATATTTCCCGTTTGTTTTCAGCCAAGAGCACGAGCCAGGGAAGCGCCCAGAGGACCCACTGGGGCGAATATACCCTGGCAAACAACATAGAGACCAGTATCACCAGACAAGACCACCTGACCACTTGCTTTGAATCCGACACCGGCCGCAAAAAGCAAAGAGGCACTGGTGCAAATTGCAGAATTAGAAATATCGTATAACCCGTGCGGTTGGAAATATTCGCGTCGAAAAAATAATTGGCAGCCCAGAAAACTTGATAGAAAAGACCTTCCTTGTTATGGCCACGGTTTAGATGCCAAGCGGGTAGCGACCAGAGGGCTTCCCATCCGGAGTGAAGCGCGGTCAAGAAGACGAAAAACAGGCTAGTCGCCATAAATACCGCCAGCGGCCGAAAGGGAAAGCGGTGCTCCCGGTCCAGGTGGAACTTGAGAAATATCGGCGCCAGCAGCAGTGGATACCATTTCGAAAACACTCCCAGGGCCAACCAGAAAGCCGCCCGGCAATACTTTTTACGGTCGGCATCGTAAAATGTCAGCAGGCTAAAAAGGGCAGGCACCATGTCGTAGCGCTGGTGGGAGAAAAACAGCGATGCCGGTAACAGGAAAAGGTAGGCTAATTTTTTTCGGTCCGCCAGCAGGCGTTGGCACAGGGTGATACACGTCCACAAGAGGCCCAGCATAAGCAGCGAAAAAACCAGCTTGTAGTTTCTTGGCGTGTCGAGGTGGCTGCCCGGTCCCAACAGCAGGTGTGGCAGGGCGAAAAGATAGGTCGCCAACTGCGGATAGGGGATTTTAATGTCGATGTAGGGTTTTCCACCGGTGGTGATCCAGCTGCCGTATTTGTAATAATTATCGGTGTCATAGCGATCGTAAAACCCCCGATCTCTGAACAGGACAAAATGCACCAGCAAGGCGAACGCCAGCAGCCCCGCCGGTAGCAACCAGGACAGTTTACCGGGCCGAACAGGCTTATCGATCATTGATGATCTCCTCTGACGTCTGCTTCTTCGTTGTTCTACCAAACGTCAGGTTTGACATGCCGATTGGTTGTTAAATACAATCTGCTTTCATGAAAGAAAAGAAAATCTGGTTAGTACTGGTTGGTCTAACGGCGGCGGCCTGGCTTTGTTCCTGCGGCGCGGCCAACCGCGCCCTGCTGCACCCCGACGATCAGAAAAAAGTCTTTCCCTGGCCCGAAGGCCAGCAGTCGGCTAGCGTGCGGGTAAAACCGCTTAGCGGCAAGGTAAAGGTTTTCCCCTTTACCGGCGATTGGCAGAATGTCGAGGTGACCCCGGACACCACGTTTTTCATAACCGAAGAGACGGGAGGAGAATTTGCCTATACGCCCAGTCGCTCGCCCATCCGGCGGTTGGCCCCGGTAGAAAAGATACAGATTCGCTGGCCGCTTCCGGCGTCCACTGTCAGTGCGCCGGCAACCGAATCGGCTGCGCCGGCCGAACCCGGCAAAACGGAATCCGAAAAACCTTCTGCCGAAAAGCCTGTTACCGAAAAGCCGGCAGCAGGAAGCGAAAAATAGCGGTTATGCGCCCGCCTTGTGCATTCCCGGGCGACGTTGTTTGGTTTGATGGGAGCGAAGCGGGGGAGAAGGTGTAAGCGGCGCCAATGGGCTTTCTACGAACGTTTGTATATTGTCTGCGGCTACGCGCGCACGATGGGTATGCGCCTGAGAAAATTGCCCGCTTGCAGCTTGCCAACCTGCGCCGAGCCGTGACTTTCGCCAAACGCCATTCGCCTTTTTATGCCGAGCTGTATCGCGGGCTGGATCCCAGGGCGCCCGATTTCAATGTCAGCTGGCTGCCGCCGGTAAGCAAGGAAGCACTCATGGAGAACTTCGACCGGGCGGTTACCGACCCGCGCCTGCGCCTGGAACAGGTGCGCCAGTGGGCGCGTCAGCGCGATTTTATCGGGCGCTGGTACCTGGGCCGATATGTGGTGGCTCACACCTCTGGCACCACCGGCACCCCGGCATTTTTCGTATACAACCGGCGCGAATGGGATTGGATTCAGGCCCTGGGGGTCACTCGGGGCATGCGTTATAAGCCGCCGCCCGGCCGCCTTTTGAAAGACGCCATCCGGGTTCTGCGCGAACCACCCCGCATCGCGCTCATCAGCGTGCTGGGAGGGCACTTCGTCACCTACCTGCTCTTCAAAGTGATTCCCGCCCCGGCCCGGCGCCTGGCCCGCTTTCTCTATCTGGCGGTTACCGAACCACTGGAAAAAATAATAGATGAGCTCAATCGCTTCCAGCCCAACATAATTCATCTCTACCCTACCATACTGGAGGTGCTGGCTCACGAGCAGCTGGCCGGAAAACTGCGTATCGATCCCTGGGCCATTTCCACATCGTCGGAGCCGCTTACCCGCGCGGCGCGGAAGGTTATTGGTGAGGCCTTCCCGCGCAGCCAGCTGTTCGAAACCTACGGCACCACCGAAGGCGTGACCCTGGCCTGTGGCTGCTTGGGAGGCGAAGGCTTGCATGTCAACGAGGACTATTACATTGTTGAGCCAGTTGATGCCGCAGGCCGTCCGCCGCTGGCGGGGCAGGCGGGTGATCGGGTTTATCTTTCGTGTCTATTCCTGCGCACCCTGCCCATTCTGCGCTACGAGCTTACCGACGTCGTGGCTACCGAGCCAGGAAGCTGCGGCTGCGGTCTGCCCTTCGGTCGGGTGCGGGTGCGCGGCCGCACGGATGATATTTTCTGGGTGGAGGACGTTGAGGGGAAACCGCTGGCCCTGCCGCCTATCCCGCTGGAGGCGCTGCTGCTGGAGATCGACGGCCTGCGCCAGTACCAGATCATCCAGGAAAACCCGGAGCTCATACGGGTGTTGTTTCGGCCGGTCGATTCGGGGCGGTCCGCTGAGCTGCGCCGGCAGATAACCGAACTGATGCTAGCCTTTCTGGAACAGAAGAAGGTGAGCCAGCGGGTGGCGGTAGCGGTGGAGCAGGTGGAGGAAATTTTACGCGATCCGCAATCGGGTAAAATCCGGCAGATTTTCAGCCGCGTGGAAAGGCCCTATCTGCCCGGTCTGCCGCTGGGGGAAAGGCGCACCGGCGAAGATCGGCGTACCTGGCAGATGCCGGTCGGGGCAGACCGCCGCAAGTTCAAGCGCCGCGACGGAGACGATGAACCAAAATGAGGCTCTTGCGCTGGTTATGGTGGTTACTGGTCCTGGCAGTGGTGACGGGGGGAATCTATATTTATCTGGAAAAGCGTAGTGGCGATAAGGCGTCGAATCGGCCTGCGGTGGATCAAACCACTGAGGAAGATCGCCAGCAGCTCGATCAACTAATAGACCGCCTTCAAAAGAAGCAACCATCAGAAGCAAAGTAGATGGAGGTTCGGGGAAACAGATTCTCTCGTTGCATTCGGCTGGCCGTCGGTCTGGCGGTGCTTGCCGGCTGTAGCCGGCAGCGGTCGGAGGGAGTCGGGGTGGAGGCGGTGGATTTCGTGGCCCTTATCGCCCACGCCCGGCCGGCGGTGGTGGCGGTGCGGGTTGCGGCTACGCCCGGGCTTGAGGAGCTGGGTTTTGGAGGCGGAGGGCGTACCGGGGTGGGATCGGGTTTCTTCGTACGCAAGGATGGGTTGGTGGTGACCAATTATCATGTAATCGAAAACGCCACCGCCATCGAGGTAATCCTATTTGACGGGCGCCGTTTTCCGGCGCGGCTGCTGGGTGGGGAGCCAAAATACGATCTGGCGCTGCTCAAGATTGATGGCCAGGGGGACTTTCCGGCCCTGGAGTTGGGAGATTCTACACGCATTGGCGTGGGCGCGTGGGTGGTGGCCATTGGCAACCCGCTGGGGCTGACTGCACTGGCCAGCAAGGGTATCGTGAGTGGCAAAGGGCGCCGGCTAGAGGAACTGCCCTCGCTGGGTCGGGTGAATGTGGGTTTCTTGCAAACCGACGCGGTGACCGACGTGGGATCGAGTGGTGGCCCACTGATTGACCTGCAGGGTCGGGTGGTGGGCATAAACAGCGCCATCAACGCCCGCGGCCGGGGCATCGGCTTTGCCATTCCGGTGGATTTGCTAAAGGCCCTGCTACCCCATCTGGAGCGCTGGGGAAGATTGCGTCCGGCGCAGATCGGAATAAGCGTGGAAGAATTGGACTGGGAGCGGGCCGAACGTTGCGGTCTGGATCGAGTGCGGGGAGTGTTGGTCAGCCGCGTCAAAGAGCACGGTCCGGCGGCCAAGGCGGGCCTGGAGCCCGGCGACGTCATTATCGCTATAGCCGGCGCTGCGGTTGAGGGGTTGAACGACGTGGGCTGGCGCATCTGCACCTGGCCGGCCGGCCAGCCGCTTACCCTGAGCGTGATCCGTAGCGGCCGGCGGCTGGAGTTGACCGTGCTTCCGCGTTTTCGGGACATGGAGTAAAGAGGTGAACATGAGCGGCAGAAACCTATATAAACGCCCTGCGGCTTTGCAACCTGGCGACAGGGTAGCCCTGGTGGCTCCTGCCAGTCCCTTTTCCCATCGCCTGCTAAGGCGCGGCCAGGCCGTGCTGGAGAGTCTGGGTCTGGAAGCGCAAACCGCTCGTGGCGCGTTCCAGCGCCTAGGCTTTCTGGCCGGCGACGACACCGAAAGGGCGCGGCTTCTGCAGCAGGCCCTGGAAGATGAACGCATCAGTGCGGTCTGGTGCATCCGCGGCGGCTACGGCAGCGCCCGGCTGCTGGAGAAATTGCGGCCAGCGGGTCTGCGGCCGAAACTGCTGATTGGCTGTTCGGACGTGACGGCCTTGTTGGTTTTCCTTGCCCGTCCCGGCGGATGGGTAACCATGCACGGGCCGGTGGTAACTCAGCTCGGGCGCCTGCGGCCTGGAGCTCGCTCCTGGTTGCGCCGGCTGCTTTTCTCCCCGGGGTACGCCGGCCAGGTGCCTCTGGGCCGGCTGCGCCTGCTTAGGAGGGGGCGGGCGCGGGGGGTGCTCTACGGAGGGAACCTTTCCATATTGGCCAGCCTGGTCGGTACTCCCTGGCTCAAGCCGCCGAAGCGCTTTATTCTGTTTGTTGAAGAGGTCAACGAACCGGCCTACCGCCTGGACCGCATGTGGAACCAGCTTCGTCAGGCCGGATTTTTTAAGGGCGTTCAGGGAGTGCTGCTGGGCGCTGTTGTTGGTTGCCGGCCGGTGTCCGGAAAATATTCGGCCTGGCGGGTTCTGGCGCAGAACATCGCTGGTCTGGGGGTGCCCGCGGCCGGGTGCTCCGCCTTCGGACACGTGGACAACAATGTGGCCCTGCCACTAGGGGTGGAGTCGGAACTGGATGCCGACCGCGGCCGGCTTACCCTTCTGGAATACCCGCTGGTATGAAGGCCGGTGTGAACAGGCGGCTTTTCGAACTCATGGAGCAGGCAACCGCCGGGGGAGTTTTTCCTGGAGCGGTGCTGCTGGTAGAGTGCGCCGGACGGCTTTTTCACTCCAGCGCCCACGGCAGGCTGGGATATTATCCAGAAGCGCCGGCGGTAACGCCGGACACCGTTTATGATCTGGCCTCGCTTACCAAGCCGCTGGTGACGGCTTCTGTGGCATTGGTGTTAGAGCAGGCCGGAAGACTTCCTCTGGACCAGCCGGTGGGTCGCTGGCTGGGGTGGCACCGGCCGGTCTCGGAATTGACTTGCCGCCAGCTTTTGCGTCATAGCTCAGGGCTGTGCGCCTGGCGACCTTATTATCAGGAAGTGGCCGCCGCCGCGCCTCGGGCGGTATCTCGGGCGCAAGGGTTGTGGTTGATGCGCAAGTTAGTGGCTGCGGAGAAACCGCTCTTCGCGCCCGACCAAAAAGAACTCTATTCGGATCTCGGCTATATGCTGTTGCACTGGATTTTGGAAGAAGCGGGCGGGGCTACGCTTACCGTATTGTTCCGCAGGTTGGTGTTGCATCCCCTGGGGCTTGGTGGGTTGTTCTTTATTGACCTAAAGCGCACCCGACGTCCCCCAGACGCCCGGCAGGCACCTATTGCACCCACCGAGCTCTGTCCCTGGCGGGGGCGGCTGCTTGAGGGCGAAGTGCACGACGACAACGCCTACGTCATGGGTGGAGTGTCGGGTCACGCCGGGCTTTTTGGAAGCGCCCCGGCGGTACTCCAGCTCGCGTGGGCCTGGCTCCAGAGCTGGGCGGGCGAGAGGCGGGGCCCATTTACTCCAGACGGGGTACGGCGGTTCTGGGAAAAGTCGCCTCTGGCAGGCGCCAGCCACACCATGGGCTTCGATACGCCGTCGGGCGAAAACTCCCAGGCCGGCCGGTTGATGGGGCCGCGCACCGTGGGACATACCGGTTTTACCGGAACATCTTTCTGGATAGACCCCGACCGAAGACTGGTGGTAGTAATGCTCAGTAACCGGGTTCATCCCCGTCGGGACAACCTGGCCATTCGCGACTTTCGACCCCGTCTGCACCAGGCGGTGGTCGAGGAGGTGGATAGATGAAGGTGCACCTGATCGGCGTCTGTGGCATGGGCATGGGCTCGCTGGCTGGTCTTTTGCAACAGGCCGGTCACCAGGTGTGGGGTTGCGATCGCAGTCTGGAGCCGCCGATGTCAGAAAGACTCTCCGCATGGGGCATCGAAGCGGTCACCGGTTTCGACCCCAAGCACCTGGAGCGGGAGACGGATCTGGTGGTGGTGGGAAACGTCTGTCGCGCCGACAACCCCGAGGCGGTCGAGGCCTTCAGCAGAGGCCTGGTGGTCAAGAGCTTTCCGCAGCTTTTGGGAGAGATGTTCATCGAGCGTCGCCATTCTATAGTCGTGGCCGGCACCCACGGCAAGACCACCACCTCGGCCCTGCTGGCCTGGATGCTGGAAAGGTTGGGGCGGGAACCGGGCTACCTTTTCGGTGGCATCCTGCAGTCGAGCGGCCGCGGGTTTTCGCTAGGCCGGGGAGATATTTTTGTGGTGGAGGGCGACGAGTACGACTCGGCCTTTTTCGACAAACGCCCTAAGTTTCTGCATTACCGGCCGCGCACTCTAGTGCTGGCCTCGCTGGAATACGATCACGCCGACATTTATCCCAGTGAGGAGGCTTATCGTCAGGCGTTTGAAAAGCTGCTGGAGCTTTTGCCTCCACAGGGCCTGCTGGTGGCCTGCCGTGATTATCCGCAACTGCTGAAGCTGGCCCAGCGCTCACCCGCTCCGGTGCTATTCTACGGACTTGGGCCGGGCGAAGGCTACCGCGCGGAGCATGTCAGTCATGAGCCCAACGGTACTTCTTTTACCGTTAATTGTCCCGATGGGGAAAAGCGCCGGGTGCGTATTTCGCTGGCCGGCGAGCACAACGTGGCTAACTGCCTGGCGGTGCTGGCGGTTTTGAAAAGCCTGGGGATATCTCTTTCGGAGGCGGTGCCGCATCTGGAACATTTTCCCGGAGTGGCCCGCCGACTGCAGGAAAGGGGGCGGGCGGCGGGAGTGACGGTCATCGACGATTTCGCCCATCACCCCACTAAGGTAAAGGTTACGGTGCAGGCCGCCCGCCGGCGTTATGCTGGGCAAAGGCTGGTGGCGGTTTTTGAGCCGCGCAGCAATACCAGCCGGCGCAAGGTTTTTCAGAACCAGTACGTGCAATCGTTCGACGACGCCGACGAAATTATTCTCGTGCCGCCTTTTAGAGCGGAGCAGATCCCTGCCGGCGAAAGGCTGGATGTAGAAAAACTGGCCGCCGATCTACGTGCCCGGGGTAAGCAGGCTTGTTGCCTGCCCAGCGCGGACTTGGTGCTGCAGGAGCTTTCCGGCCTCAAACCTGGGGCGGTGGTATTGATCATGTCCAACGGTAGTTTCGATGGTTTGCACGGCCGGTTGCTGGAGGCACTCAGGCGGCGGGAGGAGCTGGGTAGATGAGCGGCTGGCTGTGGCTGTTGGTGGCGCTGGCGTTTGCCGGCGGTTACCTTTGGTGGTGGCGGCGCTGGGTGCATCGGAACCTACAGGAACGCTACGCCGATGAGGTGCGCTGGGTGTCCACACCGGCAGGTTACGTCACCCTGCATCGCTATCTTCCGCCAGAGAAGAAATATCGTCCAGCGGTTGTGTTGTGTCATGGCCTGGGTGCCAATCGTTTTAATTTCGATCTGGATGATGACACCTCCCTGGCCCGTTATCTGGTGCGGCGCGGCTTCGAAGTATGGTCATTGGAATTGCGCGGTTGCGGCCTGAGCCGTGGCTCCGAGAACCGTTTCGACTCCCCCCGCGGCACCACCTTCGACGATCTGCTGCAGGTAGACCTGCCGGCGGCGCTTGATAGAATAAGACAGTTCTCAGCGGAGCTATTCTGGGTGGGACATAGTTTGGGGGGGCTGCTTGGACTGGTCTGGGCCGGGATGGGGCGCGGGCAACGCTTTCGCGGCCTGGTGGCCATCGGCTCTCCCCTGTGGATGGCCGAGGGCGTGAGAGTTGCGGGTGGCGACCAGCTGGTCTGGCTGGGTGGGCATCTGCCGGTGGTTTATTTCCGCCCCCTGGCTCGCTGGATTTATCCTTTTCTGGGTTGGGGAACCCGCCTTTTTTCCCGGGCGCTTACCACCGGGCAAATGACCAGAAGCGCCTTGGCCCGGGCTTCGGTAAATCTGGTCGAAAACACTCCTAGTTCGTTGGTAGCACAGCTCTGGAACTGGAAAAAAAGCGGGCGCATGCTTTCTGCCGACGGTCGGGTAGACTTCTTCGAGCAGCTTTCCCTGATAAACGAACCGGTGTTGTTGCTGGGTGGGGAGGCCGATCCGCTGGCACCTCCTGCCTCGATTTTTCCAGGTTACGAAAAGATGCGCCAGCCCGACCGGCAGATTCGTATTTTCGGGCGCGACCGCGGTGACGAGCACGATTACGCCCACGGCGATCTGCTGCTCGGCCGGTACGCCGCTGAGGAAGTATTCCCGGTGGTGGCTGACTGGCTGGAGGCTCACGCCACAGAAAAATGATCTAGTCGAGCGGGTTCTCGGCCAAGCCGCACTGAGCCCAATGGCCGGCGGCCAGGCTTTCGCAGGTGCACTGGCCTGAGTCGAGTATGCGTTGGCAGAGATCTTCCTGCTCGTCCGACGGGTCGAAGCTGGAATCGCTAGCCGAGATGCTGGTATGACAGCTGTCCTTTTTGGCCTGGGTGGGCTGGCAATCGCAAATGCGATCCGCCAGCTCGCGGCAAGAACTGCCGCAACCTGAAAAGGAAACTAATGCCAGGAAAGCAAAAACACCCAGCACCATGTGGATTGTCTTACAGCGCACGGAATTTGGTTCACTCCTTTAGAGAATCGAGCATCTTGCCGTTGGGTAAAAGGTTAGGTGGAACTTGTTGGCCAGCTTGGCGGAGCTTTTTACGAGCGCATTCTTGCTGTTGCGGCCCCCGGCAGTAGAGCGATATCCAGATGTTCTTTATTCCTTCCGAACTAAACCGGGCAAATAGTGGACTCTTTTCTATGTATTTGCATTCTTTCAATTGAGTAAACCTTTCTTTCACACCCACTAGCACAGCCTGAATATTACGTCAAATCTATATAAACCAACCCTTATATAATTTGACATGGCCGGTCTAATGATGTACTCGTTTTATCTGGCCGGAGGGCTGATTTTCGGCCGGAAGGAAGCGATAACGGGCATGGCGGAACAAAACGTTGATCTTGCAAAATTAGAATACGAGTTCGCCACCAATCCGGATTCACTCGCTTTTATTCCCCTGGCGGAAGCTTATCTGAAGGCAGGCCGTTACGTGGAAGCCATGGTGGTTTGCAAGAAAGGCTTGCGCGCCCATCCAGAGCTGGCCGATGCCCGCCTGATAATGGCCCGGGTGTATCAGGAGCAGGGTAAACACCAGAAAGCGGTGGAGGAAATAGAAGCCCTGCTGAGGATCGACAGCAAGAACGCCCAGGCTTTTCTAATGCTGGGTAAGATCTACATCAAGCTGAACCGGGAAGATCAGGCGGTGGACGCCCTAAAGAAGGCGCTGGACGCAAATCCTCAGCTTGCCGAAGCCCAGCAGCTTCTTCTGGCGCGCGGCATAGATTATCTATCCCGCCCGGCGACGCCGCCCTCCCCACCGCCTAATGCTCAGCCCCCGGTGTCGGAGCGGCCCACCGAAAGGCAACTGCCGGTGGCTCCCCCGGCGCAAACTACTTCCGGCGCGCCCACCCAGCCGGCGGTGCCTGTAGTTTCCCGCCCCCCCCGGCCTGCCCCAGCCCAGCCGGTAGTTTCGCCCCGCCGGCCAAAGCTGCCCGAAGACTTGCTGAAAACTCTGGAAAAAGAAAGCCCACCCCGGCGAGGAATCCGTTTTACGCTCTATTTGGTCGCGATACTTAGTGTGGCATTGATCGTTTACGTGATATACACCTGGCAGGCCGGCCGTCGTCAGGAGCAAATAAACTTTCACCTTCAGGAAGGGCGGACGCTTTTCAATAAGGACAATTATGGAACATATTTAAAGGCCCTGGAGCATTACCGAGCGATTATCAAACTGGACAAGGAGCACATCGAGGCTCTTTCACGGGCAGCTTTTATCTGCGCCGTTTTGGTGGGCGAACACGGCGCCAAGTCCGACTTGCTGCAGGAGGCCCAGAAATACATTGCCCAGGCCGAAACCACAGGAAAGTCGAGTACACTTTTGCTATCGGCCAAGGCTTTGGTTGAGCTTTACGGAGCGCACAACGTCAACAGCGCCCGCAAAATCCTCGACCCGGCGTTGCAGGAAAACCCGCAATCGGGCAACCTGCGCACCGCGCTGGGATTGGTGCTGCTCTACAAGGGAGATCTAAACGAGGCCAAAGAACAATTGCTCGAAGGTGCCAAGCAGCCCGAGTCCATGGTGCGGGCGCTGGTGGGATTGGGCGGCTGGGCCATGCGCCGCTCCATGTACCGCGAGTCACTGCAGGCCTTCTCCCGGGCGTTGCAATCCAATCCCGAGCACCTTCGCTCCATGGCCATGGGCGCGCTAGCCGATGTTCTCTGGGGCAGTTCCTCATTGCGCAATAAAAGCACCGCCATGTGGCTGGAAAGATTTCAGAAAGCTGACAGCCAGGGTGGGGATAAAGACAAGGGCCTGTCCTCGGAGATGGATCGTTCTATGATTCAGCTGGCCGAAGCAGTGCTCAAGGCCCGCCAGAATCGAGCTCATCTGGCAGAACTGGACGCGCTCAGCAAGAAGTACAGTTCCGATCCGCTGTTCAATTTCGTGGTGGCGCGGGAAATGCGCCGGGCCGGTCGGCTAAAGGAAGCCAAGGAAAAAATCCAGCTAGCGCTCCGCCAGGACAGTTCCCGGCCCGATTTCTTGCTGGAGGAAGCCTCTATCATCCTGGCCGAGAAGGACTTTGAAGGAACCCGGGCCCGGGCCATGCGGGTTGAGGAAATGGATGCCGAGAGCGGTCAGGCTTCTATCCTTATCGGCGACGCCTATCTGGGGGAAAAGAAATTCGACAAGGCCATCGAGTATTTTAAAAAGGCGGCCAAATTTGAGGACACCGAGGCCCTGGCCCACTTGAAGCTGGGCGACGCTTACCTGGCCCAGGAAAAACCCGACCCCGATAGGGCCCAGGCGCAGTATGAACTGGCCGTATCGGGCTTGATGAGCATCGGCGAAGGTCGGCTGGCCGCTGAGACTTGTTACAAGCTGTCCAAGATCTACGCCAGCAAACAGCGCACCGGCGAGTTTTCCGATATATTGAAAACCGCCCTGCGCGCCGACCCAGATTATGCTGTTCCCTATTGTGTGCTTGCCCGCAACATCGACACCAACGATAAGGACGGTCGGGAGCAATTCAAGGAACTTTGCCAGAAGTGCATTGCCCTGGACGGCGATGGACAGTTCTCCGGCGAGTGCAAAGAAAAGCTCAAGAAACTGTAGACGGCTTTTTACGGCTCGGGGCGGAGCGTCGGGAAGGCTGGTTCACCGCCAGTACCGGCACGGGGCACTTGCGCAGCACTTTTTCCGTAGTGGAACCGATTAGCATGCGGGCGAAGCCAGAGCGTCCGTACGAACCCATTATTACCACGTCGGCCTCGAATGAACGCGCCAGACGGGTGATTACCCGGTAGGGAACACCGGAGGTTATCTCCCTGGTGACCTCGGCCTGGCCCCAGTCTTCGGCGGCAATCCATTCTTCAAGTTTGACCGCCGCGCTGTCGCCGAATTCCCGCTGCAGATTGAGTAGGGCTTTTATCGCCCTTTGCTGACCGGCCAGGGTGGCTGGATCCACCACCCGGGGCAGATTGTATACGTGTACCACCAGCACCTGGCTGGAAAAGGCCCGCCCCAGCGCGGCCGCAAGATGCAGCGCCTGGCGAGAAAATTCGGAGAAATCGACCGCCACCAAGATTCGCTCGAAAACGTTCACCTCAAGCTCCTTTGATTTGACTATTGTTGCGTTCCCGGTATCT
>Ga0068707_1001711_pt1 | contig 15362 bp, 14 predicted proteins | sample YNPNPMetaG_FD_66600 | JGI IMG/M metagenome (GOLD analysis project Ga0068707, IMG submission 66600) | Anoxygenic and chlorotrophic microbial mat microbial communities from Yellowstone National Park, USA - YNP NP MetaG | ecosystem: Environmental > Aquatic > Thermal springs > Hot (42-90C) >...
GAACAGAAACCGAATATCGTCGTTGTCCAAAAAGTAGTTTCCCACCGAAACCTCTCCCGTTTTTCAAATGCTTTTCATTAAGCCTTATCGCGTGTTCCAATCGATCCAGATCAACAATGGGGTGTCATCAAGATGTCAACACGAAGTCACCATGGCCAATCATCGTGGCCGCTCGCGGAGGGCCTTGATCATCATGGGGATGACCTTCTTCAAATCGCCGACAATACCGTAATGGGCCACGGAGAAAATCGGGGCATTGGGATCGGTATTGATCGCGATGATCTTTGCCGATTCCTCCATCCCTGCGCGGTGTTGCACGGCGCCTGAAATCCCGGCTGCAATGTACAAGGCCGGCCGGACGGTTGTTCCCGTCTGGCCAATCTGATGCTCTTTCCCGATGAAACCACTGTCAACCGCGGCACGACTGGCACCCACCGCCCCACCGATCACACCTGCCAGCTCATAAATCAGCCGGAAATCCTCTTTACTTCCGACACCGCCACCTCCGGCAACGATCACCCGAGCGGCCTTCAGGTTAACTTTTCGCGGTTCGATGTGACGTTCGACAAGGCGCAGGGCCAACAACGATTCGTCAATTTCCACCTTTTCCTCAATGATTTCCCCGTTCCGTGAAGGATTCGGCGGCAACAGGGGCATGACGCCTTCCCGCACGGTTGCCATCTGCGGCCAGCGGTCGTAATTCACAATTGTGGCAATGATATTCCCGCCGAAGGCCGGTCTGATTTGTAACAGGAGATTCTTGTGTAACTCCTTGGTCTTGGGATCCGTAACGTCGCTGATTTGCAGATCGGTACAGTCAGCCGTCATCCCGGCTTGCATGGCGGAGGCCACCCGCGGTGCCAGGTCTCGTCCCAAAGGTGTCGCCCCGTAAAGGACAATCTGGGGACGATACTTCTCGATCAGCGTACACAAGACCCGAGCATAGGGAATGGTCTGAAAATGGGCCAACCGGGAGTCTTCGACCAGATAAACCCGGTCGGCGCCCTGAGCAATCAGCTTGCCCGCCAGTCCCCGCACCTGATGCCCGGGAAGAACAGCGCCGACGTTCACGCCGAGCGTGTCGGCCAATTGGCGTGCCTTCCCGCATAGCTCCAGGACCACATCATGCAGCGACCCATCTTCCTGTTCCGCAAAGACCCAGACTTCACCCTGGCGATTCGGTGCAATCATTGTTCCAACTTCTTCTGTCTCTTATATTCCCTGAAAACTGAGGCACGAATCATCACAACGCAATAATAACACTTTGTCTTTTCCCACCGCAGACTATCCCAGCGTGCGATCGACAACAAGCTCGTGAATCAAACGGCGAATTTCCTCTTCCGTCGGCGGGATCTCCGTAAACCCCTTCTTTGTCAGCACGATTGCCTGGACTCGATAGACCTTGGTCGGGGAGCCGGGCAAACCACAACGTTCCAGATCGGCGTGGATGTCATCGAGGTTCCATTGTTCGATGAGCAACCGTTGCCGCCGCAGTTCTTCAATCCGCTTGCCGACGGCATCCAGGATTTCCTCGTCGGAGGCGTTGCCGAGTGCCGCGCGGACTTCTGCCTCGACCTCGGCAGGGACACGCGCCCGCTTGAATCGCATGACCCTCCTGGCAGCCTGGGGGCGAGGCACGTTGGCCGTGGAAATGACCGTGAAAAGGGCCGGCAGATTGACATCGACGATCTCCCAGCCGCGACCGACATTCCGTCGGACCCGTGCCCGGCGGTCCTGAATCTCCACAAGCTGTTCAAGATAGGTCACCTGCGGCAGACCGAGCTTTTCAGCGATTTGGGGTCCGACCTGGGCCGTATCCCCGTCGATCGCCTGGCGACCACACAGGACGATATCGTAACGCCCGATGGTGCGGATCGTCTGAGCCAAAATATAACTTGTGGCAAGGGTATCGCTGGCGGCGGCCCGGCGGTCTGTGATTAGGATGGCCCGATCGGCTCCTCGATAGAGCGAGTCGCGGAGGACTTCCGCGGCTTTGGGGGGCCCCATGCTAATAACGGTAACAGTTCCGCCGAAGCGATCTCGGATTTCCAGGGCCGTTTCCAGGGCATTCAAGTCTTCTGGATTAAAAATTGCAGGAAGGGCTGCCCGATTGACAGTCCCGTCTTCCTTCATCGCTTCGGCTGTGATATTGGCCGTATCGGGAACTTGCTTAGCACAAACAATCACGTCGTAAGGCACGTTTTGGTCTCCGTGATCGGTTCACCAATGTCGGTTTAAACGTATTGCAGGCAAAACCTTCTAATGGCTCCTCTTTAGCCAACTAACAAATGCGTCATTTAACTTGAGTGCATTTTATGCGGGAATTGCCACCCGTGTTTGCATCGAGTTTGAGGTCGGACATCTAACCTCGGCGTGTTTAACCCCCAAGCCACCCCACGGAGGGACCTGCTTGTCAGGTCCGCCTCTCGGAGGGACCCCCTTGTCGGGTCCGCCTCGCAACGTTGGATGATCCATTCCACTCTGGCGGGCGTGACAAGCACGTCCCTCCGAATTTCCTCTCGCGCACGTGCGGCGCTGCCCATGGAAAACGTCTGACGGCCAAGTTCGTTTCCGTAGGGTTCCCCGAGGATTGGTAAATTGCATATTGTAGCGAAACTCTGCCCAGGGCGGAACACCGCTTTCTTGAAGATGATCTCCGTTTTCTGGCACCGCGACCGGCCCCCCGTTGGCCATCCAAGATAGACAGCTTGCCATCATGACGGGCGAACCGGTACGATAACATTTTCCGATCTCCCGCTGTGGAGACCGGGATGGTACTCGGAGCCAGTGATTTGCCTTCGCGGATCGGTGAAAGAAACACGTTCGGTCGAAATCCGAAGCTCGATGCATGAAAACTCAACGGAAAAGAAGGATCTGGTTATGTCCCTCCACCAATTGATTGCTTCGCAAGGAACTCTCCAAGCAAGCTACCGTGATTACCAGCGGCAGCGTCAAATGACACTGGGCGACCTCCTTCTGGAGAATCGCATTATCCTCCTCCAGGGGGTGATTCACGACGGAAATGCCAGCGAAGTTATCATGAAACTGCTGTATCTTCAGAGTGAAAACCGACGGAAGGACATTCACTTCTATATCAACTCGCCGGGGGGAAGCGTCACGGCGACGCTAGCCATTTACGACACGATGCAAATCCTCAGTTGTCCGGTGGCAACCTATTGCGTGGGGTTGGCGGCCAGCGGAGGAGCGGTCCTCCTGGCCGGGGGAACGAAAGGAAAACGTTTTGCCCTCCCGCATTCAAAGGTCATGATCCATCAGCCTTACGGACAGGTTGGGGGGCAGGTCACCGATATCGAGATTCAGACTCAGGAAATCCTCCGCACCCGCGATATTCTCAACCAGATTCTGGCGGAGCACACGGGGCAGCCCATCGAACGAATTGCCCACGATACGGATCGCGATTTCTACATGACAGCAGAAGAAGCCAAGGCTTACGGTTTGGTGGACGATATTCTGACAAAACAATCTCAGGAACAAAGTGACGCGGATGTCGAATAGGATTTTTTGATCGGGTCGGGCTGCGGGGAAATTGGAGCGTACCTTTCGCTCCGAACAAGGAATCGGCTGAGTTGAACGGGACGAACATAAACCGATTCACCAAGACATAAGAGACAACGATCCAGGAGACAGATCATGACGCTCATACCGTTTGTGATTGAACGTACGGGCCGCGAAGAGCGGGCGATGGATATTTACAGTCGCCTGCTTAAGGACCGTATCGTGTTCATTGGGACTGCCATTACGGATGAGTTGGCCAATTCTGTGGTTGCCCAGCTCCTCTTTCTCCAGTCGGAGGATCCCAAGGCGGATGTCCATGTTTACATCAATTCGCCGGGCGGCAGTGTCACGGCAGGCCTCGCGATTTACGACACAATGCAGTTCATCCGTTGCGATGTTGCGACCTACTGCATCGGTCAGGCGGCTTCAATGGGAGCGGTCCTCCTTGCCGCCGGGACGAAAGGAAAGCGCTATGCCCTGCCCAATTCGCGAATTATGATCCATCAGCCCATGGCGGGGGTGGAAGGAACGGCCACCGAAATCATGATCCACGCCAAGGAATTCAAAAACCTCAAGCAGCGGATCAACCAGATTCTCATCAAGCACACCGGGCATCCGCTGGAGAAGATCGAAAAGGATACCGATCGCGATTGCTTTATGTCGGCTGAGGAGGCGAAGGAATACGGCCTGATCGACCATGTCATTGAACACGCGCCGGAGCCGCCTCCCCAAGCTTGACAGACGCCGATGTCAAGTCGAACGGCGATGGCTGCGCCAATTCAGGTAGGGACTGGCGTATCTTCGACGAGTCGGCGAATGAGGGCCTCGATGGCCTCTCGGTGTTCCCCGTGCAAGTAACCATGGGGGATGACGCGATGCGAGAGGACGGGAACCGCCAGGGATTGAACATCGTCCGGGACGACATAGTCACGACCGTCGATAAGGGCCTTGGCCTGCGCTGCGCGATAAAGGACCAGGGAAGCCCGCACGCTGGCCCCCACCCGGATCTCGGGACATTCTCTCGTGGCATGGACCAGAGTCAGAAGGTAGTCGGCTACGGAATCGTCAACGTGGATTTCCCGTGTGGCTGCTTGAAGGGCAAGCACCTGTTCGCAGGAGAGGACCGCTTGGAGCCGGTCCACCGGTTCGCCGTCGCGGTGCTGGGTCAAAAGCTGCCGCTCATAGTCCCGGCTCGGATAGCCGAGTGAGATCCGGAGCAGGAAGCGATCCATCTGGCTTTCCGGCAGGGGATAAGTGCCTTCGAATTCCGCTGGATTTTGCGTGGCGATGACGAGAAACGGCTTCGGCAGCGGGAAGGTTGTTCCCTCCGCGGTGACCTGTGCTTCGTTCATGGCCTCGAGAAGTGCGCTTTGCGTTCGAGGCGTGGCTCGATTAATCTCGTCGGCCAGCACGACATTGGCGAAGATCGGCCCCGGATAAAACACGAATTCTCGCCGTTCCGCGTGGTAAAGATTGCTTCCCGTGATGTCTGAGGGGAGGAGATCCGGTGTGAATTGGATCCGCCGAAACTCCCCGGCGATACTCTTGGCGAGCGCCTTGCCGAGGAGGGTCTTGCCGACGCCAGGGACGTCCTCAAGCAGGATATGTTCGCCAGCAAGAAGTGCGACAAGACACATTTCAACGACGGATTCTTTACCGAGAAGCACTTGATTGATATTCGTCCGCAATTGCTGCAAGAGATCAGCAAAGTCCTGGTCCATCGAAGGCGACCTCGCGTCAACATTTTTCCGCCGGGGGGCGTCGGAGGAGATTTTATCCAAAAATTCCTCAACGCATGGCATATTGATGTTTTCTCTTCAGTGTACATCAAATCTTGGCTTTCTGTCATCGAAGGCCATAGGGAGCATGAGACGCGGGGTTCTCCAAGGCTCGGAGGGGCATGCCTGTCATGCCCGTTCGGAGGGGCGTGCCTGTCACGCCCGCAGAACCAGAATAGATTATCAAACGTTATTCGGCGGACCTGACAAGCAGGTCCCTCCGAAGGGCGCAATTGGAGGGGCATGCTTGTCATGCCCGCAAAGCGCGATGGGTCATCCAACATCTACGTCGGACGCGACAATCGCGTCCCTCCGAAACGCGGACCTGACAAGCCGGTCCCTCCGAGGGGAAAAATCGGAAATCTGCCGACAAACAAGACGGAGACACCTATCAGTCACGGACAGAGAGATCGACCTCATTATATCCCCGGAAAGCCGGCGAATTGGATCACCGCTTGACTTTTCGTGGTTCGTGTTGGTGGAAAGAGTTACTTCTCGACCGGTTCGATGCGGATTTCGATCGTCCCTTGCTGAATGGGTTCAGCGAGTTTTACAGCCAGACGAACCGGCTTCGTGGGGTAGCGGACATCTTCATCGATCTGTTCTTCGCTACTTGTGAATGTCTGGCCTTCCATCACGACTTGAACGCGCACGGCACTTCGGCCTTCGCCCACAATCCAAACCCCATCAGCGATCCGTTTCCAGGGGGAATAGGTAATGAGGGCCTCCTCAAAGCTCTGCGGCGAGGTCATTTCGACATGGTCTGTGACAATCAGACGCCCCCGGCCCTGCCGCTCGTAACGGAAATCGCGGACGAGGCTTTTCAATTCGGGCACGGAGTAGGCCGAGGTGATGTCGATTCGATAGACATCGGCCTGATCGGTGAATTGAGTCTCCAGAACCTTTGCCCGCGCCTGGCTTCCTGTTCGCTGAAGTTGCCCTGCCACAACCGGGACGGGGTGACCGTACGAATTAAGGACCTTGCTTTCATATCGACGGCCACTAAAGGTTCGGGCGGTATAAACCTCGGCACCGGGATCGAGCAACGGCGTCTCGCCCGCCAGAGCCACCACGAAGGAGCCGACGTCATTATGGTTGTGATGCTCGGCGTTGTGTCCGCCTTTAAGGGCAACGGCCAGTTTGTCGGGGGAAAGATCCGCTGGCCGGCAAATCAGGATGCCCGCATCCGAGAACCAGTCGCGAATCTCATGTTGCCGCACGGTTGCACTTGCGGGTCGATTGGTAAGTGAATTCGGCATGGCATAAATGGCCACATCGGGAAGAAAACTGTCAGGCCCTGCACCGACGCCCAAATAGCGGTTTTCCAACTCTTTCAGACCGAGATCAAACCGCCGGCTCAGATAGGCTGAAAGGACAGCTCCCGGTCGGGATCCCACACTGCAATCGGCAAACGCGGGATAGGTGTCGGGGGCCATCTCCATCCGATAGCCGAAGAGAGCAATTTGCTCAACACCGGGGATTGCGAAGAAATCGAGCTGACCTTTGGTGGCCTGATAGAGTGTTTCTCCCAGAAGCGTGAAATGACCAAAACCGTAATTCCAGTAGCCGATCCCCTCAGAACAGTATCCATCGGGGGTGAACCCCTGGAGGAAGTACTGGATGTACTTTTCGGCTGCTGCGACGAAGAAACCACGGCGTTCGGGCGAAGGAATATTCTCCAGGGCAGCGCCAACAACACCGGCCAGGCAGACGGCATTCCAGTTATTGGTGGTCGTGACCCACCCCAATCGCGGATTGCCCGTATTGACCGCTTGTTCAAACGGAGTGAAGATCCGCCGTTCCAGTTCGCTGGCGATCATGCGGCGGCAATCAGGCGAGAGTTTTTCCGCGAGCCAGTAGTCGATGGTGGCCATGTTCCATGCTGTGCCGGCAGCGCCCAGGTCGATCTCCACCGTGCGGCCATAAAAATTGTCCAATCGCCTGTCATGAGCTGGCATGACCCAGGTTTTTCCTGGCAGATGGCCGTGATGGTCTTTTCCAATTCCCCCAGGAATCGCCCACGGTTTTCTAGACACTCAGCCAAAGCCAGGATCCCCATGCGGTGCCGTCGTGCCGAAAGACGCGCCTCGTATCGCCGACGGTTGCCGGTTTGGGAAAAATCTAGATAGAGTTCGTCGGGCGTCTCGGCAATGGGACGCTTGAGTTCGTCCTCAGCCTGGCCGATAACACTGCGGAAATCTTTGTCCCGGGCGAAAACGTCCCAAACATCACGCCGAGAAATTGGGACACCGACACCACTGGGCTGCGGTGGTAAATGCTTCGCCCAATGGGCAATCCTTTCGGCAGGAACGCCTCCGGCAATTGGCTCGCCTTGGGTAACATGACTCATTCCCAAACCAAGCAAGGCGAACATCGCAGTGATGGTCATCATTCTAAGCTTGCTTGTCTTCGCACAAATCCTGAAGTTTGCGCTTTGCATAGAAACCTCCCCGGCAGGTTAAGACCAAAATATCCATGAAACCCCAGGGTGGGGATAACGCCTCAGCTTAGGCCTTCCATCGTCATGCCGAAGTGCTTGAGCACAACGTGGAAGATGTCGGTATCCTTCACAGGTTCACGGGGAAAGACCCCTGGATGCGAACTGATCGCGACCGTCCGTTGGCCTGGCTCGCGAACCGGCGCCCCATGCGATCCGTGGACCAGTTCAGGCTTCAGGGGGATACTCCGTGTGGTAGGGTCGAAAAACAACTCTACAGGATCATAACCTGGCTTGCGATGAATGTCCACCTGGCGAGCAAATCGCGGCGCTTTATGATCCTCAAACCAGTAGTAATAGGCGAACCAGGTGTCAGGCTGAGCCGTCAGGATTACCTCGCCACTTCGTGGATGATGCAGATGATACTTGCTCCGCTGTTCTCGTGCCAGAACCTCATCCACTCCCGCAAGACCCTGGAATAACCGTACCACGCGGTCGATGATCTCCGGCTCGGCGTCCCGCACGAAAATATGGGCGATTTGGTGGTCCACCATGGCCCAGGCAGGACTGGTGGTTTCCAAGTGTTCCCCGTCCCCTTCCTCGCGAACATTGAGCAGGCCAGCCTCGCGCAGAATACGATTGGGGTAAATCACTCGCTCCACCGGCGTGATGGCATACTCGCCAGCGATGAGCCAAAGTGGATCACCATCGTAGGCGTCGCGGAGGCCCTCCAGTAATCGCCCTAATACCTCGTCAAGCTCCTCCACAGCTTTCCTCGCAGCCACGCTGTCCGGCCCATCCTTTTGCGCAGCATAATCCAGGTGAGGGATGTAGATGTAGAACAGATTTGGACGGGCGGTCCGCGCCAGCTCGATCGCCGATTCCACAATCCAGCGAGTGCTCTCGATATTTGCCAGCGGCCCCCAGTAACGATGTAAAGGAAAATCCCCTAGTTTCTGCCGAAGCTCGCCGTACAGACTCTCCGGTCGGGTGTAGCACCACATGGTTTCACTTCCGTCGGGATTATGAATCGGTGCCGGAGTACAGATGAAGTCGGCCCCGGCCTCTTTCGCATGCTGAGGAAACCAGATGGCGCTGGTCAGGCCCCGCTCGTGATGATAGATCAGGTCCCAAAGTTGTGACACCTCGATGCAATCGTTGGGCGACGTCCACATCTCGACTTCGTCCCGATCACGCCAGTAAATCCCGTTGGCAATGACGCCGTGTTTGTCGGGGGTTCGACCCGTCGTCATGTTCGCCTGAACAGGACACGTGAGTGCAGGAAAGCTCGGGACAAGGTCCACAATCTCGCCTCCTGCCGTCATCTCCTTCAGCCTCTCCATCCGGGCCACATCCTTTTCGCGGAGATTAGCCACGGAGAGCAACACCAGATAGTCGTCAACCTTTTCAACCATGTTGATTCAACCTCGCGACATCATTTCTCAAAATGTGCCGAAAACACAGCGTGGCAACAGTTTCTGCGGGCACGACGAGCGTGCCCCTCCAATAATTCCACATTCGGAGGGACCTGCTTGTCAGGTCCGCTTCTCGGAGGGACGCGCTTGTCGCGTCCGTCGCATAACGTTTGATAATCCATGGCAATTCTGCGGGCACGACAACCATGCCCCTGCGAACAGAAATAACAAATATCGCCCACCGAGTTCCTCGTCGCCTCGCCGGGAGATTTGACGCACACACGCCGAGATCCGTTAACACTGTTCCCTTGCCTGATAGCGACACAAAATGTCAAACGCCCGTTTTGCCGCTTGAAGCCCGAGGTGACTGTGTCGGCTCAGTTCGACATAGACTCCCTTTTTGTACCCGATTCTGCGAAGCGAAATAAAGACCTCCATCAAGTCGATTTCTCCCTCTCCAAACATCAGGTGCTCATGCGTCCCGCGACGGATGTCCTCAAGATGAATATTCCCGATCTGCAAGGCGTGTTTCTCCATGATCGCCGAGACAGGACCTTCGTCCTGGCAAACGACATGACCGACATCCAGTGTCAAAACACATGGCAACTCAGGGGCATACTGTCGGAGGTCGTCGTAGTCCTCGGTTGTGGCGATGAACATGCCGGGTTCCGGCTCCAAACCGATGGGCACTCCCATGGCACACGCTTCGTGACAAAGTTGACTTAATCCTTCCACAAGCCATTGCCGGGCCTGCTCCTCGGGAACTCCGGGGTGTCGTTTCCCTGACCAGATGGAAAGGCAATCCGCGTGCAGCGCGACGGCACAGCGGAGGGCGTGACGGTAGAACTCCAGGCGGCGAATGCGACCTGACGACTCTGGCGAGATCAGACTCGGCTCATGTTTGTGCCAGGGATCGAGCAAATATCGGGCGCCCGTTTCGATGACGCAGTGCATTTCCAGGCGATCCAGGAGGTCTCGCAACTCGTAAAGTTGCCGCTCCCAATAAGGGTTGAGGGGAGAAAGGAGGTAATGGTCGATCGTGATGCCCACGGCTCGATAACCAATCTCGGCCAACCCCCGAATGGCCGCCATCGGTTCATGGTGAACAAGACCGTTCGTGTTATAGCCGAGAATCATCGCAGTCTCGCCTCTTGCGGTACGATTTTCATTTGACCGCCCCTGATTTGCCGTCGCAAGGCCCCATGACTCTGGCCGTTTACGCCCGCACAACCTGTGCGGAAGGCTCATCGTTTGTCGTTGTACCCGTTCACTGCTCTCGACTCGCTGGGCTGTCGTCAAGCTTTCCCTCTCGATGTTGCCACTTTCTGCTGTTGAATCCCGTTTACGGGTTCTGTGGTTCCTCGTTCGAGGCCGGTTCCTCCCCCACACTCCTGAGTGTCAATATGCTAAAATGGGTGGTTCATTACTAACGTCACGAAGGAACACGATCATGCGGCGGTGGAAGACTGTCTCGATTGTTGGCGTGGGATTGATTGGGGCCTCGATCGGTCAGGCGGTGTTGCGGCGCGGTCTGGCGGACGAGGTCATCGGTATTGCGCGGCGGCAGACCACCCTGCGTGCTGCCCGGCGGGTCGGCGCTGTCAGTCATACCACGATTGACCTGGATCGTGGAGTGGCTCAAGCAGAACTGATCATCGTCTGCACGCCGGTTGCGACAATTCCCGATCTGGTCCGGCAGATTGCGCAGGCCTGTCCTGAAGGGGCCTTGATCAGCGATGTTGGCAGTACAAAAAGCCGCATTGTGGCGGCCCTGGATGATGGTCTCCCGCGGGGATGTCGCTTCCTTGGCTCCCATCCTTTGGCCGGTAGTGAGAAAACCGGTCCAAGTTACTCCGATGCCAACCTCTTTGAGGGTCGTGTGACGATCATCACGCCGACACGGAATACCCGTGCCGAGGATTTTGACGCGATGGAAGATTTTTGGACGGGTCTGGGATCGGTCGTCATCCGCATGTCGCCTGACGAGCACGATAAGGCCTTGGCCATGACAAGCCATTTTCCGCACCTCATGGCAGCCCTGCTGGCTGGGATCTTGCCCGAACCATGGTTCCGTCTTACAGGAACCGGATTCCTCGATACCACGCGTATCGCCGCCGGTGATGTGGAAATGTGGAAACAGATTTGCATGCAAAACCGGGAGAATTTGGTCAACACGTGTCAGACTTTTGCCGACGAGTTGGGGCGTCTGGCGCGGGCATTGGCCGCCGGCGATGAAAACACTCTAGAACAGATTTTGCTACGAGGAAAAAAGAACCGCGATGCTCTGGGAAGTTGATCTTTTTCCTGCCGAGGGACAGCCGGATGTAACCGCCGATCAGATCCGGCAGGACGCCTATGACTTGGGAATTCGCAAGGATTGGTCCATCCTCTCTTGCCATGGTTACCTGATCGAAGGCGAACTAACGGCAGCCCACATCGAACGGTTGACAGATGAGCTGCTGGCCGATCCCGTCGTGGAGCGTAGCTTGGTCGCACCTGTCGGCGACCCCCTCTTGCTTACACCGCCGCAACCGGGGATGCAGGTGATCTATGTCCTGCCAAAGCCGGGCGTGATGGACCCCGTGGCGCAGAGTGCCCAGTCTGCGATTGCCGATTTCGGCTGGAAGGCCGATCAGGTACGGACCTTCCGCAAGTACTGGGTTGCTGGTCTCTACGAAGCCGAGATCAAACGACTTTGTCAAAAAATCCTGGCTAACGACGCCATCGAGCAGGTCGTCTTAGGCCCGCTGCCATTCCGCACGTTAGAGCAGGGGCACCCTTATGAGTTTCGTCTCGTGACGGTGCCCATCCGCGACATGGACGACCAGGCGCTCCTCCAACTGAGTCGCAACGGCCAATTGTTCCTTTCCCTGGTGGAGATGCAGACGATTCGCGAGCATTACCGCACTCTGGGACGCGATCCGACCGATGTTGAACTGGAGACCCTTGCCCAGACGTGGAGCGAACATTGTAGCCACAAGACGCTGGCCGGACGCATCCGCTATCAGGACGATCAGCGTCAGATCGAATTCAACAATATGCTCAAAGAAACGATCTTTGCGGCAACAGAGGAAATCCGTAAGCGACTTGGCGACAAGGACTGGTGCGTCAGTGTCTTCGAGGACAACGCTGGGGTCGTCCGTTTCGACGAACGTTATCACGTGTCCTTCAAGGTCGAAACACACAATCACCCGTCGGCATTAGAACCTTACGGCGGCGCCAATACGGGAATCGGCGGCGTCATCCGCGATCCCATGGGGACGGGATTGGGGGCCAAGCCTGTTTGCAGCACCGATGTCTTCTGCTTTGCTCCGCCCGATGTTTCGCACGACGAACTGCCGACCGGTGTGCTTCATCCCCGGCGGGTGATGAAAGGCGTTGTGGCAGGTGTGCGGGATTATGGCAATCGAATGGGTATTCCCACAGTCAATGGTGCGGTCTATTTCGACAGACGTTATTTGGGGAATCCGCTGGTCTATTGCGGCAATGTCGGTCTTCTTCCTGTGGATAAGGCCAGAAAGGCGGCCCAACCCGGCGATCTGATTGTCGCCGTCGGTGGACGGACGGGGCGCGATGGCATTCACGGTGCTACCTTTAGTTCTGCGGAACTGACAACCGAGAGCGAAACGCTTTCCGGCGGGGCCGTTCAGATCGGCAATGCCATCACGGAAAAGATGATGCTCGATGTCCTCCTCGAAGCCCGTGACCGTGGCCTCTATAACGCCGTGACCGATTGCGGCGCCGGCGGATTCTCGTCGGCGGTGGGTGAAATGGGACGCCACATCGGCGCCGAGGTCGAGCTGTCTCGAGTCCCCCTGAAATACGAAGGTCTTTCCTACACGGAGATTTGGATCTCCGAGGCCCAGGAACGGATGGTCCTGGCCGTCCCTGAGAAGCATTGGCCAGCGTTGAAGGCCCTCTTCGAGTCGGAGGGCGTCGAGGCAACGGTGATCGGACGATTTGTTCCCACCGGCCGGCTTGTCCTCAGGTATGCTGGGCATCAGGTGGGGGATCTGAGCATGGAGTTTCTTCATCGCGGTCGTCCACCAGTTGTGCGCGAGGCCTTCTATCGACCGCCTTTGGTTCAACCCCTTCCAATTGCAAAAGATGCAGAAACCCGGACAGGAGAAGACTTACTGGCAATTCTCGGGTCGCTTAACGTGTGCAGCAAGCATTGGATCATCCGCCAGTACGATCATGAGGTCCAAGGAGGTAGTACAATCAAGCCACTTGTGGGGCGATGGGACGACGGTCCCTCAGACGCAGCCGTTTTGCGGCCGGTTCTCGACTCCTACCGTGGTCTGGTCATCGCTTGCGGAATGAATCCCCGTTATGGCGACCTCGACCCCTATTGGATGGCAGCTTCAGCGATTGACGAAGCCGTTCGTAACTGTGTGGCCGTTGGAGCCGATCCGCGGCGGATCGCTATCCTTGATAACTTCTGCTGGGGAAATACGGATCGGCCTGAGGTCCTCGGCTCTCTGGTTCGGGCAGCTCTCGCCTGTCGTGACATGGCCATCACTTTGGAGACGCCCTTTATCAGTGGCAAAGATAGCCTTAATAACGAATTTCGCGTCAGTGAAACTGAGACGATCAGTATCCCCCCGTCGCTGCTGATCAGCGCCATGGGCCAGGTGGACGACGTCCGTCAATGCGTGACGATGGATGTCAAGGCGCCGGGAAACCTGATCTATATTGTGGGGATGACAGCGGACGAAATGGGTGGTTCCCATTGGTCCCTGGTAAGAAACCTCGAGGGCGGCGCCGTTCCGCGATGCGATCCCCAGCGGGCAAAGCGGATCTTTGAGGCCGTTCACACGGCCATTCGCTCGGGATTTGTTCGGGCCTGTCACGATCTGAGCGAGGGAGGACTGGCCGTAGCGGCTGCCGAAATGGCCTTCGCCGGCTGCTGGGGAGTGGAACTCGACCTGACAAGACTGCCGTGTGATCCTGCTTCGCTCCCCGCAATCGTCCGGTTATTCAGCGAGTCCAACACACGGTTCTTGTGCGAGGTTGATCCGCAGCACCGCTCGGCCTTCGAGGCCCTCTTTACCAACCTACCGTTGGCAGAAATCGGTAAGGTTACGGAGTGTGATCGCCTCATGATTCGGTTTGCCGGGCGAACGCTGATCGACCTCCCCATTTCTCGACTGAAAGAGGCCTGGCTCGCCCCGCTGGCCTGGTGAATTGTCGGTTTGAGCACATCGTTCCACGATTGTTCGGAAATCTATGCAATCAATCGAAAGAAACGTTTTATGGCCAAACCACGAGTCCTGATTTTGCGTGCCCCTGGGACAAACTGTGATCTTGAGACGGCCTACGCCTTTGAGAAGGCCGAAGCACTCGCCGATCGTATTCATATCCGGCGGCTTTTGGAAAACCCCTCTCTTGTTCGCAATTACCAGATCCTGTGCATCCCCGGCGGATTCAGCTACGGGGATGATGTCGCCGCGGGGAAGATCCTGGCTGTCCAATTCCGACACCACCTGATGGAGGTCATTGAGGAGTTTCACCAGGCCGACAAGCTGATCCTGGGGATTTGCAACGGCTTCCAGGTCCTGCTCAAGACCGGTTTGATCGTCCCTCCTGATGAAAACGGTAAGGCAACGGCAACCTTGACGTGGAACGAACTGGCCCGGTATGAAGACCGCTGGGTCCGACTTGAGGTTGCCAGTGATCACTGCGTATTCCTTCATGGTATTGAGCACCTGGAACTGCCGATCGCTCATGCCGAAGGTCGATTCGTTGTCCGGCATCTGGCGTGGCTCGACCGTCTGGCCGAGGCCGGACAGATCGCCCTGCGGTATGCTCTGCCCGATGATTTGACATGTCGTGCAACCTGTAACGACGCAAACACGGTAAAGGCGCGCACGGAGGGAATCCCGTCAGCAGGTCGGACCGCAGTCGCTGTGGGAGAAACCTCGGAGAACGCCGGGGCAACAAGCGATTGGCGTCGGCCTTTGCCCTATCCCTGGAATCCCAACGGTTCGATGGGCAATATTGCGGGCGTCTGCGATCGCACAGGGCGTGTTCTAGGATTAATGCCACACCCCGAGCGCTTCATTGATCCCACCCATCATCCCCGTTGGACTCGCGGTGAGTGGCACGACATTCCGCACGGCTTGCGCTTATTTGCCAATGCCGTTGCCTATTTCTCCTGAAATGGCCATTTACGTCAATGCGCGTTTCCCACTCACTCGGAGGGACCCGCTTGTC
>Ga0068707_1001712_pt1 | contig 15361 bp, 14 predicted proteins | sample YNPNPMetaG_FD_66600 | JGI IMG/M metagenome (GOLD analysis project Ga0068707, IMG submission 66600) | Anoxygenic and chlorotrophic microbial mat microbial communities from Yellowstone National Park, USA - YNP NP MetaG | ecosystem: Environmental > Aquatic > Thermal springs > Hot (42-90C) >...
AACTCAGTGGCGGCTTTTTTGGCTAGGTTACGCTTGGTGGGGTTCTCGAAGCGCAGCGCCTCGCGTGCGCTCTTCATAAGCTTTACTGCCCGCGACATACCTTCCGAGGCCCCACTGACCAGACCGCACTGTTCAAGGATAAATAATAGAGGTGCGAGCTGATAGCCGATCGCCGTTCTGCTTGGCTGTCCGGGTGGGATCTTTACGATGCCGATGCCATCCTGCGTGGCTGCCTCCAAGAGTTTGCCGCCCGATGTCACGCATACGACACACGCTCCCCTTGCCAGGGCCGATTTGTAGTTGCTCAGGGTTACCACGTTCCGGCCGACATAGTCTACCACGATCACCAGCGACTTAGCGCCTACATACGCGGGTAGAGTCCCGTCGTGAATACTCACGAACGGGACTCCTATCTCGCTTGCTACGATGGCGGAGGCCATATCGCCCGCAACCGCTGAGTCACCCACGCCGATGATCAATACAACATCTGGAGACTCGATAGCGGGTTTCAGAGCAAAACTGCGTGCAATACCCAGTGACGTCTCGAACTGCTCGGGCAAATCGTTGATTAAGCGCAGCATGTTACGCTTGTCGACTGTATTTACCCTCTCAATATCATCCAACACCGGAATCGGATCGCCAGCCGCCATTTCTACTACTCCTAACTTGTCAAGTATGTTAGGTCTTACTCGGCTACGAAGCCTATCAGGGCCATCTCTCTAGCGCGCTTGATGGCCACGGCCAATGCACGCTGGTGAGCCGCGCACGTGCCGGTCGTCCTTCGCGGAATGATTTTGCAACGCTCTGTCATATACTTGCGCAGCTTATTTACGTTCTTGTAATCAATGTAGTCAACCTTGTCGACACAGAAACCGCAGACCTTGCGTCGCGCCCGCCAACGCCCTGGTTGGCTACCTTTTGACGAAGACCCGCCGGATTTTTTCTGGTTAGCCATTTAAGGCACCTCCACTATTCTTCAGAGAAAGGATCGTAGTCCATATCCGAATCCACATCCGGCTCGGGTATTGCAACAGGTGGATAGTCGTTTTCCTGTGCGGCGTGAGAGCCGGACACCTGCGCGTCTCTGGGCTTGTCCAGAATTTGGACGCTGTCCGCCACTACCTCTATTTTCGACCTCTTCTGACCATCCTGCTGCACCCACGACCTTTGTTGCAGTCTACCTTGAACCCCGACCATCCTGCCCTTAGCCAAGTAATTTGCCGCGAATTCAGCGCTTTGTCGCCACGCTACTATGTCAATGAAGTCAGTTTGGCGCTCACCGCTCTCGGATTTGAACCTTCGATCTACGGCGACCCTGAACGTACATACCGCCACTCCGCTCGGCGTATACTTCAATTCAGGATCGGCAACAAGCCTGCCCGTAAGGACCACAACATTAAGCATAGTCGTTGTCTCCTGGCATCGGAGAATGTCCGGACCTTACTCGGCCTTCTCCTCCGTATCATTTGCTTCGTCGGTCTCCGGCTCCGCTGCATCCACGGGTGCCGCGCCACTGTCTTCATTGACCGACTCAGCCTCGGTCACCTGCGATTCTTCGGTTGCCGATTCCTCCGTAGTGGGCTCCGTTCCGACCTCAGCGTTAGCCTCTGTATCCTCTGAAGCAGTCTCCGCTTCTGTTTCTTCGGCAGTCGCTATCTCCTCGCCTACCTCGACTTCCGCAATATCCTCCTCCGCGCTTCTAGCGGCCTGAGCTTCTAGTCTTGCGGTATCGATGTGCCGTGGTTCGATCTTGAGGATGATGTGTCTGATGACTTCGTCAGCGATTCGGAAAAGACGGTCTAGCTCCTTTGCCACCGCTGGTTCGGCATCGAAGTACGTAAGGATATAAGTTCCCTCACGTCTTCCCTTGATCTCGTAGGCCAAGCGTCGCTTGTCCCACTTGCCGGCGGCCCTAATTACGCCGCCTTGATCAGTGATGACCTTGGAGTATTTGGCAATGATTGAGTCTAGCTGCTCGTCGGTGAGTGTTGCGTCGACGATGTAGAGTGATTCGTAGGTACGTTTCGTGGTGTACACCTCCCCTCGGACATAATTCGGTTCCGCACTCGGTCGGAACGGAGAGATCCTCCCGCGACTGGCGCCTGGTGCCTCATTAAGTTGCAGATTGGTTCGCCCAACCTTGTTGATGCATTATATCATAGATAGGAAAAGCACTGCAACCGCATCGTCACGCCTTACTCCACCTCGACGATCTCATAGACTCGAGTGCCTAGCCCCACGTTAGCGGCTTCCTCGACCTGCAGGTAGGGGTCTTTGCCGTGCAGTTTGTAGAGCAGATGGCCCTCCACGTCGCGCACTTCGAGCGGATGTGGAAGCGTATCGGGGATGAAGTCCTCGGTTCGAATCATATCGATCGACGCTTGCTCCAACGCCACTATGTCCGTCCCGGCTAGTATGCCAACGTCCGGTACTATCGGCGGCGAGGAGAACCCCCAGCAGTCGCAAAACGGTGTTACGTTGCACACGTGATTAATGAACAAAAGTCTTCCGTCCTCAAATAAGTCCAGGCACGCCTTCGTCACCCTGGCCATACCGGCCTGGAACTGCCGGATACCTTCATAGTTGATGGTAATTGCGCTCTGGGGGCATGCATCGACGCAATGCATGCAATACCGGCAGTGGTGCAAGAATATGCTCAGCTTATTCTCCTTATCGAAGGTAAGCGCGCCGGACGGGCAGTTATCCCGACACAGATAGCAATGGGTACAGTTGACGCTGTCCCAACTGAACTCGGTGTCAATCAGGGCGTGTATGTCGCCCCGGCTCTTGCACGTTACGTTGCCCATCGCAACGTTCTTTATTGCACCTCCCCATCCGCAATGGCCGTGTCCTTTGCCGTGGCTGTAAACGATCATTGCATCGGCGTTGGCGATCTCGCCGCATATTTGGACTTCTTTGAGGCTCAAGTAGTTGATTCCCGAGGTCACGAAATACTTCTCGTTCAGCCCTGCCGCTGGCACTAGTGGAGCTCCTAAGACATCCTCGGTATAACCGCGTTCCTTCGCGCCTCCGACAGCATAAGTGCCGTCGGTCACAAATGGCCTGCCGCCTGCGTCCTTTATCTCCTTCACCAGCAGCCGAACAAACAACGGTGGAATAGTGGTGTAACCGAGGTTACCACCGAGGTGCATCTTGATGGCAACACTCTTACCATCGAACATCTCCTTCAAAGGGTATTCTTTCAGCAAACGCTGAAACTTCGCGGGCAGGCTGGCGTTCGCAGCCAGCTTCTTCATCTTTGCGGACGAAAACCTGATGATACTCATTATAGCCGTTAACCTCTTTGCCTATGTCAAACGCGGGCGTTGTGCGTGACTTGATCTCTGCTGCCGCTTCCACGCCCGTTCCTAGTCGGGTATAGAGCAAAATCCCCAGAAGCAGTAGTAAAAGCAGCGCAGCTATGATTAGTATCCACCCGCGCCCTATCTCGTTGTGTTGGTCAGCGGAACTCAAAGTTATGTCCTTCTCGGGGCGACTGCGCCCAGTTTAGCCGAGCGCGCGGCGGCTGTCAACGCACCAAAGCGCTACCCGGATATCTCAGCAGCAGCCACGTTGATCTGTGTGTTTTTTCGAAATATCGCCGGCAGCCACAATGCGTCAGTGACTATCGACGCCAAGCCCCACAACGACAGAGTCAACTGCAACACGTTCGTATCGCCAATCACGGGCAGCGTCACTATGATAGGTTGGGCCTTGTCGGACACAGGCACTATCGCCGAAAGCAGCGACCACATCGCAAACAGCCAATACTTGCCACGCGATACTGCGACGAGCGCAATCGGGACCACAATCCACGTTCTGTAAATGCAAACAGAACAGAACGTTGTCAGCAAAAACACTAGGAATGTGACTGCCACTGTTTCATGAAAAGGCAACCCGCGTCGTTTGGAAGCCCATAATCCCAAAGACGACGCAGCCAGCGCAATCAGAGTTACGATCGTGATTAGTCTACTAGTGTGTTCAATGCTCAAAAGTTCGATCACTGCTGCTGATATCGAGTTGCCCCCTACGATTCCCGTAAAGTCCCGAGAGTAATTGATTAGCTTCAGGATACTTGCTCCCATTATCTCCAGTAGAGTTGCCCCTAACACGATTGGTGCAAGGGTAGCTACTGCGTGTCCCAACTTGAAGCCTTCCTTGTTTGCAAATAAATACGGCAGTAGTCCTATGGCAGTCGTATACTTTGTCAGCATTACACCGATTCCCATCGCCAGTCCCGCAGCGGATATTTTGTTTTGATGAACTAAATAGATGCACGATGTGACAAAGAAACTTGTGAGCATCTCGTCCTGGCCATAGTGAACCGCTACAATCCACGTCAGCGGGCACAATATGAACACCCACGTTGCCGACTCAGTCTTCTCAGCGCCGTAGAAGCTCTTGGCTATTGATCTCAGCATCAGCAGACACGCCAGGTCGGCGAGCATGAAAACGATGACGGGTGACGCATAGAAGTCTTCGGGGAACGGCAGATAGGTCAGCGCCAGCAAGTAGGGGAAAAAGGGCGAATACTGCGTGAGGAAATCCCGTCCCGGCACTCCGCCTTCTAGCACGGCATCGCCCTGAGGAGGGTACACCTCCCGCAGATCGCTCCACACCATGCCACGCTGGATTACCACATACAGAAGTACGAAGAGCAAAGGGCGGGTGGCCACGTAGAACACGACCTGGAGAGGACGGTCCCACTTTGCCATCCTTCGCCGAATCCAGGGGTGGTTTATGATTACGATGCCCAGCGAGCTGAACACCCCAACCGCGATCAGCGCGAACCTCTTCAGCACAATTGGGTCCATAGCGACCTCCGGCAAACTTTTGTCCTCAAACAACCTCCAACAGAAGTCTATAGCCAACCCTAGCCGGCGTCAAACAAGCTCTTTGCTTTCGCGCGCCAGTTTGTAGAGCGGGCGCGGCCTCATAAGTCTGGCTGGCAGCGGTCTGCCATAAGGCAGCATCATCGTGTGTCTTGCTACAAGTTCAGTTTGTTGGCTCTTTCGTTGACGCAGCCAAGAAGCCCGGTTATACTGTGGCTGTCAGTGTAGATAAGGGGTGTGATCGGGCGATGAGCGAAGCGATGGAATGCTTCAGCCGGGGAGTTGAGTTGTTCAAAGCAGGTGATATCGATGCCGCTATCGAGCAGCTTGAGGAAGCCACTCGATCGGATCACTCCAACTACAAAGCATTTAACTACCTCGGCGCGGCCTACGCTGCAAAGAAACGCTACAACGCGGCCGTAGGAGCCTTCAAGACTGCAGAGCAGATAGCTCCCAACGTCGCCAGCATCCACTATAATATCGCGCAAGCCTACGAAGCCTGTGGGATGGCCACCGAAGCGGAATACGAATATGAGCGAGCGCTCCAAATCGACCCCAACTACGACAAAGCGCGCGAGTCCCTCGCCAGGGTTAAAAAGAAGCTGAAACACATTTAGCTAGCTGCTGCCTTTTCCACTCTATGAAGTGAAGACACGGCGGATATGTGAGTTTCGGAATGATTCGCACTCACGCGTTCCGCTCCAGCACGAATCGCGCCACCAGTCTCAGCGACTCTGTGTAGGCCGACTCCGTAAGCCCGACAATCTCCTTCACTGCGTCTGATACGTAACTCTCCGCGATGGCACGGGCTTCATTGGTAGCGCCGCACTCCAAGGCAAGCGCAGCCGCTTCGGCGGCTTCCTCTGCTGAAAGGAACCTTTTGCCCACAAGCTCTAACATCCTGTCGCGTTCGGCGCTCGGCAGCATATCCAACGCAAGCAGAATCGGCAGAGTGAACTTACCCTGTGTCAAGTCTGTTCCAACATCTTTGCCGGTAAGAAGTGGACTACCGGTCACATCCAGCAGATCATCAGTTATTTGGAATGCTAGCCCGACTTTCTGTCCATAAGCAGCTAGCGCCGTGCGGGTTGTGTCGTCTGCGCCCACCGCGATTGCTCCGCACTCGCAGCACGCCGAGAGAAACCGAGCTGTCTTGCCATCTATAATCTTGTCGTAGTTGGCTTCCCACGCAGCAAACGATCCTTCACTGGCGGCCTGCAGTATCTCGCTCTCGCTTATAACAACTGCCGTTGAGGAAAGAATGTGGTTGATTGCCGGTTCAGGCTCCTGAGCTACTAAAGAGAATGCGCGAGCAATTAGATAGTCGCCTGCAAGCACGCTGAGCTTGTTTCCCCAAACCCAGTTAGTCGTTGTGACTCCGCGCCTTTCGTGTGTTTGGTCTACGACGTCGTCGTGCATCAGCGAAGCCGCGTGCATCAGCTCCACAGCCGCCGCCAGCCGTAGCACGCGAGGGTCATCGGCCGAGCCCGATGCTGCTCCCGCCGACAGCATTACCAAACACGGCCTGATACGCTTTCCCCCTGCCGCGAACAGGTGCATGGATATCTCGCGAGCTTGGATAACATCCGAGGCCAGCACGTCGTCCCAGATTTTGGCCACGGATTCCAATTCGCCGGCTATGGGCAGAGCCCAGTCGGGCAGGACTTCGATCTGCCCCGTCTTCCGCAATCTAATGCTCATTTGCTTTCTTCCTGTGGCGCCTTGTCGCCCGCAGTGCTCGTAGTTTGCTCAGTCAATCCTTCGACCACGACGTCATTGCAGTCCTTCTGCGCAACGACTCCGTCCCACAAGTCGGTCTCGGTTGAGGGCCAGTTTATCTTGACGTTCGCTATCACGAATCCGCTGCAGTTGATCAAGCTCATCAGCGGTCTGCGGTCATTCTTGATGGTGCGCGGCTTCACTCTGAATACGCTGTCCGTGATCTTCACGTTTCTGATATTGGACTCAGGCATTCCCGCGAATAGCGACGCATAGGGCGCGTGGCAGTCCATCCGGTCTATGATCACGCCGTCGATCACGCCGGGCCCGTGCCGCGCCTCTATGGTGGCGCGTATCGGCTCCCCACTCATCCCCTCGCCATCGATCTCCGTCAGATCGAGCTTCACTCCGCGATAGGATACATTGCTCATCTTGGCGCCATCGCGCATCCAGAGTCCTATCCCTCTCGCGGAGTTCACCGCCTCGCAGTCTCTGAACTCAATACCCTTGATGTCGGCGTAGGTCTCGGTTCCGACCTTGAACGCTGTCTTGCGCGTCATCACCAGGGAGTCGCGAATCACGATGTTCTCCGCCAGCTGCAACAGGTCCGAGTTACCGGTGGTCTTGACCGCCACCGCGTCGTCTCCGCAGAAGCCGAAGTAGCGATTCACGAAGACATTGCGCGAGCCGTCCGGGTCGATGCCGTCGGTGTTCGCAACCGCCCAGTCGTTGATTATCTTGAGGTCATTCACGGTAACGTTCTCGCTGCCGAGGATATGCAGCGTCCACTCAGCCGAGTTGCGTAGAACCACATCGCTGATACGAATGTTTCTGGAGGCAGTCACGTCAATCAGTTGCACGTGCCTGCGGTGCCGGTTTCGAACTACTGTCCCGCGCCCGTCAATGACCCCAAAGCCGGTAATGCTCGAGTTCTCGGCGTGGTCGAACATGATCAGCCTGCTGAAGCTGCAGACCTTGCCGTGCTCGCCTTGCTCTTCGCGCCCCTCGTCTACTGGCAGGTCCGCCGGGTCATCACTTGATATTATCAGTGCGCCGGGCGCAAGCACCACCGCCGTGTTGCTCTTAACGCGGATCGTGCCGGTGCGATAGATGCCCGGGGCGAAGTAGACAGTGCCTCCACCGACGGCGGCACACTCGTCCAACGCCTTCTGGATCGCGGTCGTGCACAAGCCGGTCTGGCCGACAGTGTAGTCGGTCACGTCAAAGACTCGCGGCCCCTTCGGACGCTCGAACGCGGATTTGTCGCAGTGCTCTGCTATGACAATCAGAGGCCATTGCTTAGCCTGGCCAGAGGCAGAGGTTACCACTACCGCGCCCGGCCTTAGCACGTCGAACTCGACGGAACCAGGAAGGTACTTCACCCGGTCCACTCGATCCCGGGGCTTGACCGACCAGTCGCCCGAGCCGTTGCTGAGCGCGATCCTCACCCGCGCCTTGCGGGCTATCTGGAACCTGGTATAGTAAGCCCCGTCGATCTCACCGGCGCTCTCGATAGGCATCTGCTCGCCGTCGACGTTAACCACGTAGGGCGAGTTTTTCACACCGTCCGGTACCGGATACGAAACCGGCCCGGACTTGGACTGGCTTGCGCAGTGCCCCGTGACCGCCGCAAGCATCAGGCATATTGACAGGGCCGGCACAGCCCCGATCACAGTCAGATTCATCGAATGCTACCGCTAGTAATGTCCATACAAGACTCACGGCATTATATGTGAGGTGATGATCTTCGTCAAATGCGAACGCGTCCGATTGACACCCCTAGGCCAGACTCATATAATCAGACTGTAACCGCGACCGTGTGTCGCCCCCAGTCCCGGGGAAACGCCGAGCATAACCCTGCTGGCAACACTGAGCCGCTTCGGCTAACTTGGGACTCGCCCGAAGCGAAACCGGAGGCACTCCTTACATGGCGCAAGTCATCTTAAAGAAACTCACCAAGACATTCAAGAACGTCATCGCCGTCAACAACGTAAATCTAGAGATCAAGGACCGCGAATTCCTTGTGCTGGTTGGCCCGTCGGGTTGTGGAAAGACCACGGCACTCCGGATGATCGCCGGTCTGGAAGAAGTCACTAGTGGTGAAATATACATAGGCGATCGTCTGGTAAATGACGTCTCGCCCAAGGATCGTGACATCGCAATGGTCTTTCAAAACTACGCGCTCTATCCCCACATGAGCGTCTACGACAACATGGCTTTCGGCCTCAAGCTGCGTAAGCTTCAGAGGAATGAAATCCAGCGCAGAGTCCAGGAAGCTGCGCAGCTCCTGGGTCTCACGGATCTCCTTAACCGCAAACCAAAACAGCTCTCCGGCGGCCAACGGCAGAGAGTAGCTCTCGGAAGAGCCATTGTTCGGGAGCCTGCCGTGTTTCTCATGGACGAGCCGCTTTCCAACCTCGATGCGAAGTTGCGCGTGCAGACTCGAGCTGAGCTTATCAAGCTTCACCGCCGCCTGGGTATTACGACTATCTACGTCACACACGACCAAGTCGAGGCCATGACCATGGGCGACAGGATCGCGGTAATGCGTGACGGTTTGGTACAGCAGGTTGATACACCACTGGGTCTGTATAACCATCCAGCTAATATGTTCGTGGCCGGATTCATCGGAACGCCGAGTATGAACTTTTTGCGGGCTACGGTGAGAAAGAACTCTGACGGCTACGCAATCGACGGCGGATGCTTCCACGTCATTCCACCAGCCGACAAGGCCGTAGCCCTCGACAAATACGTGGACAAAGAGGTAGTCTTCGGTATTCGGCCGGAAGACATATTTGACAAGAACCTCACGAATCTTGTTCAGGCGACCAACGGCAACACCGCCAAAGCCAAGGTGGATGTTATCGAACCCATGGGCCCGATTGTTACGATGTATTTAAGCTGCGGCGAACACGACCTCGTTGCAACCATCGACGCTGAAACAAAAGCCAGGGAAGGCGAGGAATTGGAACTCGTCTTCGATATGGCTCATACACACCTATTCGACAAGGACACCGAAGCGGCGATATACTGAAGTCTGGGCATCCGTCTTGTTCTGTCCATACACAGCCACTCAGCACGGTGCGTGCGAAGTCTTTGTGGGGCCGTTGGAACGGCTAATGTTTTGGGGTTTGGAGAAAAACCATGGCTTGGCGCACCCGAGACGATTCGAACGTCCGGCCTACTGCTCCGGAGGCAGTCGCTCTATCCACTGAGCTACGGGTGCGCACCACGGCTCATTATATCACGTGTCGGTGGATTGTCTCAAAGTGGTTTCTCGTGCGGGTTGTAGACCGCGAGTTCTCCCATCCAGGCGGCTGCGCATACGGGTTGCTCCAATTCTTTGAAGAATGGGCCATCCACTACATATCGAGCCGCCTCGGCTGCGTTTTCGGCCACGAACGGGTAGTACTTGTTCTCCACATGATCCATCTCGTAGGTGCATATCACTTGGCAGGAGTTGTCTTGCAGGTCGAACGACGTAACCTCGACGCCATCAATGCGTACAGTGGCAATGTAGCCTACCTGATCCTTCACGACTCCAGCAATGCGTGGCGTGTTAAAATCGTCCCGCTCGTAGCCCATATCGCTTAGCACTTGTTGTAACGCCACGTCAGGATGCGCTCCACTTTCGATCTGCTCGAAGATCGGGTCGGTCTGCGAGCCGTTCGATACCACCACGCCGTTGGCCGACATCCGCAGGCAATTGTAGGCTATATAAGGGTTTTTCTTCACATCTTCCGGGTCGAGCGGCTGGATTGAGATGCCGACGTCAGTGATCCGAGCGACTCGGTTGGGGAACGATCTCGAACTTACGCGATAAGCGACAAACGGTCGGTCTGTCTTGCCGACCACTACAATTCGTCCGACGTACAAGTTGCTACCCTCCGATCATGACCACAATACTGCAAAGTGTAGCACCAGCCAAGCCCGCTGTCAAAGCGACTCCGCCCATTCCCTTCTCCCATCTCTCGACTCTCTACTCTAACTCTCTACTCAATTGACACCCTACTTCCTCGCCGATATACTACGATTGCCAAACTCAAGCTTGGGGGTCGCGAATGGCTAATTACGTTATAGGTGTGGACCTGGGCGGGACCAATGCCCGTGCGGCGGTTGTAGACAAGTCCGGCAGGATTGTTGGAGAGGGCCGTTGTGATTCCAAGGCGATGGAAGGCTTTGAGGTGACTGTAGGCCAGATTGTCAGCGCCGTGCGGCTTGCTGCCGAAAAGTCGCCTGTAGATATATCGCAGTGTTCTGGGGTCGGAATGGGTGTGCCGGGTACAATCCGTGCGACCGAGGGACTGGTGATGTGGTCACCAAATTTCAAGGATTGGAACGGTGTTCCGCTGGGTCCTCGAATGCGCGAGGAGCTCGATCTGCCCGTGTTTATGGGCAACGACGCCAACGTGGCCGCTCTTGGTGAGTACACTTTTGGGGCGGGTAAGGGTTCAAAGTGTATGGTGATGTTCACACTTGGAACCGGCATCGGCAGCGGCCTAATTATGAACGGCAGAAACTGGGATGGTGTCTCCGGGACAGCCCCTGAAATGGGCCATCAGATTATCCTTGCCGACGGTCCTCGGTGCAGTTGTGGACGTTATGGCTGTCTCGAAGCTCTTGCTCGTAGGGATGCTATTTGCGATCGAGCGGCTCGCAAGGCTCATCTCGGTAGGCATACGAGCCTGATCGAAAAGTCCGGTCACGACCTGCGCTATCTTACCCCGGCCATGATTGCCGAGGCTGCCGCGGATGGTGACCAAGTGTCGATAGAAACTATGGAAGAAACCGGCTATTACATCGGCATCGGCGTGGCCAATGCCATTAACATACTCAACCCGGACAAGGTCGTCGTCGGCGGAGGCATTGCTCAGGCCGGAGAGTTACTTTTCGGCCCGATTCGGCGGACTGTTGAGGTAAACGCGCTCTACGAGCCACTGCAGGTGTGCGAGATCGTTCCCGCTATGCTTGGCGACGACGCCGGCGTGCTCGGCGGCGCTGCCCTCGCGTTCCAGCAACTGGGGTAAACCCTTCTCAACGAAACACACCCCGGATGAGCTGGCGCGACAGACCTAATTTGCCAACAGCCGCATTATCGACTCCGCGAAGAACTCGTAGCCTAAGTCATTGGGGTGATTGATTCCGTTTACCAATAGCGCCTCGTAAGGAATGCCTATGTTCTGCAGGTTTGCCCAGACGTTTGCAGCGTCAGCAAGCGCCGCCTTGTTGATCTCGGCTGCCTTACGCATAGCGGGCACCGCCTTGTTCCAACTATTCATCCACTCGGCCATTACAAAATGAGGCGTGATGAATATGAACTCTACATCCGGGTTAGCGGCCCGCGCTCTGGCGGTGAACTCAGCCCAATTCGCGAGAAGCTTCTTCGGCGGAAACGAGCAGTCATTTACGAACTCGACCGTAATCAGGTCCGGTTTGAACGACAGCACTTCTTTCTCAAAACCATCTCGTCTGGAATCTGTGTTCGAGGCGCCGATCCCGGCGTTAACTACATTTATTCTGGCTCCAGGATACGCAGCGGTCAATCGGCTACGCAGCAGACCGACGTAGCATTTGTCTGGCGAGCTTGCCCCCGCCCCCTGCGTCACGCTGTCGCCCCAGCAGACCACGGTTACGTCTTTGCTGGCCTTCAGCTTGGCAACTGTCTTGCGTACGTGCTCGCCTCCGGACGTTTTCACTAAATCTTTCCACTTCGTCTCATCGCGCGGGAACGAGTTTATGAACTCGGATGTGACCACACTCGTTCTTGGCGATATATAGACGGTTGCCAGCGGCACACAGTCCTTATCAGGCTTAGGAGCCTCGGGACAGACGTCTACAGGTTTTCCCGGCTTCACACTGGCCTTGCCGGTGGCATCCAGTTGCACCAGATCGATCCGGCGCTGGTAGACGGCGTAGTCTATCAGCACTTCCTGGCCTTTCGCGATGGCCCCGCCGTCGATTCGCGACATACCGCCCCAGTGGCTGTCTAGGTAAAAATCTTTGTCGGCTTCATAAACGATGTCTCCAGTGGCTGATCGCACCCGCACCGAATCGGGAACTAACACCTTTGGCATCCGAGTGGCGGGTTCCAGCGAACTGCAAGTGTCCTTCAGAAGTGTACCGCCGCGCCAAGCGAAGGGCTTCTCGTCGCTCAGCGCGTGCTTCTCGCCTGCAACCTTCACGCTGGTTCGCGGCGATATCTCCAGCCGCTGATCGCAGTTCACAACGGCTCGCTTGCCCATCACCAAATACTCGCCGCCTCGAACCATAACGGCCATCGACTCCGGCTTCGTTGGCTCGACGGCCTTTGCCTGACTCGTGCATCCCGGTGTCAGGATTGCTCCAAGGATCAGCAAACTCATCATCAAATACCTCCCAGTGACCCGCTGTCGCGGTCGCATATCTCCAAAAATCGCGCGTGCAGCTCAGGTGTGCACGCGGCTATGATCGATAATACGTTTTCCTCCGAGGTATCAAGCAAGGATATATCGTCCAGAGACTTGCCGTAGGCGTCGGTGACCACGCACCCTGCCTCGCATGCGATAAGCACCGCCGCCGCGATATCGTAAGGAAACAGTCCCACCACTTTTCCAAAACCCGCAGCCAAAAACGCATTTCTAGCGTCTTCACGATCTTTCAGCACGCGACCACCCACGTCTACCACTGCGCTTAGTTGGCCTGTTACCAGCCGCGTCAGCGAATATGCCGTGCTGCTCCACACAAAGAACCCGCCACGTATGCTGGATGCGTCTATCGCCTCTGCGAGAACGGAGCATATCTCGGACGCAGGCCTGCCGGCAAACTCTGCGGACCAGGCTGCACGCTCGATGCTTAAGCAGTACGACGGCGTTGGATGTTTCTCGATACCGTGAGTAACCACTCGCGCGCCCTTGCCCCTCTCAGCCACGAACGCTATGTCCGACTTGATCTCATATACACACCCCGCGCGCACGTCGCCGATGCGGGGAGTGGGAGTGTAGTCCGCCGCCGCGACCGATACCACACACATCTCGAACCCACGTATCGCTGGGCGCGAGCCGTCCACTGGGTCAATTACCAGCAGCACCTCGGGAGTGCCGAACTCACGTACTCCCGCATCCTCGGTATAGTAGGCCGCCTGCACCCCGTTCGTTACGATGAACTCCTCGACCGCGGCCTCGGCCGCGTCGTCGATTCCGAACGTGGCATCGCCGCTCGAGGCGACACCCGTTACCGCCACTGAATCGGCGGCGCCCAGCAGCGGTCTTACCGTAGTCCTCACGTGGGCGGCCAGATCGTAAGTCAATTTCGCCAGGTCCAAATCGCGCTCCCGGTTGCAAATCGAACCCATATTACTTCTTATTTGCCGTGCCTCAATCCTTGCATATCCGGCTCGTAATTGACACTCCCGTTTCCGCGTGCTATCCTACGGGAAAACTTGCCCCTGACAGGCGGAGGCAACTTGCCGATGGCGGTACCGGTCGAGATCAGGAAGATGGAGCGCGAGGACGTGCCCGAGGTCATGAGAATCGAGCTCGAGTGTTTTCCCACGCCCTGGCACGAGAGCGCATATCTAACCGAGATCGCCAATCGATCTGCTTACTACGTCGTTGCATGTATCGATTCGCGAGTCGTCGGCTACGCTGGAATGTGGGTGATTGTCGACGAGGCGCACATCACCACCCTTGGCGTTTCCAAGGAAATGCGCGGGCTCAAGATTGGTGAGCAGCTTCTTATAGCGTTGATCGACGAATCCCTTCGACGTTCAGCTAAACGAGCTACGCTCGAAGTCAGGCAGTCCAATATAGTTGCCCAAAACCTCTACAGGAAGTACGGCTTTGCTCCCGTCGCTATCCGTCGCGGCTACTACACCGATAACCAAGAAAACGCCATCGTCATGTGGGCGGAAAAAATCCACGCCGCTGCATATCAAGAAAAGTATCAGGAACTAAAGAGAGCCGTTCTCGCCGAAGTTCAAGCTCAAAGTGTCGGAGGAGTCGTGTGAGGATTCTGGGCATCGAGACCAGTTGTGACGAAACCAGCGCAGCCGTCGTTGAAGACGGTGTTGCTATGCTCTCCAATGTAATTGCCTCACAAACCGACCTGCACGCCAACTTCGGAGGCGTCGTACCCGAGGTCGCCTCGCGACGACACGTGGAACTGATCCTGCCTACTATACAAAAGGCCTTGGACGATGCCTCGTGCACAATCGATGATATTGATTGCATCGGTGTCATCAATCGTCCAGGCCTAATCGGTGCTCTTATTGTCGGCGCTGCCGCAGCCAAGTCCATTGCCTACGGAGCGGGTATCCCGCTTGTCGGCGTACATCATATCGAGGCCCATATCTACGCCAATTGGCTGGTTGACCCACGGATCGAGTTCCCTGTCGTTTGTCTGGTCGTATCCGGTGGGCACTCCGATCTTATCCTTATGACCGGCCACGGCGAGTATCGCATACTGGCCCGAACCCGCGACGACGCCGCAGGCGAAGCTTTCGATAAATGTGCTCGCGCGATGGGCTTGGGTTACCCAGGTGGGCCGATAATTGACAAACTAGCTAAAGAAGGTAACCCACACGCGATCCAGTTTCCACGAGCCAAGGTTGGTGACTCACTTGACTTCAGCTTCAGCGGTCTGAAAACTGCCGTGATCAGGTACGTGGAGGACATGTCCGGCATTGCGCAGTTGCCTAATATGGCAGCGAGTCTACAGCAGGCAATTGTGGATGTTTTGGTCAGTAACACATTTCGTGCGGCAACGGAATGTGGGGTTAAGCGGGTGTTATTGGCGGGTGGAGTAGCTGCAAACAGCGGCCTCCAGGAAGCCGT
>Ga0068707_1001714_pt1 | contig 15355 bp, 12 predicted proteins | sample YNPNPMetaG_FD_66600 | JGI IMG/M metagenome (GOLD analysis project Ga0068707, IMG submission 66600) | Anoxygenic and chlorotrophic microbial mat microbial communities from Yellowstone National Park, USA - YNP NP MetaG | ecosystem: Environmental > Aquatic > Thermal springs > Hot (42-90C) >...
CCTAGTAACAAAATCGGGGCCTCCCGGAGGGACCTGCTTGTCAGGTCCGCCGAATGAACTTGGATCATCCATTGTGATTCTGCGGGCACGACGAGCGTGCCCCTCCAACGGCGGCTAAGACCCCGGGGCCTTAATGAACCGTTTGCCTCAACCGATATCACGTCCCGAAGTTGTTGTATTTTCCGGCGATCATCCGTAAACTAACCAAAAAGGTGTGGTCCGAGATGGAATTCTACCGACGAACGCCTTTGGGAGGCCGCTCATGTGGGGTTGGCCGGGTGAACGTTGGTTTCCGTCTCTTGGCGGTGCAAGACGAGCAGGCATTGGTGGTGCTTGGCTCAAAACCATTTGCGATCGCCAAATAGGGCCGCCGGCTTACAGGTGCCGCCGTGACGAGTGGTGTACTTCAACGGCCCACGTTGGTCCTCAACCGGAATTGGCAGCCGATCCACGTGGCGACGGTTGCTCGGGCACTGGTCATGGTGTATCAGGGGACAGCTCTCGTCGTAGACCCAGAAGACTTCAGCACGTACAGTTGGTCTGACTGGACCCAACTGGCCCCCACTGATGGTGAGAGCTTCATCCAAGGCGTCTCTTTCCGCCTGAAAGTTCCAGAGGTTATCACGTTGCGGGAATTCGATCGGGTTCCATACTCGGGCGTCCCGTTCAGCCGGAGGAATCTTTTCAAGCGTGATCACAACACGTGCCAGTACTGTGGGCAACAGTTCCCACCCGATCAACTCACCATTGACCACGTCATCCCTCGGGCAAGAGGAGGTGAATCCACCTGGGAGAACTGCGTTTTAGCCTGTGTGGACTGCAACCGCAGAAAAGGCAATCGCACCCCGGAAGAGGCCGGAATGAGATTGCGTCGTCGTCCTACCCGCCCCAAATGGCGTCCTGTTTACGCGGCCAAAGAGATTCGCATCGAGAGCTGGACACGGTTTGTGAGCGAAGCGTACTGGAACGTCACATTAGAAAAATAATCCACTTTTCCGTTGATTGTCACCCCTCTTGAGTGGAAAAATTCTGCCCGTGGTGACCCATGACTCAGACACTGCGTTTAGCCGTCTGACCTTCCCTGGCGACATAAGCAACTGTATAATTTGATGATAAGTATGCTGATAAACCTAATGATTTAATGGCACAATTGACAACTGGTGTAGTAAAGGGACACAATCATGTCCGAGAATCCCGCCCAAGAGCCAAAACGAAGTCAAGTCGAGAAACTCAAAGAATCAAGCGGTTATCTTCTACATCCCCTTGTGGACGAAGTTGATAACGATCAACCGTCCTTCTCGGAGCCTGCTGCCCAGATTCTCAAACATCATGGGTCATATCAACAAGATGACCGCGATGCTCGAAAGGCCCAGCGGGCTGCGGGCGGGGGCAAGGTGTATTCGATGATGGTCCGCGTGAAAATTCCAGGGGGTATGTTGACCGCCGAACAACTCCTGGCACAACTTGATCTTTGCGATCAGCTGGGAAACGGCACGGCCCGTATCACCGATCGCCAGGACATCCAGCTCCATGGGGTCTTGAAAAGCAATCTGAAGGAGACGATCCGCCGAATCAACGAAATCGAGCTGACAACGCTGGGGGCCTGTGGCGACGTCGTTCGCAACGTCATGTGCTGTCCCGCGCCGTTGCGCCACAACCGTGTTCGCGAAGACCTCCAGACGCTGGCCCAGGAAATCACGCGGCATCTCTTACCGAAAACCCCGGCTTATCACGAAATTTGGTTGACCGATTCAGACACGGGCGAGAAGAAACAGGTCGATCTTGTCGCAGATCAGCTCGTGGAGGTTGAGCCGATTTATGGAAAGACATATCTTCCACGGAAATTCAAGATCGCTCTGGGACTCCCTGAGGATAATTGCGTTGATCTCTACACAAACGACCTTGGGTTTCTGGCGGCTGTAGAAGGTGACCAGATCGTCGGCTTCAACGTCCTGGTGGGTGGTGGACTGGGTGTGACGCCCAGCAACAAGAACACGTTTCCGGCTTTGGCGCAACCACTGGTCTTTGTCAGGCCCGACCAGGTCCTGGGCGTCGCCGAGGCGGTGGTCAAGGTTCAGCGGGATTATGGCGAACGGGGCGACCGCAAACGGGCAAGGCTCAAGTACCTGATCGCTGATCGCGGTCTGGCCTGGTTTCGCGAAATGACCGAACGCTACTTTGGACAGGCCCTTCCTGATCCCCGGCCTTTGACAGTCACCGATTTCGATGACCACATCGGCTGGTTTGACCAGGGAGACGGGCGATTCTTTTACGGTTTGAATGTCGAAAACGGTCGCATTGTCGATCGTGACGGCTTTCGTCTGAAAACTGCTCTCCGGGAAATCTGTCGGCAACTTCGGCCAGGAATCCGGTTGACGCCGCATCAAAGCGTCCTCTTTTGCGATCTTGAAGAAGCCGCTCGCGCGAAAATCGATCAAATCCTCCGCGATCACAATGTTCCTTTGAACGAAAACATCTCTAACGTTCGGCGCTGGTCCATGGCATGCGTTGCCTTTCCCACTTGTCCCTTGGCAGTTACAGAAAGTGAGCGTGTCCTTCCCAGGTTGATCGACGATTTGGAACGGGAAGTCGCCAAGCTCGGACTGCAAAACGAACGCTTCACCGTTCGCATGACAGGCTGCCCGAACGGTTGTGCACGACCTTACAACGCGGACGTGGGATTGGTGGGAAGGACGCTCAACAAATACACCATTTACCTAGGGGGACGACTCCTGGGGGATAGACTGGGCGAGCCTTTTGCCGAGACCGTCCCTCTCGACAAGATTGTCCCGACGCTCGTGCCTGTTCTGCGGCTGTTTGCGGCAGAACGCCAGAAAAACGAAACGTTCGGAGACTTCTGCCACCGAGTTGGCATTTCTCGGCTGCGCGCATGCTGCGCCCCCGGTGATGGCGAGGCCACAACGCAATGAAACGTACCGGCAAGTGGTGTACGTTAGAGTTGTGGATAAGACGGTGACGAACAAATTCGAGGGGCACGCGTGTCCCGCCCGTTCGGAGGGGCATGCTTGTCATGCCCGTTTGGAGGGGCATGCTTGTCATGCCCGCGGAAATGAAATGGATAATCCAACGTCATGCAGCGGACCTGACGAGCAGGTCCCTCCGAGAGGTGGACCCGACAAGCGGGTCCCTTCGAAAGATATCCTTGGGGAAACTCTGAGTTCTCATCCAGGAAATGAAGTTTCCGAAGGTTTGGAAGGCCCTTGCGAGGTCGCACGAACCTTCTCGTAAAAAAGGTTGATAATGTTTTCCACCAATTCGGCGTGACTGGTTTCCAGCAAAACGGCAAGTTTGCGTTCTAGTTCACGGCGCCGGTTCGTCCTGCGGGCAGCCTCCACCACGCCCTCTTCGGTGAGCGCTCCGCCCATGCCGAACCGACTGTACAACTCCTCAAACTCCACGGTCGTCCAGTCGCTGAAGAGGTCAGGGTGATCCTGGATGACCTTTTCAACAACGGGATTGGTTTGCCGATCAAACCTGCGGTAAAGAAGGCGAGTCGGATCAACGTAAAGTTCGTCAACGGAGACACCCAGACCTTCAGCAAGTTGCCCGACCGTCCTGGGGTGGGGACGTTTGCTGCCTTCCAGAATGCCGCGGATTGTCCGCTTATCAAGCTTTGTGCGTTCGGCAACTTGATTGATCGTCAGGCCGATCTGGGCCATGATTCGCCGCAGATTTTCGCCGAGAAGATTATCCATGGTGTGTCACTCCTTCCGCCGAGGAGCCCCACGGTTTTCATGCGTTACCCCCCTGGTTCAATAGATTTCGGATTCCGGCCACGATTTGGGACCTTTCGTTTGTGCATAACAGTCTTACCCAAACCTGTGCCATTTCAATCTTGCTAACACTTCGTCCGTCAAGCCGGCACAAGCGCTCCTATTACTACTATATAGATAATCGAACGTCAAGAAAGCCTTGGCGACGAAAATATTGACAGGATTAGCTGTTCTCGTTTCGGCATCCGAGAATTCTTCCTAACTGGAATACTTTACGCAACATCCCGACACACCGGTACAGCACCATCCTGCAATTTATGTTATGCTAAAAACACGGTAGCTGCGTTTCTCCAGGATGGGCCCCGGTTCAAAGCGTCCCAAATAGTCCGATGATGAAAACCTACCAGATCCCTTGTGAATGTGGGAAAGTCGTCTCCATAACGGCCAATCAATCCGGCACGAACGTTGTCTGTGCGTGCGGTCGGGAAATATCCGTCCCATCCCGCCGCAAACTGATCCAAATGTTCGGCCCCCTTGAAGAGGCCGCCAGCGAAGAAACCCTACCCCCCCCTCTTAAGGTGTGGATCCGCCTTATTCAATGGGTCGCGGGGTTGCTTGTTTTCGCTGCTATTGTCGGGCTAATTCTGCTTTACATTTATCGTCCCCAATTGCCCAATCTTCGCAAACTGCCACCTGCTGTGGCCTATCACTATTTCAAGGCCCTTCAAACGGGGAAACCGTCACCATTAATCGGCATGGAGGCCAGATACGTTCAATACCGCAACATTTGGATAGGAATCCGCACCGTGATCTTGGTGGTTGGTATCATCGGGGTCCTCCTTTTCGTCGGCGTTTCCTTAGCAGGCTGGTGGGAGGTTCGTTCGAGTCAAAACGGGAACGATGAAATTCCCGAGGAATCCGGCGAGGTAGAGACTTCACGCCCCGATTAGGCAGTGTTACCGGTGGCCGGGTGTGTGCGACCTGCTTGCAGACCAGTCTCCCGGCTTTGGCACGATTGGCCGCTAGCCACCTGCCGGAGGGGAACGCTCGTGTTCCTTGGTTAATTGGAATGGATCATCCAACGCAGCGCAGCGGACGCGACAAGCGGGTCCCTCCAGGTGTCGGAGGGGCACGCTTGACATGCCCGCCGATTCGGCGTGAATTATCAAACGTTGCGCGGCGGACGCGACAAGCGCGTCCCTCCAAGAAGAGAGAATCGATCGGACGCGAACACGGTGGACGCGAGTCTCAGTGAGAGGATTCTTCTCCCATCGCCGTGGCCACGATGAGCCGCTCCGGGAGGTGGATTCGAAAGATCGTACCCACCCCTATGCGACTGTCCACCGTAACACGTCCTCCATGAATCTGGGCAACGTGTTTCACAATGGCCAGTCCGAGACCCGTTCCCCCCAGTTGCCGGCTGCGGCTGGGATCGACCCGATAGAATCGTTCGAAAATCCGTGGCAGATGGCGGGCTTCAATTCCCCAGCCGTGATCCTCCACTTCGAAGATCAACTCCGTCGCCTCACGGCGGACCGAAATACGGATCTCTTTGCCGGGATCGCTGTACTTGATGGCATTATCCAGAAGGTTGACAAGGGCCTGATGGAACAGGCGACTGTTGACATTTACGATTAAATCGTTTGGGGTTTCCCAGTGGACTCGCATGGCGCGCTGCTCGGCCAGAAACCGACAGGCATCCACAACACCCACGACCAGCTCGTCCACCCGTACAGCTTCCCGCGCGATCGGTTGTTCGGATTCGCTTTCCAGCCGGGCAAGCGTCAACAGATCATTGACAATACTTTCCAGACGTTCCGTCTGCTCGTGAACGATCTTCACGAAACGGATAGCCTGGGCCGGATCGTCGATCGCACCATCGAGTAACGTCTCGAGAAATCCCTTCATGGAGGTTAACGGTGTCCGCAACTCATGGCTCACGTTGGCAACAAAGTCGCGGCGGACTCGATCGGCCTGCCAAGCCCGCGTCATGTCCCTAATGATGATCAAAAAACCCTCAACGCGGTTGTGGTCAGCCCTGAGTTCGGTCCCCCTGATTTCGAGGTGTTGCCCAAGCTCGTCGCTGTGCAATGACAGTTCCTGCGGGTGTTGGAATTTCAGTAATCTGTCGACCCAGAGCAGAAACTCAGGATGGCGCAAACACTCCCGGACAGAAAACCCCTCCACCGAGCGGCCTGGGAGACGCAGGAGTCTCGCTGCTGCCGGATTGTGTTTAACCACGCGACCTTCCAAGTTGGTGTAAATCAGGCCGTCCGAAAGATTCTCCAGAGTTGTTTGATGATCGAAGGCAATGCGCTGCAAAACCGCCATTTGCCGCTGCTGTTCACGAAAACAATCTTCAAGCTCCCGTGAAAAGATTTGCCATTCTCGCAATTCCCAGCGATTGGAGGTGGGTTCTCCCTCCAGGATCGACCTCTTGGCGGCTTCCAGACGATGTTTTGACGAGCGAGCCATAAGCCCCACGATGGCGATTCCGAGGGCGAAAGCCAAGACTCCGCCCACAACCATGACACGATCGAAATATGCCCGCGACGGCCCAACAGGAAGATGAATTGATACCCAAACGATATAGGTCCCCGCCTTTGCATCGCCGGACCAGATGGCCAGTAAGCGGCGACTCCCCAGTTTTTCATCCTCGATCCATTTGGCGAAGACGTTTCCCGTCTTAAGAACGTCATGACTTTCCGGGACAGTCGTCGCCGGCGGGGTCATTCTGCTGGAAACAAGGCATTCCCCAGAAGGGGAAAACAGGGCAAATTCCAGTTGATAACGATTGACGAACGATTGCAAGACTTCGCTGTCTTTAACATCGGCAATGCTCTTACAGGAGTCAATCTCGTGATCAAAGACGTCGCGGAGAAAGATCGCCCAATTGTCGGCCGCTTGTCTGTCTGCCGATTTTGCCCACCAAAGGAACCCCAAATAGGCGGTTGCAAGGGTGAGCGCCCAGCCACCAATCCAAGGGATGAGAAGCCACATGAAGATGTTCAAGCCAATGCGTGTTCTCATTGTTGATTAAGTTTCTCGTTTTTCTTGATGAACGGCCGTGTGGTCAACCCAAGTCATAGAGTGATCCGCCCCGAAACTGGCCGATAGGCCACGATGGTTTTGCCAGTTTCCCGGTCACGACAAGCGTGCGCTCCGACTCTTGGAGGGACCCGCTTGTCGGGTCCACCGCATAACGTTTGATCATCCATTCCGCCTCGGCGGGCATGACAAGCATGCCCCTCCGAGTTGCTTGCCGCCACACCTCCAGATCTGATGCACACACCGTTTTTTCGTTTTTTCTACGGGATGAAAATCCATCTTGACGAAATTCATCCCGAAACTTTACGCTAAAACAGTTCTCTTTGGCCTAAGGATTGATTGGCAATCTGCCGGGAACCACGGAAGGACCTTTTATGCAACCAAGTCAGGGAACGGCAACTTCGAGTTTTTTGACAGAGTCTCATTGCATTCCGGTTCCATTTCTGGACCTCGCTCGAAGCCAGAGGCCTTTGCGGGATCAGCTTGTTGAGGCCCTGGCACGTGTGTGCGACTCCGGCGCTTTCGTCTTGGGACCAGAAGTCGAACGCTTGGAACAAGCGCTGTCTCATTATTGCCATTGCGAACATGCGATCGCATGTGCCTCGGGAAGCGATGCCCTGCTTCTGGCCCTGATGGCATTGAACGTCGGTCCTGGTGATGAGGTCATCGTTCCCAGCTTCACCTTTTTTGCCACGGCGAGTGCCGTTGTGCGGTTGGGCGCGAAACCTGTCTTTGCCGACATTGATCCCTTCACGTATAACATCTCGCCGCGGGAAGTTGCCCGACTTATTCATAAAAACACAAAGGCCATCATTCCCGTCCACCTTTTTGGCCAGGCTGCCGAGATGGAGGCTATTCTCGAGCTGGCCAAACAGCACGAAATTTTCGTCATTGAGGACGCAGCTCAGGCCATCGGCGCCGAATATCAGGGACGTCGCGTCGGATCCTTGGGACAAATCGGGTGTTTCAGCTTCTACCCCACGAAGAACCTCGGCGCCATGGGCGATGCGGGGATGATTACGACTCGCAATGCCGACCTCGCGGAACAATTGCGGGTCTTGCGTGTCCACGGTATGAAACCCCGGTATTACCATCTCAAGATCGGTATCAACAGCCGCATGGATGCCTTTCATGCAGCAACACTTTTGGTCAAGTTTAACCACCTCGAAAGTTGGGTTAGTGAACGGAACCAGATCGCAGACCGCTATTACCAACTCTTCACTGAATTCAAACTCGATCGGATTGTTATCCTTCCGCACATTGCACCCCAGCGGCGGCATGTTTGGAATCAGTTCGTGATTCGTGTTCCACATGGCCTCCGCGATGCCTTACGGACGTACCTTCAGGATCGTCGCATCGGAACAGAAATCTACTATCCACTGGGGCTGCATGAGCAAGCCTGTTTCCAGGACCTGGGGTACGCCCCCAGCGATTTACCGGTGACATTTGCCGCATCCCGCGAGGTCCTGGCCCTGCCCATTTTCCCTGGATTGACAGCGGAAGAGCAACGGAGCGTCGTAGCCACCATTGCGGAGTTTTTCCATTGTCATCCACCGCGAGTCCCCGTAGGCCAGCCCTACTTCCTGAAACACTCGACCGCCGGGCGAGAAAGACAGCGGACCAATTCTTGAGCAGGCGGCAGCTTAGAGACATCGCAGCCTGGTATCCAACTGCCAGCCAAAGCGCGGACTTGCGCCGGCTCGGTCCTTTTGCTTGCGAATCTTGACCGCCAGGCAGGACTATCGTTTCCGTTGCTGGGCTAATTGTCCGGGAGCGAAAACACCCGGCGGCGGACCCTGCGGTTCTTTCTTTTTCTCCGTTTCTGACGTGACCACTTTCCCCCACGACGTCCCATCAAACTCGGTCTGTCTTGGCTTGTCTGCCCGACGGCTCGGGGCCAACGTAACCAATATGACCAACAAGAATACGAGGATGACAACTAAATAGCCTGGGGCCCAAGCAGTCGCTCCGGCACTTTCTTCGGCCAATAGGAGTAACGAAAACGCATCATATGCCAAGACAGACATGAAGCAGGCTCCTCAATGGTCAGTCCCTGGTTTTTTACCTTTCTATTCGATTTTACCTGCCGTTTTTTTATTTGGAAACAAAGCGATTGGATCATTTGCCGCGATTCATCGGGCATGACAAGCATGCCATTCCAAACACTCGGAGAAACCTGCTTGTCGGGTCCGTTCTTCGGGGGGACGCGCTCGTCGTGTCCGACGCACGACATTGGGTCGTCCATTCCGCTTCTGCGGGCATGACAAGCATGCCCCTCCAAACATGCACGACAATCGCGTCATCCGTTTTATCGTCGGACTACCTCAAAGGATGACACGCAACCGGACGCCCGCCAGCGACCCTCTTCTCAGCCAAAACGTCCTGTGACGTAGGCCTCCGTCTCGGGCAAATGGGGGGCACTGAAGATCTCCCGGGTTGGTCCGTACTCAATCAACCGTCCCAGGTAAAGCAATGCCGTGTAGTCACTGACGCGTGCGGCCTGCTGCATGTTATGCGTCACAATTACAATCGTGTAAGGCCCCACCAATTCCCGAATCAAATCTTCGATTTTGTTGGTCGCAATTGGGTCCAGAGCCGAACAGGGTTCATCAAGGAGAAGAACTTCCGGATCGCCAGCCAATGCCCGGGCGATACACAACCTCTGTTGCTGTCCCCCTGATAACTGCAAAGCGCTTTGCTGAAGGTTGTTTTTGACCTCGTCCCAAAGGGCGGCTGCACGCAGACTTCGTTCGCAAACCTCGGTCAAAACCGTGCGATCGCGAACACCTCGAATACGCAGCGGATAGACAACGTTTTCAAAGATGCTCATTGGAAACGGGTTGGGTTTCTGAAAGACCATCCCCGCCCGCTTCCGAATCTCTGTGACATCGACCTTCGAGTCGAAGACCGATGTTCCGTCAAGGCGAATATCACCTTCGGTGCGGACCGATTCGATCAAATCGTTCATGCGATTGATGCATCGTATCAGCGTCGATTTGCCGCATCCGCTGGGGCCAATGATGGCGGTCACCTTACCTCGTGGAATGATCATGGAAAGGTTGAAAAGGACTTGCTTGGACCCGTACCAGAGACTGAACCGATCAATCTCGAGAATGGACTTCTCCCTGGCAACTTCCGCGTGGATTTCGCCTTGAAAAGGTTCCCCGCGGGCAATGGCGTCCAGCCGGGAAGCCCCCGCGGAGAGGGCCTTTGCCAGCGGCACAGGCGCTCCCAACGCACCAACCGACGGCGACGGAGATTCTACACTCGTCATTCTCGTGATCGATGAAGTCTCCTCAGGCCGGTTGTCTGGCATAGAGATCTCCCGACAGCGTTTTCGTCGGCTGGGCGACGAAAGACTTAAGGCCATGTCCCCAAGTTGACCAAGAATCGTTCCTTCTCCTCGCCTCTTTCTTGCTCGTAGATGGTTCATTATATTTCACCTGTCACCCGACATTCAAAGATGGGTGGTACGCATTCCTTCCCGCAATCGTGATCGCAGGACCATCGCCCCGAGATTCAGCACCGCAACAAGGATGATCAAAAGCAGGGCTGCGGAAAAGACCATCGGCTTGGCGGCCTCGCTGTTGGGGCTTTGAAAACCCAGGTCATAGATGTGAAATCCCAGGTGCATGAAACTTCGTTGGAGGTGAATAAAGGGAAAACGATGGTCCACAGGCAACTCAGGAGCCAGTTTAACGGCACCCACCAGCATGAGTGGGGCGACTTCCCCAGCACCTCGGGCCATCGCCAGAATCGCCCCTGTAAGGACCCCAGGCATCGCCCTCGGGAGCACGATCCGCCGGATCGTCTGCCAACGGCTTGCCCCGCATGCATAGGAGCCTTCCCGCATCGAACGAGGCACAGCGGCCAGGGCCTCTTCCGTCGCGACAATCACAACCGGCAAGGTCAAAAGGGCCAAAGTCAGAGACGCCCAAAGGATCCCACCGGTCCCGAATGTCGGATTCGGTAACCGTGCCTTGAAAAACACCTGATCGATACTCCCACCCACCACATAACAGAAAAAGCCTAGCCCAAAGACACCAAAAACAATGCTAGGGACTCCGGCCAGATTGTTGATAGCCACCCGTACTGTGCTCACCACCACTCCACCTTTGGCGTATTCCCTCAAATAGAGGGCCGCAATAACCCCAAGGGGAACAACCGCCAGACTCATTAGAAGTGTCAGGAAAGCCGTGCCAAAAATTGCCGGGAAGATACCACCCTCGCTGTTCGCCTCCCGTGGTTCATCCGAAAGAAATTCCCAGACACGACTTCCGTAAAGTGCGAATCGTTCCAGCAGTGTCAATTGATTGGCCGGATATGCCCGTACAATGTCGGCCAGAGCAAGATCCTTTTCCTGGCCATCGACTGTTCGCAACCTTAAAACGTATCGATCGTTTTCCCGACGAAGCCGATCGATCTCCTGGCGAACAGCCTCATAGTCTTTTTGAAGTTCCGCTTCGCGAGAGAGGACTTTCTGAGCCAACTCCTGATAAGCGGACGAGCTTTTACCCTCCCGAATCTCGACTGCTCGCAACTGGAGCCGGAGCTCTTCCAGGGTGTGATTGATGTCGCCGAGCGCTCGCGTTTCCAACTGTCGGATCGTCCGCCATCGCTTGCGAACTTCCGGATGAAATCGACGGAACAACTCCCAAATCTGCTGAGGTTCCGAGGCTTCGACATTGCCTGCTACAACGATCGCGACCGGGAATCCATAAAAACGCCCCCAAGTGGTCCGTTCAACCACCAAGGCCCAATCGGGAAAAGACTTACCCTCCGGGGCAATCTCTGGTATGGCCACCCAGCGGAAGTGCTCATTCGTCAGTTCATAGTTACCGGTTCGCACCAGTTCCCGTTTAATCCATCCCTTCTGGGCTGACAATGCTTCCCCATAAGCGGCGATTTGATTCTCGGGAAGATGTTCAAGGAGCGTCGGCTCCGGACGATACCACTCGCTGCGCGTCACCTCGCCCAACACTTCACGTCCATCGCGAAGTTTCAAAAGGACGACCCGCAATGGCCAAAACGTCCTCAGCCCATTGAGGACAATCAAGCCCAGCAGTCCAAGGATCATCGCCAGACAAATCGCCATCGCGCCGCCGGTCAACCAGATCGCCGGTTCTCCGTAAGCGGAAAGGAGGCTTCCTTCCGATCTTTGGCCGATCGGATTTCGCAGGGTTTGTTTATTCTCAGGTTGTCGCTGGGTCACGGTTTGGGCCATCACCGACTCGCACACTTTTCTCCGTCGAAAACATTAAAAAATTACCGAAAACCGATACAGACAATCAAAACGCCACAATCTCAAAGCTGAAACGCTTTTTTTCGGAACTTAAGCCTGACCAATTCAGCCAGCGTGTTCACGACGAACGTGATGATAAACAGACATAATGCAGCCAGGAACAACATGCGATAATGGGTGCTGTATTGCACGGCTTCCGGCAGTTCCACGGCGATGTTGGCAGAAAGAGTCCGAAAACCGTTGAAAATATTCCAGTCCATAATCGGCGTATTGCCCGCTGCCATGAGAACGATCATGGTCTCGCCGGCCGCGCGCCCCAAACCGATCATAAATGCCGAGAACAAACCGCTCATGGCCGTGGGGACGACAACCCAAACAGCCGTTTGCCACGGGGTCGCACCTGCCCCCAAAGAAGCCGCGCGAAGGTGATCGGGAACAGCCGAAAGGGCATCGTCTGCGATCGTGTAAATTATTGGGATCACGGCAAATCCCATAACAAATCCAACGATGAAGGCATTTCTCTGGACGTACGTCCCCAAAAACAATCCCCGGGGATCAAGCCCCAATTGCGAAACCAACAACCAGCCGATAAACCAGGCCAGGACAATCGCACACAGTGTTGCCAGCAGAAAGAAACCAAGCTTCAAGATTCCCCACGCCGGGCGGGAAAGGTCTCCGCGAAACCGCGCAACTGCCGGTTCCAGCCAGCGGATCGTCATCCACGCAACAACAACTGCTGTCAGCGGAAGCAGCGCGAGCAGCCAACCGGATTCCCCACCTCCCACACGCCCATCCAACCAGGCCTTGATGTCCCCGGCAAAAAGCCATCGTTCCATCGTCGGGCCGATCCATTGCGCTGCAACAATTCCCAGCGCCGCCGCGAGGAGGCTCCACCAAACCCGATAACGACGAACAAAACGCTGCCAACGACTGGGACAGACATTCGTCAGATGACCACCCAAAAGAAGGGCAAACGGCACAAGGTACAATATCGACAAGACCTGGGGAAGCCGCGATTCCACCCATGGTGCGAAGACCAGTGCAGCCAAAAAGCCCAGGACGACACTCGGCAGCCCCGCCATCAGCTCGATCGTCGGTTTGACGAAGCTGCGAATGTCACGATGAAGGATTTCGCTGGTGTAAACTGCCGCCAGGAACGCCAGCGGAACGGCGAACAACATGGCAAATACTGTGGCTTTGACCGTCCCGAAAATGAGCGGCACTAAACTGTATTTTGGTTCAAAATCGTCGGTCCCGCCCGAAGATTGCCAGACGAACGCCGGTTTGTCATGTCCCTCATACCAGACCTTCCCAAATACCGACTGCCACGTTATGCCGGCATGGGGTGCTTCCAACCTCCACAAATGAAATTGCCGTCCGCTCACTGCCATAATGCCGTTATCTTTTGGTGCGATGGCAACCGCAACAAAGTCCCCTACCCCGCGGTCCACCGGCATAGCCGTGTCGGGAACAACAGTTTCGGCCACCAATTGCCCTGTCGTGGCGTGATACACACGAACCGTCCCATCGGCAAACATGGCAACAAACAATCGACTGCGGTGGGAAATGCCGAGTGCCGAAACACCACTCTCCCCCGCCTGGTACATGTGTGCTCGAACCAGATGGGCACCGTCGGGTGTCTGTGCCCTATCCGGTTTGATGGGAAACCACGCGGACAGTGTTCCCGTTGTGCTGCCCACAATCAGTGTCATTTTGCCGATGAGAAAGGACAGCGTGCTAATTTGCCCCTCGCCTGGCGAGAGTAAAGAAAGCTCCTCTCCAACGCGAAGATTGGCAAGGTCCCGCGTGTCAAACCGCAGAAGACGTCCATTTTTCCAGATCAAGTATGTGCAGTCCGCTACACCGGAAATCCGCACAAAGTCGGGCGTCGTGCCAATTCCCAACTCCCGCAGATCGAGCGTTCCCCCTTTGAATATCGTGGTTTCTTCACCCGTGAGAAAGTTGAGTCTCTTCTCGGTCTTGCCGATATGCAAAACGTTGTCTGCCGTTAACGCTGCCAGATTGCGGGTATCGGCCCGGAGCGAAAAATCCAGCCGTTCCACCGGTTGGTCTCCCACGGAAACAACGGCTTCCTCCTCGACCCGAACCTGCAAACGACACGTAGCTTGCGACTGCATGAACCAGCACGTATCGTCCCCGGTTACAACCTGTTTGGCTTGCCCCTTCCCAAGCTGCCTTCGAACCTCTCCGGGAATCTCTTCCGGCGCAACCGTGGCAACAGAGATCGCAACTCGCGCGAACTGAACCTTCCCGCCATCGTAGCCAAAGGCGACATAACCCGATCGCGAATCGAACGCGGCGCACCGCGGCTTGCCGCGGGAGGTCAGCGTTTTCTTGAAAAGAACATCACCCTCGACAATCTGCTTGACAGTAAGTTCCCCATTTCGATCAACCACCCAAACGACCGTCAAACTCTCATCCACTCCCACAGCCAGCGGCTCTTCTGGAGACGTCAATGTTTTGTCGTCAAGGCGCAGTAATTGGCCATCCCTTACCAGATTCTGATCACCTGGTGGTTGAGCCGTCGCACTAAGGAGTTCCAATCGGGCCGGGGCAAAAAGGGGGACAACCACCCATACAAGGAATACGCAAACGCCAGCAACTGCGCCGATTGTGCCAATTCCGCCAAGCGTAATCAACCAACCGGCAAGCCGGTCCACTACCTTCGTTTGCCACGATGTCTTAGTCTTTCGCGTCTGCATGCGGGACATAGATTCTCGATCCAATGGATCGCTCAACGATCAGGCTCAGTCACCGAGAAGTCACGGGACCTTCCCAGAGGCCATGACCATAACCTTATCTTTGGAAAGGCCGTTTCATTTTCTCGGAGGAGCAATGACCATATTATCTTAAGTCATTGGGTCGCTGCGGAACCGGTCGAAAGTCCCACCGAGGCCAGGGCCTTCTCGGCAATCGCCGCCGGTACCGGGAAATACCCGTCTTTAATCACCTCGGCCTGCCCCTGCTTGCTGAAGATGAATTTGATGAACTCGGCCCGCAGAGGATCAAGGGCCGTGCCGGGTTTGTGATTGACATAAACGTACAAGAACCGCGACAACGGATAATCCCCGGTGTACGCATGATCCGGTTCCGCCGGGACCAAAGGTGAATTCGCATCAGCGGCTAGCGGTAATGCCCGCACATCGGCCGTCTTATAGCCAATCCCGCTGTAGCCGATGGCAAAACGATCACTTGCCACACCCTGCACCACGGATGAGCTTCCGGGTTGTTCCTTGACTTCATCTTTGTAGTCGCCGCCAAACAAGGCATGTTCCTTGAAGAAACCGTAGGTTCCGGAGGCCGAATTCCG
>Ga0068707_1001716_pt1 | contig 15349 bp, 16 predicted proteins | sample YNPNPMetaG_FD_66600 | JGI IMG/M metagenome (GOLD analysis project Ga0068707, IMG submission 66600) | Anoxygenic and chlorotrophic microbial mat microbial communities from Yellowstone National Park, USA - YNP NP MetaG | ecosystem: Environmental > Aquatic > Thermal springs > Hot (42-90C) >...
ATGGAAAGCTGGAGCCATTTTCATCTTTCTTTCTGGAATGAAACCACTTTAGAGAGGATTTTCAAGGAAGTGGGATTCATTCTCAGGTCTAAAGAGCGGCGAGGCTTAATCACCCGTGAGGCCGCCGAATATTTTCAAGCGCTAACTGGAAAAAGGTTTATCAAGTGGTCCATGGCGTTTTTGAGAAATACCAGGTTGGACCGTTTAGGTCACATTGGCACCTTGTTTTATGTATTAGGAAAAGCAGCTCATTAATCATATTTAACTTTCTTATTACAAATTGCTAAGGAACCGGCATTCGTGGAAGCTTGCCCCGCCGTCACTTTTTATTGGAAAGGTGACATGTTATTCATTATCGGAGAAGATTGGGATTTTTACAAATGACGAAGCCTAAGCACGACCAACTCAGTAGTCACCGCTGGTTGGAAATAATAATGACATCCGTGCTTCTGTTTTTCCTGTCTTTAACTCTTTATGGGCACAGCAGTATAAAGATTTCTGTTGACTTGTCATATTATCTCGCCGTTTCTCAAAATGTTTATAAGAGTCAGGGCTTTGTTAATGCTGCCGCTCTAACTCAATATGATCGCCCTGGATTTATTCTCATTTTGGCTGGGATCATCTGGTTATTTGATGGTTCTCTGAGTGCTGTAATGGGTGTTATCGAATGTGTCGCCTCCCTTTTCGTGGTATTAATTTTTCAATTGGGGTTCCGGCTGTATGGTACTGGTGTCGGCCTGTTGTCGGCCTTATTGTTTTTGGGCACACCACGGTTGGTCTTCTTTGTCCCCCGTCACATTGACCCTTTTTGGTCTGTGGTTCTCCTGGCCAGTCTATTGCTCTTGCTGTCCCGCAGTCCACGGGAGAGAATTTCAAGTTTGAGCTCAGGGATTTTGGCAGCTTTGGCTTTTTTCATCAAGGAAGTGGCGGTCCTTTTTCTTCCCTTGCCGATCTTGCTGGCTGCCGTCAAATCCCTGCCAGGAACAGCCAGACGGCGCAGTCTGTGGTTTTATGTAGGGGCCGTGGGACCTTTGTTATTCTGGCTGGGCGCGGGTTATTTGGGAAGATCGTGCTCAGGTGAGAGCTCTTTGGTTTCCCAAACATATCGCACGGCTTTCCAGGTCTTATTTGACCTTGGCTGGGCCGGCCTGGTCCATGCGGCTATCATGGTCGTTCGGGGTTTTTTGCGATACTTTGCAACCCCGGAGGCCGGCCTCGGCTTGTTTGGTCAAATCCCGGTGTCCCCCTTGATGTTGGCAAGCTTTCTCTGGGTTAGCCGGGAGGCTTGGAGGGGTGACCTCTCGGCCCGGGTCCTGGTCATGGTTTTTGTGGTGTCTCTGCCGTTCCTGGCAGTTATTGGCGAATATGGCTTGCGACTTTCTCAGAATCTGGTTACTTTGGGAGTCCTGTTTATTTCTTTCGCCTGGGCCATTCTCAGGACTGTGGGATTCCTGGCTGAAAGGCTTGGTAGATTCGGTTATCAGCCGGGGTGGGGGAAGATTTATTTGACCGGGGCTTTTCTAATGGTCATTATGGCCAGCAATGTTCTGTTAGATAAGGAAATGCGCAGGCTCGTTTTTCACCGCTATTCGAATTACCCTTCAAAGAATACCATTCCTGAGAGTGATCAGAATGTTAAGGAATGGCTGAGCAGCAGGCTCCCGACTATAAAAGATTTTTTCGCGGGCAGACCCAAGGGGATTTTTTTTCCGGGACAATCTCTGGTGCTTTGGTTGGAGACAAAGGAAGAAGCAAACGTAAGCCTGATGGTGGATGATTCTAGGCTGGCCCATGGGATTTATTGGTTTTCTCAGGGGAAGCTCACTATTGTAATGTTACCATACTGGACTGTAAGTGATAAAATCGGCGTGGACCGGAGTCCGGCAGCCCCGGGGGACCCCACTAAGATTATTGGCATAATACCTAATTTCAAGAAAATCAATAACTACCTTTTCTCCGTACTTCTCATAGACAAAGACAGGTTATATAAGGAAATCATCCAGCGACAAGTGCGATACCTAGTCGTTTCCCAAGACAACCGGGTTCTTCAAGCCTGGCTTTTGGCCCATGGCGGTTTTCAGCGTGAAGCCACCCTGGCCGATTCCTCCACTTATCTGGTTTTTCGAGTTTTGGATAATTTCCGGGAAGTCTCTTTACAGCCAGAGCTGGTTCTGATTCCGGCAAAGATGGTAATTCTCTTACGTATTTTAAAGGATAACTCACCCCCGCGCTATGACTGGTATAAGAAGAGGCTGTTCCAACAGCTAATGGGGTTTGATGAGGGTACGGTGGCTTCTCTAGTTGAGGGTAAAGAATCAAGTTGTTATAGAATTATTCAGTAAGTATGGTGAAAACTGTTATAAGGATTGGGTAAGAGTTTTTAGCATGAAAGTCATTAGTGTCCGGCAAGGAATTTGCGTAATGATATCAACTCCCGATAGTCAAGGGGAACAGGGTCATTTGTCGAAGGGGCGCTTTTTCTTGGGGATTGAGCAATGGGAGAAAATCCCTTCCCTTTAGGCGAAGACTTTAGTAGGCTTGCGGTACTATGCAAACTACCGCAAGACCTCGCCTTCCGTTTACGATCTGAATTACCATTTGGTCTGGATCACCAAATACCGCCAGCCGGTTTTCTTTGGAGACGTAGCCCAGCGTTTGCGGGATCTCATCCGGGAGATATGTAAATCTCTGGACATCGGAATCATCAGGGGCCACGTCTTAAAAGACCATGTTCACCTGTTCGTTTCGGTGCCACCGGAGCTGTCCATCCGCAAGATGATGGGCCGGATCAAGGGAAAAACATCGAGAAAGTTGTGAAGCGAATACCGCCGTTTGTCCAAGGAGTTTTGGGCTCGCTATCTGTGGGGAGGCGGGTACTTGGCGGCATCATCGGGCAATGTCGCAGATGAGGTTATTATACAGTACATAGCCACACAAGAACTGGAAGAGCGTTCCCACGATGGTGACTTCACTTTGGGCCTGTGAGCCGCCTTTAGGCGTCCCCTGTTTCAAACCACAGCCTTTAGGCGGTTGTAATTGATTACTCATCAGCTTGGCGGATCCGACTGAGGAGAGCCGTAGTGGAATAGCCGGGGATAAGGGGGATGACCTTCACTTGGCCGCCGTGGGCCAAGACGACCTCCCGGCCGACGATGTCGTGGAGTCGGTAATCGCCGCCCTTTACCAGGATATCGGGCTTAAGTTCGGTGATTAAGGCGAGCGGGGTGTCTTCGTCGAAGAGGACCACGCGGTCCACACAGGCCAAGGCGGCCAGGAGGCGGGCCCGGTCGGTTTCGCGGTTAACCGGGCGGCCCGGGCCTTTGCCCAGGCGGGTCACGGAGGCGTCGGTGTTCACTCCCACGATGAGGGCGTCACCCAAGGCGCGGGCCTGTTCCAGGTAGAGGACGTGGCCCAGGTGAAGGAGGTCAAAGCAGCCGTTGGTGAAGACCACCTTGCGGCCCTGGGTCTGGAGCTCCGCCACCCAGCGGGCAGCGTCCTGCCGGTCAATGACTTTAGAAGCGGTGCTGCAGTAGATCATGTTAAGATAAAGGCACGAGGCTAAAGCGGATTATATAAGACCGGTAATGTATTGCCAAGAAGTGTTGATAATATAAACGGGAAACGGAAAACAGAATACCAAAAAACTCTTTGCTGAGGCAGGCTTTGGCCACCTCTTAGTCCGATTTCTCAAGTTCAAGGTATAAAAACTGGTATCAATGTTTTAATAACGTAACATTAATAAATATAAAAAATATTAATACGATAGCTGAAAACAGCAAACTTTTGATATGGTTAGTGTTCAGATAATGAAACATCCGTTGGAGCCAGTAGCAGGGAGGACTGGCTCCTAATGGCGGAATTTTTTGAGATAATTATAATAGCAAGTAATATTAATATGTTAAGCATAACCAAGAAATTTGCGGCATTTCTTTTGCAGTAGACTACGGTCAGCATATCAACCCATAAGGGTATTTCGAGTAAAGCCAGGCTATTTCCGGACAAGCGGGCTGGTAGAGCTAACTAAGACGTTGCCCTTGGAGTTTTGATGGTGGTTGCTGAAGGCTAAGATTATGTGGCAGGGCCGAATTATCGTCATCTTTCTGGTGTTGGCGGGGCTGCTGGCACTTGGCGCCGCCGCCCAGGCGGGCACTTTCGTGCTGTCCGGCAATGTCCTGGACGTGGGGGTAAGCGCATACGGCAGCTTGCCCGATGACTACTTCACTGCCGGGATCGTTTACAAACCGGCAGGCCCAGGCAGTGACATCCTGGGCAACAAGGATAACACGGTTCCCTTTGAAATTTATCAAATAGGCGCCGGTGGCGGCTGGCACTCGATCGGTTGGGGGTTGGGTGCTTTTCCCGCTACCACGTATAATACTTCCAATGTCCTATCTTTGTCGGCCCTCACCGCAACCGGGGTATTTGACTTAAATGGCGCCAACTTGATCTATATCCAAAATATTTTTTTTGCGCCAGACAGCAACCGCATCAACTTCTCGGTGGATATTATCAATGCTGGCGCTGTCCCAGCCACCGAAGTGGTATATGCCCGAACCTTAGACCCAAATCCGGATCGGAGTGTGGGTGGTGGTCGGGCCACCATAAATAGCATCCCCGCTTCCAACAGGGTGCGGGCGGTGGGTCCTCTGACCAATCTGTATATTGATCTCGTGGACCTCACCGGCAGCGGCGTACCCTCGGTGCGGTGGCCAAGCAGTCCCTATGAACTGTTGACTCAGCAAAACCTGGGTAACGGCGATTACGTCATCACCTTGGCCTGGGATATCGGTACCCTGCTCCCCGGACGCTCCGTCGAGATCGACTTCTACTACGAGGTCGGGATGGTGCCGGCGCCCCCTTCCCTTTTGCTTTTGGGGACCGGCATCTTAGGCCTCTTGGGGTTGAGAGGTTTCACCAGAAAAATCTGAGACCTATTCCCAAAGCAGATGCACAGCAGGGCCAGACCCTGGCCCTGCCTCAGCCCAGGCTGTTTCCCGCCGCCGGCGGCGGACACCCACCCGCGCCTCATTTCTTTTTATTCGATAATCGCTCCGGCCCAGATCCAAACCATTAATATAAAAGATAACTGTAGGGTGGGCACCACCCACCATTAAAAAAGGTGGGCGGTGCCCGCCCTACTTTAGCTTTAAAATGCAAGCGAGGGCGCCTGCTCTACATTGTGAGTTTTGCTTTGAGGAGTTTCGACATAAAAATGCCCGTCAGACATTGGCGCGACTGATGGGTTAAGATTTTTGAATGCGAAACTTGTATTGTTAAGAAGGGCGGGCGCGGGCCACGGTGAGGACCTCCACCTGTCGGGCGCCGGCCTGAAGCAAGGCCTTGGCGCACTCCCGGACGGTGGCGCCGGTGGTGTAAACATCATCGATCAGCAGGATTTTTTTATCTTGGATCAGTTCGGGTTGGGGGACCTGAAAAGCCCGCCGCACGTTGTCCCGGCGTTCGTGAGGCTTGAGCCCGGCTTGGGGGGCGGTATGGCGCACCCGGACCAGGGCCTGGAGACTCAGGGGAAGTTGGGTAAAGGCGCGGGCCAAAAGGACGGCCTGATTGAACCCCCGTTCTTTTAGGCGCTTGCCGTGCAAGGGCACCGGGACGATGAGGTCGGCGGCGGCCGCCAGTTCCAGGCAGTGGGGTTTTGTGAGCCAGTGTTGCATGACGGGGAGGTAATCCAAACGGCGGCTGTATTTAAAGCGGCGGATGGCGTCAGCGGCCGGGCCGTCGTATAGGGCGGCGGCCCGAGCCCGTTTAAAGGGGGGCGGGTCCTTTTGGCAATCGTGGCAGAGATGGTCCTCCCCCTCCCGGGAGACAAAGACGACGCCGCACCGGGGGCACAAGGGACTGGCAGTCCAGTGGATCTGCCCTTCACAGGCCGGACATACGGCGGTGGGAGCTGCCACCCCCACCGGCACCCCACAGAAGACACACAGGCGGGGCAGGAAAAATTCCAGGATGGTCAGGGCCACTCGGCGGCAGGTAAAGTTCCAGGTCTGATATCGGGGCATGAGCCTCATCAGGGCAGGTTTTAGGACCGCTGGAAGTTGGCGGCTCAGAATCAATATGGTTATATAAGAGACTTTTGCACCAGACGTTGGGCCAGGGCTTCGGCCTGGTGGAAAAGGGTTTGGACTTCGGCGGCGGAGAGGCCGGCGCCCTGGGCCAGGCGTTGGGCCTCTTCCCGGGTGATGAGGTCGCCGGGGCTGTGGGAGTCGGTATTGACGAGGAGGTGAGCGCCAACCTTCCGAGCCAGTTGGGCCACATGGCCGTTGGCCAGACAGTGACCCTTGCGGGCCGAGATTTCCAGAAAGATGCCGCGCTCCTTGGCCAAGGCGGCGTCGGCGGTGGAGATGAGACCGGGGTGGGCCAGGATGTCGATATCGGCGAGGAGAGCCGCCCGGTTGGTACCGGGGGCTACGGGTTCAGCCAAGGTTTCGCCGTGCACGATGATCAGGGGCACCCCCAGGGCGCGGGCCTGAGCCACGAGGGGGGCGATGAGCTCCGGAGGCACGTGGGTGAATTCCAGGCCGGGGATGAGCTGGGGTGGTCCCAGTCCTTTGAGGCTGTCGGCGGCGGTCTTGAGTTGGGCGAACACCTGTCGGAAGTTGGAGGCGTCCACGTGGTCGGTGATACCGAGGAACCGATAACCCTTGACCTGGGCCCGACGCCAGAGTTCGGTGGGGATCAGTTCACCATCGCTGAAGATGGTGTGGGTATGCAGATCAATCATTAGGACGAAGACCAAGCGCTCTGAGGCGCAAAAAGCCGCCTTTGCCGGCGTTTCTCCTCAGGAATGCGGGCGGTAAGGGAACAGAGATTAGAAAGGGACACCACACCGCCCTGATAATGGAAGACTACATTTTGTATTTGCCGAAGTCGTCGGGGTCCAGGCTCTCCAGGATTTCCGTCCACTTTTTCGCATCTTCGGAGGTGATGGCCTCCTGGGCGGAGAGGTCGACGCGCCGGGCCTTTTGGATGACAAGTTCGGAGACAAAGATGGGGGCCTTGGTGCGCAGGGCCAAGGCGATGGCGTCGCTGGGCCGGGCGTCGATCTGTTGTTCCCGTCCCTCATGCTTTAAATGGATGAGGGCAAAATAGGTGTTGTCCCGCAGATCGCAGACCTCGATACGGGTCACCTGGATGTTCATGGCATCCATGACATTTTTCAGGAGGTCATGGGTCATGGGACGGGAGAATTTGATGTTTTCCAGTTCGCTGGCGATGGCGGTGGCCTCCAGCAAGCCGATCCAGATGGGGACTGCCTTGTCCGAGTTGACGTCCTTGAGAATCATGATGGGGCTGTTGGTAAAAGGATCTATGGTCAGTCCCGAAACCACCATCTGTCTCAACATGATACCCTCCTTGGGACGGCCCTTGGGCAATCCCCGGTGATCAGAAAGTTTGGGGTGTTGGCTGCCATTGCCCTTTTAAGGAATGGGGGTGAGCTGCAGTGATTAACACCGGTGTCAACTGGCCGAAGAGGGTGGGGGGGCCGACGAAATTCACCACCTGGTTAGTGCGCAGCCTACCGGTGAGCATTGAAGGGGAACGTTTGGACGGGCCCTCCACCAACACCTCCTGGACCTGCCCTACCAGGCGCTGGTGGGCCGCCAGAGTGAGTTCGGCCTGCAAAGCCTGGAGCCGGCTGAGGCGTTCGGCTTTGACCTCTTCGGGCACCTGGTCAGGCAAGTCGGCGGCCCGGGTGTGGGGGCGGGGTGAGAATTTAAAGGAGAAGGACACATCAAAACGTGCTTCCCGGACGAGGTTAAGGGTATCCTGGAAATCGCTTTCCGTTTCGCCGGGGAAGCCGACGATGAGGTCAGTGCCCAGGCAGAGCCCGGGGCAGGTGCGCCGCAGGTTTTCCACTTTGCGAAGATAGTCCTCGCGGGTGTAGCCCCGGTTCATGGCGGCCAGGATGCGGTTGGAGCCGGACTGGACGGGCAGATGGAGGTATTCGCACAGGGGGGGAAGTTCTCCCCAGGCGGCGATGAGTTCGGGGGAGAGGTCCCGGGGGTGGGAGGTGGCGAAGCGCAGGCGGGCCAGTCCGGGGAGCTTAGCCAGTTGCTTAAGGAGTTGGGGAAAGGTCACGGGTTGTGGCAGCCCCCGGCCGTAAGAGTTGACGTTTTGGCCGAGCAAGGTTACTTCTTTGCCGCCCGAGGCCAAAAAGTCCTTGACCTCAGCCAGGATAATCTCAGGGGGGCGGCTGTATTCCCGGCCGCGCACATAAGGGACTACACAGAAGGAGCAGAAGTTGTTGCAGCCCTGCATGATGGGGACCAAGGCCTTTACTTGTCCAGGCCGCCATCGGCGGCGGAGGGGGGGAGGGTAGGCCTCGGAGAACTCCACCGCCACGACGCGGGTTTGGGCGGCCCGGGCCACCAATTGAGGCAGGCGGTAAATGCCATGGGTGCCAAAGACCAGGTCCAGGTGGGGAGCCAGCCGGAGAAGGCGCTCGCCTTCCTGTTGGGCCACACACCCGCCGACCCCGATGAGCATTTGGGGGCGGTGCTGTTTCAAGACCTTGAGGGCTCCCAAGAGGCTCAGCACCTTTTCCTGGGCCTTTTGCCGAATGGCGCAGGTGTTGATGAGATAGAGATCAGCTTCTTCGGGGCGGTCGGTGGGAAGGAAATCCTCGGCCAACACCTGGGTCATCTGTTCGGAATCAGCGACATTCATCTGACAGCCAAAGGTTTTGATATACAGTTTCTTCTTCGGCCTCTCCATGGCATTTATTAAATATTAATTGGCGGCCCTTGTCAACTACCCGTCCGGGGGCGGCACTGGACAGGTGGGGATAAGTCAAGTAGAATGACGGTGAGGAGCAACCGGGATGGATTAGTCGTCGGCGGGGGCCGTTAGGGGTTGGAGCAGGGAACGAGGCCTGCTACCCGGTCCCTCTCACCTCATAGAGGGGGTGGGGCTTCTCCGAGAGAGGTGGAACTAATTGTTTTCAAGCCTTAATTTGTTTAAGGCGGAGTAATCCACCCTCTGTTTTAGGGAATGTCGGTATAAGACGGTGATTCCGTTAAGAGGGACAGGGAGACAACAGGGCTGGGCCTGGGTTACACTGGGGTTGATCGCCGCCAACAGTGCGGTTTTTTTCTATCAGTTAAAGCTAGGGGAAAAGGCCGCCTTAGCCTTGTTCTGGCAGGGGGGGGCGGTGCCGGCCAGGTTGAGCCACAAGCTGCTTCTTTCCGGGAAATCTCTGCAACTCTTGGGGACTGTGTTTGTGTCGCTTTTTCTCCATGCCGGGTGGGTGCATCTGGTGGGCAATATGTGGTTTTTATGGGTCTTCGGGGAGGCTTTGGAGGAAGACCTGGGGCATTGGCGTTTTTTGGGCTTTTATCTCTTTTGCGGTTTTTTTGCCTGCTTATTTCACGTCATGGCGGCCAGCACGGTGAATGCTCCCCTAATTGGGGCCAGCGGGGCCATCGCTGGGGTGATGGGAGGTTATCTGCTGCGCCTGCCCCAGCGTCCGATTCTGACGTTGGTGTTTTGGCGCCTCAAACCGGAGAGACGCTTTTATCCGGCCTTTGTCTGGCTGGGCCTTTGGCTGCTCTTGCAGTTTTACGGTCTTAGGCAAGGCGGGGCCATCGCCTGGATGGCCCACTTGGGAGGATTTTTTACGGGACTGTTAACGGTGAATCTGTTCACCCCTTTGGGGAAGCCCGTGAAAGTGGTGGGGAATCCTGGAAAAGTAAGCAAACGGCGAAAAAAGCACCAGGGGAGGAAATAGTGGTAAAGCATGAAGGGGTTGGGAGAGGGGGTGTGGGGGAGGGGGCAGGTCTTTGCCCCCCTCCACCACCACAAACTTTCCAAAAAAGTATAATAGAGGTAGGAAGGCGGGCGGCTTTAGCGGCGGGGGCGGTGTTGCGGCAGAATTATCGCCGGCCCCAGCGGATTACTTTAAAGGGTGTCATTGACCCGGTGACGGAGAGTGACCTAAAGGCCCAGGAGATCATCATGGCCTTAATCCGCCAAGCCTTTCCGGAGCACAGCTTCCTGGCGGAGGAAAGTGTAGCCGAGGAGGGGGCCAAGGGCCAACGTTGGATAATCGACCCTTTGGACGGCACGGTGAATTTTGCCCATGGGTTTCCGGTATTTTGCGTCTCCATAGCCTATGAGGGGACCACGGGGGTGGAATATGGGGTGGTTTATGACCCTTTAAGGGATGAGCTCTTCGAAGCTTTTAAAAGTGGGGGGGCCTGGCTTAACGGCGGGGAGATAAGGGTGTCGGAGACGGACAACCTGGAGAGGGCGTTATTGGCCACGGGTTTTCCGTATGACATCCGGGAGCGTCTGGGGGGGACAATGGCGCGCCTGGGGCGGGTCCTGTCCCAGGTTCAGGGGGTGCGGCGGGCCGGTTCTGCGGCGCTGGATTTGTGCTACGTGGCCTGCGGGCGCTTGGACGGCTTCTGGGAGGAGAACCTGAAGCCCTGGGATACTGCGGCTGGGGCCCTGATGGTGGCGGAAGCGGGGGGTCGGTTGACGACTTTTGACGGCGGAGTTTTCGAGTTGACCTCAGCCAATGTGGCGGCCAGCAACGGGCGGCTGCATGAGGCCATCCTTCGCCTATTGAGGGATGACCGGTGAGCGGAGACTTGTGTTTGTATATCAGGGAGCAGGGAGCAGGAGAAGGAATTTTGTTCATCGGTCCCTACCCTTGATCTCGAACTCGGAAATTTTCTCATGGGCCAAGAACAGTATCGCACCCGTCTTTGGGCCATCAGCACCGCGGTGCTGGTGAGTGCGGGGTTGATGGGTGGTAAGTTTTACGCCGCTTGGCTGACGGGTTCCACTGCCATCTTCTCTGATGCCCTGGAGTCCATCATCAACGTGGCGGCTTCGGCCTTTGCCCTGTGCAGCATAGTACTGGCGGCCAAGCATCCGGATGAATCCCACCCTTATGGTCATGGCAAGGTGGAGTATTTTTCTGCCGGTTTTGAGGGGGCCCTGATCATATTGGCGGCCGTGGCGATTTTATATAAAGCTGTGCCGCAGATTTTAAATCCCGGTCCCCTGGTGGAATTGGACCGTGGTCTGATAGTGATCTTGGCCGTCAGCCTGGTCAACTTATGCTTGGGATGGGGCCTGGTAAAGGTGGGGCGGCATACCAAGTCTTTGGCCCTTGTGGCCGACGGCCGACATATGCTGACGGATGTCTATACCTCGGCCGGGGTGCTGGCAGGACTGGGGTTGGTGCGGTGGACCGGGTGGGTATGGTTGGACGGGGCGGTGGCCTGTCTGGTGGCCGTAAATATTCTTATCACCGGGGGCAAGTTGATGCGGGAGTCCTCAGCGGCGTTGATGGACGCCTCGGACCCGGAGTTGCTGGAGGAGATTGCCGCGATTTTACGCGCCCATCGCAAAAGCATATGGATTGACATTCACCGGTTGCGGGCCCGGCGGGCCGGGGACCGGGTGTTTTTGGATTTTCATTTGATTTTGCCCCGGGACCTTACCTTGGAAGCCGGACATCGGGAGGTTAAGGAATTGGAGGCCATTTTCAATGCCCATTTCGGCGGCCAGGCGGATGTGCTGATAAATCTGGACCCCTGTCTGGAGCCGGAATGTCCGGTGTGCGGTTATGCTCCCTGTGCGCAGCGCACCGCCGAAACCAGGCAGCAGAGTCTGTGGCACCGGGAGGTGGTGACCCGGGAGGTGGGGGCCGAGGGGGCCGGGTCGGAGGTAGGGGGGGAGAAGGTGAAGGGAGGGTGACCAGTGATCAGTGATCAGTAATCAGTGACCAGTAACCAGTAACCAGTGACCAGTGGGTGGTGGTTAGTTTCATTTTAGGAGGGGGTTGAGATGAGATGGAATTGCGAAGATTGCCGGTGGGGGAAGCTGGCGGAGCGGAAGCCCGATTCCCTGCTGGCCAGGCTGTGGCGCTGGCACACGCGTTGGTGTCCGGGGTGGCGTGCCTATCAGAGGAGGCTGGCGGAAGGCGGAGAGGCGGGGAAGTTTTTTGGTGGTAAGTAATGTCAGAATTATCTGGAAAAGCAGTTGACATTTCGGTGTCTCTAAATATACTTGATGGCCAGAGAGATGGCCATGGAAGCTAGTTACAGAGGCAAGAGGAACTGGTGCTGGTGGCGCGTGTACTTGGGCCCATGAGGTGCGCCCACCGGTGAGGATTATCAAATATGGGGCCCCTCATGGGAGGGGCCCCGGTTTTTTGGGGAAAAAGCCGTGGCCTGTAAAGGAAACGGCTTTTTCGGTTTCTGGTTTTGCTTTTGAGATGGGGGAGGGCCGGGGGAGCGCCGCTCCCCTGCCCTCCCCCAGAACCACCCTCACAACCCTCTTTATGAAGGGGTTGGAGGGGGGACCGGGGCCTTCGCCCCAACCGTAAAGCATGAAAAATTGCCCCCTCACCCAGTCCCTCTCCCCCCGCCAGCGGGGGGAGAGGGGGATAGGGGAACTTTTAAAACAGCTATAGGTACAGGGATTTTTTACCGGCGCGGAGTTAGCTATGGTTGTGCCTGATTTGGCGGGTTTCAAGGAGATGGCCCAAAGGGGCAATGTAATCCCGGTGTATCGGGAGATTTTGGGGGACCTGGACACGCCGGTGTCGGCCTACAAGAAGCTTAGGGGCCAGGGACCGTCGTATTTACTGGAGAGTGTCGAGGGGGGGGAAAAGTGGGGGCGCTTCAGCTTTCTGGGTTTTAAGCCCTCCTTGTTTTTTACCGTGCGACAAGGGGAAGTGAGCTTGGCGCAAGGGGAGGTTTTGGAGGTTTTAGAGCGGGGACAGAATCCCTTTGAGCATCTGCGCCGGGTGCTGTCGGGCTTCCAGGCGGTACCGGTCACGGGGCTGCCCCGCTTCTGGGGTGGGCTGGTGGGATATTTGAGCTATGATATGGTGCGATATATTGAACGTTTGCCGGATTACAAGCCGCCGCTTCTGATGCCTGAGGCCCAATTCATGCTGGCGGACCATCTGCTGATCTTTGACAACCTGCGACAGACCATCAAGGTGATGGTGCTGGCCCATCTGAAGCCCGAATTTTCTTTGGAGGGGCAATATGAGGCGGCGGTGACTCAGATTGACGAGATTATCAGTTGTCTGCGGCAGCCGGTGCCCCAGTCGGCTCCGGTACCCTCTGATGACCTGCTCCGCCTCGAGTCCAATGTCAGCCGGGATGAGTTTCAGAGCATGGTGCTGAAGGGCAAGGAATATATTGCCGCCGGCGATGTCATTCAGGTAGTGCTGTCCCAGTGTTTTCGAGCTTCATGGCACCGGGACCCCTTGGATCTGTATCGGGCGCTGCGGTGCATTAATCCCTCACCCTATATGTTTTATCTGGACCTGGGGGAGCTGCAGTTGGTGGGGGCGTCTCCGGAAATTTTGGTGCGCCTGGAGGGGCGGCAGATCATCTATCGCCCCATCGCCGGCACCCGCCCCCGGGGGAAGACCCCGGAAGAGGACAAGGCTTTGGAGGAGGACCTTTTGAGCGACCCCAAGGAGCGGGCCGAGCATATCATGCTGGTGGACCTGGGCCGCAACGATGTGGGGCGGGTGGCCCGGATCGGCAGTGTGCACGTATCCGAGCTGTTCACCATCGAACGGTATTCCCACGTTATGCATATTGTTTCCCAAGTGGAGGGGGAACTGATGGCGGGGCGGGATGGGGTGGATTTACTCAAGGCCACCTTCCCGGCCGGCACCGTGGCCGGGGCTCCCAAGGTGCGGGCCATGGAGATCATTGAGGAGCTGGAGCCCACCCGGCGAGGCCCCTATGCCGGGGCAGTGGGATACCTGAGCTTTGAGGGGAATCTCGATTTTTGCATCACCATCCGCAGCTTTACGTTGCATCAAGGGCAGGTTTACCTGCAGGTGGGGGCCGGCATTGTGGCTGATTCGGACCCGGCCCGGGAGTATGAAGAGACGGTTAATAAAGCCATGGCCTTGCGGCGTTCCCTGGAGATGGCCGAAGCGGGACTGTGGTAGCGCCGGAGGTGGTGGCAAAGATCAGTGATCAGTTATCAGTGATCAGTGACCAGTAATCAGAGGCTAGTGGCCAGTGGTCAGTAGCCAATGGCCAGTAATCAGTAACCAGTGGGCAGTGACCAGTGACCAGTGACCAGTGACCAGTGACCAGTAACCAGTGACCAGTGGGCAGTTAGCAGTGGGCAGTGGGCAGTGATCAGTAATCAGTAATCAGTGATCAGTGATCAGTAAACAGTGGTGGGTGCCGGGAACTGGTGTCCGGTGGCTTGGGTGACCAGGAAGGTGAGGCTTGGGGGAGGAACGGTTCAGGGTGGGCAACAGAAATGAAATAACTGTGGCGTGGAACCAAAATAAGCAAACCATCACGACAAGAATGGGTAAGCCTATGGTGGTGATGATAGACAACTACGATTCCTTTACCTATAACCTGGTGCAGTATTTAGGGCAACTGGGGGCGGAGGTGAAGGTGTTCCGCAATGACGAAATTGACCTCGAGGGGTTGGCGGAGTTGAGTTTCAGCCACCTGGTGATTTCGCCGGGGCCGTGCACCCCGGCGGAGGCTGGGATTTCGGTGGAGGCCATCCGGCATTTTGCCGGGAAGGTGCCGATTTTGGGGGTATGTTTGGGGCACCAGGCCATCGGTGCGGCTTTCGGCGGGGAAGTAATCCGGGCACCCCGGCTGATGCACGGCAAGACCTCGCTTATTTACCACGACGGCCAGGACATTTTCCAGGGCATTCCTTCCCCCTTCGAGGCCACCCGCTATCACTCCCTCATCGTCCGACGTGAGACTCTGCCGGACTGCCTGAAAGTCTCGGCACAGACCGCGGTGGGGGAGATCATGGGGCTTCGCCATAAGCACTATAGTGTCTTCGGGGTGCAATTTCACCCGGAGTCCATTCTGACAGTGGAAGGTATTAATATTCTTAGTAATTTTCTAAAGCGCCTCAAGGGATAATGGGCTCAGGGTGTGGGACCGCCAGATGATGTAAGGCCAAAGGTAAGTGAGGATTTTCATGGCATAAAAGAGCACCGCTTAGTATGATATTGTCAGAGTGAGGGAGAAGTGGCAAAGCCTGGGGCAGAGGTTGACAGGAGCGGCAGAGGTGGGCATGAACTCAGGGAGAAAGGTTTCACCGGAAGGAAAGGTGGAAATTATCGAGGAGGAGACCAAAGCGGGGGAAGAAGAGGCTGCTTTAGGGAAGCCCCACAAGGAATACGAGATTGACATATATCGGTCCTGGTGCAAGGAGTGCGGCTTGTGCGCCGAATTTTGTCCCCGGCAGGTGTTGGGCCGTCTGGAGACGGGGGGGCCGGTAGTGGTGCGGCCGGAGCGCTGTACCGGCTGCGGCTGGTGTGAACTCCACTGTCCGGATTTTGCCATCAGCGTCC
>Ga0068707_1001717_pt1 | contig 15349 bp, 11 predicted proteins | sample YNPNPMetaG_FD_66600 | JGI IMG/M metagenome (GOLD analysis project Ga0068707, IMG submission 66600) | Anoxygenic and chlorotrophic microbial mat microbial communities from Yellowstone National Park, USA - YNP NP MetaG | ecosystem: Environmental > Aquatic > Thermal springs > Hot (42-90C) >...
GAATTTTTCTAGAGGCTCGAACCGGGCGTCCCATAGCCAGCGTCTCACCCCCTCCCCCAACCCGCACAGTGCCCTGGCCGCCTCGTCGGCAACCAGGAGGGGCGTGGGCTTTTCACCAGATTGATCTGGCTGAGGAGCACCCCCTGTTGAGGCTTTCGGAGAAAGTTTCGCGGCAGGTTGATTCGACTGAGATGCTCCTCCTGCCGGCGTGGCCTCCGGGGAAGGTTCTTCAGCAGACTGACGGGCTTGAGAGGTACCTTTGGCTGGGACTTCTGAGGATAAAAGGGAGACCATCATCTCCGTGGCCTGATCATACTCCGCCGGGCCCAGGTTCTGGCTGGCCCAGAACAGGGCCTCGGCTACCTTCTTCATTCCCACGCTTTCCCACCAATTCCCCATCCCCGAAGCAGGAGCAGGCAAGCCACCCGTCCCTGCTTTTTCCTGAGTCGCGTATTGCTCCTTGCAACGGGAATAGTTTTTCAATTCCTCGGGAGCCTCTCCCTGCCAGATTTCCCGAAGCCGGCCCTGCACCTCTGGGTCACCCCAGGCCAGGTCCCGGCGCCGGGAGAAATCCTCATAGGTGCGCAGGGCTTCGTCCCAGCGCCGTTCCCGCAGCAGCCGGCCCACCGTCTCGACCTCGCCCAGGATGCGCTCCTTCTGCCGCCGTTCCTCTTTCTTGCTGCGTTTCCAGGCATCGAGTCCGTAGCCGACCAGGGCGGTCAGCAGCCCGACCAGGAGGGCCGGCTGGAAGACAATCTGGCTGAACCGGATGAAGAAGACAAGACAGGGGGGACGGGACGGCCCAAAGAGGGGCTCCAGAATTTGAGGGAGGGCGATGACCAACCCGATGAGCAGAGGGATGAGCAACCAGGGCAGGAGGTAAATCACCCCCTCCTTGAACGATTTCCACGACTTCCGCCAGATGCCTTCGGGTCGGTGCTTCGCCCGGGTATCGCCGGCCGCCTTCTCCATAGGCCACCTCGCCGTCTTTATGGGGGCCGGCCCCCGGCCTCCCGAAGGCCGGCCGCATTCCTCCGCCCGGCCGCATCCTGCCCCCTGTTCCGCCCCCCGCTGTTATTGTAACCTATCCCCTGGCCGGATGTCAAGCCCATTTGCAGGGCCGGCCGAATCGTAGTACAATACCCGGCGACAGGTCTGTACTGACCAACATCCTTTGGAGGCAACCCATGCCCGAAAGCAAGCATCTGGTGGATGAAGACCGCCTGCTCTTCACCTTCCTGGAGATGGTCCAGACCGGCCACCGCTCGGGGGAGGAGCAGTTGCTCGCCCAGCGCATCGTCACCCGGTTGCGCACCCTGGGGCTCAAGGCCGGCACCGACAAGACCGGCAACGTCATCGCCCACCTCCCCGGCCAGGGGGAAGCCATCCTCCTGAACGCCCACCTGGACAGCGTGGACCCCTGCACCGGCGTCGTCCCCGTGGTCGAGGCCGGCATCATCCGCAGCGACGGGCGCACCGTCCTGGGGGCCGATGACCTCTCCGGCGTGGCCGCCATCGTCGAGGCCATCCAGGTGGCGGTCGAGAAGAAGATTCCCCACCGCCCGGTGGAGGTCGTCTTCACCGTGGAGGAGGAAACCGGCCTCACCGGCTCCAAAAACCTGAACTATGGCGAGGTCAAGGCCAGCATGGGGGTGGCCCTGGACGGAGGCGGTCCCTTCGGGGCCATCGTGGTCGCCGCCCCCTCCCATAACATGATCTCGGCCGTCATCCGGGGCAAGGCCGCCCACGCCGGCGTGGCCCCCGAGGAGGGGGTGAACGCCATCCGCGTGGCCGCCGAGGCCATCGCCCGGATGCCCCTGGGACGCATCGACCCCGAGACCACGGCCAACGTCGGGGTCATCCGCGGGGGCATCGCCACCAACATCGTCCCCGACCGGGTGGAACTGGAGGCCGAGGCCCGCAGCCGGGACGAACGCAAACTCCGCCAGCAGACCCAGGCCATGGTCGAAGCCCTGGAGGAGGTCGCCCGCGCCTACGGGGCCGAGGTCAAGGCCCAGGTGCAACGCGCCTACAACGGCTTCACCCTCTCCGAGGAGGACGAGATCGTTCGCCTGGCCATGCGGGCCATCGAGGCGGTCGGGGTGACGCCCCGCCTGGAGGCCAGCGGCGGCGGCAGCGACGTCAACATCTTCAACGCCCACGGCATCGCCTGCGCCAACCTGAGCACCGGCATGATGCGGGCCCATACCACCGAGGAATGGATCGCCATCGCCGACCTGGTGCGCTGCGCCCGCCTGGTCCTGGAACTGATTCGGACGGACCATAAGGAGGAGTGAGGGGTTGGGGAGGCAGGGACCAGGACTTAGGGCCCAGGGTTCAGGCTCAAGGGTAGCGGATAGGAGAAAGGCCGGATAAAGCCAAGGTTAGGCTGCCCGGCGAAAAGGGCATCAGGAGGAGAGACCAGATGAGACAGTGGCCCCGCTTTATGGTTTTCTTGTGCCTGGCAGTCCTAGGGGCGGCCTGCGGGTCCTTCCCGTTCCCTAACCCCGCCTACCCCGGCCCTGAGACTCCCTCTCCCCTGCCGACGGAGCCGCCACCGCCTTCCCCGGCCATAACGCCTTATCCCCCTCCGACCGAGGTGCCTACCGTCCCCGTGTACCCCACCGGCCCCCGGCCGACCTCGACCCCCACGCCTGTCCCGACGGCCACGCCCTTGCCCACCTCTCTCCCCCTGCCGCCGTCGGGGTTCGACGTCCTCTGGGTGGAGACCGCCTACGACTGGCCTGGTGGACCCAGCGGGACGATCTGGCGGGCCGACCCTCGCGACATCGCCCACCGTCAGGAGATAGTTCACTTTGATGACCAAGCCATCTTTCAGACCGCCCTATCGCCGAACGGCCGACAGGTGGCCTTCACGGCGGCCGGCCGGAGGTGGCGAACTACCCCCCTATGGGTGGTGAACCTGGATGGCAGCGAGTTACGCCAGCTTGTCCCAGATGCTGGTAGTATCTTCTGGACGCAGGATAACCGTGCAATCTACTATAGCCTGTGGGTGGAGGAGGAAGATGTTTACGGCTTAGAGCGGGTAGACCTGGTCAGCGGGGAGGTTCAACGAATTTTGGCAGTAGAACCACCTGGTTTCTACCATCTGCTGGGCTGGTCGGCCGATGGGCAGTGGTTCTACTACACCTTGCCGAGATCGGTGCCGCAAAAGGACGAACTTTGGCGGGTACGCTGGGATGGAAGCATCACCGAGTTTCTCACTTTTCTGCCCGAAGTATCGGTCGAATGGGACCAGGTACGCCTCTCTCCCAACGGCAGCAAACTCCTGCTCGGCACCCACTGGATTTCTACGGACGGCGAAGAGAGTGGCGAGATCCCACTTCTACAACCAGGGGAAGCGTATGAAGTCCTATGGGGTCATGGAGAGAACGAGGTTATCTTGGGGCAGAAAGATAGAACCGAATCCCTGTTTCATCTTTACGCCATCAACCTCCAATCCCAGCAAGTTCGCGAACTGGCGACCTTCGGCAATCGAGGTATTGCATGGGACAAATTGGCCCTCTCCCCAGATCGCCACTGGCTGATGGCCTATCTCTATCAGAGAGGTTTCTATTGGATCCACCTTCCTACCGGCACACTGGTCCCCGTCACCTGCTGCCGGGATTGCGTGCTGTACGCTGTCGGTTGGGTACCCGGAGGCACACGACAGTAGGAAGAGGCAAGGGGCAAGAAGAAACAAGAAAGCAAATAGCGCGGAGGTGTCCCATGAGAAAGGCAATTGTCGTGATCGGAATCGTAGGAATCTTTGCGGCCGTCCTGACCATCGCCGCGGTGCAGGCCCAGGGGCCGTCGCCGTCCTCGTCGCTTCCACCCTTGCCGGGGCCGGTCCTGGGCTCTTACGACACCATCAACTTCCAGGGCCAACTCTATGACCAGACCGGCACCAACCCGGTGCCAGCGGGGAACTACAATATGGAGTTCAGCATTTGTAGCGATGCCGGCTGTGGCGGCGTCGTCTGGGGACCGCACGAGTTCACCGTCGCCGTGGATGATCTGGGCCTTTTCAGCGTCCTTCTGACCGGCCTGAACGCGGACCATTTCACCGGCGACCGCTGGCTTCGCGTCCGGGTGTGCACCACAGTCAATCAGAGCCCCTGTACCTCCGGTTGGGACGATATGGGGCCTTACCAACCGATGACCGGTGTGGCCCTCGCCATCGGCAACATCCGCAAGAACCTTCCCGACACGAGCGCGGCCTACTCAGATGGTTACATCCTTACGGTAAACAACACCAACCCCGGGGCTGGTGGAGGAGTGTACGGCACCGGCCGTCGGTATGGACTGTACGGCTCTGCCGGAGATAACGGCGATGGAGTTCGGGGAGAAGCAACCGGCCCTGCGGGGTGGGGTGTCAGCGGATACAGTGCCGATGGTTACGGGGTCTACGGCAAGAGCGATAATAACATCGGCGTCTATGGGTATGCCTCGGCAGCCAGTGGCACAACATACGGCGTGTATGCCAAACACGAATCCACCGAAGGGGCCGCCGGGTATTTCTGGGCGGATAACGGGAGCGGTACCAAGGCCGGTGTGTATGGGCGAGACGACTCGAACGACGGTTTCGGTGTAGTCGGCCATCACTGGTTGTACGGTGTCGGGGTAGGGGCCTGGAGTTACGGTGGCCATCTCATCGAGGCTTATGACGGCGACTATCCCGGAGGAGACCTTCGCTTTTACATCGACCAAGCCGGAAATGTCTATGCCGATGGAAATTACTTCACCTTTGGCATGCACTTCCCCGCCCCTGAGGGTTCCGATTCCCACCCCCTCTCTGCCATCGTGAGCCCTGGGGTTTGGTCCGAAGACTTGGGCACAGGTATATTGGTGGAGGGGCAGACCATCGTAGAAATCGACCCACTCTTTGCCCAGATGGTCAATCTGGAGGAGGAATATCACGTCTTCCTGACCCCTTTGAGCCAGGAGCCGGTACTGCTGTTCGTGACGGCCAAGACCCCTACGGACTTTACCGTGCGAGGGGTGACCCTGGATGGTCAGCCGGCTGCCTGCTCCTTCGACTACCGCCTCGTGGCCAAACGGTTGGGTTACGAGAACCTACGGATGGAGCCGGCCCCTGTGGCCCCCTCTCCTCCCAAGAAACCGGAGCCTCCTGATAGTGGGAAGCCGGCAACCAAACCATGACAGGAGGGGAGTGATGTCCGCACGCAAAGCAGACTCCGGCTCGGCGCCTCCGGTTCGCTTCCGCCACATCTTTTGGGGTCTCCTCGTGTTGGTCTGCGTCCTGGTGATCGGGGGCGTTGTCCTGGCCCAAGGGGGTAGCATCTACACCCTGCGCCGGAGCGTTCTTAGCGGGGGCGGAGCCCGCGTCGAAGGCAACCGGTACGTCATCAACTATTCCTTCGGTCAACCCTCGACGATCGGCAATTCTTCCGGTACCACCTACGGGCTCCGGCAGGGATACTGGCGGGCGATCCGTACACCAACGCCAACTCCTACCCCCCTGCCGACCTGCGCGCCGATCGATTGCCCCTGGCAGCGCGTCTACGGCTACCAGCCCCACCGCTTCGAGACGGTGCGGCCGATCTTCAACGCTGCGGCCGGCAACAGCCTGGGGGACGCCGCCCCGACTTACGATCCGATTGATTATGGCCCTACTCCCACGCCTGTAGCCGTCTCCCCCGACCGGCCCATCCCCCACGTCATCCTCCGGGGAATGTATTGGGAAGAATCGAAGTGGAAGCAATTCGCCGATGATGAAACCTCCGACCCGGATGGAGCATGGTTCTGCACCTTGAAGGAGTGGGGGGGCTGCGGCTGCGGCCTGGTGCAGATGACCTCCTGCATGGACACCGGCTGCGGCTGGTTCGAGCCGGCCCGGGTGGCCGGCGAACTGACCTACAACCTGGGCACCGGCACCAACTGGCTGATCAACAAATGGAACGGCCGGGACCACTTCATCATCGGCAGTCGTGATCACACCGAGGCCGAAGACTGGTACTATGCCGTCACCGCCTACAACGGGTGGAGCAACTGCAACCACCCCAATCGGTCCTACCGCAATGATTATTGTCCCGAAGGCAAGAAGGAAGGGTATATCCGCACCCGCGCCCCATGGGGTGAAGGAGACGGCCCACGTTGGCCCTACCAGGAGACGGCCTGGGGGTGGATGGCTCATCCTGGGGATGTTACCGCTATAGATGGGAAAACCCATCGGCTGTGGCGGCCGACACGGGTTGCCTGGGTGCCTCGCGGCATCTGGGGGTCGCCATCGGATCCTGAACTCTGGGAACCCCAGCCATATACCACCAAACCGGTCTTCTCCCTGCTTCGAGACATCAAGGTGGTCAACGGCGAAAGCCCCGCCGTCATTGTATTGCGCAACACCCGGTCGGATCTGACCCTGGCTGCGGACATCGCTCTCTACAACGACGACCACACCTTCAACCGTTGGTGGCTGGGCGGGCCACCTCCTGATCCCCCTTTGTACTATATTCAGCTCCCCCCTGCCGAACCGCCCCTTGAACTTCCTGTAGCCCAGGTCTTCAAAGCGGATGAAAACTTCTCCGGCTACGCCCGCGTCAGCGCCAACGAAGGAGTAGAGGTCTCGCTGCGACTCCAACCACCCCCGCCGCCACCATACCCCAACGTGCTTGTCCTGCCCGTCGTCTTCAAGAACTATCCGCTCTATGGTGCCAACTGTCACGACATTATCATCGAGAACGGCGGCTTTGAAACATTCCAATGGGGCCGTCCCGCCGGGTGGATCGTCTCCTCCGACGATGGCTACCCTCTGGCCGACGGCACCTGGTTCTACGAGGGCCACTACGGGGCCTACCTCGGCGGCTATGACGACCTCGCCGGGCACGGCGACGTGGACGACAGCCTGAAGCAAGGGATTACCATCCCGGCCGATGCCCGGACGGCCGACCTGGTCTTCTGGTGGTACATGGAGAGTGAAGAGGGAACGACCACACCGACAGACTGGTTCTATGTGCGCCTGCGGACAGAAGACGGCAGCCTGGTGGCCGAGTGGTCAAAAACGAACCTGGACTCCAGGAGTGTATGGCAGGAGGAGTCGATTTCACTTTTGAACTACCGGGGGCAAGGGCTCTATCTGGCCTTTGAGACGGACAACGATAATGAAAGGCCGACGCGCTGGTTTGTGGACAAGGTGAGACTATGGGTCTGCGAACCGTGATGCAGGCCTTGGGACACCGAATCACCGTCTGCGGTGGACGTCCCAGACAAGAAGGCAGGTTTCGCCCAGATGCAGGGCGGTCTAACCCGCGCATCCGGCCGACAGGCCTCCCTTCGGTTGGCCTGCGGCTGATGCGCACATCGATATACGGAGACAGGCGTACTTTTCCGGGCAGAAATCGGAGGAAGCCATGAAAGAATTGACCGATCGGGCTCTGGAGACGGCCCGGGTGCGCGGGGCCACCTATGCCGATATCCGCATCGTCCGCCGGGAGGAACAGAACATCACGGTGAAGAACGGGGTGGTGGCCGGCATCTCCCACGACCTCAGCCAGGGCTTTGGGGTGCGGGTCATCGCCCAGGGGGCCTGGGGCTTTGCCGCCAGTTCCATCCTGACCCCCCAGGAGGCTGAGCGCGTCGCCGCCCTGGCCGTGCAGATCGCCCGCGCCTCGGCCATGGTGCCGGGACGGGAGCCGGTACGCCTGGCCCCCTGCCCGACCGTCGTGCACCGCTACGTCAGCCCCTTCCAGAAGGACCCCTTCGCCGTCCCCCTGGAGGATAAGGTCGCCCTCCTCCTGGCCGCCGACGCCGAGATGCGCCGGGTCCAGGGCATCAACGTGGCCGAGGGGCATTTCGTTGCTTTTCGAGAAGAAAAAATCTTTGCTTCCAGCGAAGGCTCCTACATCGAGCAGACCCTGACCGAGACCGGGGCCGGCATCGAGGCCACTGCCGTGGGGGATAACGAGGTGCAGTCGCGCAGTTATCCCACCTCCTTCGGCCGGCAGCAGTTGCAAAAGGGCTATGAACTGGTCGAGGAACTGGACCTGGTCGCCCACGCCGGCCCCACCGCCGAGGAGGCGGTGGCCCTCCTCTCCGCCCCCCAATGCCCGTCTATGGTCACCACCATCATCCTGGAAGGCTCCCAACTGGCCCTCCAGATCCACGAGTCGTGCGGCCACCCCACCGAACTGGACCGCGTCCTGGGGAGCGAGGCCTCCTACGCCGGGACGAGTTTCCTCACCCTGGAGAAACTGGGCACCTTCCGCTACGGCTCCCCCCTGGTCAACATCGTGGCCGACGCCACCGTCCCCGAAGGGCTGGGCTCCTTCGCCTACGACGACGAGGGCGTGCCGGCCCAGCGGGTTTACCTGGTGCGCGAGGGCATCTTCCAGGGCTACCAGAGTTCCCGGGAGACGGCCGCCGTCCTGGGGCAGACCAGCAGCGGCGGCATGCGCGCCGACGGCTGGGGAAACATCCCCATCATCCGTATGACCAACATCAACCTGGAGCCGGGAGAGTGGGAACTGGAAGACCTCATCGCCGATACCGAGGAAGGCCTTTACCTGGCCACCAACCGCAGTTGGAGCATCGACGACCGCCGGCTGAACTTTCAGTTCGGCACCGAGGTGGCCTATGAGATCAAAAACGGGAAACTGGGCCGGCTCTATAAAAACGCCACCTACACCGGCATCACCCCGGAGTTCTGGGGAAGTTGCGACGCCATCTGCAACGCCCGGCACTGGCGACTCTGGGGCACGCCCAACTGCGGCAAAGGCGAGCCGGGCCAGGTCGCCCACGTCGGCCACGGCTGCGCCCCGGCCCGTTTCCGCAACGTCCGGGTGGGTGTGATGCGTTGATGGCCGAGTCTCCCCTATCCCCCCTGCTTTCCCTAAGCCCGGCCGAAATCCGGGATTACCTGATTTCCCTGGCCCGGGAGGAAAAATCGGCCGCCCTGGAGACGCTACGCTGCGCCCTGGAGGTGCCGGCCCTGGCCGAAGCCGCCGTGGAGGCCCTGGGAGAGGTGCCGGAGCAGGAAGCCTGGGACCTCCTGGAGCAGGCGGCCCAGGGACGTTTCCTCCCGGGCCTGCGCAAGGCCGCCCGCCGGGCCCAACACCGCCTGCGCAGCCGGGGCTTTTCCCCGGCCGTGGTCCACCCCACCAGGCCGCCGGAAGCGACGGGACGGGCCTGGGCCTCCTATTTCGACCGCCGGGGCGACCAGTATCTGCGCCTGATTCGTCCGGCCCCGTTGGGCCTGCTCCGTTTCGCCGGCTTCATCGTCTCTCCCCAGGGCCTGGACACCGCTGCCGCCTTCCTGGCCGGCCGGGAGGAGATCGAGGGCCTCCTGGCCGAGGAGGATGAACGGTTCGGGGACAGGATGGTGGAGGTGGGCCTGCCCTATGTGGCCCGCCGGGTCCGCCAGGCCGCGGCCCGCAGCCGGGAACAGGGCCAGGCCTTGCCGGAAGATTACCCGGAGGCGGCCCGCCTGCTCGAGGACATCCCGGAAGATGTCGAACCGGAGGAACTCCTCTCCATCCCGGAAGTTCCGCCCTCCCAGGACGAGGTCGATCACCTCTTCTCCCACCCCTCGATGTTTCCCTGGCTCTTCTCCAGGGAAACACTGAAACCCTACGTCGAGGAATGGCTGAAGGCGGTCGAGCATCTGCCCCCCCGCACCGAGGAGGGGTTGCTGAACCTGGGCATCATCCAGGCCCGTGGCCGGATCGCCGCCCGCATCCTGGCCGACCTGTACGATGAGGACCTTCAGGCCCGCCTTCCGGAGCAGTTGCGCGAACAGGCCCGCTTGCTCTATGCCCTGGGGGAAAAGGAACTGGCCGGAATCGCCCGGCGCTGCGCCTCCGCCCTGGGAACCCGCCCGGCCGCCGAAGACCCCTTCCTGCGGGTTCTGGTGGATACCAGCATGGCCCTGGCCGTCTCCCGATTCGTAGAGGAGGAAGAGGAGGAAGAAGAGGAAGAAGAGGAACCCTGGATTCCTGTCGAAGGGCCCGGCGGCTTTCTCTGGGTGCCCCGGTCGGCCGAAGGAGAGGAGGGGGGCGAGGAGGAAGAGGGGGAGCCGCCTCCCCGGCTGTGGTTGCCGGGGCAGGAATGAGGGCCGGGGGCATCACAGAGATGGCCGAGGCGACGGTCTATCTGGGTCTGGGTTCCAACCTGGGGGACCGGCTGGGGAACCTGCGCCGGGCTCTGGCCATGCTGGCCGAAGTGGCCTCTATCGAGGCCGTATCCTCCGTCTATGAGACGGCCCCCTGGGGGATGCGGGAGCAGCCCTTCTTCCTCAACGCCGTCTGCCGGGTGCGCACCTCCCTTCCCCCGGAACGGCTGCTGGAGGAGACCCAGAGAATCGAAAATGCCCTGGGCCGGCAACGCGGGGAACGGTGGGGGCCGCGCCCGGTGGACCTGGACATCCTCTTTTACGACGGGCTGGTGTTGGATACCCCCGAACTGGCCCTTCCCCATCCCCTCCTGCACGAACGGGCCTTTGTGCTGGTGCCGCTGGCCGAGATCGCCCCGGAACTGGGCCATCCCCGCCTGGGCAAAACGGTGGCCGAACTTTTGCGGGAAGTGCCCGGCCGGGAGGAGGTGCGGCCCTACGGTCCACCGGCCTGCCTGTGGGACGAGGCGCCCCCTTCAAAACCATGAGCGAAGACCTGGAACGTTCCTATCGCCAGGCCCTGGACTATCTCAACCGCTTCATCGACTACGAAAAGGGCCTGCCCCCGGCCTACTCCCCGGTTTCCTTCAACCTGGAGCGCACCGCCCGGCTCCTCTCCAGCCTGGGACAGCCCCAGGAGAAGTACCCCTGCCTGCTCATCGCCGGCACCAAGGGCAAAGGCTCCACGGCGGCCTTCCTGGAGAGCATCCTGCGGGCCTCCGGCCGGCGCACCGGCCTCTACACGTCGCCCCACCTCCATACCTGGCGCGAGCGCATCCAGGTGGAACGCCGGCCCATCGCCAAAGCCGAGGTGGTCGCCTGGATGGAACGCCTGTGCCCCCTGGTGGAGGAGATGAGCGCCCGGGGCGAATACGGCCCGCCCACCTACTACGAGATTTCCACCGCCCTGGCCCTGGATTACTTCGCCGAGAAACGGGTGGACGTGGCCATCCTGGAGGTGGGGCTGGGAGGCCGGCTGGACGCCACCAACGTCGTCACCCCGGTCGTCTCCATCCTCACCACCATCGGCTATGACCACATGGAGATTCTGGGCCCTACCCTGACCCACATTGCCGGAGAAAAGGCCGGCATCATCAAACCGGCCGGCCGGGCGGTGAGCGCCGTCCAGCCGGAGGAGGCCCTGGAGGTCATCCGGGAGACCTGCCGGAGGCAGGGCGCGCTCCTCTGGGTGGCGGACGAAGAGGGGGTACGCCAACTCCTGCCCGGCCCGGCCGGCCCCTGGCCCTACCCGGTCTGGTCGGAAGGGACGCCCCGTCTATCCCTGCGGGGACCCTTCCAGCGGACGAACGCCCGGGTGGCCCTGGCCGTGGTCATGGCCCTGCGCGGCCTGGGCTGGGACATCCCGGACCCGGCCGTCCGCCAGGGGCTGGGCACGGCGCGCTGGCCCGGCCGGCTGGAGGTGGCCGGCGAACGCCCCCTGCTGGTGCTGGACGGGGCGCACAACCTCGATTCGGCCCGCGCCCTGCGCCAGGCGCTCCAGGCCGAGTTCTCCTTCCGCCGCCTCATCCTGGTCCTGGGCTTCAGCCGGGGGCACGACATCGCCGCCTTCGCCTCCGAAGTCGGCCCCCTGGCCGCCCACATCCTGGTCACCGCCTCCCGCCACCCCCGGGCCGTGCCGGCCGGGCAGGTGGCCGGGGCCGTGCGGCCGGCCGTGGCCGTCCCGGTGGAGGAGGTTGGCGATGTGGCCTCGGCCCTGGAACGGGCCCGCCGCCTGGCCGCCCCCGCCGACCTGGTCTGCGTCACCGGCTCCCTCTTCGTCGTCGCCGAGGCCCGGGAGGCCCTGGGCCTGGCCGAGGAGAGAGACTGAGTCAGTTTCGTAGGTCGGCCAGGTTTCCACCACGAGGCAGGTGCGGGTTTCAAACCTGCACCTAAACCGACACAGACACCCGAGGAGAGACAGTTGCGAAAAGGAAGGAAGAGGCTTATAATGGACCCAAAGCGTTCGACCGTCCAGGGAACGGTTCGAGCCTGACCAGGAGGCAGTTTCTATGTCCGGACATTCCAAATGGGCGCAGATCAAGCGGAAAAAAGGGGTGGCGGACGTCCGTCGGGGACAGTTGTTCACCAAATTGGGGCGCGAGATCATGGTGGCGGTCCGGGAGGGCGGCCCCGACCCGGAGGGCAATTTCCGTCTCCGGCTGGCCATCGACCGGGCCCGGCGCGAGAACATGCCGATGGAGAACATCCAGCGGGCCATCGACCGGGCGATGGGCCGCACCGGCGAGTCGGCCGTCGAGGAGGTGCTCTACGAGGGGTATGCCCCGCACGGGGTGGCCCTGATCGTGGATGTGGCCACCGACAACCGCAATCGGGCGGTGGCCGAGGTGCGCAACATCCTCACCCGTGGCGGTGGCTCGCTGGGAGAAACCGGCTGCGTCTCCTGGCTCTTCGATGCCAAGGGGTACATCGCCGTTGAGGTCCCGGGCGAGGATGCCGAGGAACGCCAGGCCCGGGGGGAGGAAATCGCCCTCCAGGTCATGGACGTGGACGGGGTGCAGGACGTGCGGGTCAGCGACGAAGTTGTGGAGGTCTACACCGAGGTGGCCGACCTGGGGCGGGTGCGCGACCGCCTGACGGAGATGGGCCTGAGCCTTTCCTCGGTGGAAAAGACCTTCCTTCCCAAGAGCACTATCTCCCTGCCCCCGAAGGACGCCGCCCAGGTGATGCGGCTGATCGAACGGCTGGAAGAACTGGACGACGTGCAAAAGACCTTCTCCAACCTGGAGATCACCGACGAGGCCCTGGCGGCCTACGAAGGCTAGGCCTCGCCCCAGGCTGCTCCCGGAGTCGGGGACGTGCGCATCCTGGGACTGGACCCGGGCACGGCCCGGATGGGCTGGGGGATCATCGAGGGGGAGGAGGAGCCTTCCCTGGTCGCCTATGGCGTACTGAGCACGCCGGCCGGCCGGCCCCTGGCCGAGCGTCTCCACACCCTCTTCCAGGCCTTGCGCGAACTCGTCGCCCGCTACCGGCCCCAGGCCGCCGCCCTGGAAGAACTCTTCTTCGCCCGGAACGCCCGCACCGCCCTGGCCGTGGGCCAGGCCCGGGGCTCCGCCCTGGTCGCCCTGGCCGAATCGGGCCTGCCCGTCTATGAATATACCCCCCTCCAGGTCAAGATGGCCGTGACCGGCTACGGCCAGGCCGAAAAGGCCCAGGTCCAGGAGATGGTACGCGCCCTCCTGGGGCTGGAGCGCGTCCCCCGCCCCGACGACGCCGCCGATGCCCTGGCCGTGGCCCTCTGCCACTTCCACTCGGCCCGTATGCAGGCGATTCTGGAACAGGCCTGATTCCCCCGGCCCCGATGCCGGCCATCCCCAGGCACACCCCGCCCCTCCCCTTCGCCCGAACGATCAACGTTCAACGATCAACGGTGATTGGGCTACCTCCTCCAGATACCAGGCGAAAAATTTGCGCATCCCCTCCTCCACCGGCGTCCGGGGTTCAAAGCCCAGCAACCGGCGGGCCTTGGAAATGTCGGCATAGGTCAGGGGGACATCGCCCGGCACCGGCGGCAGGTGGACCAGGCGGGCCTTCTTGCCCACGATTCCCTCGATCAGGGCGATCAGGTCCTCGGTGGCCATAGGATGAGAGTTGCCCAGGTTGATGATCTCAAAGGGGAAATCGGCTTCCAGGGCCGCCAGCACCCCGGCGATGATGTCATCGATGTAGGTAAAGTCGCGGCGATGGCCCCGGCCGAAGAACTGGAGCGGCTGCTCCCGATAGATCCAGTCCAGGAAACGGTAGGGGGCCATATCCGGCCGGCCCCGGGGCCCATAGACGGTGAAGAAGCGCAGGCAGGTGCACGGTAGCCCGTAGAGGTGGTGGTAGGTATAGGCCAGGAGTTCGGCCGCCCGTTTGGTGGCCGCATAGGGCGAAAGGGGATGGACGCAGGGGTCGTCCTCGCGGAAGGGGACGCGGCTGGTCGCCCCATAGACCGAGGAACTGGAGGCCAGCACCAGGTGGCGCACCGAAAACTTCCGCGCCTGCTCCAGCACCACCAGCGTGCCCCCGACGTTGACCTCCGCATAGAGCCGGGGATGCTCCACCGAGTAGCGCACCCCGGCCATGGCGGCGATATGCACCACCCGTTCCGGCCGTTCCTGCTCAAAAAGGGCGGCCACGGCGGCCTCGTCCCGCACATCGGCCTGGTAGAGGCGAAAGTTGGGGTGGGCCAGACATCCGGCGATGTTGCGCCGCTTACGCTCCGGGCTGTAATAGTCGTTGAAGTTGTCCAGGCAGATGACCCGTTCGCCCCGGGCCAGCAAGGCCTCGCAGAGGTGGGAGCCGATGAAGCCGGCCCCTCCGGTGACCAGCACGCTCATCGCCGGCCCTCCCGGGCCAGTTTCTCCCGAAACCAGGGGATCGTCCGACGCAGCCCCTCCTCCAGGGAAATCCGCGGCTCCCACCCCAGGAGGCGGCGGGCCAGGGTGATGTCCGGCTGGCGGACGTTGGGGTCGTCCCGGGTGCGCTCGTCCTTGGGGACGATAAACTCGATGGGGGAGGAACTTCCGGTGGCCTCCAACACCTTCCGGGCAAACTCCAGGATGGTCATCTCCTGGGGATTGCCCAGGTTGACCGGGCCGCTGTAGTCGCTTCTCAGGAGGCGGATGAGGCCCTCCACCATGTCGTCAATGTAGCAGAAGGAACGGGTGCGGCTGCCGTCGTCATAGACGGTGAGCGGCTGCCCCAGCAGGGCCTGGCGGATAAAGTTGGGGACGACCCGGCCGTCGTCCAGGCGCATGCGCGGCCCATAGGTGTTGAAGATTCGGGCGATACGGGTGGGAATGCCGTGGGCGCGGTGGTAGGCCATGGTCAGGGCCTCGGCGAAGCGCTTGGACTCGTCATAGACGCCGCGCGGCCCCACCGGGTTGACGTTGCCCCAGTAGGTCTCCGGCTGAGGGTGCACCTGGGGGTCCCCGTAGACCTCGGAGGTAGAGGCCAGGAGGAAGACGGCCTTCTTGGCCAGGGCCAGCCCCAGGGCGTTGTGGGTGCCCAGGGCCCCCACCTTGAGGGTCTGAATCGGCTTCTCCAGATAATCCACCGGGCTGGGCAGGGAGGCCAGGTGTAGCACGGCGTCCAGGGGCCCTTCCACGGCGATGTAACGGGTGACATCGTGCCGGACAAAGGAGAAACGCTCGTTCTCCAGCAGGTGGGCGATGTTGTCCATGCTCCCGGTGACCAGGTTGTCCATGGCGATCACCT
>Ga0068707_1001718_pt1 | contig 15348 bp, 12 predicted proteins | sample YNPNPMetaG_FD_66600 | JGI IMG/M metagenome (GOLD analysis project Ga0068707, IMG submission 66600) | Anoxygenic and chlorotrophic microbial mat microbial communities from Yellowstone National Park, USA - YNP NP MetaG | ecosystem: Environmental > Aquatic > Thermal springs > Hot (42-90C) >...
CCGCGTCTCCCGCCGCATAGACGCCGGGGACGCACGTTTCCATCCTGTCGTCGACCTTGACGCCCAACCCGACCTCCAGCCCGAGCTGCCTTGCGAGCTCCAAATATGGCCGCACGCCCGCGGAGATCAAGAACAAATCCCCCTCGAGCGTCCTTCCGTCTCCCATGAGGAGACGGCGGGCCTGCCCCCCTTCTGCCTGGATCTCCTTGGACTGGGCCCCGAGGTGAAACTCGAACCCCATCTTCTCCATCGCCCCGCGAAGGACGACGGCCCCTTGAGGGTCTGTCTGGCGCGGGAGCAGACGCTGCGCCACCTCGGCCACGGCCACTCGCAACCCAAGGAGACGCAGGCCGTTGCCCGCCTCCAACCCCAGGAGCCCGCCCCCGATCACCACCGCCTTGCTGGCCCCTTTGGCCCGTTGCGCGATCCTGAGGGCGTCATCCATGGTCCGCAAGGTGAAGACCCCGTCCAGATCGGAACCTGGCAAGGGAGGGACGAAGGCGTAACCACCCGTGGCCAAGAGCAGCCTGTCTACGGGGTAGGCGGCTTTTCCGCTCACGACTGTCAGCGGGTCTTTCCGGACCTCTGTAACCCTTTCCCCCACGTGCAGGTCGATCCTGTTTTCCCTGAACCACGCCTCCCCCTTGAGTATGAGGCGTTCCGGGGCAACGCGCCCCGCTACGAGCTCAGGGAGGCGGATCCGCGTGTAAAACGCGTAGGGCTCCTGCGTGAAGACACGTATCTCCCCCTCGGGGTCTGTTTCCCGCACGGCCTGGGCGGCAGTGGTCCCAGCCACCCCGGCCCCGATGATGGCGTAACGCATGGCCATTTTTCACCTCGCCTTTTCGCCCTGGACGCTATGATCTCGCAAGGAGTCACGAGGCCTTTTCTGTGTCATCCCCACCTCACCGCCGGCAGACCGAGCTTCCAGCTCCGTGCAACGAGAAGCTCACGATGGACCTCGCCCCGGCGCGTCGCGGGTAGGCAAGGAGTCCCCGCCACTCCATCGAGATCGGAAGGGGTGAACCCGTCAGGTCGAGGTCAGACCTTCTGGAACTGATCCTTGGAGGCACCGCACACAGGACAGACCCAGTCATCGGGCAGGGCCTCGAACGGTGTCCCTGCGGCCACCTTCGCCTCGGGATCGCCGACAGAGGGGTCGTAGATGTATCCGCACACCTGGCACTCGTATTTGTCCATGACACGCCTCCTCGTGGGATCGATCTTCACATCAAAGGGCCCTAGCCGTGCGTTCGGTGTTTCAGACGGACCAGGCGCAAGAGATGTTCCTTTTCCCATTGGATGAGTTGGTCCACCACAGGCTGCTCCTCGCCGCGAACGAGCGGGTGCAACCCATAGAAGAAGAGAAGCGTATCCTTCTCGAACTGGATACCCAGCGCCACTGCCTCCAGGGCGGACTTGGCCTCCCTCGCCCTCCTCTGCCCCGAGCCATCCTCCTTGAAAACGTGCTCGGAGGCCAGCTGGTCCAGGTACAGGGCGTAGTCCTCCCTCTCCATCCCCTCAGGTGGATCCAGGAGACGGTCTGACAGCTTCTGAAACTGGGCTATATGCTCTTTCTCCTGGGCAGCCAGGTCGGAAAAGACCTCTCGGATCTCTCGATCAACCGTCTGCTGCGACACCTCGTCGTAGAACGCCTGCCCGTTCCTCTCGATCTGTATGGCCGCCTGCATTATCTCCTTGCCGAAAAAGGCCTTCATCGCTTTGCTACGCCTCCTTCCTTCGGACCCTCGAGCGTTATCAGCTTTTATCACATGCCTCTATGCACTTCAACCTCTTTCGCTGCTCTGGATCCCCAGCCAGGACCCATGAATCAGCGCCAGCTTTTCCGACTTGCCTTAAGCCATGCCATCCTACCTCCAGATAGCCCTCCAAGACCTAATCCCGAAGCGGACGACGTCTCACAGTTCATATTTTCGCTCCCCTTATAATTGTAACCGTGCGCTAGCAGGAAAAGAAGATCGAAGATTCGGTGGCTCGTTGACATCGTTCGTGACCATGGCGTAAAGTAAACGCTTGAAAATCAAGAAAAAGCAGAGGCAGACAGGGAAGACCGTGGTGGACGAGATCGAGGAGTTCCTGGAATCCGAGGCGATCCCGGCCGGGGAGGAACCGGATGAGGGCCCGTTGGGCGGAGAGGGGCCCACCTCGGACCAGGCCCTGGTGCGGTACGACCCCCTTGTCAGCTACCTCCAGGAGATCCAGCGCTACCCCCTCCTGACCAGGGAGGAGGAGCAGGAGCTGGCCATACGATATCGCGAACACGGGGACAAGCTGGCTGCCTACAAACTCATCACCTCCAACCTCAGGCTCGTCGTCAAGATCGCCATGGAGTTCCAGAAGAGCTGGATGATAAGCCTCCTGGATCTCATACAGGAAGGCAACATCGGGCTCATGCAGGCGGTGCGCAAGTTCGACCCTTACCGCGGGGTCAAGCTCTCCTCCTACGCGTCGTACTGGATCAAGGCCTACATCCTGAAGTTCATCCTGGACAACTGGCGTCTCATCAAGATAGGCACCACCCAGGCCCAGCGCAAGCTCTTTTTCAATCTCAGGAAGGAAAAGGAGCGCCTGGACCGGTTGGGTTTCGAACCCATCCCGAGGCTGATCGCCGAGAACCTCGATGTCAAGGAAGAGGATGTGATCGACATGGACAGGCGCATGGGGGCATGGGAATACTCCTTGGAGAGCCCGGTGGAAGAGGGATCGCGTTACAGCCACAAGGACCTGCTGGCATCCACACATCAGGACTCCGAGACCGTGCTGGCCGACGAACAGGTGAGGCGGCTGATCCGAGACAAGATAGCCGAGCTGAAGACCACCCTCAAGGAGAAGGAGCTCTATCTCCTGGAGAACCGGATGCTCTCGGACAAACCCGAGACCCTCCAGGAGATCGGGGCACGCTGGGGCGTCTCCAGGGAGCGCGTCCGGCAGATAGAGGAACGCCTGAAGAAGAAGATCCGACAGTATCTGGTGGAACAGATCCCGGACTTCGAGCCCTCGGACCTGGCCCTACCCTGACCGGCCTCGCCCTCGGCCCCCCTCCCTCCTCCCTGGCGGCCCGGCCGAAGATCTATTTCCGCGTCGATGCCATCATCCGGGTCATCAGTTCCTTGTAGTCCTTGGGCGGTGGCTCAATCTCCTCCCTGGCCACCAACCTGAGGGCTTCCGACGGGCAAGAGGAGACGCACAGGCCGCAGCCGATGCATCGAGAAGGGTCCCGTTGCGCGGTCACGCCGTTCATGGCAAGCGCATCCATGGGGCAGCGCTCCACACAGGTCTCACAGCCCACACACCTTTCCCCGTCCACGTCAACGATGAAACCCGAGACCGCACCGAAGGCGTGCGCGCGCGATTCCTTCATGGTCTGGAGGATCCCGCAGTGGCAGATGCAGCAGTTGCAGATGAAGTCTATGTACTTGCTGGTGTTGCTGGAGCAGTGGACCAGTCCTGCCTCTTCGCTTCGGTCCAGTATCTCCATGGCCTCTTGTTTGGAGATCAGCCTTCCGAAGCCCCTCTCTGCATTGAACTTGGCCGAGGGACCGAAAGAGAGGCATACGTCCTTGGGCTTGTCGCAAGGCCTCCCCAGGAGTTCGCCATGATGACGGCAGTAACAGGTGGAGACGGCGATATGGTCCGTCTTCTTTATGTACTCGGAGAGTTGTTCGTAAGGGTAGACGTTGACCCCAGGGGTGATCTCCTTCTCCACCGGGATGACCCTGGCAAATGGCAGCGGGGCCCTGCTCGCCTCCCGGTCCTTCCATGTGGCTTTGAAGTAGTCCTCGAACAGGTGCGCTAGCCTTCGCGTTCGGTCGTTCACCTCCCCCTTCATGAACTGGAACTCGAATATCCCCGGGACGAGGGGAGGCAGGTTGTAGCGTCTCATCCCTCCCTTGTCCGAGGAGATCACCAGCCCCTTGTCGGCCATCCGCTCCAGGAGGTCCGAAACATCCTCCGTGGCCCTCCCTGCTGCCTTGGCTATCTCCTCGGCTGACGCCGACCCCAGGGGCATTCGAGAGGCAAGCTCGCCTTCCTCCTCGGTGAAGAGCTCGTCGAGCAGGGCATAGAACTCCTTACCCCTCACGGCCGCCAGCCCGCCTCCCCTCAGGGATAGGGCATCTATGAGTCTGTCGCAGGTCTCCCGTTGCATTTGTCCCTCCGTATGTGTATTTTACCGCTGTTGCCAGGCTAGACTGTGGAGCCTATTCGAGTCTATCAGCCGTGCCCTGTTTGTCAAGTAGCAGCACAGCCATCGCTCGCAACCCCCCTATGCAGGAACGGCCTTTCTCTCGCAGGACGCGGCACTCCCTGCCCGCCTGCGCCGGTGCCTGATCGCTCTCCTGCTGAGACAAGAATCAAGGACATGGGGCCGCTCCGCCAAGGGGTGTTACGCGGTTGCCAGCAAAGAGGCCAAACCCACGAGGAGGAGGATGAAAGATGAAGAACCCGTGGTTCAAGGAGGAGCATGAGATATTTCGCCATACGGTGAGGAGGTGGGCGGAGAACGAGCTAGCACCCCACGCAGAGGAGTGGGAGGAGAAGAAGGACTTCCCGAACTGGGTCTTCAAGCGGGCTGGGGAGCTGGGCTTTCTGGGCATTACCTACCCTGAAGAGGTGGGGGGTTCCGGCTGCGACTACTTCTACAAGGTCGTGTATTGTGAGGAACTCCCTCGCTGCAATTGCGGCGGGGTGACCATGGCCTTACTGGTCCAGAGCGATATGGCCTCACCCCCCATCCATTACCTTGGGACCAGGGAGCAGAAGGAACGATATCTTGCCCCCATAATAAGGGGGGAGATGATAGCGGCCTTGGGTGTCACAGAGCCCAATGCCGGATCCGACGTGGCGGCCATGAGGACCACTGCCCGTAGAAAAGGCGACTCCTATGTCATAAACGGGACCAAGATCTTCATCACCAACGGGGCCAGGGCCGATGTGGTCACCCTGGCCGCCAAGACCGACCCTGAGAAGGGATACAACGGCATCAGCCTGTTTCTCGTGGACACCAAGCTCCCTGGTTTCTCGGTGAGCAGGAAACTGGAGAAGATGGGGATGCACCCTTCGGACACCGCGGAACTCGTCCTGGAAGACGTCGTGGTGCCCAAAGAGAACCTGCTGGGGGAGGAGAACAAGGGGTTCATGGAGGTGATGATCAACTTCCAGGGCGAGAGGCTGGTGGCCGCCATCGGCTCGGTGGCCAGCGCTGCACGAGTCCTGGAGAAGACCATCGAGTACGTCAAACAGCGTGAGGTCTTCGGCAGGCCCTTGAGCAGGTTTCAGGTGACCAGACACAAGATCGTGGACATGCTCTGCGACATAGAGACGGCAAGGCAGTATGTATACTATTGCGCCTGGCTCTTCTCCCAGGACAGAAATCCTGCCAGGGAGATCTCCATGGCCAAGATCGTGGCCACCGAGATGTCCATACGGGTTATCAACCAGTGTTTGCAGCTTCACGGCGGATATGGCTATATGCGGGAGTACGGCATCGAGAGGGCCTATCGAGACGCGCGCCTCTCCACCATAGGCGGTGGGAGCACCGAGGTGATGAAGGAGATCGTCGGGAGGGCCATGGGCCTCTAGGAGGTGATCGCCAAGCCCAGCTCCCTCAGGATCTCCCGGAATGGGCCGTAGAACCTCTGCCGCTCTTCCATGGCCTTGGGGAGGATCTCCGGGAGGCGATCCACATCCTTCTCGTCTATCACAAGGTCTGCGCTCTTGGAAAGGGCCAGCATGAGGTCCCCGGTCTGGACCCCTTTGCCGATCCAGACGACGAAAAGCCCCCTGCGCTCCTCCCCGGCCAGGGAGCAGAGGTGCCCCATCAGACCACGGGCGGGATCCTTTTCGAACCCGTCCTGGTAGGCCACGAGCGAGAACCTCGAGAAACGCAGTCCCTCTATGCCCTCATCGGGCGAGGACGGACGGGCCACGTGATAACCCATCTGACCCAAGGCGGCACCCAGTCGACCCCCGATGCTGGAATCGGTGCAACACATGGCCCTGATCGCATCTGCCCCGGCCTGCGCAAAGGGCTCTTCTCGACCGGGGGCCGAAGTTCCTCGGACCGAAGCAGGCGCCTGTGCCGTCCCCGACACCTGGATCCTGCCCTTGCAGTTCGGGCAAAGCAGCGTCAACTCCTTGCCAGCCGGGAGTCTCTCGTCCGGTACGACGAACCCCTTTTGGCAGTGCGGGCACGAAACGCGCATCTCTCCTCCCCATCGTGAGCCGGAAGTCCCTACTCGTCCGAGGCCGGACCCCCCCGTCCCTTGTTACAAAAGCCCTCGAACGTGATACTCAGCGCGGACGTCCCGGCCTCTTTCCCAGTTTCTTGTCGTATTCGGCATCCAGGGCCAGTTCCTCTATGTCGGAGGTCTTCTCCCCCCTCTGGGCCTTGATCTGGTCGATGCCACGCCCCACCACGGACCTCCTCACGGCATAGGCCATGGCGGTATCCTCGCTTATCAGCCCCTGCTGGAAGAGCTCCAGGATGGACTGATCGAAGGTCATCCAGCCGTATGGCCGCGCCGCCTCGATGATCTCGTAGAAGGTCTTGCCCTCGGACTCCCCTTGCAGGATGCTCTCCTTGACCCGAAGGTTCGTGCCCATGATCTCGAAGGCCGCCACCCTACCCCCTCCCTCCTTGGGAAGGAGCCGCTGGCACACGATCCAGCGCACCGCCTCGGCCAGCCGTATCCGGATCTGACGCTCCTCGTCGGTTTCGAACATACCGAGGATCCGGTTGATGGTGGCCCCGGCGGTCATGGTGTGGAGGGTGCTCAGGACCAGGTGCCCTGTCTCAGCCGCGCTCAGGGCGATCTCCACCGTCTCGCGGTCCCTCATCTCCCCCACCAGGATCACCTTGGGCGCCTGCCGAAGGGCCGCCCTGAGGCCGCTGGCGAAGCTGTCGAAGTCCACGCCGAGCTCCCTCTGGTTGAAGGTCGCCTTCTTGTGCGTGTGGACGTACTCCACCGGGTCCTCCAGGGTCACCACGTGGATCGCCCTCGTATCGTTCATCTCGTCGAGGAGCGCGGCCAAGGAGGTGGTCTTGCCGCTGCCCGTCGCCCCCGTGACCAGTATGAGCCCGTTGATCTCCTTGGACATCTCGTGAAAGGCAGCGGGAAGCTTCATCCCGTCGATGGTGGGGACCTCCGTCTCCAGCCGCCGCATGACGATGGAGTAGCACCCCTTCTGGGAGAATATGTTCACCCGGAACCTCGCCCTTCCAGCGAGGTAGAAGGATGTGTCGCAGGAGCCATGGGTCAGCAGGTCCTTGAGGAGCCTCCGGCTCGAGCCGATCATGTTGAGGGCCAGGGTCTCTGTCTGGAACGGTGTGAGAGGCTCCAAGGGGGGTGAGAGCTTCACCGGCTTGAGCTCGCCGTAGGCCTCGACCTGCGGAGGTTGCCCCACCGTGAAGTTGAAGTCCGAGCCGTGGGGGTAGGCCTCCAGCATCCGCTGGAGGATCTGCTCCAGTTGCGGTCGTCTCACGGGGCACCTCCTTCTTCCACCCGCTTCAGAGAGCCGGACAAGGCCTCCATCGGTGGCCTCTCCGGCCGCCCTCCCTGCTCCCAGAGACTATCCGGACCCCTCAGGCGAAGACATCCGGAGGGGTCTTCAGGAATGGGATGAACTTGTTCTTGTCAACGGCCTTGTTGTAAGCGTCCTCGGGCTCTATCAGCCCCTTCTGGAGGAGGCCCATGATGGCGTCGTCCAGGGTCTGCATCCCGAATTTCTTCCCTGTCTGGATCACCGAGGTGAGCTGGAAGGTCTTCGCCTCCCTTATGAGGTTCGCCACCGCCGGGGTCACCACCAGGATCTCCAGGGCAGCACACCGCCCCTTCTTGTCCCTTCTCCTGAACAGGGTCTGCGATACCACTGCCTTCAGGGTCTCGGACAGGGTCACCCGGACCTGGGCCTGCTGTTCCGACGGGAAGACGTCGATGATCCTGTCCACGGTCTTGGTGGCGCTCTGGGTGTGAAGGGTGGAGAAGACCAGGTGACCGGTGGCCGCGGCCTCGAGGGCCAGCGAGATGGTCTCCAGGTCCCTCATCTCCCCCACCAGGATGATGTCCGGGTCCTCGCGAAGGGCCCCTCTCAGGGCGGTGGCGAAGGAACGGGTGTGGCTCCCGATCTCCCGATGGTTCACGATGCAGCCCTGACTTTGGTGGACGAATTCGATGGGATCCTCGATGGTTATGATGTGATCCTTGCGATTCTTGTTGGCATGGTCGATGATGGCGGCCAATGTGGTGGACTTGCCGCTCCCGGTCGGGCCCGTGACCAACACCAGGCCCTTGTCCAGCATGGCGAGCTTCTTGAGCAAGGGGGGGAAGCCCAGCTCGTCGATGGTGACGATCTTGCTCGGTATCTCGCGGAAGACCGCGCCGATACCGTACTTCTGGTTGAAGAAATTGGCCCTGTACCGGGCCATTCCAGGGATCTCGTAGCCGAAGTCCAGATCCCCGGTCTCCTCGAAGACCTTGATCTTGTCCTCGGGGGTGATCTCGTAGAGCATGGCCTTGAGCTCGTCGTTCTCCAGGACCTTGTACTTGACCCGTTCCATCTCGCCCCGGAGCCTCAGGATGGGCTGGGAGCCGGCCACCAGGTGGAGGTCCGAGGCCCCCTGCTCGTGCATGAGCTTGAAGAACGCATCGATCTTGGCCATCTCCATTCCTCCGGTCGTGCGGATGGGTCGATCGTGACGGCATTATAGGAAATCGTTCCATGCCTTGCAAGGGAAGTCTGATCCCTGATTTTGCCTTTTGGCATGGGCTATGTTATACACAGCACGATGAAAAGGACAGGACCATCCGAACCCGGTCATCGCACGTCGCGAGTCCCTGAGGGGCTTCGCACCCGTATCCCGTTGATCGTCCTTTTGGGCGTCCCATCCATCGTGTACGCCTCCTGCCTGGGACACGGCTTCGTCTGGGACGATCACGGACTGATCCAGATCGATCCCTGGATCCAGGACCTGAGACATCTTGCCTTCCTCTTCTCCCCAGAATATTGGACCCATTACTTCGTGGGCATAAAAGGGCAGTACCGCCCAGTGAGGGCAGTGACCCTGGCCCTCCAGTGGGCCATCTGGGGGGACAACCCCCTGCCCTTCCACGCCTTCAACCTGTTGGTCCATCTGGCCAATGTCTGGCTGGTGCGCCTGATCTTGCTTCGCCTCTCTGGAAGGGGGGAGGTGGCCTGGGTCGGGGCCATGCTCTTCGCCCTCCACCCCATGCACACCGAGGTCGTGGTCTGGGTCAAGAACCGCTCGGAGCTCCTCTCCTTGTGTTTCTCGCTCCTGGCCCTCCTGGCCTATCTCGAGGCCCTGGATGCGGGAACCACCCGGCGGAGCCTGCTCCTCCAGGTGGGCTCGGCCCTGAGCTATCTCCTGGCCCTCCTCTCCAAGGAGATGGCCATCACGGTCCCCCTTTTCATCGTGGCCCACGGGGTCCTGCTCCACCAGGGAGGCAAGAGGAGGGCCATGCTCTTCGCCCTCCCCGCCTTTATCCTCACCCTCCTTTACCTCTCTTTCAAGCTGGCCTTTCTGACGCCCCACGGCCAGCAGGGGCCGCCGCCACTGCCACTGGACATCCACGTCCTGCTCATCCTGAGGACCCTCGGGGCCTACCTCTGGATGCTCCTCGTCCCCGTGCACCTCAACGCCGATAGGACCCTGCCCTTGGACGGCCTGGCCACGCAGTGGCAGACTTGGGCATCCGCTGCCTCTCTCCTGCTCGTCCTTGTGTTGGGCCTGGTCCTCCTCTTGCGAAGGTCACGCATAGCGCTCTACGGGCTCTTGTGGATCATAGTGGGGCTCATTCCAGTGTCCAACGTCCTGTATCAACACACCCGCCCCATAGCCGACCAGCGTCTCTATCTCCCCTCCGTGGGTCTCGCCTTGCTCATGGGCATGGGATTCAACGGCCTGAGACAGAGATTCCCCTTCGCCAGGTTCAAGGAGACAGGCCCCCTGGTCTTCCTGATGGCCGTTGAGATCGTGGTCGGACTCTACGCGGTGCGCACCTATGTCAGGATTGGCGACTGGAGGGACGACATGGCCCTGATCCAGGATACCCTGCGTCGCTCCCCGAACAGCCCCAGGCCCCACCTCCAGATGGGCCTCTTGCTCTCCCACCAGGGTGATCTGGACGGGGCGGCCAGGGAATTCCACAAGGTCCTCGAACTCTCGCCTTACAATCTGGACGCGCACAAGTACCTGGGCATCGTCTTCACGGAAAAGAAGGACTTCGCCAGGGCGGTGCGGAGTTTCGCCAACGGCCTCCGGTTGGCCCCTGACTCAGTGGAGCTGCTCTACAACATCGCCATCCCACTGAGCGAGCTCGGCCAGGACCAGGAGGCCCAACGTGCCCTCAAGAAGGCCCTGGAATTGGCCCCCAGGAACCCCCAGATCCTCACCCACTGGGGCATCCTCCAGGGAAAGATGGGGGCGTTTCAGGAGGCACTCAGCGCCTTGGACGCCGCTCTCGATATCCAACCAGGGAACATCAAGGCCATGGTGCACCGGGCCTATGCCTACGCGGAACTCGGGGATATGGATCGCTGTCTGGAAGACTTGAACCGCGGGCTGGCCCTGGCGCCCCGCAGCGTGTCCATCCATATCGACCTAGCCACCGCGTACAAGAAGAAAGGGGACCTGGAGAAGGCCAGGGAGATCCTCCAGCAGGCCCTATCCCTGGATCCCATGGACGCCAGGATACACAATGCCCTGGGGAACATCCTGGTGATGCAGGGGAGATACCAGGAATCCATCCCGCACTTTCAGAAGGCGGTGGAGGCATCCCCCAACCAGGCTGTGGCTCATTACAACCTGGGGAGGGCCTTCATGGACGCATCCAGGCCGCAGGAGGCCCTGCCCCCCTTGCGCAAGGCCGTGGAGATCGAGCCGCGGAATCCGAGGTTTCGCAAGGCCTTGGCCGCGGCCTTGAGACAGTTGAACATGCGGGATGAGGCCGACCAGGAGGAGCGACGCGCCGATGCCCTGGAGAGAAGGGAGGGCTTCTCTTCACCTCCTGCGACCGCCCCCTGATTCGGGGACGTCGGCCTCCCTGAGGAACTGGATGATCCTGCGTATCTCGTCCCCCTGCGGGTGTTGTGGGGCCAAACGGATCACCTCCTCCAGATGTCCCATGGCCTCCTCGACCCCATCCTCACGCTCCAGGTGAAGCTTCGCCATGAGGAGATGGGCCTCTGGCTCCCTGGGCAGCGATCTCAGGGCATCCCGCAGGTGCACCTCGGCCTCCTGGAGCCTCCCCTCCTTGAGGAGGGCCGCCCCCATCCTCAGGTGCCCCACGGGAGCGCCGGAGTCGAGGGAGATGGCCTGCCCGTATTCCCTCTGGGCCCCTTTGAGGTCGCCGGCGGCCTCGAGGGCAAGCCCTCTCTGCACATAGGCCCGGAAGTCCCTGGGGTTTATCCCGATGGCGCGATCATAGGCCCTCAGTGCCTCGTCGGTCTGGCCCTTCTGCGCCAGGACGTTCCCCACGAGCATCCAGGCGTCGTAATCCTCCGGATCCACTTTCAGGGCCTCCTGCAGCTCCTGGAGGGTCTCGTCCCGGTGCTTCTGCAGGCGCAGCGAGACCTCGGCGAGCTGCACATGGGCCTCCTTGTTGTCCGGGTCCAGCTCCACGGCGCGACGGAAGGCTGACTCCGCCTCGGGCCACCGTCCCCGGGCCGCATGGATGTCCCCCAAGTGCAGGTAGGCGTCCGAATTATCGGGGTCGATGGAAAGGACCTTTTGAAACTGCTCGTGCGCGAGCTCTATCCGGTCCATCCTCAGGTACAAGGTCCCGAGGTTCATCAGGGTGGGTATGGCCTTGGGTTGGATCCTCAAGGCGATGAGGTACTCCTTCTCGGCCTTTTCCAGCTCCCCCTTCTTGGCGTAACAGAGTCCCAGGTTATTGTGCGATCCGAGGAAAGCGGGCTGTATCTGTATGGCCCTCCTGTACGCCTGGATCGCCTTGTCCCACTCCTCCCTTGCCTTGTAGGTGTTGCCCAGGTTGTAATGGGCCCTCTCCGCCATAGGGGACTTTCTCACCGTGTCCTCGTAGAGCAGCATGGGGTCTATCCAGACGTAGTTCCGATGAAAGGTGACAAGGGCTGCGATCATCATGACCATCCCCACCATGGTCCACGCCCCCGCACGGTATTGGGCCTGCGGGATCCCGGCGTATCCGGCCCGAAGCAGGGAGACGGCCCCCTTGCCCATGAGCCAGCACGCACCCACAGAGGCCATGAAGACCCTCTGGTCGGCCAAAGGCCTCCCCGTGATGTAACGGATGTTCAGGACGGGCAGCAGGGCGATGAAGATCCACGCCAGGGCGAAGGCCGATGGGACGTCTCGCCTCCGCAGATAGTACCACAACGCCACCGAGGCCGCCACGGCCCCTGCCGCCGCCCAGGGGACCGGGTCCGTGGCCCTCGCGGACTTGGGGATCAGATGCTCCGCATTCAGGTAAAGGGGGAGAAAAAGATCCCTGAGATAGACCCACGCGCTCCATAAGACCACGTAGACGTGCTCCAAGAAGCCCAGTTCGGGCGGGGCCACGCGGTCCACACGTTTTCCCAGCACCAGGAAGAGAAATATCCCGTAGGCCGCGAGGAGCGAGGCGTGGGGCAAGAGCCACAAGAGCCCCCGCGGCCAGCTCCGCAGCGGCCTCTTGTGCAGGACCCACGCCCCCAGCAAGAGGGGGTAGGCCATGGACGCCTCCTTGGATACCAGGGCCAGCGGAAAGACCAGCAGGGAGAGGAGATATGCCCAAGGGGCCTTACCTTTCTCCCATCCCGTGAACCCCCAGAGGCCCGTAAGCACGAAGAGACACGCCAGGAGCTCCGTCAGGTTCTTGATCCAGGCCGTCACCTCGGTGTGGGCTGGATGCACTGCGAACAGGATCCCGGCCAAGACGGCCAGTGTGCGGTCGTTGAAGAGCCTCAACCCGAGGGCGTAGACCAGGTAAACGCAAAGCAGGTATACGGCCATGTTGGTCAGGCGGTAGCCCAAGGGGTTCAGTCCCCATAGGGCGTAGTCGACGGCGAAGACCAGGGACCGCAGGGGCCTGTACTGGCCGGGTGTCCCTGGGTTCTCGCTGACCCAGTAGGTAAGGGAAAAGAGATCGTCCGCCTTCTGAAGGCTCCTGATGTAAGGGTTGTCCTTTATGAGAAAATCGTCGTCCCATATGAAGTCCCCGCCGAACGTGTGGATGTACGGTAGGATCGCCGCAGCCAAGAGCAACCCGATATGAGCCCATCTGCCGGCGAGGGAGGACATTTGGGTCCCACGCTTCATACAATCGGCCCTCCTTTGCCAGTATGGCCCTTCGCCGACATCGTCGCTTCGGCCCCCGCCGTCCCTTGCCCCTGAGACGCGACCTTCTGGGCCACCACGATGGCGTCCCTCAGGGGGGACAGCCGCATAGGCCATGACCACGAGGTGCCCCAGGGGGTCAGCGCCTTTCCGCTGGGGGAAAGGGCCTTGGCCTCATGAACCGTGAATCCCGCCTCGGCCATGGCGGACACGAGGAGATCCAGGCTCCTGAACATCACGGGCGGGGCGTGGAAGAGACCGGCCACGAACATGACGAAAGGAAACAAGGCCCTCTCCACCGGATAGAGCCACCCGGCGATCACCGTGTCCACCACGGTCAGCACCCCCCCGGGGCGAAGGACCCTTGCGACCCCCTTCAAGGCCGCCTCCAATCGACGTCGGGATCCCCTCTGGGAGTCGCCCACCAGATGGTGGAACACGTGGACGGATACCGCCGTGTCGAATGCCTCGAACCGAAAGGGCATGCATGTCGCATCCCCGCACACCCTGAGAGGCCCCTGGATGACCCGCTTCAAAGAGGAGATGGAGATGTCTATGGCAACCCACTGCCTTTCGCGCCCTACCTGCGCGGAGGGGGCGGTGCCGCAGCCGATCTCCAGGACCCGCCCTTTGGCCCTATCGTTCACCAGGCGGGCGACAAGCCCGCTCTCGTCGCCGCCCGGTGCAGCAGGCCTTGTCTCCGATCTGGCGCGACGATCGAAGTACGCAGCCACCCTCTGCCGCATCCGGTCTTGCGCCGCTGGGGATCTCGGAGAGCGCAGTCTCATGGCCCGGGACCTCTGCCGTCCCCTCGAGCGCGCTCGGCCCCGATGAGGCGGCTCATGAACGGCCTGAGCAGCAGCGCCCCAACCACTATCGGCACCATCGCCTCAACGAAGGAGATCAGGAGGCCGGACCCCACCAAGTCGGCATCCGCCGCCGCCCCTGAAAAGGCCACGAGCACGCCCCCCTCCCGGATCCCCAGGCCCATGACACTCACAGGAAGGGAGGAGAAGAGGACGAGCAAAGGAACGGTCCGAAAGAAATGGTCCCACGGGATCGAGATCCCCATGGCCGCGAAGACGAGTCCGTAGTTGAGGACCTTGGTCCCCTCGAAGGCGAGGGAGAAGCCGATGAGCTTGACCGTGTGTCCCGACCCTAGCCCCCAGAGCCCTCTCCATATCTCCCACGCCTCGGGGGGGAGCCAGGAGACGGTCCCGAGACGATGCCCCGGGGCCCGGCTGCGGCCCGCCAGCCAGATGGCGGAGCCGAGGAGGGCGACGAGTCCGGCCCCGGCGTACCAACCCAGGGGACCGGCCCCCTGTCCCAGGTGCCCGGGCAGCATGATCAAACCCAGGGCCAGCACGGTCCAGCCCAGGTTCAGGGCCACAGAGACGACCCCCCGCACATAGGACAGGCCCTGGGTCCTCTGGAGGTAGATCAGACGGACCACCTCGCCCGACTTGAGGGGCAAGAGGCCCTTGAGGGGGGCGCTGCCAAGCTTCAAGAGGATCACATCGCGGAGCCTCATCTCTGTCCCCAGCGAACGGAGGATCAGCCTGTACTTCTGGCAGGCGAACCAGGCATTGCCCAGGATGGAGAGGGCCGCGGCCGCCGCGATGGGCACAGGCCACACCCCAGCCGCGTGGGCCCAGACATCGCCCCAAGGGACACGATCGAGGACCCACAGGAGCATGCCCAGGGTCACGGCCCAGGAAAGCGCGTGCCTCCACAGACGTCTCATGCGACCCTCCATCCCCTCCAGGCGGCCCAGGCCCAGCGCGCTGCCAGCAGCCCCATGAGGATCCCTGCCGCATGGATGATCCCGTAGTCCTTGATCTGGCTCCCAAGGGGGATCGTGGCCAAGGAGCACCCCCCGTACAAGACGGCCCCGAAGGCCGCCCTCGCGTGCGGGAGGACCTGGATCGCCCTGCGGAGCCTCAGGAGGTAGTACCGGACGTAGAGCGAGAATCGGTAGTCGCGCCCCCTGATCGCCACGGCGATCTGCCCCAGGA
>Ga0068707_1001719_pt1 | contig 15341 bp, 12 predicted proteins | sample YNPNPMetaG_FD_66600 | JGI IMG/M metagenome (GOLD analysis project Ga0068707, IMG submission 66600) | Anoxygenic and chlorotrophic microbial mat microbial communities from Yellowstone National Park, USA - YNP NP MetaG | ecosystem: Environmental > Aquatic > Thermal springs > Hot (42-90C) >...
AAACCGACGTCTGGGGATGGTAAGCCCGCGCCGCGGGCTTGGCAAGCAGAGCCGTCGGATTCCATCCGACGGCGGGCAAGGCCTCTACGCGCCTTTTTTCAACACCCTCGGGTGGCGGAGGGTGTCGAGAAATGCCCCCGTCGGTTAAAAACCGACGTCTGGGGATGGTAAGCCCGCGCCGCGGGCTTGGCAAGCAGAGCCGTCGGATTCCATCCGACGGCGGGCAAGGCCTCTACGCGCCTTTTTTCAACACCCTCGGGTGTCGGGAGGGTGTCGAGAAACGCCCCCGTCGGTTAGAAACCGACGTCTGGGGATGGTAAGCCCGCGCCGCGGGCTTGGCAAGCAGAGCCGTCGGAGTCCATCCGACGGCGGGCAAGGCCTCTACGCGCCTTTTTTCAACACCCTCGGGTGTCGAGAAGGTAAGAGGCGACCTTGGGCAGCAGCGCTGGATGCTGCTATCCCCCATGTCATTTCCCTTTGACAAGGGGCTCCTAACAGAGTAAAAACACAGGCGTAAGAAGCATCGTTTCTATATTCATATCCATGATGTGAAACAAGATGTCCCTTGCCATCCAACGCCTGCTCGCCGCTTATCGCTTCCAACCCTATACCGGGGTGATGTTCCTCGCCTCGGTCATCGCCCTTTGGGTCGCCGGGGCGGCCTGGCGACGGCGGGGCGTCTCGGGGGCAGACTATTTGGTCCTCATGGAGCTGGCCGTCGCCATCTGGTGTTTTGCCTCCGCTTGGGAGGCCGCGGCCACCACGGTGCCCCTCAAAGTGCTCTGGTCACAGATTGCCTATCTGGGCAGTTGCCCTGCGCCCCTGATCTTCTTTGCCTTTATCCTCACCTACACCCGCCAACGCCGCTATCTCACCCCACGCGCCATGGCGTTTCTGGCCATCGTCCCCGTCCTCACCATCGTGATCGCGGCGGTGCGCAGCCAATGGGTCTGGCCGGAAGTGCTCATTGATCCCCATACCAACATCGCCCTCTACCATCACGGCCTGTGGTGGTGGGTCTTTGTCATCTATGCGTATGTCCTCCTGCTCCTCGGCCTGGTCATCCTCATGGGAGAGATCCGGCGCGCCAGCGCTTTTTATCGTCCTCAACTTTGGGTGATCCTTATCGCCTCGTTGGTGCCGATCGTGGGCAACGCCATCTATGTGGCCGGCTTGGTGCCCGTGCGCGGCTTGGAATGGACGCCCCTGCTGTTCTCCTTCACCGGCCCCTTGATGCTCTGGGGCCTGGCCCGCCATCACCTCTTGGACCTGGCGCCCATCGCCCGCAGCGTTTTGGTGGATACCATGGCCGACGGGCTCTTGGTGGTGGATGCCCACGGACGCATCGCCTATTGGAACCCAGCGATGCAGGGGATCGCGGGGGCCTCCGCCGCAGAGGTCATCGGCTGCTCGGCAGAGGAGGCATTGGCCCGGGCGACGGAGCTGCTCCCCTTCTGCCAAAGCACGGAGGAGCAGCGCGCCGAGGTGCGCCTGGGTGAGGGCGAGGCCGAGCGCTATTATGACGTGCGGATGACGCCGCTACGCGATGCACGGGGCCGCTTCACGGGCCGGCTGATCGTCTTGCGCGACATCACCGCCCGCAAGCGCATCGAGGCAGAGCGCGAACGCCTGATGGCGGAGCTGCAGGAGGCCCTCAGTAACGTCAAGACCTTGCGGGGGCTACTGCCCATCTGCGCTTGGTGCAAACGCATCCGCGACGACGCCGGCTATTGGCAGGACGTGGCCCTCTATGTGAGCAACCACACCGATGCCGAGTTCACCCACGGTTTATGCCCCGATTGCCTGGCCAAATTGGAACAAGATCTGCCCCCCAACAAGCCCTCGGCCACCGGCGAGGAGCGGGACCAGAGCTAGTCACCGGCGACCGCTGCCCCGCGCCCGCTGCAGCGACCCGGCCCCCAAAGGCGCCGCCTTGCCGCGTTAACCAAGTTTCAACAAGCGGATAGCGTTGCCCGCCATGATCTTCTCATACGCCTGAGGCGCAAGCTTCCCCTCGGCCACAAGCCCTTGGAGATACTTTTGCTGCGGCGCCCGGGCCGTCAGCTCGGCGAAACAGACATCCGTGCCAAAGAGCAGTTTATCCTGGAACTCGTCCAAGAAGCGCAGGCCGGCCTCCGGGTCTCGCGTGAGGGCGTTGTAGCCGCTGTGGGCGGAAAGATCGGCCCACAGGTTGGGATAACGCCGCAAGAGCCGCCAGGTGGCCCCCTCCCGGCGGATGGGCCCTCGGGGATAGGACCAACGCTCGGCCGGGGTAATATCCGCGGCCATCTCGGCCCAGAACCCCGGCCCATGGGCGATGATCTGCGTTGCGGGCGTGGCCTGCAGCAAGCGCTCCAGCCGGGGCATCCCCGGATCATCCATCAGGCCGTACGGCCCGGCCTCCATCCCGCTGGATTCGATGGTCACCGGCAAGCCTTTGGCCCCGCACTGGCGGAACATGTTGATCACCCGCGGGTCGTCAAAGGGCAGGTTGGCCGTCACCTCGCCGATCCCCTTGCAGCCGTGCTCCAGGAACCAATCTAGAATGGGGCCGAAATCGGTGTGGGGGCTGTTGTGTCCCCAACGGGGATCCATGTTGCCGAAGGGGATGATGCGCCCGGGGTAGCGGCCAGCGTCCAGCACTTGATCCCGCACCGACATGCGCGCATCCAGGAGGGCGATCCCCGGCGGCGCGCTCTCCGGCGAGGCGTTGTACACCGGCAACACCGCCGCCTTGGCGATCCCCTCCTCGTCCAGCCGGGCGATGAGGTTCTCCCAGGTGACCGGTTCATGGGGCTCATCGCGGCTCAGGCGTAGGTCGCCCACATGGGTATGCAGATCAATGATCATCGGCCGATCCATCATCGTGTTTATCCCTTCTATGCGCTCACCAGCGCCAACACCTCTTCCGCCTCCCGGAGCGAGCTAACGCCCAGGGAGAGGAAAAAGTGGTGCAGCTTGGGGCCGAATTCGCGCTTCAAGGCGCGCACGTCGTCCACCGATTCCAGGTGGATGAACACCTTTTTCCCCGCCTCCACCGTCTTGTGGTAGAGGGGCCACCAGCGCGGATGGGCGCACTGCTCGGTGCCGGCGCCGGGGGTCCACTGCAACATCTTGAGCTTGGGGATGCTCAACAGCAGGTCATGGTGCGGGATGGCTCCGGGGCCATCCCAATGGTACATACAATAGGAGACCCGCTCGCACATCTCGGTGAGCACCGGCACCATGAACTCGCGAAACATGGCCGGCGAGATCATGGCCGAGAAATCGCACTGGAATTTGCTCATCCGCCCCGGCGCCCAGATCCAGAACATGGAGCCGCCCACCTCGTCTCGGATCAGGTCGTAGAGAATATCATAATAGTGAAAATAAAGATCGGTGATCTGGCGCAGACACCTCTGCACCCATTCCGGCCGCTCCACCAAATCCAACAGCAACGCTTCCGTGCCGCGCATGGCGGCCAGGGTATCCAGCCCCTCGATGAGATCGGGAAAGGCCACCAGAAACTTGCCCCGGCCCAAGCGCAGTTGCTCCTTGGCCAGGCGCAGGGTAAATTGCCAGTAGAAATTCTCCGGGTCGTAACGGAAACGGGCCTCCTCAGGATCGGTGAGGAAAGGCTCACACCAAACGGTGCCCGGCTGTTCCACGCCATGGCAGCCCAGGTAGAGGGCCAGGCAGTTGGGCGCCAAATCCGGGGCCACCGAGGGTACCGCCTCGGCCAGGTAGCGGCGCCTGGCGCAGGCCCGGGCGGAGAGGTTCACCCGGTAGGCAAAGTCGCGGGTGGAGTAATCCGTCACCCAGCCCTCCGGTTCGGGGAGGGCAGGGATATCCTCCAGCGGTTCCTCGCGGGGGGCGTAAAGGGCCATGGCCGGCCGGCCCAGGTCGCCGCCGTTCCACCAGGCGGTCAAGCGGGCGCGTACGGCATCCATGTCGGGGCGATACAGCAAACCGGTCATCCCATCCTCCCGAAATAGGGTTTCTTAACACGGAGACACAGAGGGCACGGAGTTTCCTCTTTTCTCCGTGTTCTCCGTGCCTCCGTGTTTGATAGCATTTTTTCCTACCACGGAGACACGGAGGTCACGGAGGTTCCTCTTTGCTCTGTGTTCTCCGTGCCTCCGTGTTAAAAATTAGATTTTGCTGACCAGACGGGTCAGGTCGAACACCTCCACCTGGCCCGGCGCGGCAGAGCAGGCGATCACCTGGGGCACGCCCGGCTCCAGCACCAACCAGTTGGGCGAAAGGTCCACGTCGTGCTCGGCCTCCACCACCACGCCAAAGGCCGGCACCGGCGAACTGAGGGTGATGTATGTCCCCTCCACCTTGACCTGGATGGGCGGCGGCACCAGCTTCAGGGCCCGAAAGCGATCAAAGAGGAAATAGTTGGTGTAACACTCTTCCTCCAACCCCACGGTGACAAAGATGACGGTGTTCAAGAGCTCCCCGTTGCATTCCTGGGGCAAGGTGGTACCGGGGATATCCACCACCTGCACCGCCGGCGTATAGCCGATGCCCAACTCCTCCAACTTGAAGCGGCCCACGGTGGCCACGTCGTTGGCGGGCAGGGTGGTATCCAGCTTCAGCTCCCCCAGCTTGGTGCCATCCAAGCGGTAGGCGCGCAGGCGCACCCAGGCCTTCTGTTGCTGCAGGGTATCGTTCACCACCCGCACCACCAGTTGCTCCCCGTCGTGACGCACCACGGGGAGGATCTGGTCAAAGAAACGCCGAGAATAGTGATACAGGGCCTTCTTGCGCTTGTAATAATCCAGGCAGGACCAACTGGCCACGGGCCAACAATCGTTAAGCTGCCAATAGAGGGCGCCGGAGGTCATGAATTTGCGCAGCCGCCAGTGCTCCACGCCAAAACGGATGGCCTCCGCCTGGTTGAGCTGGGTAAGGTAGACGAAACTGCGGAAATCCTTGGGGAAACCGATGCGCCCCACCAAAAAGCGCACCAGGCGCTCCGTGCCCTCCACCATCTTCTGGTGGCCCAGGATCACCGGGCTGAGGATGGAGCGATCCTCCGGCGCGGTGAAGGAGAGCACCGTCTTCCAGGTAGGCATGGCCTGAAAGCCGAACTCGCTGATAAAGCGGCCCGTATCCGCCGCATAATGCTGATAATCCTGCCAACTGCTCCACACCAGCCAGGAATGGCGGTCACCATCGGACATGCTGTTGGGCTTGGTCCAACCCCAGGGGCTGGAGACCCAATAGGGCCGCGAGGGGTCCAGGTCGGCACAGATGCGGGGCAAGATCTCACGATAGATATAATTGCCCAGGTATTTTGGCTCGCCGTTGTGCCACCATTCGTCAAAGCCCCAGTTGTTCTCATTGTTCCCGCACCAGAGAACCAGGCAGGGATGGTTGCGCAAGCGGCGCACCACCAGCTCCGCCTCCTCCTCGGCCAGCTTCTGGAACCAATCCAGCTCATCGGGATATTGGGCACAGGCGTACATGAAATCCTGCCAGACCATGATCCCCCGCCGGTCGCAGGCCCGGTAAAAGGCGGGGTCCTCGTAAATGCCGCCGCCCCAGATGCGCAGCATGTTCATGTGGGCCTCTTGGGCCAGCCGGATATACTCGTCATAGTCTTGCTCCGTCAGGCGGGGCAACAGGTTATCGGCCGGCACCCAATCGGCCCCCTTGGCAAAGACCTTGACCCCGTTGATGCAAAAGATGAAACTCTGCCCCTCGGCGTCGTGCTCCTGGATAAGCTGCACCGTGCGCAGGCCCGTCTGGAAGGCGCGCTCGTCCACCACTTGGCCCTGGTGGAGGAGCTGGACCGTTACCTCGTACAGGGGTTGGTCGCCCAGGCCGTTGGGCCACCACAATCGGGCATGGGGGATGGTCAGCCGCGCCTCCAAGCCCAGACCCCCGCCCTTGATCACCACCGGCACCTCCGTCCGAGCCTGCACGGCGCCATCGAGCCTGAAGGTGATCCGGGCCAGGAGTTGCTCCTCCTCGTCCAGGAAGCTATCCACCTCCGCCACCACCCGCACTTCTGCGTCATCGCCCGTGATCTTTTCGGTGTAACAAAACGGGTCCACGATCACCGCTTGATCCAGGAACTCCAGATACACCGACCTCCACAACCCCACCTGGGCGATGCGGGGCCCCCAATCCCAGCCGTAGCTATACTGCGCCTTGCGGATGTAGGGACGGGCGCTCTCGCAACTGGATTTGAGCTGCAGAGGGCTGGTGCGCTCCATAGCCTTGATGGTTGTAAGGGGCGACAAAAACCGCACCTCCAGGCGGTTTTCCCCCTCCTCCAAGAGGTCCGTCACCTCATAGTATTGGGGAATGAACATGTTCTCGGACCGGCCCAGGTAGCTATCGTTGAGATAGATCTCGGCCAGGGTATCTATCCCCTCAAAGACCAGGTCTATCTCGTCGTGTTCCAAATCCTCCGCCTTGAGGGTGAACTCGCGGCGATAGACCCACTCCTTCTCCTCCAACCTGTGCAGCTCCACCTCGTTCAGTCGGTAGAAGGGATCGGGCACAAGGCCCAAGCGGAGCAGGTCGAGCTGGACACACCCCGGCACCTGGCCCTCGTACCAGGCCTCGCTGCCGCTCTCCTGGAAATCCCAGGCGCCGTTGAGGGAGATTTTCTTGTGCATCGTGCGTTCCTCCTGGTTCTCCTGGTTCTGTGGTCATTCAGCCTCACCCGTGGCTACTGGACTGCTGCCGCAAATCTATCATGCCAGGGGCCACCCTCGGCTTTGCAGCATAAACCTTCGACGCTTAGCATAACCCACAAACGCAAGGGGCGCAAGTTGGAGGGTGTCGAGAAATGTCCCCGTCGGTTAGAAACCGACGTCTGGGGATGGTAAGCCCGCGCCGCGGGCTTGGCAAGGAGAGCCGTCGGATTCCATCCGACGGCGGCCAAGGCCTCTACACGCCGCAAGTTGGCAAGGGCTCCCAGGCCGGCTATAATCCAACCGCTCTGCCCCTATTTTCGGGAACGAGGGCGACGATGTATCTTCAGGAAAAAAGATCCCGCAAGCGAGGCTCCGCCTGGCCCTGGGTGCTCTCGGCCATCGTCGCTTGCCTGGCGGGGTGGTATCTCTATACCAAACAGATGGCCCTGGTGGAGACGGTGCGCGGCCCCTTGCCCACGCCGACGCCCACCGAGATCAGCGCCGCCCAATATGTGGCCCGGGGCGATGCCTTCTTCCAAGCCGGACAGTTTGACCAGGCCATCACTGCCTATGCCCGCGCCACCGAGCTGGACCCCACCCTGGCCGCCGCCTACGCTCGCTGGGCGCGCATCCTTGCCCTGCGCCACCGCACCAAGGATGCCGTGCGCCTGGCGCGCCGCGCCGTGGAACTCGATGCCGAATCCGCCGAGAACCAGGCCATCCTGTGCATGTGCCTCGATTGGGATGGCCAAGCGGCCGAGGCGGTGAGCGCCTGCCTCAAGGCCACCAAGCGTGACCCCAACAACGCCCTGGCCCAGGCCTATCTGGCCGAGGCCTATGGCGATTACGGCCGGGTGGCCGAGGCTGATGAGATCATCAAGAAGGCGGTGGAACTGGACGGGGAGGATCCTCTGGTGCTTCGTAACCAGGGCTATATCTATGAGCTTCTGGGGCGCTACCGAGACGCCATCGCCACCTACGAGGCGGCCCTGGCGCGTAATCCCAACTTGGCGTTCATCTACCTCGACGTGGGACGCAACTACCGCGCCCTCAAGGACCTGGATAAAGCCTCGGAATATTTCGAGCGGGCGACCCAAGTGGACCCGCAAGATGCCCTGGCCCACGAGGAGCTGGGCTGGACCTATTTCGCCCAGGGGTTGTACGAGCTGGCCACCACCACCCTGCAAAAGGCCGTCGAGCTTAACCCCGAGCGGGCCTCCGCTTGGGCCCATCTGGGGGTGACCTATTACACCCGCCGCAACTATGAAGACGCCATCACCCACCTGGAGCACGCCGTGGCCCTGGGCGCCCAAAGCGAAGAGTATTTCTATGAGCTGGGATTCTCCTACGCCTATATCAACCAGTGTGACCGAGCGATACCTTGGTTCGAAAAGGCGCTGGCTATCAATCCCGGTTCCACCATCGCCCAGCAGGGCCTCAAGAGCTGCCAGAAAAAGTGATGTGACCCCCATGGAGGCCTGATGTCCCACTCAACTCGGCCACAAGGGCTACTTTGGCGTTGGGTTCTGGGCCTGGTCATCGCCGCCGGCCTTGTGTGTAGCTTCATCCTGCCGGGCCGCCCCGTCGATCCGAGCTTGGCCGGGCCGCTGTTACCCGTCGCGGGGCCGCCCTCCGGCGCAGAGAGGACGGCCGCGTTTCGTTTCGCCGTCTGCGGCGATAATCGCCAGGGGGAAGGGATCTATCGTCAAATCTTGGCCCGGGCGCAAGCCGATGGCAGCGCCTTTCTCATCAACACCGGTGACCTGGTGAACGCGGGCACCGAGCGCCAGTTCAAGGCCTTTGCCGCGCTGATGCGCGGTTTCTCGCTCCCCTTTTATCCCGTGCCAGGCAACCACGATAACGCCGACGGCCTGCTCACGGCGTATCTGCGCCATAGCGGCGCGCCGGCGGCGAATTATGCCTTTGATTACGGCCTAGCCCATTTCGCCCTGGTGGATAGCTCCTTGGGCGATGTGGCGCCCAGCGTCATGGCTTGGCTGGCCCAAGACCTGGAGAGCACCCGGCAGCCCTTGAAATTCGTCGTCGTGCATCATCCCCCGTTCGATCCCGCCGGCACGGCCCACATCATGCGCCGTGGCAACACCCAGTTCATGCAGCTCATGGTGGAAAAACGGGTGGATTGGGTCTTGGCCGGCCACATCCATAGCTTCGACCACCAAGTGCGCGACGGCGTGCACTATCTCATCACGGGCGGAGCCGGCGCCCCGCTTTATCCCGTGCCCAACCGTCCGGCGTTCCACCACTATGTGCGCTTTAGCGTGCAGGGAGAGCAAGTCCATTTCGAGGTGGCGCGGGTGGAGGAATGAGCGCGCAGGGAGGGCACATCGCTTTGGCCGCGCTTCCCCCACAAGCCCCCACGCCCTCGGCTGCTCAGAGGGCGAACTCGGCCACCAAAAAGGTATGGTCGGAGGGGCGCTCCGCCTGGCGAGCGGCCACGTCAATCCAGGCGCGCCGCGATTTTGCTGCCAGCGGCTCCGTGGCCAGGATATGGTCCACCCGCCAGCCCAGGCCACGCTCCACGGGGTTGCGGGCACGATAGTCGTAATAGGTGTAATGGCCCGGTTCGCCGGGATGATGTAGGCGAAACACGTCCACCAAACCCCACTCCTTGACCTGGGCCAAGGCCGCCCGCGCCTGGGGATGAAAATCCACATGCTCGGCCAGGCCCACGGGGTCATAGATATCTATCGGCTCCGGGGCCACGTTCAAATCTCCCAGGAGCAAAAGGGGCGTTTGCGGCGTGTAATGGCGCTCCAAAAGGGCGCGCAAGCGTTTGAACCAGGCCAGCTTATAGGGCCACTGCTCGGAGGTCAGCTCGCGCCCTTGGGGCACATAGCAGTTCAACACTGCTATATCGCGGATCACGCAGCGGATCAGCCGCGCCTCATCGGCGGGGCCGTCATCATCCAGGCCGAAAGCCACCTGCTGAGGCTCCTCCTTACTGAGGATGGCCACCCCGGCATGGGCCTTCTGCCCGCGAAAGACCACGTGATACCCCGCCTGGCGGATGGGCGCGGCGGGGAAATCGGCATCTTGCACCTTGGTCTCCTGGATACCCAGCACATCGGGAGATTCGCGGGCCAGCCAATCCAGGATCTGCTCCAAGCGTGAGCGGATCGAGTTGGCGTTAAAAGTGGCCACTTTGAACAAGGAATTACCCACGCTTCTGCCACCTCCTGAAACGGCTTTGCAAGCGCCGGTTGATCTTGTCCAGATCGAACGCCTCCGAATCGAGACCTGCCCACCAAGGCGTCTGTTCGTCCCCCTCGATAGCGGCCTCGCTCTCTGCCGGTTGAGTTTGTCGCTCTTGTAAACGGTCCAGGATATCCGTATAGCCCCAAAGCCCGCCACAATCCTCCGGCGGCGCGGCCCGTTCACCGGCGATACAGATGGGATAAAAGGCCCCCTCATCCACCGGCAGGATCTTTTCCACCAACAGCTCGTGCTCCCAATTATCGCCTAAATCATAGATATAGTAGAATTTGCACCGGGGCCTCGAGACAATCTGATAGAGCTTGATCCGGCCCTCGTTCTCGACCTCGTAAAAGTTCTCCTTGTCAGGGACGCCGATACGCCGCTTACCGATGGCGAACTCGTGCATATGATAGCCCTCCCAATCCATCACCACCTGCAGCACATTATGGAGTCCCTTCAGGGTCATGTCACTGCGCACCAACACCCTGCGCCAGATCGGCGGCTCCAGATCGCGCAAAGTCACTTTGATTTGATAGACACGCACAGCGGGAACTTCTTGGTCAGCCATCAAGGGCGCACCTCCTCAGGCGTATTGCGCCGGCGCCCCCTCTAAAAGGCCCTTCTCTTTCAAGGTCACATAGGGCAACGCCACCGTGGCAAGATAGCCGGGGTTCTGGTAATGGTCGATGGCCGGGTTGACGCATTCCCAAGCACAGGCCTTGAAGCTGGAGCTCCAATTGCGCCGCACCGCCGTCAGGTACTCGGCAAAGAGCTCAGCCGCCGCGTTCTCATCCACCAGGCTCACCGCATAGATGTACCACCCCATGGGATAGCCCCAGTAGCCCCCGTTCTGATAGGTGCCAGGTTTAGAGAGGGCCTTCTGCCAAGGGCCATCGCCGTTGGGCAGATGGCAGGCTTGCCCATCCACTACCGTGGTGCGCAGACGGTAGCCCCGCAAAAGCGATCGCGCCAGGGCCGCCGCCTTGTCCCGATCTATCGCCTCCATATACACGGCAAAAGCCGAGCCCCAGACGTCCGGCTGACAGCCTATCCCCGTGGCCGACATGAGCCACCATTCGTCGGGGCGCACTTTGCGGAAAAAGGTTTGCTCGATGGCGCACTGTAATTGGGCCACCTGCTCCCGGTACCGATCGGCCCGTTCGGGATTATTGGATTTGCTGAATAGCTCCAACAGCTTGCGGGCCGATTGGAGGCGCAACAACGAGGGGAAGAGGAGCTTGCCCGTTTTGATGATGGAATCGTTATAGCCCCAATCCACGATGTGCTCGTTCAGGTCAGCGCTGGCGATGCACAGTTGGGTCTCCGGATCCACCGGGAAGGCGTTGTGGGTCAGCTCACAGACTTCGTAGAGGGGCATCTGGCCCATGGGCGTGGGCACAAGGCGCTCAAAGGATTCCCAATCGCGGGTCAATTGGGCATAGATCCAGGCGGTGTAGGTGAGCCAATACTGGTCATCGTGGGGCGGATACTTGCCCCAAGGGGGCCCCTGGGTCTCGTCGGCGGCGTAGGTGCCGGGGAAATACACCGGGCTGCCATCAATATTGATATGATCGGGCAGGGAGTAGGGCAACACCACGCCCCCGCTGGCCAAATGCCACGGCTCCGGGCCGCGCATGGTCTCGGTGAGCAAGGTGAGCCAACCCCACACCTCCTCGGCGGGGATGAGGCTGCTCTCCGCTATCCAGGCCGGATCGCGCACCCAAAAGGCGGGGTAGGTTGCCCGCTGGGCATCGTTGTAGCCCGGCGTGAGGAGAGAGCGGCCGGTGGTGTTCACGCCGCGTTGGATCCGCTGCCCCGGGCGGACGGTGGAGACGGCGAGCAACTCCTTGGTCATCTCGGTCAACAAGGTCGTCTCTTCCACACCCACTTGCCACTTGGCCATAGCCCACACCTCCCTATAAGTCTGAACACAGAGTCACGGAGAGCACGGAGAACCTCCTGTCCCTCTCTGTGCCTTCCGCGCCTTCGTGTTTTGAGAGCACCGAGATGTTCCCTCACCACGGAGTCACGGAGAACACGGAGAACCTCCTGTCCCTCTCCGTGCCCTCCGCGTCTTCGTGTTTTGAGAGCACCGAGATGTTCCCTCACCACGGAGTCACGGAGAACACGGAGAATCTCCTGTCCCTCCGTGCCCTCCGCGTCTCCGTGGTGAACCCGGTGTGCGATTCTTTACCCTCGTCGCTCCTTGGGCCGCGGACCGACGTCGGACATGTCAATAGGCTTGAAGCCCAGAGCCAGCGCCGGCGAATCCTCGACCAAGGTGAAATCGTAATGCGCCAGGTCCTTGCACTTGGGGTCGGCCACGATGGAGTGGGTATCGCGCCCAAGGGCCTGCCACTGGGCAAGGTTCAGGGTTTCCAAGATCACCTGGCGGGCCTCGGCATCGCGTTGCATATTGGCGCAGTAGAGCTCCTTGCCGCCCACATCCCAGAACAGGTTGAGATCGGTGATGATTTTAACCTTTTGCGTGCGGCGATCCAAGCCGCCCGTCCACGCCTTATCGCCCAGAAAGAGGGGCTGGCCGTTGGTGATGACGATGTTGCGCTCAAAGATGTAGGACACGTGCTCCTCAGGCCGTGATGGCCCCACCTGCGCCTCCTCGCCAAAGGCCCAGATGTTATTGCGCACCACGTTCTCGCGGCCATAGTGCTGGCGGAAGGGTTGGCTGTTGGTGTTGTAGGCGATATTGTTCTCCACCAGGATGTGCGAGCTGCCCTCATCCAGGTAGATGCCCCAGCCGCCGTAATTCCACTTTTTCACGTCATGGATCAGGTTGCCGCGCAACACCGTCCCCGGCTGCACTCCTAGGGTATAGATGCCGCCCATATCGCTCAGCAGGCCCTTGCCCAGGTGGTGAATATGGTTCTTTTCGATGCGGTTATCTTTGGTGACGCTATCACGATAGCCCCAGACCCAGCCGCAGGAGATGCCGGAGTAGTAAAAGTCATGAATATGGTTGTGGGCCACGGTGTTGCCGAAGGAATGCACCAACAACACACCGATGGCGCTGGGGAAGACATGACCGCCATCGTAAATGTGGTTATCGGTGATCCTGTTGTTCCCCGTGCGCCGCGCCAAGGGGCCCTGGGCGTCCGAGCCGTTGAGCTTGACGCCCCCCGCGCCCAGATCGTGGATGCTGTTGCCCACGAGGCGGTTCCCCTGGCAGCCATCGGCCAGCTCCACCCCATACCAGCCCACATGCTCGATGACGCAATCCTCGATGGCGCAGTAGCGCGCCCCTTCCAATCGGATCACGCCAGGCACGTGAAAGGCCGCCTGGGGCGCGGCGGCGAAATCGATCCCCGGCCGCCCGAATTTCTCCCCGCCACCCGAAGGCTGCCTCCAATCGGCGTGGCGGAAGGTGAGCCCTTGGAAGCGGAGATATTCCACATAGCGGTGCTCGTCCGGCGCCCCCTGCAAGAGGAGCAGTTGCTCCACCCGCGGGGCATAAACCTCCACCGTCTGGGGCGTCTCGCCGGGCATGGGCACATAATACACCTTGCCGGTGGATCTATCCAGGTACCACTCGCCCGGCTCGCAGAGGGCCTCGAACACATTCTCCACGTAATACTTGGCATAGCGCCGGCGGGCATCATCTTTGAGGGCAAAGATACTGCGCCGCGAAGAAACCACGGTGTGGGTGGCCGGGTCGAACTGGGCGATGGGCATGCGCTCCTCCACCCAATAGTGGAGCACCATCACCTCCACATCGGTGAGGTTCCGCCAAGGCTTGATATCCCCCGGCACACACTGGAAGGTGTCCGAGCCTTCAAAGAGCTGGGCATCCAGGCTGAGGCCCGGCACGTTGGCCATCCAGTAAAAGCCCTCTTTGGGCAAGCGCGGCCGCCGGCGGCGCTGCCCGTTGACGAACAGCTCACGGAAATACCATTTGCCCGCGGCCACCTCCGGCACCTCGGCCACCCAGGCCACCACGCCGTTGACCTCCACAGGCTGCCAGCCCTCGATGCGCACGCCGCCATCCAGCACCGGCTCCTCGCCGGGATAGGCGGCGTAGGTGATGGGCCCCGAATCCTCCGGGCCAAAGACCAGCGGCGCCGCCAACGGATAGCGCCCGCCCCGCAGCCACACCGTCACCGGGCCGGCCAGCTCGCCGGCCTCCTTGCGCCGGCGCACCACGTCCCGCGCCCCGGCGATGGTGGCCAAGGGACCATCGGTGCCCTCGGCGTTGGGCGCCGCGAGCCTCCCCGACCATTGGTCGTTGCCCTGCGGCGAAACATACAGATCATCCTTACCCCACATCTGCGTCATGCGAATCCTCCTTTGCTACCCGGCACAAAAGATGTTTGTCCCCCATCTCTTGCCATTCTACATCCCCTCATCCCCAAACACAACAAGGGGCGAACCGCAGTTCGCCCCTTACTCTGCCGCGTGGCGCCGAACCGTCGCCGCGCCCTCTAGGCTTTGATGGCGCCAGAGGTCAGGCCGGCGATGTAATACCTCATGCCGATGATGAACAGGATCAGCGGCGGGATGGAAGAGAAGACATACGCCGCCGTGATGGGCCCGAGGCGCGGCCGCGCCAGCTCCCCTTCCACCAAGGGGTTATAGTTCAATAGGGCCACCATCAGCGTCTTGTTCTCGGCGCGGAGCATCAGCGAGGGCCAGATCAGGTCGCCAAAGATGCCCAAAAAGTTCATGATGGCCAAGGTCACCAGGATGGGCCGCGCCAGGGGCATGGCGATGCTCCACAGCGTCTGCCAATCGTTGGCGCCATCCACCCGGGCCGATTCAAAGATCTCCTCCGGCTGCGAGCGGAAGAAGGTGCTGATGAGAAAGATGGCAAAGGCCTGCCCACCCATGATGTAGGTAACGGCCAAGCCCCAAAGCTTGCCCTTCAAGCCAAACCGCGTGGCCAAAACAAAGTGCGGCGTGAGGACCACCACGCCGGGGATCATCATCACCACCAGCACCATCAGGTAAAAGAGCGCCTCCGAACCGGGGAAGCGCATGCGGGCAAAGGCAAAGGCGGCGATGGAGGCAAAGAACAAGATCCCCACGATACCCACCGCATAGACCGTCAATGTGCGCCCCAAAGGCGGCAACAGCTCGAACAGGGTGATGGCATAGTTCTTGAAATACGGCGGGATGGGCAGGCCCCAGAAATCGGCATAGATCATCGCCGTCGGCCGCAGCGACATGGAGATCATCAACAAGATTGGGATGAACATAAAGGTGATGAAAAGGATCAGCAAGATATAGGAGATCACATCGCTGGGACGCACCCTGCGCCGATACGTTGTGATGGTGATCCCCTCTAGGCGTTTCTCGCGCTCCAACGCGCCGACGGCGGCAGTGGAGGCCTCTTTCGTGATCTCTGTCATGGTCCTTCTCCCTACATCGCAGTTTGGCTACGGGCTTGGAGCCGCCGGTTGACGATGGTCACCGTGAGCACCATCAAAAAGAGCACGAACCCGATGGCCGAGGCATAGCCGATCTTCATCCCCT
>Ga0068707_1001720_pt1 | contig 15338 bp, 14 predicted proteins | sample YNPNPMetaG_FD_66600 | JGI IMG/M metagenome (GOLD analysis project Ga0068707, IMG submission 66600) | Anoxygenic and chlorotrophic microbial mat microbial communities from Yellowstone National Park, USA - YNP NP MetaG | ecosystem: Environmental > Aquatic > Thermal springs > Hot (42-90C) >...
TGCTGTACGTGTTCCGGTAAATCCTGCATCCCATCTATCATGTGGATATGTAATAGTGTTACTTATGCAAGGATTTTTCGGTTTATCTCACATGTGCTTCAGATCACTGACCTCTTTCAGAGGATTTATAAGGTGTTAAGGTGTTAAAGAATCATGATTGAAATAGTAGAGGATTCACCAAGAAAAGAGTACGAGAAGACTATTAAAAGAGATATTGAGAGGAAGATAAGAAGCATGAGTATAATGATTACTGAGGATACATATGATAAAGCTTTAACAGCTTTCAACATAGCTGTAGCTGCAGCTGAGTTAGGCATGAACGTATCAGTCTTCTTTACTTCACGTGGTGTAAACATAGTAAGGAAATCATATAAACCTAGACGTGCTCGCTGGGGTGAGGCACCTATAGGATGGAAGGAGTACTTCATAAAGAAACGAGGTGGCCCTGTACTAGCTGAGCTCATGTATCAAGCTAAGGATATGGGTGTTAGATTCTACGTATGCTACACATCCATGATATCAACAGGTTTAAATGAGAACATGTTGATAAAAGATGTTAAAATACTTAGAATGGTGGAGTACTTGGATCAGGCTTGCAGATCAGATGCTCAGTTTGTTATAGGATAAAAATATAAGAGAGTGCCTGTACTATGAACCTTGAATCATTCTTAACTGAGAAGGCTAAATTATTTGACCAGGCGTTAAACGGTAATCTATCACATCATGAACCCAGGGTGATATACGATGCGATAAGATGGATACCGCTCTCAGGCGGTAAAAGACTACGCCCTATCATAACCATGTTATCATGCGAAGCTGTAGGAGGAGTCCCTGAGAAGACTATACCATTAGGTATAGCGTTGGAGTATCTACATAACTCAACACTTATACATGATGATATCATTGACAATGACCAATGGCGGAGGGGTTTACCTACTACTCATATAAAATTCGGTTTACCCATAGCTATAATAGCTGGTGACGCGCTAATAGGTGAAACATACCGTATGCTCTCATACATGGCTCCACCTGAATTGAAAGCATCCACGTTCAAAGAAATCATAAGATCCATAGCTGATGCTGCTAAAAGATTCTACGAAGGAGAAGCGATGGATATAGAGTTTAGTAAACGCTTTGATGTAACCATACCTGAGTACATGAATATGATAGAGAAGAAAACAGGTCAATTATACTGGTTAGCTGGTAGAGGAGGAGCGCTTATAGGTAAAGGATCAAGAGAGCAGGTTGAGGGTTTATCAACATACGGGTTATACTTCGGTGTAATGTTCCAGATAAAGGATGACCTTTTGAATATACTCACAGATCAACGTAGACTAGGTAAACAGAGTATAGGTAGTGATATACCTAATGGTAAAAGGACTTTAATGCTGATACATACACTCATGAAAGCTGATGAACATGATAAAAAAGAAATCATGAGGATAGTAGGTAACCCTGAAGCTGAAAACGAGGATGTACTAAGAGTGATAGATATCTATAACAAGTACGGCTCTATAGACTACGCTCAAGGTAAACTAAAAGAGTACAGGGATAAGATAAAAGCATGCTTAGAAGTACTAGACCCTTCAGAAAGCAGGGATGTACTACACGCCCTAGCTGATTACAGTGTCACCAGGTCATACTAACCATCCCTGATTTATCTTAATATAGGAAGAAAGCGTAGATTATAAGGATTAAACCTATGATTAACAGTAAAACTATCAGTATATAAGGGTTGTTTAAGTATAAACGCTTACTAAACATGCTCTCATCTGTATTTCTTTATAACCCCTGTAGTTTTCTAGCTACTTCCTTAGCTACTTCAAGTGTTGTATTGTTACCACCCATATCATAGGTTCTCACTTTCCCTTCTTTTATAACCTCTGCTATAGCTGATTCTAGATTCTTAGCATGCTTCTTCTCACCTAGGTAATCCAGCATTAAAGACACTGTTAGCAGCATAGCCATAGGGTTAACCTTGTACTGACCAGCGTATTTAGGAGCTGAACCATGTGTAGGTTCGAATATAGCGTAATCATCACCTATATTAGCACTTGAAGCAAAACCTAAACCGCCTACTAGCTGAGCGGCTAAGTCAGATATTATATCACCGAACATGTTTGATGCTACTAACACATCATAATCCTGCGGGTTTTTAACCAACCACATACACATAGCATCAACGTTAACCTCATTGTATTTTATAGAAGGGTACTCCTTAGCTAGTTTACGTCCTTCTTCGAGCATGATACCACTGGTTTCTCTTAGCACGTTTGGTTTCTCAACGAGTGTCACTGATCTCCTATTATTTTTCTTAGCGTACTCGAAAGCTTGTTTTATAATATTACGCGATGCTTTCCTAGTTATAATCCTGCATGTTATAGCCATCTCGTCTAATGGTACATTAGCGAAACTCTTCATCTTCTTATGGGTCATTAGAGCGTCGAAGACATGTTGAGGTACAGGGCGGAATTCTACACCAGCGTAAAGATCCTCCGTGTTCTCCCTGAATACCACGATGTCTATATCGTCTCTATAGTTAAGCGGATTCCCAGGGTAGGCTTTACATGGTCTCATATTAGTATGAAGGTTGAACTCCTGTCTGAGACGTACTATAGGACTAGTATAAGTTAAACCCTTGCCGCGTAACTCAGGTTTTAACTCTTTTTGTGCGTCCTCATTTGGTTTAGACGTTATAGCTCCGAAGAGGCAGCAGTCAGTCTCACGTAGTAGACTCAGTGTCCTATCAGGGAGAGGGTTACCCTCATTCCTCCAGCATTCCCATCCTATATCACCGTATAGGTACTCAGCGTTTAATGATATCTCATCTAGCACTATCCTTGCTGCATCCATAACGTCTTTACCTATACCGTCTCCAGGTAGAACCGCTATTTTATACTTCCTCATTTTTTCTAACCTCTCTTTTTAGTTTTTTTTATTGCAGTATCATCCCCTTCTATTTTTTAAATTTTTTTAATGATCAAAACATGTTTTCATAGAATAGGAGTATAAAGGGTTTGTTTCTGCTCTTTTTAATAAATTTAATATTTTTTGTTTTATGGTTCTCTAAGCTCCCCTAAAGTGGTTACCCTCTCAGCGAATGCGTTATGCTTATGGATTGACTCTTCGCTTTCACTACGTGCAATAACCATTACATCATCTGATAGGTTAGGGTATCGCTCTACAACTGCGCTTAGCATATCACGGACTACATCCTCAACGAATTTTGGTTTACGATGCGCATCTAGCACCATGCATCCTTCATCCCTGCGTTTAAGGATACTATACGTAGGGCTACTGAATGAATCCTCAACTATCCTTATAAGATCATCAGCGTCAACTGAGTAATCATCCTTAGGCACTTCAAGCATGAGTGTACCTATGTTCCTCTGGTTATGTGTCGGCACTGGGAATGATCTATCACGTTTATATAGTGATCTTATAACCTCCATGGCGCATGGGCACGCGGTCATACCTGTAACCCTTACACCTATCAGTTTTCTAACGTTGCCTTTGTTGTCTGCTCGCGCTTCTGCTAGTATCTTGTAAGGCTCTGGTACCTTCAAACCTGATGGATGAGTCACCTCTAGGAAGTAGTCAGCTTCAGCGTGTACCTCAGAGTACGTAGCGTACTCGTGTTTTTTTAACAGTAGTAGAGAGGTCATAGCGCAGAAGGATTCAAGGTCACTCACTGGTTTCTTAAGGGTTTTATCTATGATCTCTGATACCAACTCCAGGTTACGTGACATGTGACTACCTTTCTGTGATGCTGGTAGGTCAACGTACAGGCTCATATCCACGATCAATGGTAAACTCTTCTCGTATTTAGGGCGTTTCACGTATACTAGTTTTTTTACACCTGTGACTCCTACACGTGTTAGTTTAAAATATGATGATGATAAGCTTGACTGCACATCTGGTAGATCAATAGTTTTTTTCCTGCTCACGAGTATAATGGGAATAGTTAAACTCTAATTAATATTGTTATTTAACTCATTTTTTATACAAAGAATAATAAATCAGATTTATTATTCATGAACCCTGGGTAGTGTGATTTAACACGCCGCTGTAGCATAGCCTGGTTGAGCGATTCCTTGGTAAGGAATAGGTCGGGGGTTCAAATCCCCCCAGCGGCTTCATTCTAATTCGTCTTAGTTGTTAAACCATTTTTAAATCAAAAACTCAAAACAGGTTTTTTTATTATTATTCAACATCAAAGTTGAATACTAAAAAAGAGGAGGGTATGATTAGAATCCAGGTTTAGTTTCCCAGGTTACCTCCCTACTGGTTTTATTGAATACGATATGGAACCTATCCTTGAATCTTTGCAGTATAAGTATGGTTTTATCCCATAGTAAAAGTATGAATATAACATTACCAACACTGTGGAGTACATCAAACCATAAACTACTGTTCATAACGAATATCAGGGTGGTTAATGTATAAGGATGCACCGCGGTGAACCAGTACCACGTGTTCATAATCCAGCCGAACATTATACCCCACGTGAAACCCGCTACAGCTGCACCGGTTTTTCTTATATGGATTTTTTTAAGAGCTGAACCTGATACCCCGATGATACCCCATGCTAGCATCTGGAATACAGTCCATGGGCCTTGACCTAGTAGGAGATTTGATATAAAAGCAGTGTTAGCACCTATCATGAAACCTGGTACTGACCCGAATACGTAACCAGTAGCTAAGATGAGGAAGGTGCATGGTTGTACACTTGGTATAGGCGCGAACAATACCCTTGATACTGCTGATAAACCACTTAGTATAGCTACTAGTGATACCTCCTTTGATGATATATTATAAGTCTCGAATTGATATATCATCACGGAGAATACAACGCATATGGTTATCAGGGTTATAGCGCCCCATACGTCAATGATGCTTAGATGATTCATCAGAAGAATCACACTTGTTACTATGGATAATACAATGATTAACACCATGGTTTTTTTTAACTCAGTGATGATAACACCTCCTCCACTGTTAACAAGTCATCTCGCCATCCGTATCTTGATAACGGCCGAGTCAACCTGTTTATCTGGGGGGAGAAGTATAATGACCCTGATAATACCTCATGTTTTGACCCGTCAGCTATTATCACCCCGTCGCTCATTAGTACGACGCGTTCACTGAACTCAGCTATGAGTTCCACATCATGACTTATCAGTATAACCGTGCCTCCTTCTGACCTGTACTTTGACAACTGGTTTAATAAAGAGTACTTTAACGATGAGTCAAGGCCTCGTGTAGGCTCATCCAGTACTAATAATCTAGGTTTAGCAGCTAACACAGACGCTATGCTTACACGTTGTCTCTCACCGGCTGATAGCATCCTAGGGTACTTATTTCTTAATCCTTCAATGTTGAATAACCTCATTGTACTCTCCAGTGACTCCTCTATTTGTTCCCTAGGCCAATTCAGATTATTCATCATGAAGGCTACCTCCTCTTCTACTGTATCAGCGAAGAGATGCATGTTTGGATCCTGGAATATTACACCAACTTCGCCTGCTAGATCACCTGGTTTAAGATAAGAGGTGTCTTTACCGTTGACTATAACACGTCCTTTCACTGGTTTAATTAAACCTGCTATTAATCTAGCTAATGTTGTTTTACCTGAAGCGTTTCTACCTATTATCGATACAAATTCACCAGGGTGCACATCCAGGTTTATACCGTTCACTCCTATGCTACCAGTTGGGTACTTATAGTAGCAGTTGATCAGCCTTACTATAGGAGCATCATCTGATGATGCACGCTGTGTTTTTTTATCATTATAGTTGTTCACCCTCCTTGTTTTTAATAAGGGTATATAGGTCTCACGTGCTTCTTTGATGTTTAAAGGTGGATGAGGCATCGCTATGTTTTTTTTATCTAGTAAAAAACCTAGTCTACATAACGGTGGCACAGTACACATCATATCAGGTGTGTTATTCATAATATGCGATACCCATGACCTCGGGTCTCCATCGTAGATTACACTCCCCTCCTTTAGTGTTATAACCCTGTCTACAAACTGTAAAACCCGGTCTATACGATGCTCCACTATTATAACAGTTAAACCAAGGTCATTGTTTAACATCTTAGTAATCTGAAGTACATCCTCAGCTGATCTTGGATCAAGCTCTGATGTAGGCTCATCTAGTACTAGGATATCAGGTTGCGTTACTAGTACAGATGCTATAGCTACTTTTTGTTTCTCACCACCTGATAGTGTATCCACATTTCTACCTTTAAGATGAGCGATGCCTAATAGATCAAGTGCTTCTTCAACTCGTTTTCTCATATCAATGATGGATACGCCTTTATTCTCCAGTGCGAACGCTACCTCTGATTCAACATTACTCCTTATGATCTGGTTCTCAGGATCCTGGAAGACCATACCAACCATGTTTGATAACTCCGCTGTTGACGTCTCAGATGTATCTAAACCGTTAACGATAACCTCGCCTTCTACATATCCTCCGTAGAAATGAGGTACTAAACCATTGATGCATCTGCATATAGTGGATTTACCTGAACCTGATGAGCCTGTTATAAGCACGTATTCCCCTTCATCAACACGTAGATTTATGTTAGATAAAGCTGGTTTAGAAGACGAAGTATAAGTGAAGCTGAAGTTTTTAAACTGTATCAATCAACCATCACCTTCCTGATCACCGGGTGTAACAATGGAATAAGAGTGAAGAATGATAACACGTAGATTAAAGTGTTAGACCAGGATACATGATCTGATAAGCTTAGTAGTGGATTATTCAACGTCGTGGTTCTAACCTTTAACCATATTACTATTATTATGAATAAAAACGAGCTTATAATGAATGAGATGTCAACTGGTTTAAAAACAATGTTAGCATAGATTGTTTTATTCTTAGAGCTGAATCCTCTAGCCTCCATAGACTCAGCTATCTGTATTGAACGATCAATAGCTGATGATAGAAGAGGCATAATAAGGATTGAATGAGTCTTAATCTTTTTTATAAAACCTTTAGATGCTAACTTGTAGCCTCTTATCTGTATAGACTCCTTCAACGTATACGCATCCTTCAACAGTACAGGTATAAAACGCATTGTGATGGATGCTACTAGTATACTCCTCCGTGGTAATCTAAGTTTTAATAACAAGTCAAATAGAGCATCAGGGTTAACTAGTAATGAGAGCAGAGCGAACGATGAGATGATGCATACTAAACGTAGTATCATCGTAAAAGAGAACAGTAGAGACTCTAATGTTACACGGATGGTTGATAAAACAGGTATACCCCTGATGTTTAACAGTACTACGACTCCTGATTGATTAGCCATTAGATTTATCAATAAAACAAAAGGTGTTAACCAAATAACGTATCTAACTATAACCCACCATTCCTTAGCTATACGCCCTAATAAAACATAGGGTATCATGGTTGAGAATACAACAAGCAGGTACAATGGATTATCCACAATTAAACTAACTATTAGTATACTAATAAACCAGGATAACAGTACCGCAGGGTGTGTATCATGTATGAATGTATCCTTCTTCTGGTAGATGCTCATCATAACGCTAAGGCACCCTCATGACTTCGTCATCTATCACCACGACGCTATTAGCGTAACGTATCACATCAGCCTTGTAGCATAATAAGTCACATGCTTTTTCCACGTCGCTACTGGTTACACCGGTAATGATCCATATTATATTTTCACCGTGTACACTACCTTTAGGATTCCAATGGTTCTGTAACGCTATTATGCATCCACCATGATCAAAATAACCTGTAGACCTGTAGAGTTCATCTAGGATCTCTATACCGTTATCCTTGTATCTTATAAATAAACCTAGCATGCTAGAGGAATCCATGATGCTTTTTATCAATGGATGATCATCAAGAGTACCTATAAGTATTAGATTACCCCTCGTTTTTACCTCATTGTTTAAACTGTTAACTGGTATAAGAGATGAGTTAACACTGTATAATGATAGGAGTGTTTCTCTTACTTCCTCTGCTTCATCAATGAAATCACTAGTGTAAACTATAAAACTCCCAGGTCGTTTACCGTTAAAACCATGAAGGAAAGGCTCAGGGTAATCACCTATGATCACTGTTGATGATTTATAATCAACCCAAGTGTGATAATCCCAATGTATCACGTCACCATCATGCACCATGTAAGCTTGTGAGCCAACAGGGGATAACACACCGTTAATATAATAGAACCAATCCTTTGATTCCTCGTTGAAGATACTATAAGTCGATGTGACATTGTTTATAGAGTTTACGAAACCACCGTTAGAGCCAACAGTAGCGACCCTGCATAGAGCATCAAACGCTGATAATGAATCGTTACTCTGGATCTGCTGAGTGAGTACCAGCTCCTCCCCGTAGTCTATGGTTATTACGACTGTGCAGTTTAACGCTTTCACGCACCCTGGGTCTTTTAGATTCTCAGTGTTGATTCTACCATTCACCACTAGGAGGATTATGATTAAGATTAACAACGTGGTTATGGTTAACAAGTTTAACTGTAATCTTCTCTTTTTATCTTTTTTCCATTTGTATAAACCCATTATACAACCTCTCTGGGGAATCGTATTCTACACTCTATAGTTGATTACTGCAACTGCGTCTATGTCAGCACCGTTACCATCTAGAGCATCGTATATGGGATGCCCTGTAGTGTCAAAGAGTGACCCATCACCTATGATATCAACGAGTCTGATATAGTTTATATTATTTAGATCTACTAATCCAGCTGATACTAACGGGTGATCGATCAGGTCAGATAAGTCAAAAGCATCACCACCAGCTTCCATAGGGTTAAACGGGTTAATGTTATTCTCATCTATGTTAGCTAATACAGGGTGCACGCCAGCTAGACCTGTGATATTCCCTGGTAGTATACCACCGAATGGGGGCACAGGTTGAGATGTGGTTGAACAGCATGGGAATCTAGCGTAATCCACACCGTTTGTGCTGACTTCTACGAATACTAACTCAGCGAAAACATAAGGTGTATTTCCTATGTAGAACGGGTTTTCGAATACTATGAAATCAGGACCAGCATTGTTAGTAATGGTTACATTGAAACCTACGGTTATACTGCCGCCTCGGCCTAGTACTACCACGTGGAGTGAACCAGTGTTAACCCCTCCTCCTCTGGGTCCACCTAATATATTCTCAGGTGGGAAAACCCCTCCGCCGTATTCACCAGAATTAAAGTCTATTATTCTAGTAGCGTATCTGCATGGTGGCTCAGGTGATTGTGTTTGAATGATGAATAAAACCTGTGCTGGTGAAGAGTCAATGTTACCTGATGTATCTTTTGCTCTAACTGAGAACGTGTAGTTCCCATCTGATAGGTTATTGTATACGCGTGTTGTAGAGTTACTCCACTCTGACCATTCATTATCCAAAGGTTCGAGTTTATATGAATACACTAGGTTATATGATGGTGTCTGATCATCGTAACCCATCCATCTTATGGTTGCATTGTTATAGTGTAGGGTACCTGCAGGGGCTGATAGTATGATAGTCTCCGGTGGTGCATCATCAGTGTTAACCTCTGTTACGGTGAAGGTGTACTCTGCTGGTGATGGATCCGTGTTACCAGCTTCATCCTTTGCTTGCACTATGAATGTGTATACACCTGGTGAATCTACATTGTAGTACTCTGTTGTCTTGTTTGACCATGTTGACCACTCGTTGTCGTATCCTAGTAATCTGTATCTATATGTGATTTTATTCCTCGGTGTATGGTCATCGTAACCTGTCCATTCGAAATGAATACGTGTTTCATTGGTTACTAAACCTGGTTTATAAGTGATCAATGTATCAGGAGGTGTCGCATCCATCTCTCTTATACATGGTTGATAATATGTTATGTTTACAGTGATTGAGAAGATGTTGCCTTTATCAATTAGTTTTCTAATTAAACGTGCCTCACCGGTTAAGCAGCGAACTTTTATTGTGAAGCCTTGGTTAGGCCATGTTGTCTTATTGTTAGATGATGCTATCTCGTATGCTTCTTCTATGTTCTCTGCTTGTATGATGGTATCCTCTGGTTTATTTGTCAACGTGTCTGATGTGAACTGTATGTATCCTTCATCGTTGCTGTTGTATGCCCCCGGGTATCGTTCAACTGTGTTATTTTTTATAATTATCAATATGAGTTTATCTTTTCCTAGTTTAAAAAAACGGGAAACCTTGTCGTCTACCCATTCTATTTTTATCTGTATTCTCTCAATGTTTTCTTGTGGTACTCTAATGGTTCTAACCCATGGTCTCCATCTATACGTATAACAAGAGTTATTATTTAAGCATGTTGAATGATTGACGCACCAGTTTAAAGAATATGTTTTTTTCTCTTTGCTCATCAACGTAGAAGCGTTGAGTACAGTGAACCGGTAAATAGTCGACCTGGTTTGTATATTACCTGCTGAGTCTCTTGATTTAATCTCGAAGTAGTATTCACCGTTGTTTAGAATGAATTTTTTTGATGTGTATTTCACCCATTCAGACCAGTTGTTCATTAACCCGTGTAGATAATAAGTGTACTCTAAATCATCTGCTAGGGTGTAGTCATCCTCTCCTCTCCATGTGATGGTTACCTCTCTGGTTTCTATGATGCTTCGAACAGGTTCTATTATGAATGTTATAGGTGGTTGATCATTCCTCTCTCTGTTGTAATCAGTGATTAACCCAGATGCAAAGGATTTGTTTTCTTGTTTTTTATCTGTAGTGTTGTTATTGTTTTTTTCCACTAAAATGTAGCCTATTGATGACAGTGATACTAGTGTCATAACTAGTATTAAATCCAGGGTTAACAAGTGTATTTTTTTCATTTTTTTGTCTCTCCTTTTCCTTTCTGATTTTTGTGTTTTCACTAAACACCAAATTATTTAAATTAACTTTTAAAAAATAAAGTAAATTTGAGAAAATATTTTTAGTATAACGCTATACTAACAGGAGGTAGGTCACCGGTGTTAATAGGGCTAGTCGTTAACCTTTCACCATTCCAGATATTGAAAACATGCAAGCCGTGTCTACCTGGTGAACGCTCACATAAGAATATCCTACCCTTTCTTGTAATAGCTAAATCTGTTAACTGGTATCCGTCAGCCTCATACATCACATTGAAGGATCCGCTGTTACATATCCTGGATAAAACCTTAGTATTCCAGTATTGATCAGAGATCAAGCATACTTCATAGTGTTTAATAAATGAAAAACCTAAACGCTCCTCTAACAACGTGGATATAAAACCAGTTAATCCTATTCTACGTGGAAAGTAATCGTACTCTATTATATTACCATGTAAATCGGTTTCGGTGATTATAAAACCACTGCTTTCTTTTGTGAGTAGATTGACGCGTTCAACCCCGCCATCAGATACGTTAAGCCAGCTACCAGTACATGTCACGATTAGAGAATAACCATCTAAAATAGGAGTAGATGATGGGTTTTTACCGTGTAATCTAATTACATTGATGATTTCATCTTTATCAGCGTCTAACTCCACTAGGAAACTAGTATCAGTAGGAGCAAAGAAGTTACTGCGATTTAACCTCTGCACGTTAACATACACCCTTCTATGACCCAAAAATCTAACCATGGTCATCCTCTGCATCTCTGGTACACCATCAGCATCAGCTAGGGAAGAGAAATCTATAGAACCTAGACGCTCACCTGTTGAAGGGTTAACAACTAACATCTCCGCGGTGTCATAACATGAGATGTACGCCTTATCGTTAGACACGACTACGATATCCTGCGGGTTACTACCAGGCGGAGTAGAGAAATTGTAGAGATAAGAGTAGTTAGCAGCATCAAATACATCTATGCGATCAAAACCAAAACGATTCACAACGTACAATTTACCATCATAGTAACGTATTATATCATCACCATTGGTAGGCCCAACATTGGTTCTTATAACATTATATCTTGATGTATCAACAAATGAAAGATAAGATGAACCGAAATAATCAGTCGTTAACACGGCAGCTGTTGACTCAGCTGTTAAAAGACCAGATAATTTAACCTCATCAGACGCGCTGTAATTAGAGAGACCAGTACTGCTAACACTAGTAATCAAAATGGTTAAAACCAGTGTAGTCGTCAGCAAAAACTTTTTTATTCCTATCCATTTAAACTTCATACTTACCACAAAGAAATAAAAACCAAGAAAACCCATATTTATACTTTATTTTAAAAAAATCAACAAAAATTGTAAAAATATGTTCGTCTATTAGCCGGATAGGTATAGTTATGAGGATACTAAGAGATAAATCACTATCAACCCAGGTTCTTATACTATACGAGCTATACAGAGGGAGTTACTCGAAACTTGAACCACTAGCAGATAAAATAGGTGTTACGCAGCAAGCAGTATCAGAGTATCTAAAAAAAATGAGAGAGGAGGATCTAATACAGAAAACCAATAGACAGTATAAACCAACGATAAAAGGCATCTCATTACTACAACAGGAGATACTATCATTAAAAAACTTCACTGATGAATGCATACAAAACCTATATTTGATATCAACATCAGTAGCTATATCAGACTCAACTATAAAGAGAGGGGAAACAGTCTATCTTAGAATGGAGGATGGATGGTTAACCGCTTCAACCCATAAAACCTCATCATCAACTGGTGTATCACTCCATCATGCAGGGGCGGGTGACTTAGTCGCTGTCACCTGTCTGAAAGGTTTACTAAAACATACAACAGGTAGGATCAATTTCTTCTCATTACCTGACCCGTTCATGAAGGATTACTCCTCCCTGGATATATACCCTAAGGTTAGAAAACAACTGGAACGACAATCAGTTGACGTTATAATAGTTATAGACGCTGCAGGGAAAGTCACATGCAAAAAAATAGGTGTTAAACCAGATGTAGAATACGGAGGGGTATACGCTGCTATAGACGCTGCTCAAAGAGGGTTAAACGTAGCTGTTATAGGTTATAAACAGGATGTTGATCAAGCAGTATCTCATCTTAAAACATTTAATGAGAAGACGATTCAACCGTTAAACTATGATATCTTCAACTACTAGTACATCATCCGTAATATTTTTCTCTAAGTGCTCAATAATGATCATAAAAAGCCTATATGATGGAAAACAAATGGAAACCTGCAGGTATAGTTAGAGAAGGATTCATCCTTAGACACGTCTACCCTAGTAAGAGACACCTTGTTTATCTAATTATACAAAACGGTGAGTCACGTATTCTGAAATGGTACGGTGCAGGGTACGCTGAGCAAATGGATAAGGAGTATCATGTTTTATCAGAGGCTTCATCTGCTCTGGAAGTACCAAAACCAGTTTATCTTGACAGGTTGAATTATTACCTTATAATGAATCATATAAATGGTAAAAACCTCTGCGATGTCGTCAATGACGAGTACATATCATTGAATAAAAAAATAGAGTATATTAACATGTTAAGTGAATGGTTATCCAGATTCCACATGTTTTTCAGGAGGGATGATGGTTTCCTTCTAAGAGGAGACTCTAACCTGCGTAATTTCATTGTAAATGAGAAAGTGTATGGTTTGGATTTCGAGGAGGCACGTATAGGTGAACCAGTTGAGGATGTCGCTGAGGTGTGCTCATCTATTCTAACTACTGACCCTATGTTCACTGATGAGAAATTCAATTTATCGTTCCTATTTGTTGAATCGTACACTAATAAAGTGGAATGGAGGATTAAAAATGTTAATAAAGCAGTATCATACGCCCTGTTAAACAGGATTAAATGGCGTCCATATGATAAGGATATTATAAGTACTCATGCTAAAAGAATAATGAGTAAAGGTTTCATCTGATTTTTTTAAACTGCTTTATCCACACTCCACCTATGAGTGACCTTATAAGACGAGCTGCTACCAACGCTGTCTCACCGTGATCGTATGGTGGGCATACCTCCACTAAATCAAAACCTACAGCTTCTGATGTGAATGATTCAAGGATCTCAAGTACCTGTAACGGTGTCAAACCATAGGGTTCAGGTGTGCTAGTACCTGGAGCGTAAGCAGGGTCTAGAACGTCTATATCAAGTGTTATGTAGAGTCGTCGTCCTTTCAGATGTTCTTTTAACCTCTGCATCGTCTTCTTTAAACCCTGATCGTGTATACTGTAAGCGTCTATTATAAGTAGATTCTTCTCTAATGCTTCCTCGTACTCCTTCTTCTCAGCTGATCTTATACCTACTACTGCTATGTTATCTATTGGTATATGCTCGCTGATGCGTTTAATAACACATGCGTGGTTGTTCTTATCGTTCTCATACTCATCCCTGAAGTCAAGATGAGCGTCAAGTGATAACAAAGCTGTATCATTAGGTAATGCTTTAACCACCCCTGTTGTGATACTGTGTTCTCCTCCTATCACTACAGGGAATTTACCATGTCTCAGTATCTTATCCTTAGTGAATGAGCAGACGTGGTTAATCATCATGGATGGTGTTAGATCCTTAACATCTAAGTCACCGTAATCATGGATCATAACATCATGAAGGTCTATACCTGTTCTGATATCGTAGACCTCGAAATTCCAACTGGCTTGTCTTATCTCATATGGTGCTTTATCTGCACCATGGCGGAATGAAGAGGTCTTTTCAAATGGTACACTGTATACTACAAAATCTGATTCATCGAATGATGACTCTGCATCAGCGAAATAATCAGGGAACACCATTTTCTAATCCTTTATCCTCCTGTTATCCCTCAGGTGTTATACCTATTTTAGTTGTTTAGATAAAACATTTAGAAGTAAGATGTGATGATTATAAGAGGAGAAGAGGGTATAGTTTCAGGTTCTTGTGATTTTTCTCCTACCCATTGCTTGGAGGTACATGACTTCTTTACCTGGTTCAAGTTGTCCTTCTAACTCCTCAGGTATAGGCATCTCGAAAACCTCGTAGGTCTCCATATCCATGAGCTGGACGTTCTTACCCATTAACGATACAACCTGCGCTGTTCTTTTATCAATCATGGGTACACCGACTTTGTGTTTCACAGGGTAGACAACGCTTCTTTTCTGACCGTCAAATACGCCTATAGCCTCTATCCTAGCTTTAGCTTCACCATGCTTACCTGGTTTAGATGTTGTTATACTTACAATCTTACATGGCTCCTCATCTATCAGTATGTACCTGTTCTCTTTTAATGTTCTAACCTCTGCTAACTCTTTCATATCATATTACCTCTCTGATTTTGACTTTTTTACTCTCAGTTAAACCATATGGTTTTCACTACGTAATGGAGTCTATTCTATTTTACTTTGTATACTATATCGTGTTCACGTACTCGTTCTTTAACCTTTATACCT
>Ga0068707_1001721_pt1 | contig 15336 bp, 12 predicted proteins | sample YNPNPMetaG_FD_66600 | JGI IMG/M metagenome (GOLD analysis project Ga0068707, IMG submission 66600) | Anoxygenic and chlorotrophic microbial mat microbial communities from Yellowstone National Park, USA - YNP NP MetaG | ecosystem: Environmental > Aquatic > Thermal springs > Hot (42-90C) >...
GGCGGCGCGTCGGCCAGCGATCACGACCGTTGCTTGCTGTTGCTCGAACGCCTGGCGGGAACGCCGGCGGCGCAGCGTACGGCGCGCTTTCGCTGTGTGGTCGCGATCGCGACGCCGGAGGGGCGCACGGAGATCGCCCATGGCGTGTGTGAGGGGGTCATCGCGACCACCTTGCGGGGTGAGCACGGCTTCGGCTACGATCCGATCTTCCTGCTGCCTGAGCGCGGCCTGACCATGGCGCAGTTGACGCCAGCAGAGAAGAATTTGATCAGCCATCGCGCGCGCGCCGCGCGCGCGGCCCGCGCGATCCTGGAGCGCATGTTAGCGGAAGAAGCCATGCGGCAAGCGACCTAGCCGGCGACTTGGCCTTGGCAAGAGGAGCGAGAATGAGCGAGCGGGCTGCAGCGTGGGGATAGCGTCAGACACACGACTTTTTCCAGCCCGCAGAACGTGCTATAATAGGGCTGTTTTTCGAAGTCGGTGACCGCGTGGTCTGCAGTTCGGAATCCGAATCTTTCGTGTCTCATCTCGGCGTTACGGCGAACCTCTTTTGTTTGCCGAGATCGACTCATCAGGGCTGGCATGGAATCAGAATCCGCGGATCATCCGTCGGCGAATCGATGGCTCTGGTTGGCAGGGCAAGGACTTCCTCTGCAGCGGCCTTCTTGGGATTTGTCCGCCTTGCCGCGCAGCCTGACGATCGACGACACCTCGCCCATACGGCTGGCCTCGCATATCGCCCTGCTCCTCGTCACCGTCCTGGTCTTGTCGTTGACACGCGTCCAGTGGAAGGATTGGGACATCCCCTGGCAGTTGCCTGCTCCGGTGCCGCAGCCAGAACAACTCGCGGCGCCGCTCTTTGGGACGCAACTTCGTGTCGCCCAACTGGCCGAGAGTGGCAGCCTGGTGCGTGCGGCGGTGCCGATCACCAAAGTCCCTGAGCGCCCGCGCGAGGGGATCACCCGCTATGTGGTCGTCCCGGGCGATACCGTCACCGGCATCGCCGAGAAATTTGGCATCAGCGCCGATACGGTGAAATGGGCGAACGAGTTGGATCTGAACCCCGATATGTTGCGTGTAGGGCAGGAGTTGATCATCCTGCCTGTCTCCGGCGTTTATCATGTCGTGGCGCAGGGCGATACGTTGAGTCAGATCGCGAAGCAATACAAAGTCAGTCCGGAAGTGATCGTCAACTATCCTGCCAATAACATCAAGGACATCAACCAGCCGCTGGCGGTCGGTCAGGTGCTGATTGTCCCGGGTGGTGAGAAGCCATGGGTGGCGCCGTATGTATCCGCCTATAGTGGTCCGGTGGCTCAGGGCAGCCAGAAGGGGACTGGCCGTTTCGGCTGGCCAGCGACAGGCCGCCTGACCTCGCTGTTTGGACAAATCGTGCGCGGCAGAACGCATTCCGGCATTGATATCGGCGGACGGCCGGGGGCTCCAGTCAACGCCAGCGATGCGGGGACGGTGGTCTTCGCGGGATGGGATCGTACGGGCTATGGGAACCTGGTGATCGTCAATCACGGCAATGGCTATCTCACCTACTATGCCCACCTGAACAAGATCCTCGTGAAACGGGGCGATGCGGTGGCTCAGGGCCAGCGGGTGGGCACGGTCGGGTGTACTGGGATTTGCACGGGTCCTCATCTGCATTTCGAGATTCGCCAGAACAACGTGCCGCGCAATCCTCTGGGATTCTTGCCGTAAGATCGTTGCCCTCGTTCGCCCGGGCCTTTGGGCGCTTCTGCAGATCAATACAAACATAAACGTCGGCGGCAGAAATTAGCCGCCGACGTTTATGTTTGCGCCCTGGCTGTTCAAGCCTTCAAGAGCAGGGGTTCCTCGTATGTAACCGCGAGAGGGCTGCTGCTCGCGTCATGTTGCTGATTTAGAGGCTGGCGGTGCATGGCCTCTGTTCGCTCGCTACTGGACTTTGACCACCACTGTCGCCTGGCTCCAGAATTGATCCAGCCCATAAAATTGACGCTTCTCGCGCGAGAAGACATGAAGGACGACGTCGCCATAATCGAGCAGACACCAGCCTGCCTCTGGGATCCCTTCACGGCCGTGAGGATTACGGCCGCGGTGGCCGATCTCCTCATCCACGACCTCGACGAGCGCTTGCAGTTGGCGCTCGGACGTGGCCGAGCAAATGACGAAATAATCTGCCAGGATCGAGATCGCGCGCAGGTCGAGCAACACGATCTGCTCGGCCTGGTGCTCATCTACCAAATCGACGATGGTATGCGCTAACTCCGAAGACTCCAGAGTAACACCTCCTGATTCGCTGTCCGGGAAGCATGCGGTGCTTGTGCTTCCAGTGCTGGCCCACTATAGCACAAGGGGAGGAGAGAGGCAATACGTGCTTCAAATCGTAAGCCAATTGTAAGCGAGATCGCCGTCGGATGGGTGGGCGGCGAACGCATTTACACATATACTGTGGGAGAAGATGGTTCTCTCGCTCCTGCCTGGTTCATCGAGCGAATATCCGCCGCAGGAGGCAACGCCCATGTGGAGCCTGGAACTGACCTTCCTCCTGATTCGTTTTGTGGCCGCTGTTTTCTTTAGCCTGATCGTAGGAATCTTTGTCTCCACTTTCTTAGGAGTCCTGGCCTGGCATAGCGGCTATAACGCCGAGCTTATCTTCAACGTGAGCGGCGTGTTGGCTACGTTATTGGCTTTCCTGGGCAGTTGGCAGATGAAGGAGCAGCCGCAACGGCGCTGAGTGCGCCGCTCGGTAGGTTCGGGAGGTCAGATAGCGAGGGGGATGGGCCTTTGCTGCATTGGCAGTGGGAGGTTCATCCCCCTCTCATGTTCAGGAGGCGGCTGATCGTTCAGCAGCGCGAGAGGAAGCCTCCTGCGTTGCCAGGCGTCCGTAGAGGGCCGCCATCTCCGCCAGGCTTGACGCGAGCCACCATTCGATCTGTTCCCAGCGCATTCGCCAGGTCCAGTTGCCGGCAGCCTGTCCCGGCGTGTTCATGCGCGCCTCGGAGCCGAGGCCCAACACATCCTGCAAGGGAACGATGGCCCAATCGGCCACTGAAGCGAGGGCAGCCCGTACGAGCGCGACGACGATCTCATGATCGGCGCGCGCCAGATAACGTCGCACGTGATCCTGGACCGCAGGCGGCGCGCTGCGATACCATCCCAACGTCGTATCGTTGTCGTGTGTGCCGGTGTAGACGACGGTGCGGCGGTCCAGGTTATGGGGCAAATAGGGGTGGCTGGCCGGGCCGCCGAAGGCGAACTGCAACACCGCCATGCCGGGGAATCCCAGCTTACGGCGCAGAGCCTCCACGTCGGCGGTGATGAGGCCGAGGTCTTCGGCGATGATGGGGAGTGGTCCGAGCGCGGTCTGGGCTGCTGCGAAGAGGGCTTCGCCTGGGCCGGGCGCCCATCGTCCTTCGGCTGCGGTCGCGGCGTGGGCCGGGACCGCCCAGCAGGCGACGAACCCCCGAAAGTGATCGATCCGGATGACATCGAACGCGCGCAGGGCCGCGCCCAGGCGCTCGATCCACCAATCATACCCCCTCTCCGCCATCACGTCCCAACGGTAGAGCGGATTGCCCCACAACTGCCCGGTGGCGCTGAAGTAGTCGGGTGGCACCCCGGCGACGATCGTGGGGCGACCGGCCGTGTCGAGGTGGAATAGCTCGGGGTTGGCCCAGACATCGGCGCTGTCGTAGGCGACGAAGATGGGGAGGTCGCCGATCAGGCGCACTCCTTGCGCGTTGGCGTAGGCGCGCAGGCGTCCCCACTGCTCGGCGAAAAGCCACTGTTGGTAGCGCTGGGCCTGTAGGGCAGGCGCCAGACGATCCGAACACTCGGCGAGAGCGGCGGGCTGGCGCGTGCGGAGGGGCAGGGGCCAGGTGTCCCATGGCGCGCCGCCGTGTTCGGCTTTCAACGCCTGGAAGAGGGCGAAGTCGTCCAGCCAGCCGCGCTCCCTATGGCAGAATGCCTCGAAGCGCTCGCGCTGGCCAGGGCTGGCATGGGCCTGAAAGTGGGCGAAAGAGCGTTCCAGCAGGGGCAACTTCCAGGCGATCACGGCGCCGTAGTCGACGCGATCGGCGGGGAAGGGCGGGATGTCGGCGAGCGCATCGGGAGGGAGCAGACCTTCCTCGACCAGTTGGGCGGGGCTGATCAGCAGCGGGTTGCCTGCGAAGGCGGATAACGCCTGGTAGGGGGAATCGCCGTAGCCAGTGGGGCCGAGAGGCATCACCTGCCACATCCGCTGGCCGGCTGCTTTCAGAAAATCGACGAAGCGATGGGCTTCGCTGCCCAGGTCGCCGATGCCGAACGGGCCGGGCAAGGAGGTCACATGGAGCAAGATGCCGCTTGCGCGAGGGAGGTCAAACATGGTCAACCTGGCTGGAGGACGTGGATCGATGGGCGCGCCGGGCCGGCGGCGGGCCTCCGGTTACAGATGTCGGTCAGGTCGCGCAGCGCTTCGGCCAGGTCGTCAGTCAGGGCGTCCGGCGGACAGCGCCATTGCCAGTTGCCGCCCAGGCTGCCGGGCAGGTTCATGCGCGCCTCTGTCCCCAGGCGCAGCAGGTCTTGCATCGGCGTGATCGCGGTGTCGGCGACGGAAGTCCAGGCCAGGTGGATGAGGTCCCAGGCGATATCCGAGCCATCGCGGCGCAGGTAGCGGCAGACGAACGCGCGCTCTTCCGCCGTCGAGCTGCCGGTGAACCAGCCGATCGAGGTATCGTTGTCGTGCGTGCCAGTGTAGACGACGCAGTTGGGCTGGTAGTTGTGGGGCAGGTAGGGATCGCGTCCATCCGTGCTGAAGGCGAAGTGGAGCACCTTCATGCCCGGGAAGGCGAATTGGTCGCGCAGCGCGATGACGGCGGGGGTGATGAAGCCCAGATCCTCGGCAATGATGGGCAGCTCGCCCAGGGCATCGATCACGGCCTGGAAGAAAGGGGCGCCGGGGCCGGGGTTCCAGCGGCCGTTGATGGCGGTAGACTCGCCGGCAGGGACGGACCAATAGGCCTCGAAGCCGCGGAAGTGATCGACGCGCGCTACATCGACCAGGCGAAAGATGGCGCGGAAGCGCTCGATCCACCAATCATACCCCCTCTCTGCCATTACATCCCAGCGGTAAAGGGGGTTGCCCCAGAGCTGCCCCGTGGCGCTGAAGTAGTCGGGCGGCACGCCGGCGACGATGGTGGGATTGCCCTCGTCGTCGAGGTAAAACAGGTGAGGGTTGGCCCAGACGTCGGCGCTATCGCGCGCGGCGAAGATCGGGATATCGCCGATGAGGCGGACGCCGCGTTCCTGCGCGTAGGCCTTCAGCTCGCGCCATTGCCGGAAGAACAGCCATTGTTGAAAGCGCTGCTCGGCGATGGTGGGGGCCAGGCGAGCGGTCGCGCTCTGGAGCGCGTGGGGGGCGCGCTGGCGGAGGGGCCGCTCCCATTCCCACCAGGGCGCGCCGCCGTGCTCGTCTTTGAGCGCCATGAAGAGGGCGAAGTCGTCGAGCCAGCCGGCCGCGTCCTGGCAGAAGCGATCGAACTCGGCGCGTTGGGCGGCGCTGGCGTCCGCGCGAAAGCGGTCGAAGGCGGCGCGCAGGAGTGCCCGTTTCCAGGGGATGACTCGTCCGAAGTCGACGCGTCCCGTTGGCCACGACTCGTCGGTGGCGACGGCTGACGCATCGAGGAGGCCCTCTGCGACCAGCTTGTCGGGGCTGATCAAGAGGGGGTTGCCGGCGAAGGCGGAGAAACACTGATAGGGGGAATCCCCGTAGCCAGTGGGGCCGAGAGGGAGCATCTGCCAGTAGGTCTGGCCGGCCGCCGCCAAGAAATCGACGAAGCGGGTTGCGGCTGGACCGAGGTCGCCGATGGCGGGCGAGCCGGGCAGGCTGGTTGGGTGCAGCAGGACGCCGCTGGCGCGTGGGAAACGCATGGGATCCTCCACGGTGAAATCGCTGCCGTTTACAATACGCCTGGAGATTATAGCATAGGTCATAAGCGGGGGACTGGCTGCACAAGCACCTTTGGTCCCGATTGCGATGCCGGTGCGGTTGGCGGCGAAGCATTTGGACATCCTCCTGCGGATGGCGGAACATCGGCGATGAACTGCTGAGATTCAGCGATCCTGCGGTATGACTGCAACAGCCAGCCGTGCCCATGGGATCTAGGGCTGGGCGCCGAGCGGTGCGCTCGATGCTCAGCCTTTTCTTTTCACGGCGCCCAGGCGATCTCCTTGACAAAGCGCGCGCCAGCCGCTACGATCATCGTGACGATTCAGCCGGCGGTTAGAAACCGCGCCTGGATTTACGAAGTCGCCCTCCGGCGACTCCCATCCGTCCGCGTGGGCGGACCTGGAAGCCTGCCGGCGCGACTTTCAGTCGCCAGGCTGAGCAGTTACCGATCATCGGCGCTCGCTTGCCTCGTTATCTCAAGCCAGGAGGGAGTCTCATGGCATATCCGGACACGATCACTGCGATCCACGCCAGCGTCTCGCGTTGGCCTGTCCGCCGCTTCACCGGCGCCGCGCTCAAAGAAGTAGCGTTCCCCTTGGGCGGCATCGGCACCGGCACCGTCTCCCTGGGCGGGCGCGGCGACCTGCGCGATTGGGAGATCTTCAACCGCCCAGCCAAAGGCAGCCGTCTGCCATTCACCTTTTTCGCGCTGTGGGCCAAAGCCGAGGGGCGCCCATCCGTGGCGCGCGTGCTCGAACGCCAGTTGCTGCCGCCGTTCGTTGCCCAGCAAGGGCTGTTCCCCAGCCAGTATGCTGGCCTGCCCCGCCTGCGTGAGGCCACTTTCAGCGGCGCGTATCCCTTCGCCCATATCGCATTCACCGATCCTACGTTGCCTGTGACGGTCGATTTGCTCGCCTATAACCCGATGATCCCTCTCGACGCCGAGCGTAGCGGGCTTCCGGTGGCCATCTTCCGTTGGCGATTGTTCAACCCCGGACCGGAATCTGTCGAGTGCACCCTGGCTTACAGCCAGTACAACCCGGTCGGCTACGACGGCCAGGCTCGTCTCCATGGGCGGCGCCATGCTCTCTTCGGCGGCAATCTGAACGCCTGGCGCGACGAGGCGGCGCTGCGCGGCTTCTTGATGAGCCGCCCGGGCTTCAATGGCGAGAACCCCTACGCCGGCTCCCTGGCGATCGCGACCCCCTGGCAGGATGTCACGTTCTCCGCTCACTGGGAGCGCGCCGGCTGGTGGGACGATCTGCAGAACTTCTGGGATGATTTCCGCAGCGATGGACGACTGCCGGACGACCCGTCCAGCGATCCGACGGCCGCGCACGAGACGGATGTGAGCACGTTGGGCTTGCGTGTCCGCCTCGGCGCGGGGGAGGCCGTCGACCTCCCCATCGTCCTCGCCTGGCACTTCCCGAACCTGACCAACTACTGGAACCAGGAGCCATCCGTGCGCGGCAAGCGCCTGGGCAACTACTATACGACGCGCTTCGCCGACGCCTGGGAAGCCGCCCAGTTCACGATCGCTAACCTTGATCCGCTGACGGCGGAGACCAGGGCCTTTCAGGAGACCTTGTTCGCCAGCACGCTGCCCAGCGAGGCGCTGGACGCCGTCTCCAGCCAGATGTCGATCATCCGCACGACCACCTGCCTGCGCACCGAGGATGGTCGCTTCCACGGCTTCGAAGGGTGCAATGACGACGCCGGCTGCTGCCCGATGAACTGCACGCATGTCTGGAACTACGAGCAGGCTTTGGCCTACCTCTACCCAGACCTCGAACGATCAATGCGCCTGACCGACTTCGGCGTCAATACGTTGCCCGACGGCGAGCAACGCTTCCGCACGCTGATCCCCTTAAGCTCAGGGACCCTCTGGAATTTCGTGCCGGCCGCCGACGGCCAGATGGGCAACATCCTCAAGCTGTATCGCGAGTGGCAGATCAGCGGCGACGACGACTTCTTGCGCCAGCTTTGGCCCGCCGCGCGACGGTCATTGGAGTGGGCGTGGCAACATTGGGATCGCGATCGCGATGGCGTCATGGAAGGTGAGCAGCATAACACCTACGACATCGAGTTCTATGGCCCCAATACTATGATGGGCACCCTCTATCTGGGCGCCTTGCGCGCGGCGGCGATCATGGCGCGCGCTGTCGGGGATGACGAGGCGGCCGCCGAGTTCGAGCGCGTCTTCGCCTCGGGCACGGCCAAACTGGATGAGTTGCTATGGAACGGCGAGTTCTATGTGCAGCAGGTGCGCAACCCGACCGCAGAAGACCTGTTGCGTAGCCGTTACCCTGGGCATCTGCCCAGCGGCGTGCTCCCCGGCGAGGATATGCCGCGCTACCAGTATGGGCCGGGATGCCTCTCCGATCACATGCTCGGCCAGTGGTTTGCGCATGTGGTTGGGCTGGGCTATGTGTTGCCGCCGGAGCGTGTGCGCACGGCCATGCACAGCATCTACCGCTACAACTGGCGCACCGATCTCCACGCCCACGAGAGCTGTCAGCGCACCTACGCCCTCAACGACGAGGCCGGCCTGGTCCTGTGCTCGTGGCCCAACGGCGGCCGCCCGCGCTATCCCTTCCCCTACGCCGACGAAGTATGGACCGGCATCGAATATCAGGTGGCAGCCCATTTGATCTACGAAGGGTTGGTGGAGGAAGGGCTGAATATCGTGCGCGGCCTGCGCGCCCGCCATGATGGCATCCGCCGCAACCCCTGGGATGAGTTCGAGTGCGGCCATCATTACGCGCGCGCGATGGCGAGCTGGTCGCTGCTGCTGGCCCTCTCCGGCTACGCCTATTCGGCGCCCGAACGGCGGCTGGGATTCGCGCCGCGCGTCCACGCCGACGATTTCCGTTGCTTCTTCACGACGGGCAGCGGCTGGGGCAGCTACAACCAACAGCGCACGGCCAACAGCCTGGCGTGCCAGGTGACAGTGCGCCGCGGACAGGTGGCCTTGCGCTGGCTGGAGATCGGATTGCCTGAGGGGGTGCGCGCTGAGCAGGTCACGGTAGCGGGACGAGAGGCGGCTCGCGTCGCGGGAATCGGAACCGCGGGCCGCCTGCGCATCGACCTCGGCGGCGAAGTGGTGGTGAGCGGCGGAGAGACGCTGGCAGTGACCCTGCAGTGGTGAGATGAAGGGCGGACTGCTTTGACCCTGGGCTTACTCCAAGAGGCCTGGTCACACCGGCACGAGATAGCGGGTCGCTACGGAGACACGGAAAAGTGCGAGCTTTCTAGCCGTTACCTTCTCCGTGTCTCTGATCATCTCCGTAAGCGTGGGGAGCTGATTGCCTCAGCTTCGCGACGATCATTAAAAGGGTGCGGCGGATTTGATCACTTGATCCGCCCAAGCGACAACACCCTCTGCCAACGAGATGGCTTCTTGTCGGTCTTCTTCCTCGATTGTCTCGCTTGTGCCAGGATAGCGGCTGGCCACGGCATAATCGGTCAAGCCGACTGCTTGTTGAACCTCTAATGGCGGGGTCAGATCAGGCGGAAGAAGATCGAGCAGTGTTCGCAAGTTATGCGTTTTCGGCACGGGGATCCCGTAAGCTACTAACACGGCCTTCAGCGCCTTCTCGGCTGCTTGTTGAGCGTGAAAACATAACGCTTCTGGCCGCACTTTGGGAGGCAAAGGAATCTTGGCCAGCTCCAAATCGCTAATGGCGTGTTGGAGCCACTCTGCCGGGCTGCCCGGTGAGACCTCATCAGGCCCTGGCATACACTTCTACCCCTTCGCGTAAGATCGTTTGATAGATCAACCCCGGGTTGTGCCGATGTCGCTCGAGGTCATCCGTTGTAGCGACAAGGATGTCGAAAGGGACCTTCAAGCCAACGAGTTGACGGTACAAGAGTTGAGCAGTCTTGCGACGATGGGTCCCGGGGGGCATCACGACTAGAATATCGATATCGCTCTCAGGACCGAAATCAGCCCGTGCTGCGGATCCGAACAGAATCACTTTAAGTGGATGGACAACGTCGATGATCATTTGTACCAATCGGTCTACAATCTGTGCCTCAGGCTGCATTGTGCCCTCCTTACCCTTTACAATTATACGAAGTGCTGTCACATTTCGCAATTTCATGTGGTTTGTTTTGCCCGCGCGTGCTAACATGGTACCTCATTCTGGCTCTGCAATGACAGCTCGTCTTTTGTGGAGGAAAAACCGTGCACAACGAATCGCCTTCCGCCGCGCGCCAACTGCTGGCGCACGATCCCCAGCGGCCTCAGTATCATTTTCTGCCGCCCGCCAACTGGATGAACGACCCCAACGGCCTCATCCACTGGCAGGGCGAGTACCATCTGTTCTACCAGCATAACCCGGAGCGCGCGACCTGGGGGCCGATGCATTGGGGCCACGCCGTCAGCCGCGATCTGGTGCACTGGACCGATCTCCCGATCGCGCTGGCGCCGACCCCGGGCGGCGCCGACGCCGATGGATGCTGGTCCGGCTGCGCGGTCGATCACGACGGCGTCCCTACCCTGATCTACACGGGCGTGCGCGAGGGCCGGCAACGCCCCTGCCTCGCTACCAGCGGCGACGGCTTGCGCACCTGGCGCAAGCATCCCGACAATCCCGTGATCGCTGAGCCGCCTGCCGGGTTGGAGGTGCTGGGGTTCCGCGATCACTGCGTGTGGCGGGAAGGCGCGACCTGGTACCAGGTGATCGGCTCGGGCGTGCGCGGCATGGGCGGCATGATCCTCCTCTACCGATCGCCTGACCTCGTGCATTGGGAATATCTCGGCCCGGCCTGCATCGGCAGCGAGGACGAGACCGGGGAGATGTGGGAGTGTCCCGACTTGTTCCCTCTGGGAGATCAGCACGTGCTTCTCATCTCCCCCATCCCGCTGGGCAAGACTCTCTACTGCATCGGCACCTATGCAGATCACCATTTCACGCCGCACGTGCGCGGGGATCTCGACCCGGGAGGCCATCTGTACGCGCCGCAGACGATGCGCGACGCTCAGGGGCGACGGCTGATGTGGGGGTGGCTGTGGGAAGGGCGCACGCGCGAGGCGCAGTTGGCCGCCGGCTGGGCAGGGGTCATGTCGCTGCCGCGCGTGTTAACGCCGCGCGCCGATGGCCGCCTGGGGATGGAACCAGCGCCGGAGATACGCGCCCTGCGCGGGAGCCATCGTCGTTGGGAAGATATCGCGCTGTCGTCGACGGCGGTGACCCCCCTGCGCGCCGTCGACGGCGATGCCCTGGAGATCGAGGTGGAGTTCGAGCCTGGCGATGCTGCACAATTCGGCTTGCAGGTCCGTTGCGCGCCCGATGGTCAGGAGGAAACGCGGATCTTCTACGATGTTGCGACGCGCTTCCTGGGAATTGATCGCACGCGCTCCAGCCTCGATCGCGCGGCGACGCGCGAGGTGCGTGGAGGCGTCCTCGCCCTTGATCCTGATACGCCTCTGGTCCTGGACGTGTTCCTCGATCATTCCGTGATCGAGGTCTACGCCAACGGCTGTTTCTGCCTGTCGAGCCGCATCTACCCGACGCGACCTGACAGCCTGGGCGTCGCTCTCTTCGCTCAGGGGGGGCGAGCCGCAGCGCGACGGATCGACGTTTGGCAGATGGGAACGATCTGGTGAGCGCTCCAGAAACCTGTTTCCTGTTGCCCCGGGATGAGAAAATGGGTTTCTGGCTCATTTGTCCAGAATCAAGCTCAGGGGCAGGCTCAGCCGGGCGCTCGCGACGGCATGAGTGCCAGGTCTTGCGGCCAATCGATGTCGAAGGCGAGGGTGGGAGAATCGACCACGCGCTGCGGCAGCCCGGCCGCAGCCGCCAGGGCGCAGTGGCGCGTGAAGCTGTGCGGACCGAAGGCGAACTCGATCGCGGTGGGCGGCCGCAGGAGAAGGGCGTTGGTGCCGCCGTCATGGCTGGGGGCGATGACGATCCCTGGGCCGGCTTCCCCTTCGGCGTACAACGTGCGTATATCTTGGGGAATGATCAAAGGCAGATCGGCGGGAAGGACGAGCACCGCCTCGGCTCCCCGACTGAGGGCAACCGCACGGCCTTGAGAGAGCGCTTCGTTGAGGCCGGTCGTCGCCTCGTGCAGTGGCACGGCGCCAGCCGCGGCGGCCTGAGAGAGCACAGCCGGATCGCGACTGATGACGAGCATTCCCGTCAGCACCCCCGCCTCCTGAGCGGCTCCTAACACGCCCGCCAGCAGTCGGCGGCTCAGCTCCGCGCGTTGAACGGCGTTCAACTGGTGAGCCAGCCGGCTCTTCCCTTCTCCCAGTGGCTTCACCGGCACGAGCAGCCACAAGTTCATGGGGACGCAACCTGTTGAGCGAAGGCGATCGTCGCCGCCGCCAATCGCGCCTTGGCAGTGGCGTCGACCATGATCGTATCGGTGACCAGCGTCGGCAGGGGGAGGGCCGCCGCCAGCGCGGCATCGGCGTTGTCGATCACGATGCCGTCGAGCAGATCGCGGAAGTGCTCGGCGACCGTGAGCGGACTGACGGCCAGCCCCATCTCCTGCATCATCTTGGCGGCGGGTCCCTTCAGCGCCCGCCCGCCGACGATGGGGCTGACCGCGACGCACGGCGCGGGGCTGGCGCGCAGCGCCTCGCGCAGGCCGGGAAGGCTGAGGATCGGGTCGAGGCTGACGTAGGGGTTGCTGGGGCATAGGATGATGATCTCAGCATCGGCGATGGCCTGAAGCGCCTGCGGCGTCGGCCTCGCCTGTTCGCTGCCCGTGAAGGTGACTCCCAACAGCCGCGGTTCGCAACGGCGGCGCACGAAATAGTGTTGAAAGGGGAGGTCGCCTTCGTCGGTGTGCACCACCGTGCGCACGGGCGCATCGCTCATCGGCAGGATCGTCGAAGGAACGCCCAGGTCGCGACGCAGGCGATCGGTGACCGCGGTGAGGGAGAGGCCCTGGCGCAGCCACTGGGTGCGCAGGAGGTGGGTGACCAGGTCGCGGTCGCCGATGCGGAACCACCCTTCGCCGCCGCGCCGCGTCATCTCGGCGAGGACTGCGAAGGTTTCGTCGGCGCGCCCCCATCCCGTGTCCGGATGGTTGACGCCGGCCAGGTTGTAGAGTACTGTGTCGAGATCGGGGCAAACGGTGAGGCCCCAATGCTCGAAGTCATCGCCGGTGTTGACGATCACCGTCAGCGCGCCGGGAGCCAGCACTGCCTGCAAGCCAGTTGCCAGCCTGGCCCCGCCAACGCCGCCGGCCAGGGCGACCACGCGAGAGGCGATCAATCGATCTCTCCTGTTCTCAAAGCAAATCGCGTCGCATCCATCTTCCTTCTTCGGCCTCCGGAGGATCCGTCGGGAGCGGAGCAACGCCAGCGGTCAGCGCCAGAGGACGCGACTCTCCAGAGGCGCGCGGTCCTTGGTCTTCTCCTCTGCAGGGTACCCGACGGTGAGGAGAGCTTGCGGCTCCCAGCTTGCAGGGAGGTCGAGGATGGCGCGCACCAGCTCGGGCGCGAAGAGGGGCGCACACATCCAGCACGCGCCCAGTCCGTAGTGATGGGCGGCCAGCAACAGGTTTTGGCAGGCGAGGGCTGTGCTCTGGACCGCCATTGTCCATTCGGCCTGGGCGCGCGCCACATCCGCGTAGATGTCCATCTCCTCCATGGTGAGGGCAACCACGATGAGGGCGCCCGCCGTGGTCAGGCGGACGTGGCTGATGGCGATGCGTTGCTCGATGTGGGCAGCGTCGACGCCGTCCGCAGCCAGATCGTTGCGCCAGCGTTCACCGAGGCGTATGCTCAGGGCGTGTTTCATGGCGTTGCTGGTCACGACGCAGAAGCGCCATGGCTGGCGATTGTGGGCGGAGGGCGCCCAGATCGCCGCTTCGAGTAGTCGTTCCAGCAGCTCACGAGGCACGGGCCGCGCCTGATAGCGGCGGATCGACCGTCGCCCGCGAATCAGCCGCCAAAAGGCCTCTTCTGGCAAAGGAGAAGGATCGCTCACAACACCCCTCAGGTGGTCGGGAAACAGGGGGTCTGGGAACCGTTCGAGCCAAAGGGAACGCAGCCCCTGGCAGGCGTTGCAGCGGGCGCAAAGCCCATCCCTGCCTGGCAAGTATAGGGCCGGGCGCGGAGGGAAGTCAAACAGCACAGCGAGGAGGGATGATGCGATTGCAGGGTCGCGCTTTGGAGACGGGGGAAGGGATCGAGATCGAGATCGCGGGAGGACGCATCGTCGGCTGTCGCCCGCTCGCGCCCGATGTGCGCGTCGCTCCGGATGTCTGGCTGCTGCCTGGCCTATTCGACATCCAGGTCAATGGCTACGCTGGCCACGACTTCAATGGCGCACAGGCCAGCGCTGAGGCGGTCGCCAGCGCGGTGCGCGCCCTCTGGTGTGAGGGGGTCACTCACTTATGTCCGACCGTGATCACCGCCAGCTTCGAGGAGATCGTTGCCGCGTTGCGCGCCATCCGCGCGGCCTGCGCCGATCCCCTGATCGCTGCCAGCATCGTCGGCGTGCATCTGGAGGGGCCGTATATCTCGCCGGAGGACGGCGCGCGCGGGGCGCATCCGCGCGCCCACGTGCGCCCGCCAGACTGGGATGAGTTCCAGCGCTGGCAGGAGGCCGCCGAGGGGCGCATCGGGCTGGTGACGGCGGCGCCGGAGACGCCCGGCGGCCTGGCGTTTATCGAGCGGCTGGCGGAGGCGGGGGTCATCCCGGCCATCGGGCACACCGCGGCGACGCCGGCGCAGATCCGGGAGGCGGTCGCGGCGGGCGCGCGCCTCTCCACGCATCTGGGCAATGGCTCTCATGCCATGTTGCCCCGTCACGCCAACTATCTATGGGAGCAGGCGGCGGCGGACGAGTTGATGGCGAGCTTGATCCTGGACGGCCATCATCTGCCGCTGGCGGTCGCGCGCTGTCTCGTGCGCTGCAAGGGGATCGAGCGCACGATCCTGATCAGCGACGCGATGGTTGCGGCGGGGCTGCCGCCCGGTCGCTATCAGTTGGGGGATGCCGAGGTGGAGGTGTCGTCCGATCGTCGCTGCTCCCTGGCGGGCACGTCCTATCTGGCGGGATCGGCGATCGCGCTGCGCACGGGGGTGGCCAACGCCGTGCGCCTGGCTGGGGTCAGTCCGGCGCAGGCGGTGAGCATGGCGACGCTGCAGCCGGCGCGGCTGTGGGGGATGGAGAAACGGCTCGGTCGGCTGGCGGTGGGATATGAGGCGTCGCTTGTGGTGGCCCGCTGGCAGCCATGGATAGGGGAGATCGAGATCCTGAGGACCGTGGTCGCGGGACAGGTCGTGTACGAGCGGTGAGGCGCGCTTGGCTTCAGGCGTCCGCCATTGGCTGCGGGCGAGGCGTTCATGATCTGTGTGCGGGTTGCAGGTTGCAGGGGGGTGCCTCAGTACGAAGGCAAAAACGGCAGATGTTTGACTTAGAACATATGTTCTGATACAATGACCG
>Ga0068707_1001722_pt1 | contig 15326 bp, 13 predicted proteins | sample YNPNPMetaG_FD_66600 | JGI IMG/M metagenome (GOLD analysis project Ga0068707, IMG submission 66600) | Anoxygenic and chlorotrophic microbial mat microbial communities from Yellowstone National Park, USA - YNP NP MetaG | ecosystem: Environmental > Aquatic > Thermal springs > Hot (42-90C) >...
GCAATGCCTATAAGCGTCAAGCAGTTTCCTCATGGCCGACGCAGGGCGCACACCCTTGGCCGATACGGCATGCGTGGGCCCATGCGGGTTTTTCCCCAGCCGCCGTAACTGCCGGAGCCGCTGAGCGAACCCGCCTGGTTCCGAGGCTTCCGCCCGTAAGGGTCCGCAACAGTTGGACGAAGCCAGGCCGACAGGGGTTCCCCGGATTCGGGCGATCCCCTTGAGGGGCGGTAAGATTCGCTTGGTTGTTATGCCTCGAATACCCCCCTTGGAGGTAATCGATTTGGCCCACTCGGCCACAGCGGCTCGGTGACCCCCCGACGGTCAAGCGAACATCAAAAAGTGGTCGCAACCGGCCGTTTCCCTCCCGGGGCGTGGTCCATATAGTGGAGCGCTGGACCCCTCACAGGTGCATATGTGAACCGAACGCTTTGGTGCTGTTTTTTCCCGCCACACATTTTCCGCCGTTTGCTTCAGGGGCAACCGGTTCTACAATCACCCGGGCGACGCTGGCGGCCGTCGAGTAAAGCGGCTTGCCCACGCGCCGAAATCGGGGCCGGAGACCCGCGCGGCTCCATGGGTTCGAGGGAATCTCGTGGTCGAAAGGAGTCGTCCATGCCAGGGCTCATAACGGAACACTCCCTGCGGCGGGTCGTGTTGGTCCGCCTCAGCGCCATCGGCGACGTGATTCACACTTTGCCTGTGGCGTGTGCCCTGCGGGAGGCGTTTCCCCAGACGCAGATTGCCTGGGTGGTGGAGGATCGGGCCGCCCCGCTGCTTGCGGGCCACCCCGCCATCGACGAATTGGTGCAAGTGCCACGGGGCTTTCTGAAATCGCCCCCGCGCGTGTGGCAATTGCGCCGGCGACTGAGACAGTGGCGAGCCGACGTGGCCATCGACGTGCAAAGCCTCACCAAAAGTGCGGTGGTCGCCTGGCTTTCCGGGGCACGGTGCCGAATTGGTTTCGCCAGACCTTGTGGCCGCGAGCTCAGCCCCTGGCTGAACTCCGTGCGGGTCCGGCCCCGGGCGACCCATGTGGTGCAACAGTATCTGGAGCTGCTGGAACCCTTAGGCATCACCGCGCCGCGGGTTCAGTTCAACCTTCCCGAGTTGCCGGAAGAGGGGGAAGCGGCCGAAGCGCTGATCGCCCGCCTGGGCCTGAGCCAGGGGTTTGCCGTGCTGAATGCCGGGTCGGGCTGGCCCTCCAAACGGTGGCCCAGCGAGCGTTTTGCCGCCGTGGCCCAGCATCTGAGCGAGGCCTGGCAGTTGCCTAGTCTTGTGGTCTGGGCTGGGGACGAGGAACGACGCTGGGCCGAGGCCATCGTGGCGGGGGCGGGAGGGCACGCCCGGCTGGCCCCGGCCACCACCTTGCGGGAACTGGCAGCGGTGGCCCGCCGCGCCCGGCTGTTCATCAGCTCCGATACGGGCCCATTGCACCTTGCCGCGGCCGTCGGCACACCGTGCATCGGGCTGTTCGGGCCTTGGCCGGCCGAGCGAAACGGTCCCTACGGGCCCCAGCACCTGGCCATCCAAAAGATGCGGTTCGACGGTAGCACTCGCCAGCGCCGCACCGCCCCGCCGAGCCTGATGGAAGCCATCGACGTGACCACGGTCTGCCAAGCGTGCGATTGCCTGCTCCAACGGGATTACATCCAGGCCGCGTGATTCGCCCCCCCGCTTGGCGGCCAACCCGGCCGCACCGCCGGTCCCCCTGGAGCGCCCATAGTGCGGGCGGGTATACTGGTGCTGCCCGGACACAGAGAGGGGGAGCGGTCGGGCATCTATGGCGGCTCGCCCGAGTTTTCTCTTCTTGTCGCAAACGGTGCGGGAAAGGAGCAGCCATGTTACGTCGATGGTTATTGGGCGTGGCGGCCGTAGCGGCCGTCGTCGCGGTGGTCTCGTTGGCACCGGGCCAGAAAAACAAGGCCGATAGTAAACCTGCGCCCAAAACGCCGGGCGCCGTCGGAGGCGGCTGGGGGGCGCCCTGGTACGGTCTGCCCGGTTTTGCCGCCTTGGCCTCGGCCAGCGTCCAAAAGGAATTAGGCCTAAGCGAAGAGCAGAAGCAAGAGCTCAAGCACATCGCCGACCAGTACCGCAAGGAGACTCAGGAGGCTTGGCGGCAAGAGTGGGAAAAAATCCGCCACCTCTCGCCCGCCGAGCAGCAAAAACACTGGGCCGCACAGCGCGATCACCTGGCCCGGCGCGGAAAAGAGCGGGTCGCCGCATTCCGGAAAAAGATGGAGGCCGTGCTCACCCCCCAGCAGCTCCACCAGCTTCGGGAGATCAATTTCCGTAACCGAGCCGCGGCCATACTCAACAATCCGGGCACCCTGGAGCGCCTCAAGGCCACCCCGGACCAGAAGGAACGGCTCCGGAAGCTCCGGGAGGAACTCCAGGAAAAGATCTATCAGCTCCAGCGCCAGACATTCGAAGAGAGCTTCCAACTGCTCTCGCCCGAACAGCAGCAGGAACTTCGCGAGATGGCTACCCGCGAGGAGGGTTGATCCAGGCATGATTCCGGTCAATCGCACGGAGGCTAGCGACGGGCTGCCGGCTGCCACGGACGCCGCCGCCCCACAGACCTTTTGGCCGTTGCAGGTGATCCCCGGACTCTGGGAGCCGTGGCCCGAAGCGGGCATTGGACGCTGGGTAGGATTTTTTCTCGCCCTGGGACTGGCCGCGAGGCTCATCCGCTACGCCCTGCGCTTCCCTTTGTGGGAAGATGAGTGTTTCTTATCGGTGAATCTCATCGACCGCGGCTACCTCGATCTGCTCGGCCCGCTGGACTATTATCAGGTGGCGCCGCTGTTGTTCCTGTGGGCCCAGCGGAGCATGGTGGCACTGCTGGGGTTCAATGAATACGCGCTGCGCCTGGTGTCGCTGATCTGCGCGGTCGCCTCACTGGGGTTGTTCTGGTGGGTGGCACGCCGGTTGTTAACTGGCCTGGCCCGGGTGGCGGCGGTTGCCATGTTCGCCGTGTCGTACCCACCCATCCGCTACGCAGCAGAGGCCAAGCAGTATGCCGGCGATCTGTTGGTAGCTCTGGTGTTCGCGGCGCTTCTAGTGGCGTGGTACCAGCGGCGATCGTCCAGATGGCTGTGGTGCCTGGCCGCCCTAACGCCCCTGGCAGTGGGCTTCTCTTACCCTGCGGTGCTGGTGGGTGCGGGGGCGAGTGTCTTTCTCGCCGCAGTGCTGCTGGCCGACCGGTCGCGCCGCGGTTGGGCGGCCTGGATCATCCTGAACCTCGTTCTGGGTGCCAGCTTTGCGGGGCTGTTCGCGTTGTCGGCCAGGCATCAAACCCAGCGCTCGCTCAAAGTGATGCAGGAATGCTGGAAAGAGGGGTTTCCGCCGCTGGACTCACCCGCCAGACTGCCGGCCTGGCTGGTAGAGGCCCACACCAGCGATATGCTGGCCTACCCGGTGGGCGGCCATCATGGGGGCAGCACCGTCACCTGCGTGCTTTGCCTGGTCGGGGTGGCCATCTTGGCTCGCCGGCGACAAGGGGTGCTATTGCTTTTGTTGCTAGGCCCGCTGGCGTGGTCCTTCGTGGCAGCGGCCATGCACCGCTACCCTTACGGACAAATGGCAAAGTTCCAGATCTACATGGCCCCAGCCATCTGCATCCTGTCGGGCGTGGGTATCGCGGGGCTGTTCCGGCTGCGGTATCGCGGCCGGCCTATCCCCCACGTTTCCGCCGCCGTGGTGCTGGGCGTGCTGGCGGTTTTCGGCGCCGGGTCGATCGTCCGAGATTTCGTCCAGCCAGCCAAAAGCGCCACGGTCATGCGGGCGAGGGACTTTGCCCGCTGGTTCTGGTTTACCGCCGAGTTCGAAAGCGAGGCCGTGTGCCTGAAGACCGACCTGGGCTTGGACTTTTCGCCAGCCACGTACAACTACGGACTGTCATGCCTGTATTTGTGTAACCAGAAGATCTATTCGCCACGCCATGCCCGGGGCGAACCGCCGCGTTGGGACCGCATCTCGGCTCAGTGGCCTCTCCGCTGCGTGGAATATCGAGGTGCCAGGCAGCCTTACGATCACCAGGCGGCAGCCGCTTGGCTGGAGTCGATGCAGAAACGCTACCGTCTGGTGTCGCGCGAACGTTTTCCCTTTGTCAACATCAAGCGCCTAGACCAATCGCCCAGCGAGTTCGACTACGTCGAGGTATACCGTTTTGTGCCCAAGTAGGGGAAGCGATTGTTTTGGGCCGGCCAGCCCGCCGGCGCTCTTCCCGTTCGCTCTGTCCATACGGATTGCTTGTTAGGACTCCCCCCGCGGGATCCGATCGACAAGCCTGGTCCGCCAGCCACGAGCCGGGGGCGTAAGCCCCCGGTGGCAGACGCAGTGCTCTGCTGCTGGGGTGCTGACCCCACCAACCCCGCCTGCGCTCTCATGGTGCCGCCCCCCCGGGTTTACGCCGGGGCTGACTCGCCGTTGGGCGCGGGGTACCGTGCGGATGACTCGCGCCCGGGGCTCGCCGCCGAAACCGCCGTCTCCCGCGGCGGCCGGGAGAGGGGACCAATCTGCCGCGCCGGGCTTTCGATGGGGCAGAGGCAGGTCCGTCGGCCAGCTAGGCTGCCAGCGCTCGAACAGCCTGCCGAACTCAGCGGGCCAGCTTGATGCCCAAGTCTTTGAGCTGCTGGGGGTCCACTTCGCCCGGCGCGCCGGTCATCAGGTCGGTGGCCCGTTGGGTCTTAGGGAAGGCGATGCAGTCGCGGATGCTTTCCAGACCAGCGAAGATCATCACCAGCCGGTCGATGCCCAGGGCGATTCCGCCGTGGGGCGGGGCACCGTATTGGAGGGCCTCCAGCAGGAATCCGAATCGCTGTTTGGCCTGTTCCGGGCCGATCCCCAAGAGTTGGAATACCTCCTGCTGGAGTTGCTGGTCGTGGATTCGGATGGTGCCGCCCCCCGCCTCCGAGCCGTTGATGACCAGGTCGTAGGCCTGGGCGCGGCAGCGGCCGGGGTCGGTGCGCAACAGGTCGCGGTCCTGAGGTCGCGGCGCGGTAAAGGGGTGGTGCATCGAAGTCCAGGCGTTGTCGGCCTCCACCCAGGCGAACATCGGAAACTCCACTACCCACGAAAAGTGTTTCTGGTTGGGGTCGTACAGGCGCAGTTCCGTCCCCAGACGCTTTCGCAGGCCATACAAGGCCTTACAAGTAACCTCGAACGTGTCAGCTACGATCAGCAGCAGGTCGCCCGGCCGGGCCTGGAACCGGCGGCCAATCTGCTCCAACAAACTGGGCGCGAAGTTCTTGGCGATGGGCGAAGTGAGGGTACCGCTCGGGTCCACCTTGAACCACGCCAACCCCTTGGCCCCGAAATCCTGGATGATCCAGGCGGTCAGGTCGTCGAGGTTCTTTCGCGAGAAGCGTTCGGCGGCCTGGGGCGCGCACAGGCCGCGAACCCGGCCTGCCGATTCCGCCGCCGCGCGGAACACCCGGAACTCGCACTGGCGGGCCAAATCCGTCAGGTCCACCAGTTCCATTCCGAACCGCAGGTCGGGGGCATCGTGGCCAAATCGCTCCATCGCCTCGTCGTAGGTCATCCGGGGCAGAGGAATCGCCAGCTCGATCCCCAGGATTTCTCGCGCCAGCCGGGCCATCATCCCCTCGATCACGCCCATCACATCGTCCATGGTGACGAAGGACATTTCCAGGTCCAACTGGGTGAACTCGGGTTGGCGGTCGGCCCGAAGGTCTTCGTCCCGAAAACAGCGAGCCACTTGAATGTAGCGGTCGTAGCCCGCCACCATCAGGATCTGCTTGTAAAGCTGCGGCGACTGGGGCAGGGCGTAGAAACACCCCTGCTGGATGCGGCTGGGCACCAGATAGTCGCGGGCCCCCTCGGGGGTGCTGCGGCCCAGCATGGGCGTCTCCACCTCGATGAATCCCAACTCGTCGGCATAATCGCGCATGATCTTGATCATGCGGTGGCGAAGCATCAGCGTCTTTTGCATCTCCGGGCGGCGAAGGTCCAGATAACGGTACCTCAAGCGCAAATCTTCACCCGGCAACTCCTTGCCGGTTTGGCTGGGAAAAAAGGGCGGCACGAGGCTGCGATTGAGCACTTCCAGCGACTCGGCCCGGAGTTCGATCTGCCCGGTAGCCAGCTTGGGATTGGCGGTCCCTTCCGGCCGGAGACACACTTTGCCCGTCACCCGCACCACATATTCGGCCCGGAGGGCCCGAGCGGCCTCCATCACTTCTCGACCGCTATGCGGCCCGAAGACGACCTGGGTCTTCCCATACCGGTCGCGGAGATCCACGAACAAGGTTCCCCCGTGGTCGCGGTAGGTGTCCACCCAGCCGCAGAGGGTGGCCTCCAGGCCTACGTGCTCCGCCCGAAGCTCGCCGCAAGTATGTGTCCGAAGCAAGGTTGGCTCCTCGATCGCACCGCTGTCGGCCGGTCTGCCAGATTACGGAATCCGCTATTTTAGGGAGCGTCGCAGAAGGGGGGAAGTCGGGCCGCTGTCACGGTGCTAGCTTCCTAGGGTGCGATGGTGCCATGAGCGGTCTGCCACGCCAGCGACGCAGGGCCTTGCGGCCGTGGCGGTCATGCCTACGACGGGGTTACCCGGTAGGTGTGTTTGCTTGGGGCATGCGCCCGATACGGCCGCACCGAGGCAGCCCGCTGTGCCGCCGCGGCCTTCTCGGTAGGATGCCGCTATAGCGTTATCCATTCCGCTCCAAAGGTGTGGTTTGCCTTTGTCAGTGTTAGCGGAGTTAGGGCCGCAACTGGGTTCCGCGCAAGGGTTTGACAGGGATTTTATCAAACGGGATGATGGAGGCAGTGGGCAGGCGCCGGAGTTTTCTGCCCGTGGTGCCTCGGTTGGGGGAAGCAGGCGGGAACTTTTGGTCCCCCTGGGACGTCCAAAACGTTGGAAGAGCCGTGAACGACGACGCCCAACTGATCGCCGAGACACTGGCGGGTCGATCCACGGCGTTTGGGCAACTGGTGGAGAAGTACCAGGACCGGCTTTACAACACGATGCTGCACATCGTGGGTAGCCGCGATGATGCCCGCGACGTGGTCCAGGACGCCTTCGTTCAGGCCTTCATCAAGCTGGAGACTTTCCAGCAGAACTGTGCGTTTTACACTTGGCTGTATCGCATTGCGTTCAATGCGGCCGCCAGTTTGAGCCGGCGCAAGCGAGCGGCAGTTTCTGTGGAGGAGGCCCGCGAGTGCTTTGGCCGGGAACCTGTGGATAAAGGCGCCGGGCCGCCCGAACAGATGGAAGCCGAAGAACGCCGTCGCCAGATCCAGGCCGCCATCGCCGAACTGCCCGAGGAGTTTCGCACGGTGCTGGTTTTGCGGGAAATGGAGGGTTATTGCTACGAAGAGATAGCAGAGATTCTCGACCTGCCGGTGGGGACGGTCCGCAGCCGGCTGCATCGCGCGCGGCTTCAGCTGCGGCAAGCGCTCAAACAGGTGTTGGCCATCGAGGATTGATTTTTCGCCCCCCGAGGAGCCGAAGAACGCGAAAGACCAGAAAACTGCGTACAAGCCAAGGGAGCGGAGCCCGCGGGGTGAGTTATGAGTCGGCCATGGGAAAACGAGATGCTTAGCGCCTATCTGGACGGAGAGCTGGCGCCGCACGAACGCCAGGAGGTGGAGCGGCTACTGGCCAGCGATCCGGAGGCCCGGCAGACCCTGGCCGACTTCCGCGCATTGCGGGCGGCCTTGCAATCGCTTCCTGCGGAACGGTTGGAGCCGGACTTCCGCGATCGGGTGCTGCGGCTGGCCGAGCACCGGATGCTGACCGAGCCGCTGGTCGCCGAGCCAGCGGAACTTCGTCCCGTCGGCGGGGTGGGGAAGTGGTTGACCCGCCGGCTGCTCCGCCCGCGAAACCTGCTTTGGCCAGCCGTAGCGGCGGCTGCCGCGGTGTTAATCGTGCTGTGGCATGGCCGGCCCGTCGATGAAGTGGCCGTGACGCCCGCCACCCGACCCAATCGCGATGTGGCCGAGCGGCTCGAGCCGCCGGCGCTCCAGCCGGGACCGGACGACGGCTGGAGGCCTTCCACCGATGCGGGGCCGGCCGGCGAGGTGGCAGCCGACGAGGTGGTGGTGGTCCTCTGCGAGGTAACTCCCGAGGCCGCTCGAAGCCGGCTGTTCGAACAGGTGCTGGCAAGCCACCAGTTGCGCCCGCAGGCGGTCAGCAATGACCCGGCGGGTGCCTTGGCCCGCTTGGCCGGCCGCGCCTCGGACCGCATCGACGTCTCGCCTCAGGCGGTGGCCACCAAACCCATCTTCGTCAGCGTGGAGGCCACCCCCGCCCAGCTCGAGGCGGCCTTGGCCCAACTGCGGGCCCAGCCCAAGGCCTTCCGTTCCGTGGTGGTCCAAAGCCCGAAGGCTTTGAAAACCGGCCAGCCGGCCGGCAAACGCGTGGTCGTCTTCGTGCTCCACGTGGTCAGCGAAGAAGCGTCTTCCGCCGCCCTGCCGGCTGGGGCGCCCAAGGCCGCGGCCCCCTGAGCTTCCCAAGCGGGACGAAGGCGCGTCCTGCCGAATCTATCCTTCGTGTCGATCCGCCCCACCATCTTAGCCCGGCAGGACGCGCCCCCGCCCCGCAGCCACATGGGGCAGACTTCGGGCTGTCAGGACGCCACTTTGTCACTGGGCAGTCAGCGGCGGGCCAGGATCGCCAGACGGCGAAAATCCGGTTCACGCCCCTTGCGGAGGGACGCAGCACGTATTGGGGCACACGTCGGGGCTAGGCCCCAGGGTTCCCAGCGCCGCACGAGGGCTTTGCGGGTTCATCCGCTCTTCGATCAGTTCGCGAATCATCCGCACAAACCGGGGATGCGTGCTCACGGTTGCAGCCCGAAGGTAGCGAATCCCCAGGGCGTCGCAGGTGCCGGCCAACTCCACGTCCAGATCGTAAACCACCTCCATGTGCTCGCACACAAAGCCGATGGGCACGACCACCACCTCTTGGGGTTGCCGCGATCGGACCACGGTGGTCACGGCTTCGGCCACGTCGGGTTCCAGCCATGGCTGCTGGGGCGGGCCGCTCCGGCTTTGAAAGGCCAACTGCCACTCCGCTCGGCCAAGGCGCTGGGAAACCAGCCGGCACGCCTCCTGCAACTGCTCTACGTACTTCGACTGCCGCGCCATGGCTAGCGGCAAGCTGTGCGCCGTGTAAAGGAGGGGCACGTCGTGGCGGCGGTCACTGGGCACCGCCGCCAGGGCCTGCTCCACCCGGTCAGCCATCGCCTCGATAAACCCCGGATGATTAAAGAAAAGGCGGAGCTTGTCGATGCGTGGCGCCTGCGGACCGGCCGAACGCCGCGCCCGCTCGATGTCCTCCAGGTATTGCCGGCAGCCCGAATAGGATGCAAACGCCGAGGTGACGAAGGCCAAAGCCCGCCGCACCCCGTCCTCGGCCATCTCCCGCACCGTGTCTTCCAAAAGCGGATGCCAGTTGCGATTGCCCCAATACACCGCCAGCCGGGGCCCGTAGGTGTTCAGCTCGGCCAGCAACGCGCCCAACAGTGCCCGGATCTGCTCGTTCAGCGGGCTGACCCCGTCGAAATACTCGTAGTGCCTTGCCACCTCTGCCAGGCGTTCTGGAGGCACGCGTTTGCCCCGGAGCACGTTTTCCAAAAAAGGCATCACGTCTTGGCGGCGCTCCGGCCCGCCGAATGAGACCACCAAAAGGGCGTCGTACGCGGCCGGACCGCCAGGGGGCTGAACTGTCGCTTCCGCCACAAGTATCCTCTCCGCACAACGATACGCCCGGGGCGGCCGAGCGGCTCCAGCCGCCTATCAAAGCGCATCGGCCGGCGGCCCCAGTCCCGCAATTCCCAAGTACTTTTGGGCAGTTTACCCCTTGCGCCGCGCTTTGGCCACGCGGCTTCCCTTGGCCAAGTCAAAGCCTGAAAGCGGTCGCGCCATCGGCGGGGCCAGGTTGCTCGGCACGCTTCTCGCCAGGCGCCTAGGAGTGCCCCAGGAAAGCGTGGGGCTGGACAACCGCGGCAGGAACGCATTCCGCGGTTTTTTCACGATCGGCCGGCAAGCTGCTTGCGGCGAGCCGGCTGCGGCCCGCGCCGGCTATTCGGCTGTTGGCCAACCGGCTGCAATCGCTTCATTCGGCTTACTGGATGCGCTTAATGGCACGGATGACCACCGGTTCGATGGGAATGCGCTCGAAGTTCGGTCGGTCGGTAACCGGCACCGAGGCAATGCGGTCCACTACTGGCATGCTCTCCGGGGCCACGTGGCCGAACACGCAGTAGCCGAATTTGTCGGGCGTCTCGCCCTCGTGGTCCAGATTGGGGTTGTCGGTTACGTTGATGAAAAACTGGCAGGTGCCCCAGTGCGGCTGGTCGGGGGGACGGACCATGGCGATAGCCCCGCGAACATTCTTCTGGCCATTGCGGGCCTCGTTATACACCGGCGATCGCGTGGGCTTCTGAACCAGCTCGGGGGTGAAGCCGCCCCCGATGATCACGTAGTCCTTGAGAACCTGATGGAAGATGGTTCCGTCGTAATGGCCGCTGGCCACATAGGCCAGAAAGTTATCGACCGTCATGCTGGCGTTTTCGCGGTCCAGCACGACTTTGATGTCACCCAGCGTCGTCTGAATGAGCACCACGGGGTGCATGGCATCGGGGGCGGAGCGGGCTGGTGAAGCGGCCCGGGTCGATTCGGTAGCCGCCCCCTTCCCGGCTTCCGACTTGCCGGTTGCCGAGGGCTCGGCGACAGCAGGTGTTTGCGGACCACCGCTTATAGCGGCGGCACTGGCCTCCTTCTCCACTTCGGTCTTGGCACCACAACCTCCGGCGGCCGCCAGAAAACCCACAGCCACTGCAACAAGGGCAGCCGCCCCCAATCGGCAACGACAAGACATGGATTCGCCTCCGTGCAGGCCTTGGCGGACTGGCCCCCATCCTTCGTGGACCAGCCCGGCCTCAAGCTCGGTTCATATCGCCCGCAACCAGGCCCCGAGGTGCGCAGGGGCCCGATCCCATTTGCCCGACAATATCATCCACGAATCGTCCCCTTGGTGCAACACCGGTTGCACCGCTTGGCCTCTAACCTTGGAGGGATACGCTCCGTCACGGTCGGCCCTGTTGGAGGGAGGTGCCATCACGGCCGCCCCTTTCGGGAGGGACCCGCCGTGTGGCGCCCGCCCTAGCGCCGCCATGGCCTTTGCAAACCTTAGAACATCGTGTAGATAAACGGGGCGGCACCGGTGCCCGCCACAAGCGAAAGCAGTCCCACCAGCCCCAGCACAAGCACAATCGGCACCAGCCACCATTTCTTGTTCTCCAGCAGGAATGCCAAAAGCTGGCGGGCTAGCGTGGGCGGGGCTTGCTTGGCAAGTCTTTCGAATTCGTTAGGCATGGTCATTCTCGTCTGGTCCAATGGACTTGCGGTGTTGGCTGGTCCCTGTGTCCCTCGTGTTTCAGCAGGTTGGCTCCTGGTATTGCACCTTGCGGCCAGCCTTTTTGTTTTCCGTACCGCCGCCCCAGCAGGTCATGTCTGGCGCAAGTAGCTGGCCGGACCGGCAGGCTGCTTTTTCGGTTGCCAGTAGGTGGGGGCCTGGCGGTCGAATCGCCGCTGGAGCGGATCGCGTCCTGCCAGGCGCATGATAAGCCCCAAGGGTGCGAACAATCCGTAGTACACACCGGCCAGTAACACCTCGCCCAGCACCCACCCGATGGGCAGTGCCAGAGCACTTACCGCCCAATACAGGGGCCGGATGGCAAGCGGGCGCACCAGGCCCACCAGGGCCCACCCCACGCCGACAGCCGCCAGAAACCAACCTCTTGGCCCTGCACCCCACCCCCACGCCATCAAGGGGAAGGCTGCCAGGGCAATTCCCGCGAACTGCCGGAGCTGCCGCGCCCCGGGATGCCAATTCCATTTTGCCAGGCTCATGGCGGATGGCTCCATCAATCCAAAGCGAAGGCGGCCAGATGCCGCCGGCGGGCTTCGTCGCCCAGTTTTTGGCGCTGCTGGTCTTTGAGCACCACATGGTGGCCCAGCACCAACACGTCCATGTCGGTCACCAAAAAGCACCGCCAGGCATCGTCCGGCGTGCAGACGATCGGCTCGCCGCGCACGTTGAAGCTGGTGTTGACCATCACCGGGCAGCCCGTCAATTCGTAAAACCGCCGCAGCAACCGATACAGCAAGGGATGGCGCTGGGGATCGACCGTCTGCACCCGGGCCGAATAATCCACATGGGTTACCGCGGGAATCGACGACCGGCAGAAATTGAGCTTTTCGATGCCGAAGGCCCGCTGCTGCTCGGGCGTGATAGGCAGGCGGATGTGTTCGGCCACCGGCGCCACCAGCAGCATATAGGGGCTGTCCTGCCCGGGCCGCATCTGGAAGTACTCATGCACGTGCTCGCGCAGCACGATGGGTGCGAAGGGGCGGAACGATTCGCGGAACTTGATCTTGAGATTCATGACCGACTGCATACGCCGGTTGCGGGCGTCGCCCAGAATGCTACGGGCACCCAGCGCCCGAGGACCGAACTCCATCCGCCCCTGGAACCACCCCACCACCTTGCCTTCGGCGATCAGACCGGCCACGGTGTCGCAAAGCTGTGGGTCGTCGGCACAGGTCGAATAGACGGCGCCGTGGCGGTCGAGTACCCCGGCGATGTAGCGGTCGGAAAAGGCGGGGCCCAGGAACGAACCCTGCTGCCGGTCCGTGGAGGAAGCGGATCGCGGCCGCTCCAAAAGCTGGTGCCACACGAACAGCGCTGCTCCCAGCGCGCCGCCGGCGTCGCCGGCGGCCGGCTGAATCCACAGGTCTTCGAACGGCCCCTCGCGGAGAATCCGGCCGTTGCCCACGCAGTTCAGGGCAACCCCGCCGGCCAGCACCAGATACCTCATCCCCGTCTGGCGGTAAAGATGCCGGGCCGTGCGAAGCATGATCTCTTCGGTAACGGCCTGGATGGAGGCGGCCAAGTCCATCTCGCGCTGGGTAATGGGCGATTCGGGCTTGCGAGGCGGCCCGCCGAACAGCCGCTCGAACGCCCCCGAGGTCATCCTCAGCCCCTGGCAGTAGTTGAAGTACCGCATGTCCATGCGGTACGAGCCGTCGTCCTTCAGATCCACCAGCTTCTCCAGGATAAGCTCCTTGTAGATCGGCCGGCCATACGGAGCCAGGCCCATCAATTTGTATTCGCCGCTGTTGACCCGGAAGCCCGTGAAATAGGTAAAGGCCGAATAAAGAAGTCCCAGCGAGTGCGGAAAACGGATCTCGTGGGTGAGCGTTACACGGTTGCCGCGGCCGAACCCCAAACAGGTCGTGGACCACTCGCCCACGCCGTCCAAGGTCATGATGGCGGCCTCCTCGAAAGGCGAGGGGAAAAACGCGCTGGCCGCGTGCGACTCGTGATGGTCGGTAAAAACGATTGGCCCGCGGTACCGGCCCCGCAAACCTCGGCGGATCTCCCGCGGCAGATGGAGCTTTTGCCCCAGCCACAAGGGCATGGCCTGCCGAAACGACCGAAAACCCGCCGGCGCATACGCCAGGTACGTCTCCAACAGCCGCTCGAACTTCACCAGCGGCTTGTCATAAAAGGCCACGTAATCGAGCTGTTCGGGCAGAAGCCCCGCCTCGGCCAGGCAGTAATCGATGGCGTGCTGCGGGAAACGATGGTCATGCTTGACCCGGGTGAATCGCTCTTCCTGTGCGGCGGCCACGATCTGGCCGTCTATCACCAGGGCAGCGGCGGAGTCATGGTAAAAGGCCGAAAGGCCCAGAATGGCCGTCATTTCATACCCCCTGGCTTGCCGTCGTATCCCTTTCGTCCAAGCGGTGCCTTGCGTCAGCCGGAGACAGCCGCAAAGCGCAGCAGCATTTGGGGTGGGCACGGCGCTATCTTGGCGCCATGCTGCTGCCCTGGAGGCACGTAGATACCAGAAACGCACAGGATGGGTAAATACCAATTCCATTTAGCGCAGTTTGCCGCTTTGCGCAGGCCGTCCCGATTGACCCAGCCTACGCAAATCACCACGGCGCTTCGGTAAATTGCCACGTCGCTTGAATCCGGCACTACCCGGGCTATGGCGCCGCCGAGATGACTATGGGCGCGGAAGAGCGCTGAATCTCGTAAGCGTGGAATTCTTGGCGCTGGCTGCGCCTATCTATCCGCACTGGCCCTCCCCAATCTGACCGCCAGGCTCTACAGACGGGGGTATGCCGATCCACTCTATGGTGGCAAAAAGGCTGCCGGCCGATTGAAGCCCGTCGGCCGGTGAACTAGAGTTAGCCGTAAGGGGGCAAATGGCTGCGTTTCCCGCCCAAGAGCGTTGTCCTGCCTGCCAAGTGACCTCATGACCCTTTGACGAGGACATTGCCATGCGAAAGCGACTGGTTGTTGGGATTGCGGTGGTATTGCTTGGTGCCTTATGGGCCGAGGGAACCCATGGTGCCTGCTGGCTGCGGCCCCGAGTGCGGCGCGTAACGATGGCGGCGCTGCAGGCCGAAACCCAAAGGGCGATGGCTGCCAAGGCCGACGCCGACGCCGCCCTGGCCCAGGCTGAAAAAGCCAAAGCAGAAGCCAAGCAGGCCCAGCAGGCGGCGGAGGGGGCCCAGGCCGAGGCCCGGAAGACGCGGGAGGCGGCCGAGAGGGCCAAGGCCGAAGCCGATAGCCGCATCAGAGCGGCCCAGGCCGAGATGGCCAAGGCCCAAGCCGCCAAAGCCGAGGCCGAAAAGCAAAAGGCCGAAGCCCAGAAGCAACTCGAAGCTGCCCGAGCCGAACTGGCCAAAGCCCAGGCCGCCATGGCCGAAGCCAAAAAGACTCAGGAACGGGCCCAAGCCGAACTCAAAAAAGCGCAGGACCTCCACCAGCAGGCCGAAAAGTTGAAGCAGGCGGCCAAAGAGGAAATGGCCCGCTTGCAAAAGGCCAAAGCAGAACTCTCTGGCCCTAACGCCAGTGTGCAGGCCAAACAGCCGGCCGCCAAAAAAGAGGAACCGCCCAAGCTCGAAAAGCCGAAAAAGTCTTGAGCCCCTGGCCCCAGCCTCACGCGGCCTTTTCGTGCTGGCGGCCATGCCGGTTGGGCTATCGCGCAATGATGGCCACCACCGACTGCCCCGCGCAAGTTCGCCCCACCAGCACGGCCCCGGGACGGCCCAGGGGACGCGCCGCAAGGCTTACAGAGACCGGGCAGCGGGGGTCGGGCTGGCAGTAATTTCGGGTGGCCGGCACGCACCCGCTCTCCAGGGCCAACAGCGACAGGGCGGCTTCGACCGTGCCGGCAGCGGCCCCCAGGTTTCCCAGGTAGCTTTTGAATGCCGTCACGGGGACGCCTGGAAGGGCCTCGGCCAGGGCGTGGGCCTCCCGCATGTCATCGTCCACCGTG
>Ga0068707_1001725_pt1 | contig 15319 bp, 12 predicted proteins | sample YNPNPMetaG_FD_66600 | JGI IMG/M metagenome (GOLD analysis project Ga0068707, IMG submission 66600) | Anoxygenic and chlorotrophic microbial mat microbial communities from Yellowstone National Park, USA - YNP NP MetaG | ecosystem: Environmental > Aquatic > Thermal springs > Hot (42-90C) >...
GCCGCTACCGGGGACAGATCGACCGGGCGATGGCCCGGGTGCCCGACGTGGTGAACCTGACCTGGCTGCTGTCGCTGGGCGGCGCGGCGCCGGGCTCGGTCGAGCCGGCTCCGCGGGTGCAGGAAATCCGCCGGGCGCTGCGGCAGGCGGCCCTGGCCCGCTGGATCGGCCTCGGCGCGCTCGCGCTGATGCTCGTCCTGATCGCCCTGGTCAACCGGCGCTCGCTGCAGCGCGTGCTGTTCCATGTCGGGATCGTGTCGGCCGTCGCGGCGGCGACCTACCTCGCCGCCGTCCCGGCCGCCACGACGCGGGGACTGCGGATCCTCGAGGAGGAGTTGGCGGCGGAACGCACGGCGGCGGAACGGCGCGGCGAACCTTCGTTCGCGCAGGCGGCCGGCATCCGGCTCGTCGGCGAGATGGCGGAGCGCATCGCGGGGCGGGCCGTCGCGCCGGTGACCGGGGTGCTGGCGGGCGGGCTGGGGCTCGCCGCCGCCGGCGTCGTCCTCCACGTCGTTCGCCGGCGCCGGGGTCGGCCGGAGCCGCGCACGGTCCCGCCTCCCCCTCCCCTTCCGGGTCCGATGCCGCCGGGCTACTTTCCTCCCGCCTCGCCGTAGACGCGCCCGACGGCCGTTGTCCCGTTGACTTGCCGCGCCCTTCGACGGACGATGCGGCGCGATGCTCGTTCTGCGGCGCGGCGGAAACGCGGGGCGCGGAGCGGGGCGGAGAGCGGCGGCCCGCGCCGGGCCGCCCGAGGAGCAGGCGCATGGCACGGATCGGAGTCCTCGGCGGCGGCCTGGTCGGCAGCGTCATGGCACGCGACCTCGCCGCCGACGGCGAGCACGAGGTCACGGTGGTCGACCGCGACGAGTCGGTCCTGGCCGACCTGGGACGCCGCCTACCCTTGCGCACGGTGCGAGCCGACCTGGCCGACGCCGGCGCCGTGCGCAGCCTCTGCGCCGGATTCGACCTCGTGGTCGGCGCCGTGCCCGGCTTCCTCGGCCTGTCCGTCCTGCGCGCCGTCCTCGAGGCCGGCCGCGACGTCGTCGACATCTCGTTCATGCCCGAGGACGCCCGCACGCTCGACGGGCTGGCCCGCGAGCGCGGGGTCACCGCGATCGTCGATTGCGGCGTCGCCCCGGGCCTCTCCAACCTGTTCTGCGGCCGCGCCCAGGCCCGCCTCGACCGCCTCGAGAGCGCCCGGATCCTCGTCGGCGGTCTGCCCCTCGTCCGGCGCTGGCCCTGGGAGTACGCCGCCGTCTTCTCGCCAATCGACGTGATCGAGGAGTACCTCCGCCCCGCGCGGTACATCGATCACGGGGACCTCGTCGTCCGGGAGGCGTTGAGCGAACCGTCGCTGGTCGAGATTCCCGGGGTCGGCACCGTCGAAGCGTTCAACACCGACGGGCTCCGCTCGCTGCTCGACACGATCCACGCCCCGTTCCTCAAGGAACAGACAGTACGCTGGCCCGGGCACATCGAGAAGATGCGCGTGCTGCGGCACCTGGGGCTGCTCTCGAGCGAGCCGGTGGAGGTCGGCGGGGTGCGGATCCGGCCGATCGACCTGACCGCGCGGCTGCTGTTCCCGCAGTGGCGGCTCCAGCCCGGCGAGGAGGAGTTGACGGTTCTGCGCGTGGAGGCCGAGGGCTGGCGCCGTGGCCGCCGCACCCGCCTCGTCTGGGACCTGCTCGACCGCACCGACCGGGCCTCCGGCGAGACCTCGATGGCGCGCACCACCGGCTTCCCCGCCACGATCGTCGCGCGCCTGGTGGTGTCCGGCCGGCTCCGCCGGCCGGGCGTGCATCCACCCGAGGTCTTCGGCGGCGACGAGGCGTTGTACGAGCACATGCGGGGCGAGTTGCGCCGGCGCGGCGTGTTGTTCGCGGAGCGCGAGGAGGCGCTCGCCGACTGACATGTCGGCCGCCTTCGGCGATTCCCCCCGGAGGTTCGGGTTCGCGGAACGCGAGGAGGTGCTCGCGGACGGGCGCCGCCGTTTCGGCGCCGCTACCCATTCCCGTCCGATCGGGCTAATATGGAATCGCCGGCGCGTTTCTCAGGGGTCGGCGCCGGCAGGGAGGTGTCCATGGCGCGCTGGTGGTTTGCTCCCGGGTTGTGGATCTTCGGCGCCTGCAGCGCGGGCTCGGCCCCGCCGGACCCGACGCCGGGGTCCGTGGCGGCGCCGCTGGCGGCCACCGCTTCGGTCCGGCCGGAGCCCGATCCGGCGACGGCTGCACCGCCCGGTCCGCTCGCCGAGGAGCAGGTGTTTCTCGGCTCGCCGGACGTCCCGTTCCTCGTCACGCCCCGCTGGTCCCCCGCGGGCGATCGGCTGCTCGTCTCCGGGCGCTACGGCGTCGGACTCTACCTGCTGGACGTCCCCGGCGGCGCCCTCCGAACGCTCGACCCGTCCTTCCAGGGTCGCGCGTTCTGGTCGCCGGACAACCGGCGCGTGGTGCTTCCCGTGCCGCACGCGCAGGAGGCGTTCGAGGCGATCGAGATCGCGTCCGGGGTCCGGGAGCGGATGCCGCGGCCGGCATTCCTGCCGGAGACGATCCCGCTGTTCGAGGGGCTGGCCGGGGCCGAGTTCCTGTTCGATGCGGACGGACGCCGGGTGTTGTACGAGGAGTACCGCGGGCGGATCGTCGCGTGGGACGGGGACCGCCGCGTGAATCTCGCCGAGATGGACGCGTGGGGGCCTCGCGTCGCATCCGACGGGCGCCGCGTCGCCTGGTGCGAGGGGCACCTGCATGCGGCCGAGCTGGTCGTCGCGGCGCTGGACGGCAGGGTGCTGTTCCGGGGCCGGGGCGCGCACCCGGCGTGGCTGCCGGACGGGGTGCGGCTGGTGTACGCCGAGCCGGCGCCGGCCGTGGGGTACGACGGCCGGCCCTTCGTCGGTTCCGCCGATCTGTGGTTGCTGGACGTGCGCGACGGCGGCCGGGTGCGGCTGACCGACACGCCCGAGTCGATCGAGATGGAGCCCGCGATCTCGCCCCAGGGGACGCGGCTGGCCTGGGCCGACTGGCACGACGGTTCGATCCACGTCGCGCGCCTCGTCGCGGGCCCCGCGGCGAAGGAAGGAGGCCGGCCATGAGCGCGCGGCGTTTCGTCCTCTCCCTCCTGCCGGCGATCGCCGGCCTGCTCGCCGCGCTCGACGTCCCCCCCGCACGCGCGGTCTACGAGTGCGGCGGCGAGTACGACACCTGCGACTGCGGTCGGTCGAACTTCTGCATTTGCGACGGCACGTGCGGCAACTGCGTGTGGCACGCGTGGCACTCCGCCTGCTGCCACTGGGGCCGGGCGCTCGAATGGTGTACCGACGCCCAGTACTGGAACGACCAGGCCCGCGCGCGCGGCTACCCGACGGGGATGACGCCCGCCGACACGGCGATCTTCGTCTGCGAGCCGAGCAGCACGTGCAGCGGGTACGGCCACGTGGGCTATGTGGTGACGGCCAATGCCGACGGCAGTTTCTCCTCGACCGAGCAGTTCTGGGGCGGCCCGTGCGGAACCCATACCCGCACCCGGCCGGCCGGCTTCGCCACCGGCGGCTTCATCTACAACCCCGGTGGCGCGCCGCCGCCGCCGCCCGGCTGCAGCGGCACCGACGACGCCACCTTCGTCGGCGAGACCGTCCCGGACGGAACGCACTTCGCCCCGGGCGCGTCGTTCACCAAGACCTGGACGCTGCGCAACACCGGCACGAGCACCTGGACGCGGGCCTGCAACCACCGGCTGGCCTTCGACGGCGGGGAACAGTTCGGCGCACCGGCCGAGACGTTGCTTCCCGAGGGCACGACGGTCGCGCCGGGCGCCAACTACACCTGGTCGGTGCCGATGACCGCTCCCTCCACGCCGGGCACCTACCGCGGCTACTGGAAAATGGATCGCTACGGCACGGCGCGGTTCGGCGATCGGGTGTGGGTCGAGATCGTCGTCGACTCCACGCCGCCGCCCCCGACCGACGCCGACGGAGACGGGCACCCGGCCGGGGCCGACTGCGACGACGGCAACCCCGCGGTCCATCCGGGCGCCGCGGAGAGCTGCAACTCGATCGACGACGACTGCGACGGTACGACCGACGAAGGGGTGCGCAACCGGTGCGGGACCTGCGGCCCGGAACCGCCGGAGGTCTGCGACGGGATCGACAACAACTGCAACGGCGAGACCGACGAAGGGGTCCGGAACCTGTGCGGGACCTGCGGCCCGGAGCCGCCGGAGGTCTGCGACGGGATCGACAACAACTGCAACGGCGCGATCGACGAAGGCTGCGTCGCCGCCGACGCCGACGCGGACATCGCCGCCGACGCCGACGCGGACATCGCCGCCGACGCCGACGCGGACATCGCCGCCGACGTCCCGACCGACATGGCGAGACCCGACGCGCCGACGGAGGGTGCACCGTCCGACGGGGCGACCGACGGCCGCATGGACGGTTGGGTTTACATCTGGGTCGAGGACGACGGCTGCGGCTGCGGGGTCCCGGGTCGTCGGACGCCGGCGGCCGCCGCGACGCTGTTGTTCCTTCTGGCCGGGGCTCTCGCGTTTCGCCGCCGGCGCGGACCGCCGCGCTCGGGAAACGAGGGGTAGCGGCGGTCTTCGAGCCGTTGGCGGTGGTTCTCGGACCCGCGATCCGGGTCGAGGTTGCAGGTCATCCCCCCGGTTCCGCCTCGCGCAGCCATCGGACCAGCCGGTGCACCCCGTGCCGCCGGTCGCTGTGCGCCTCCTCGGCCGGGCCGGTGCACGACGGACATCCGCCCCGGCAGCCGCAGCGCGTGACCAGCTCCTCCACGTCCGCGAGCAGGGCGTCGCGCATCCCGAACAGTTCCTCGGCCAGACCCACGCCGCCGGGATACGCCTCGTAGAGGCACAGCGTCACCGACTCCTCCTCGCCCTCCACGGTTTCGGAGAGGTTGACCACGAGGTCGCGCGGGTCGCACAGCAGGCGCAGGGCGCCCAGGTGGCGCAGGGCGTAGCCCAGGCCGTGCAGGGCATCGACCAGCGCCGGCCGGCTCAGCTCGACCGCCTCGGCAAGCGACGCGGGCACGGTCCACCAGGTTCCCACGGTGTGGGATTCCATCTCCGGCAAGTGCACGTCGCCCCAGCCGACGTTCTCGTGGGTGTGGAACTTGATCTTCTTGTACCCGACCACCCGTTCCACAACTCGCACCTCGCCCCACCCGACATCGACGCGCCCACCGGCCGCGCGGGCCGTCCCTTCCCGTTCGAGCACCGTGACGCGGGAGTAGGTCTGGGCGTCGGTGTAGTAGTCGCAATCGACCGGCCGGACGAACGCCTTGCGATTGTCGTAGTCCAGCTTCTCGACCTGGTAGGTTTCGCCCGCGTGCTGGTAGACCGCCTGGTCGTGTAACATCGTGTGGGCGCCGCGGAAATCGACTTCGCCGAGCACTTCGTCGCGCGAGAGGTCCACGACGACGAAGTTCTCGACGCCGATCGTCCGCAAGCCGACCTGCTGGGCGGGATAGGCGTCGGCGATCCAGTGGTAGCGGTGGCCGCCGTCGAGCAGCACCCTCTTCTCGGCGAGGAAGCGCAGCACGTCGCCGGTGCCCTGCGGGCCGAGCCGTCCCAGCGCCTCGTCGCGCTCGAACGGCAACTCGAACGCCGCGCACTTCACGTGCGCCAGCAGGATCTCCAGGTTGTCCGGGTTGACGCGACCGTGCTCGACGCCGGCGTCCGTCAGGTAGCGGGGCTGCGCGGCGACGTACTGGTCAAGGGGGCTCGAGCTGGCGACCAGGACGGCGACGCTGGGAGCGAGGCGCCGGCCGGCGCGCCCGACCCGCTGCCACAGCGCCGCGACCGAACCCGGGTATCCCGCCAGGATCACGGCGTCCAGCGCGCCGATGTCGATGCCGAGTTCCAGGGCGTTCGTCGCGACCACGCAGCGGAGCTTCCCGTCCCGCAACCCACGCTCGATCTCGCGCCGCAGATTCGGAAGGTACCCGCCGCGATACCCGGCCACCCCCTCCGGATCCCGTCCCCGCCGCCGCTCGTGGTCCCGCAGGTAGCGCAACGCGAGCTCCACCGCGTTGCGCGACGGTGCGAAGACCAGCGTTTGCACGCCGCGGTCGACCAGGTCCTGCGCCAGCCGGCAGGCGCTCTTGAGGTACGAGGCGCGGATGCCCAGAGCCGGATCGACGAGCGGCGGGTTGTAGATCAGCAGGTGGCGTTCGCCCCGCGGCGCCCCCGACCGGCCGACCCACTCGACCGGCTCCTCGACAATCTGTTCCGCCAGCTCGCGCGGGTTGCCGATCGTCGCCGAACAGCAGACGAAGGTGGGCCGGGCGCCGTGAAAGGCCGCCACGCGCTTCAGCCGCCGCACCACGTTGGCCACGTGCGAGCCGAACACGCCGCGGTACTGGTGCAGCTCGTCGATCACGACGTAGCGCAGGTTCTGGAACAGCTTGGCCCACCGCGGATGGTGCGGCAGGATGCCGGTGTGCAGCATGTCGGGGTTGGTGACGATCACGCCGCCCTGCTCGCGCGCAACCCGCCGGACATCCCCCGGCGTGTCGCCGTCGAACGTCACCACCCCGGCGGGAACGCCGGCGTCACCGAGCAGGCCGCGCAGCGCCAGCTCCTGGTCCCGCGAGAGAGCCTTCGTGGGGAAGAGGTAAATCGCGCGCCCCGCGGGATCCTCGAGCAGGCACTGGGCCACCGGCAAGTTGTAGCAGAGCGTCTTGCCTGACGCGGTGGGCGTCGACACCACCACGTGGCGCCTGGCCGTCGCATGCCCGAACGCCTCCGCCTGATGCACGTAGAGCGCCTCGACGCCGCGCCTCCGGAGCGCCGCGGCGATACGCGGGTCGAGCGTCCCGGGCATCGGGGCGGTGACGGCCGGCTCCGCGGGCTGATCGATGCGACCGACGATGCAGTCCGACACCGGAGGGTGCGACCACGCCTCCAGCGTTGCCGCAACGCCCTGGGGAATCCGGCCGGGCAAGGGGCGCATGAGACCGCTTCTACCACAGCGGCGGTCCCGGAAAGAACCGCGGGCGGCGGTCGATCCGGCCGGACTACGCCGGCCTCGTCAGCGTTCGAATCCCCTGGTTGACTTGCTCCACGACGCGCGAGGCGAGTTCCACCTGGTGCTGGAAACGGTGAACCACCACCTGCAACCGCAGCAGCTCCTGGGGGTCCGCGAGGCCGTACTCCATCACCCGCCCGAGCCACCGGTCCAGTTCCTTCTCCTCCGCGCGCATCCTCGTCAACACGGCCCGGAACGTCGTCGCCTCCCCCCCGTCCGCCGCCTCGACGCCCCGCGGGCCGACCGGCTCAAGCGTCGGCGTGCGGCAGGTCCCATCGATCGGTCGAATCATCCGCGCCTCCCTTCCCGTCCTGGGGCGCGCCCATCGCGCCGGCACCGGGGAGCGTTGCGCGGCGGCGGCGGCCCGCCGTACTCTGGGCCGATGCCGCGGGCTTCCGTCATCCTGGCCTTCGATACCTCGACGGCGACCGCCGTGGTCGCCGTCGCCCGCGGCGCCCGGCTGCTCGCCGCGCGCGAGGAGCCGGCCCCGCGGGCCTATGACGAGGGGCTGGTGCCCCGCGTGGAGCAGGTGCTGGCGGAGTCCGGCCTGACAACCCGCGACCTGGACGTCGTCGCGTGCGGCCGCGGTCCGGGGTCCTTCACAGGGCTGCGGATCGCGCTGGCCACGGCCAAGGGCTACGCCTTCGCCCTGGGACGACCGCTCGTGGTCGTCTCCTCGACCGCCCCGCTCGCCCTGGACCGGGGCGACGGAACCACCGTCGTGGTGCTCGATGCGAAGCGCGGCGAGTTCTTCGCGCAGGCCTTCGTCCGGCCGCGCCGCGGCCGGGTGGCGGGGACGCCGCGGGAAACGAGCCGGGTCATCCTGCCGGCCCGTGCGCTGGGCCGGTGGCTTGCGGCGCGCCGGACGGCCCGGCCGATCGCCCTGGTCGGCGAAGGGCTACCGGCGGCGCTCGCGGCGGGGCTGGCGCCCCCGGACGGCTGCGAGGTGCACGAGGCGCGGCACCCGACCGCCGCGGCCCTGGTCCGGCTGGCGCAAGCCGCGGCGGCGGCGCAGCGGTGGGCGGACCCCGACCGCGCGGAGCCCGAGTACCTCCGGCCGCCGCCGTTCCATCCGCCGCACGGCAGCCCGAAGCTGGCGCGCGGCTCGCGGGGCACGGCGCGGCGCCGAGGCCTTCCGTCGGCCGGTGCGTGGAGAACGGCCGGGCCGCGCTCCGCTACCGGTCGGCGTCGTCCAGCGTGAGGTACGCCTCGAGCACCTCGAGCTCGGCCCGAAACGACGAGCCGTACTCGATCCGGCGCGCCTCCGCGTCCTCCAGGTGCCGGCAGAGGAAATAGAGGTAGCCCGACAGGTCGCCCGGGTCCGCCAACTCGCGCAGGTGCTCCCCGTAGTACTCCATCGTGAACGCGGAACCCCACCGCGCGTCGAACCGCGACCGGATGACCTGGCAGCAGGAGCGAGCGTAGTCGAAGATCGCCCGGTTCCGCTCGGTGGCGTAGTTCACCGCCATTCGCTCCGCGTCCCGCTCGATCCGGAACGTGTGACGGTGCGAGTAGACCCACTCCACGCCCTGCACCCGGAACACCGTCTCGACCCCGGCCAGGTGCAGCGCGACCCACTCGTAGAAGAACGTCCGGTAACGCACCGCGGCCGCCTCGAGCGGCTCGTCGAACCACGAGGCCCAGAGCTGCTGCTGGGCGGGGCCGAGGTTCTCCCAGACCGACACGTGAATCCGCCCGTCCCCCAGGTTGAGCGCGACCCAGGAGTCCTCGACGGAGACATCGATCCGCGACGGATCGCCGACGATCGGACCCAGGTGGTGGGCGCCGCCGGAGACGGCCGCAAGATACGAATCCCACTGAACCCACCGGGTGTGAATCGCCTCCGACGCCGCCCGCTCGTGGTCGTCCAGCGCCTCATACGGCTCCGGGTCGAGCGTCAACACCAGGTCGCAGCCGAGACCGGTCACCGAAAGCGCAATGGCAAGTCGTAGGCGCATCAGATCGTCATCCCCACCGCCAGCACGAGGTCCAGGCGGTCGACCACTCCCAGCGGACGAAGCGTGCGCGGGCACAGCAGCTCCCGCGCGCCGACCGGACCGAGGTTGTACAGGTGGTAGCGCAGCCCCAGCTCCAGACCGAGGTAGTCGGTCATGCGCCAGAGCAGGGTGGAGCCGAAATCGATCCCCCAGGTCCAGACCAGTCCGAGGAGGTAGGACGACCAGTAGGCGCCGGTCTCGGTGAACAGGCGCAGGGCGACCGGCGAGCCGGGCCGCGTCACCTCGAACGCCGGGCCGAAGACGATGTCGCCGTTCGTGTAGGGGTACGGAATGTCGTCGAATGAGCCTTCCAGGTCGTGGCGGGCGACATCGATCGCCGCGCGCGCCCCGAGCCAGTCGGCGAAGCGGACGAACAGCGTGGCGCTCCCGCCGTATCCTTCGGAGACGTCCGGGTCGACGAGCGGGGAGAACCAGCCGAAGCCGAGCGACACGGCGGCGGTCTCGGCGCCGCCGGCGGCCGCCGGGAGCAGCAACAGTGTCGGGACGGCGAGGACGGCCGCCTTCCGGAAAGGGCGAGAGCGACGCCGGAGCACATTCTTCATCCTGACCGCCCCGTGCCGCCCGGTCAAGGGCGCGTCGGCGGTTCCGGCTGTCGTCGGCCTGTCGGCCGTTCGCGGGTGGCCGGGGCCGGCTGCCGTTTGACGGCTCCGCCGGGGCGTGCTAGAAGCCGGTCCGCCTCGGGTACGTCCGGGGCCGGGAGCGAACGCCATGTCGGACCGGTGCGAGATCTGTGGAAAGGGTCGCCTCGTCGGCAACCGGGTCAGCCACTCGAACCACAAGACCAAGCGCGTGCAGCATCCCAACACCCAGGTGGTCCGGGCGGTCGTCGACGGCCGCACCCGCCGGCTGCGCGTCTGCACGCGTTGCATCCGTTCCGGCCGCGTGACGAAGGCCGGTTGAGCCGCCGCTGCGCGTGGCGACCGAAGACCGTCCGGCGGCGCGTCTCGTCCCTCCCGAGCATCCCGCGTGGGTTCCACCCGATCGCGAGCCGGTACCGTTCGTGGTGCCGCGCGACCGCGCGGGCCAGCGTCTCGACCGGTTCCTGTCGTTTCGCATCCGCTGGCTCTCGCGCAGCCGCGCGCAGCGGATCATCGAGGAGGGGGCCGTGGACGCGGCCGGCCGGCGGCTGCGCCCGTCCCACCGGGTGCTGGCCGAGGAAGTGATCTGGGTCTACCGGCGTCCTCCTCCCGAGCCGCCGCCGCCGGACCTGCCGGTGCGAGTGCTCTACGAGGACGACGCGATCGTGGTGCTCGACAAGCCCGCCGGCATGACCATGCACCCGACCTCGCGGCACCGCCTCCACACGCTGACCGGTTTCCTGCGCCAGCGCTATCCGGGCACCGTCCCGCGCATCGGGCACCGGATCGACCGGGAGACCAGCGGCGTGGTCCTTGCCGCTCGGCACCTCGAGGCCGACCGCGCGCTCAAGGCTCTCTTCGAACGGCGGGCGGTGGAGAAGCTGTACCTGGCGCTGGTGCGCGGCCGGCCGCCGGAGCGCGAGGGAGTGATCGACATTCCGCTCGCGCCCGCGCCCGGGGGTCCTGTGCGAATCCGGATGGAGGCCCGGTCCGACGGCCTCCCGTCGTGCACTCGGTACCGCGTCCTGCTGGACGTTGGTCCATACACGCTGGTGGCCGCCGAGCCGCGGACGGGCCGGCAGCATCAGATCCGCGCCCATCTCGCCGCCGCCGGCTGTCCGGTGGTGGGCGACAAGCTCTACGACCGTGACGGCGAGATCTTCCTCGAATGGATCGCCGGCGGCGAGCGGATGACCGACGATCTGCGCGCGCGCCTGGTGCTCGACCGGCACGCCCTGCACGCCTGGACCGTCGCCCTCCCCCACCCGATCCTCGGCGACCGCCGGCGGTTCACCGCGCCGGTGCCGGCCGATCTGGCGGCGCTGATCGAGCGGCACGCGGGGGCGGGTTGGCGGGAGGCGCTTCCGTCGCTCGCCCGTTCGGGACCGCCCGACTGGCCGTAGCGCCCTCGCGCCGCCGCACGGCGCCGAGGCGCAGCCAGGCGAGTCCCGCGCCGGCCAGGGCGAGCGCGAAGGTGGCGCCGCTGAGCACGAGCGCGGAGGCGACGGCTCGGGGTGGGTCCACGCCGACCAACACGAACCCGGCGGCCCAGCCGCCCTCGAGCGTGCCGAAGCTGCCGATGCCGCCGATCGGAAGCACCGACGCCAGGATCGCAGCCGTCGAACCGACGACGACCGCCGCCGGCTCGACCGGCACGCCCAACGCCCCCATCGTCGCCCAACACGAGGCGAAGGTCGCGAGCCAGAGCATCCCGGTCCAGACGATCGCCGCCCCGAAGGCCCGGCGCGAGACGGTCCGTACCGCCGCGAGCGTCTCGGCGGCATGGTCCAGCCGGGCCGACCCGCGGGGATGCGACCCGCGCCACCGCTGCGCCAGCCCCCGGGCCAGGCGGCTGCCCAGCGCCGGCAGCAGCAGGTAGCCGGCGATCAGCGCCGGCAGCGCCGCGGCCACCAGCGCCGTTCCCGTCGGCCCCACCGCCTCCCGCGTCCGCGGCAACGCGAGCAGGCCCGCGAGGAACGCGATGGCGATCAGGGCCAGGTCCAGCAGGTGGCCCAGCGCGACGAGCGCCACGCCTGCCACGAACGAGGTTCCGCACAGCCGCCGGACGAGCACGGGGAAGGCCAGTTCCCCGGCCCGCACCGGCAGCACGCGGTTCAGGAACTGGTGAATGACCGCCACCGCCGTCAGATCGCCGAGCCCCAGCGGCACGCCGAGGGCGCGGAACCGCGCGGCGCGGCAGGGGAAGGTGAGCGCATACGACCCGAGCAGCGCGGGCAGCCAGGCCGGGTCAAACGATTCGAACGCCTGCCGTACCTCGCCGAACGGCACGGCCCAGGCGATCAGCGCCCCCAGCGCCGCGGTGATCGCCGCTGCCGACAACGCGCGCCACACCCGCCGGCGCGGCGACGACGTCGCCGGGTCGACGGCCGGCGCGGCGATCCGGTCCACGGCGGACGCTCCGGCGACCTACCGGTCGGCCGCATCGGCGCGGCGACCGACAAGCAGGGTGAACGCGGCCAGGGGATGCGGGGCGTTCCAGCGGCCGAGCAGCGCCGCGACCGGGCGCGGCATGCGGTTCGGCGTGACGAACCCGAGCGTCGCGGCGTCCACGACCTCCAGCCCGGCGAGCTGCGCGATCCGTTCGAGGTGTTCCCGGGTGAAGCGCAGGCTGCGGCGCTCCTCGCTCCGGACGAGCCCCAGTGCCAGCATCGCGGGGTTGTTGCGGTTCGGCTCGTGCAGCGCCACCCAGCGCCGGCTGACCCGGCGCATCTCGGCCACCACGGCCGCCGGGTCGTCGACGTGGTGCAGCAGGTTGGAGCAGAACACGAGGTCGAACGATCGATCCGCGAACGGCAGGCGGGCGGCGGAGGCCTGGACCAGCGTCTTCCCCGGGTGGGCCCGCAGCATCGCCCTCGCGTAGTCCAGCCCCACGGTCGGCCCGAGCCGCTCGAGGTACCAGGTGAAGTAGCCGTTGCCGCAACCGGCGTCGAGGATCCGCGCGCCGGGCGGCAGAACGATCCGATCGCGCAGCCACGCCAGCTTGGGTTCGACGAACGAGGCGATCAGCGGGTCGTCGGGACGCCGGCGCTCCCGGCGGCTCTCCCAGTAGGTCCGCTGGAGGTCGCGTTCCGCCGCGCCGCCCGTCGCTGCGCCGGCGCAGGCGGCGTCCTCGAACGTCCTGCGGCAGCGCAACGTCCCGCCCGCGTTGAGCCGGGCCAGGTCGCCCGGCCCGAACCCGTGCGGCCCGCCCACCAGCTCGTGCGGCTGGAAATACCGGCTCTGGGGCACGTAGCGTACGTGAAACTCGTCGCCCAGCGATAGCTCCGCCACCTGGACCCGCCCCGTGCGCCACACCTCGTCCTCGATCGCGACCCCCCCGGCCGCGTCGATCTCGAGGCGGCGGCGGAAGGCGAGCGGCACGGGGCGGCGGCCGAGCATCAGCGAGCGGCGGATGCCGCCTTTCAGCCAGTGCGCCAGCCGCGGGTTCCAGCCGAGGCCGAGCAGGGCGGATCGGAAAACGATCTGCCGGAGGGGACTGAACAGCTTGCCCGTCGGGACCGCATGCAGCACGCCGGACACCTCGAACCCCCGCTCGTCCGCCGTGCAGCGGTGCTCCGGATCGACCCACTGCGAGGTGACGACGCGTCCGTCGGTCAGGCGTCCGAGCAGACCGCCGTCGTTGAGCAGCGGGCGGCCGGCGCGCCGATCGAAGGCGCGCAGCGCGCCGCCCTTCGCGAGGTTGGCGACCACGTAGTGCCGGTCGGTGGCGGCGACGAACACGCGCGCCCGGGGGAACCAGCGCGTGAACGGCGGACGCTCGCACGGCAGCGGCGGCAGCGACGCGGGCCGCGGCGTCCAGTCCAGCCACGACTGCAGTAGCTCCGGGACCCGGTAGAACACATACCGGTCGCCCATGATCTCGGGCGGCACCAGCTTGCCCTCGTCGAGCGCTCCCAGCATCTTCTCCGCCACCGCGGCGGCCAGCGGCGCTCGCGGCGCGAGGATCTCGAACCCGTGCGGATAGAAGTGCAGGGTGTTGCGCGACCCGAGCAGGCCCGCGTACGAGCCGTCGGGATAGACGAACCACGCGCAAAACTCCGCCAGCCGCTCGAGCAGCGCGAACAGCTCGGGGTCCGGACGGCTCTGCGCCAGCTTTCCGAGAAACGACACCGTCGCCGAGAGGTAGCCGGGATCGACCCCGTCGTACTCGACCGTCCACCCCTCCTCCCGAACGTAGTACCGCAGGAAACCGTCCCACAGGCGGCGGAAGCCGCGCTCCAGATCGGGATCGCCGAGCAGCTCGAACGCCTTCCAGACCGTCAGGCAGGCAATGGCGTGGTGGTTGGCGAGATGGTCCTCCTCCGACTCGCCACGGGCGATGAACCGGGCCGCGCGGTGGATCGCCCGGTGAACCCGTTCCCGGGCCGCGCGGGGGATCGCGTCGCCGAGCAGCCGGCACGCCTCGATGGCGGTGTACGTCGTGAACGCGGTCGGCCCCGACCAGCCCCGCTCGTAGGGATAGAACTCGTCGAACGACCCGTCGTCGTGCTGGATCCGGGCCCAGAACTCGAGCCCCGCCACGGTCCAGTCGCGGACCTTGGGATGCGCGCGGTACGGATTTCCCGGAAAATCGCGGGCCCAGACCAGCGCCAGCGCGTGGACGCCGAACTGCCGCACCGCGTCCGGGAAGTCGGAGGTCTTGTCCAGCCAGTAGTCGCGATGAAAGCAGCCGTAGGTCGGCGAATAGGGGTTGCGGTCCTGCAGGCTCAGCAGCCGCGCGACGTGCGGCAAGGCCCGCTCGACGTAGGCATCCCGGCGCGCCGCCACGGCCTCAGTCCTCGTCCCGATGGAGGTTGGGCAACCGCCGGTTCACCAGCTCCGCCAGCAGGCCGACAATCGCGATCTGCAACGCTCCCTCGGCCAGTACCACGGTACTGACGTCGGCGAGCTGGCCGAGGACGAAACGGCTGACGAGGGCCCAGGCCACAGCCAGCAGCAGCAGCAGCCCGGCCAGCGGGAGGAAGATCTTCAGCGGCGCGAAGTACAGGGCGATGCGCAGGATGAGCTGCATGAACCCAAGCGTGTCGCGGATGGGGCGAATCTTCGAGCGGCCCAGGCGGGCGCGGTAATCGATCGGCAGGTACTCGACCCGGAACCCGTTCGTCAACAGCGCCAGCGTGATCGTGGTGGTGAACGAGAAGCCGTCGGGCAGCAGCGGGAAGAGCCGCATCGCGACGGAACGGCGGAAGAGCCGGAGCCCCGAGTTGATGTCCGGGATCGGTTCGCCGGCTACCATGTCGGCCATCCGGCCGATGACCCACTTCGCGGGGCGGCGGATCCACGGAATCTCGACACGCTCGCCGGTGCGCGAGCCGACCGCCATCGCGCAGTCGGTCGCGCGCCAGCGCTCGACGAGCGGCGGGATCGCCTCGCAGGGATAGGTTCCGTCCGCATCCGTGATCGCGATCATCTCGTACCGCGCTTCGCGGATTCCCGTCTTCAGCGCCGCGCCGTAGCCGCGGTTCGCGCGGTGTTCGAGGATGCGGACGCCTCCGACCTTGCGCGCCTCCGCCGCGGTGCCGTCGGTCGATCCGTCATCAACCACCACCAGCTCCGTCGGCAGGTCCAGACCGTCCAGGACGCGTCGCAGGCCGGCCAGCACGGCGCCGATTCCGCGCTCCTCGTTGTAGGCCGGGACGATCACCGACACGCCGACCGGCCGCCGG
>Ga0068707_1001728_pt1 | contig 15297 bp, 5 predicted proteins | sample YNPNPMetaG_FD_66600 | JGI IMG/M metagenome (GOLD analysis project Ga0068707, IMG submission 66600) | Anoxygenic and chlorotrophic microbial mat microbial communities from Yellowstone National Park, USA - YNP NP MetaG | ecosystem: Environmental > Aquatic > Thermal springs > Hot (42-90C) >...
CGACCGACGCTGATCCAGACCCTCGGCGACGTCCGTCTCGGCGCCAAGGGCTACTACCCCGTCGTTCCCTGGTACGCCCTCGGCGGCGAGGTGTCTGTCCTGTTCCTCAACCAGGTCGGCGACGTCGCGGTGGAAGGCGAGGCGACCAGCGTCGATCTGCGCTTCCTCAACTCGTTCGACTTCCAGCGCATCCACGCGAAGGTCCCGCTCCAGCTTCATCTCAATTTCAGCTACTTTTTCGATCACTCTCGCAACCTGATCGATGAAATCGAGGCAGCGCGCGAGGCGGCGGGCGACGACCCGTTCATCACCCGGGTCGAACGGTTCGCGCTGAACGTGAACCGGCTCGACAGCTTCAACTTCGCCGTCGGCCTCGAGGGCACCCATCCGGCGATCGAGGACTGGGTGCGGTTCGGGGTCGAGTGGAACCTGGCGATTCCGGTCAACCGCTCCGGGATCGACTACAACTGCCTCCAGACCCGCTACCGTGGCGACGACAGCTGCCTCGACATCACCGGCGCGAAGGCGTTCCCGCAGACCCTGACGATCGGCGTCCGCGGCTCGCCCGCCGTCCGCGGCCTCACCCTCGACGCCGCCGTCGACGTCGGTCTCACCGGAACGGAGACCTTCGCCCGCGAGGTGGCGCCCACCCCGTTGTGGAAGGTCCTGCTCGGCCTGGCGTATGCCTTCGACCTGAGCGAGTTCGAGGTTCCGCAGGAGTGCCCGCCGCCGCCGCCGCCCCCCCCGCCGCCGCCGCCCCCGCCGCCGCCGCCGACGATCGCGGGCCTCGTGGTGGAGGAGGGAACCCAGACCCCGATCCCGCGCGCGGTGATCACCTACATTGGCCGCGAGGCGACCGGCATGGTGGCCGACGGCAGCGGCCGATTCGTCTCCGGTCCGCTGGAGCCCGGCGAGTACGTGCTCGGGGTGTCCGCCGACGGGTACTTCGAGGGCCGCTGCAACGTGAACGTGCAGGGACCGGACACCGAGGTCGTCTGCACCTTGCGGCCGACGCCGAAGATCGGAACGATCGTCGGTCGCATCCTCGATGCCGAGGGCGATCCGATCGCCGGCGTCCGGATCACGCTCACCCCGGCCGGTGGCGTGGAAGGTGCCGTCCCCGGTCCGGCCGTCACCGGATCGGACGGAGGCTTCACGTTCGAGGTCCCCGCCGGATCGTACGTCGTGGGCGCCGAGCATGAGGAGTACTTCCTGCGGCAGAAGCAGGTCGAGGTGGCCCCGCGCGCCCGGATCGAGGTCGAGATGACCCTGGCCAAGAAGCCGCGGCGCGCCGCGGTCACCGTGGATGCCGAGCAGATTCGCATCCGCCGGCAGATCCACTTCGAAACCGACTCGGCCGTGATCAAGGGCGACTCGTTCATCATCCTCGACGAGGTCGCCGACGTGATGCTCCGCAATCCGCAGATCCGGCGCGTCGAGGTGCAGGGGCACACCGATAACCGCGGCGAGGACGACTACAACCAGCGGCTGTCGCAGTCCCGGGCCGAGGCCGTCGTCCAGTACCTGGTCGACGCCGGTGTCGATCCGCGCCGCCTCGAAGCCCGCGGGTACGGGGAGAGCCAGCCGATCGCTCCCAACGTCACCGCGGCCGGGCGCGCCAAGAACCGGCGGGTCGAATTCCACATCGTGGAGCCGGGCGGCGGTGGATCCGGACCGTCGCCCGCTCCTTAGCCCCGCGGACGTCGTTCCTTCGGGGTCTCATGCCTGCGCCGTCCACCTCTCCGCTCCTTCCCGGTGCTCCTCGCCCGCCCCGGCTCCGGCTCCTGCTGCTCGCCGTCCTCGTGGCCCTTGCGGCGGTTCCGCTGCGTGCCTCCATCGTTCGGCTCCTCGGCCTGCCCGAGCTGCTGGCGCGGGCCGAGGTGGTGGCCGTGGCGACCGTCGAGTCCGCCGTCTCCTCCTGGGTCGGCGGCCGCATCGTCACCGACTCCACCCTCCGTCTGGACGAGCCGATCCGCGGCGGGGCCCGGGGCGATTCCGTCACCGTCCGGACGCTCGGCGGCGAGGTCGACGGCATCGGCCAGCGCGTCTTCGGCGAGCCGTGGTTCCGCCCGGGCGAACGCTACCTGGTGTTTCTCGAGCGGTTCCCTGGCGCGGTCGATCCGCCGCGCTTCCGGCCGGTCGGCATGGCCCAGGGTGCCCTGCCCGTCCTCGACACCCCCGAGGGACCCGTCGTCGCGCCCCCTCCCGATCCGCCGCTGTGCATCGTCCCGTCTGCGGCGGCTTCGGTCGCACCGTGGCTCGATGCGCCGCGCCCCCTCGACGCCGCGCTCGCCGAGCTGCGCGCCGCGGCGGCGGAGGCGGCACCGTGACCCGCCTTGCGCCGCTCCTGGGGCTGGCCGCGTGGTTCTCCGGCGCACCGGCCCGCGCCTGGGTCCAGGCCACGACCCGCGAGGAACCGCATCGGCCGCTCCACGTCGCCGGCTCCAACTGCCTGCCGATGACCCTCTACGCCGCCGGTTCCGACGACGTCCCCTTCGACGACCTGCGCGCCGCCGTCGAGGCGGGCTTCGGCGTGTGGAACGACGTCCCCGGCGCCTACATCGAGTTCGAGCTGACGCCGGTCGCGGCCTGCTGTCGCGCCGAGTTCCTGCAGCAGGGCGCCAACGCCAACTGCGTCCGCTGGCGCGAGGACGAGTGGCCGGCCGAGTACCCCCCAAACGGCATCGCCCTCACCACGCTCACCTACGCCGTGGAGGACGGCGCGATCCTGGACGCCGACATCGAGTACAACGGCGTCGACTTCACCTTCGGCACGGACTGCGCTTCGGGCCGGGTGGACATCTGGAACGCGACGGCGCACGAGGCCGGCCACGCCCTCGGCCTGGACCACTCGACGGCCATCGGCGCGACGATGCGCCCCCGCAGCTACCCGGGCGACTGCGACCTGCGCGACCTGACCGCCGACGACGCGGAGGGCCTCGCCGCGATCTACCCGGCGGCCGCCGACCCGGGAACGTGCCTCGAACCCCGGGGGGGCCTGAACCTCGACTGCTCGCCGCCTCCGTCCGCCGACTGCGACTGCAGGGCGCCCGGGGCCCGCCCCGTTCCGGACGGCCCGGCGATCGCCCTCGTCACCGCGCTCGCCGCCGCTCGCATCCGCCGCCGCCGATGACTCGCCCACGCCTCGTCGTCCTGCCGGTCCTTTCCCTCCCGGCCGCCGCCGCAGCCCCCGACCGGTTCGGGCCTGGTTCGCCTGCCGGCGCGGGAAGCCGACCTGCGACGCCCTGTCACAGTTTCGTCGCGGCCAAGCCAGGGGCGTTCCGGCTCGAGACGGAATTCTGGACTTGCCGCGCCGGCGTGGATTCCGTCCGTGACCGGAACGATTCTTGCTTGAAACGCCCGGCCGGATGTTCCTGTCCGCAAGCCAACGGGAGCGGTTTCTCGGGCGGATACCCGGCGAGTTTCATGTTGACAAACCCGCGCCGCGATCGTTCCATTCCGCCAACTTCGCTCCCGGATCGTCTCCAGAGCGACAGACCAAGGAACGGAGGGTTAGATCGTGAGAGTTCTCCTTCGCGGTGTCTTGGTGGTCGCCGCGCTGCTCGGCCCAGGCCGGGCGACGGCGCAGGGAACGGACCCGGACGACGTCGTCCCCACGGAGGAGGAGGAGTTGCTCCCCTACCGCGGAACCTCGATCGTCTATGAGAACGCCTTCACGGCGCTGAGCATGGACCCGTCGGCGGAGCCGGACTACAACCCGAGCTACGTGATGTCCTGGTCCTTCAACCCGCGCTACTACCTGTACGACCGGCTGAGCGCGCGGCTGGGGTTCTCCGTGGAGCAGGAGATCACGAACTCCGACTCGACGCAGGACCTCTACGAACCGGTCGTCTCCGACATCACCCTCGGGTTCATCTACAGCCCCTTCTACACGATCCCGGTCGCCGATATCCGCCTCGGCGGTGGCATCACCTTCGGCTTCCCGGCGAGCAAGGTCTCGCAGGCGCGGACGTTGTACTTGTCGCTCGCGCCGTCGCTCACCCTGTCGCGCAATTTCGACCTGCTGGGGGGCGTGGAGCTGTCCTACAGCTTCAAGTACACGAAGAACTTCAACAAGTACACCGGGGCGGTGGCCGAGGACACCGTCTTCCCGTGTCCGTCGAACCTGGAGGACCGGACCGAGTGTTTCAACCTGGGTTCGCGGAATCCGTCGATGTCGTTCACCAACACGTTCTCCGCGCAGATCTACTGGTTCGACAAGTTCTACACGACGGTGCAGGTGGGGGTGATCAACACGTTGCTGTACCCCGTGGCGCCGGCCGAGGTCGAGACGCTGGGGGGTACGGTAACGGTCGCGGAGTCGCCCGACAACACCGACCATCGCGGTTCGATGTCCTACGGGATCGAGATCGGTTACGACGCCTTCGACTACCTGTCGTTCGCGCTGGGGGTTTCGACGATGAACGCCCAGCTCCGGGACGACGGCGAATATCGGGCGCCGTTCTTCAACCGATACAGCAACATCTACTTCGACGTGGCCCTGTTGGTGGACGGGCTGGTGCAGACGATCCGGGGCAAGGGCGACGACCACGAGACGGTCGCCTCGGTCGAGGATCGGCAGTTGCGCGCGGTCGCCGCGCGCTGAAGGGAGGGTTCGGATGACCAGGTTCAACACGCTCGGTGCGATCGTTCTACCGGCGCTGTTGGCGCTCGCCGCAGGGTGCGCGGAGGAGCAGACGCCGCGCAGCTACGTGCAGGCCAATGCGGTGCAGAAGTCGCTCTTCGAGGGCGAGTGGTACTACCGTGCCTGTGTGATCCGCACGGACTACGAGTCCGGCGACATGGCTTTCCCCGGCGACTGCTCGGCCGACTGGATCAACTACGCCGGCGGCATGCCGATCCCCCGCATCCGCTGGCTCATCGACCAGAACTACCTGGTGGCCGTCCGCTCCTACGAGTTCGTCGAGGGGGCGAACGTCGAGTGGAATCCGATCCAGGGCGAGCCGGTGCTGGCCTTCAAGATCCTCTCCCACTTCGACATCCGGCGCGACTACAACCCGGTCACCGGCGAGGAAATCAACGTCCTCGTCGAGAATGACCACGACCGCCACTGGTGGGAGCGCGAGTTCATCCGCGTCGACTGGTCCCAGAACCTCATCACGACCACCGACGTCTTCACCGGCGCCCTGTATGACCTCGTGGATATCTACCACCGCGAGCCCGCGCCGTTCTTCGTTCAGGAGGGGTCCGACTCGGTCGGCGTCCAGTGGCCCGAGAACTACCGGCCTAAGTTCGTCCGCACGTCGTCCGCCGAGGATGCCCGGGAAGGGGTGACCCGCGTCGCGGACTACGGCGGCGAGAACGAACTCTACTATATGGATTTCGTGACGCAGGAAATCTTCACCCCCGGGAACGTCGATGACCCCTACACCGGCGAGATGGTGCCGTGGTGCATGTCGGTCTACATCGACGCGCCGATCTGCACCTCCTCGCTCATCACGGTCCGACAGTCGTTCCTCAAGGTCCCGCCGAACCGGCAATACGAGGCCGAGCAATGGCCCGACTCGCGTCACAACCAGTTCGGCTTCTGGCGGGTTGGCCGTCCGACCTACGACCCCAGTGACGCGATCCATCCCGAGGACCCGGTCTTCGGCATGACCGACTTCTGGACCTGGCCGATCGGCCGCTTCAACATCTGGCAGAGCTGGCGCGACGAGGCCGGCCGCCTCCTCCACCCGCGCGACCGCACCGTCCGCCGGACCTATTTCTACACCACCACCGAGACGCCATTGCACCTGTTGCGTCCGGCGATCCGGATCGCGGGCGAGTGGAACCACTACTACATGAAGCTGGTGCGCATCCTGCAGGGCCGCCCACTTCCGTCGTGGGACGACGGCGGCACCGACGACCACGACTGGATCTTCGACTGGGAGAGTGGCGACGCCTACCGCTGCGAGGGCGGTCGCGACGTGTTCGGCTTCTGCCCGCCTGAGCGGCGGACCTACGCGGGCGAGCCGTACGGCTGCCGGCTGGCGATCGATTCCCGCGACCAGGGACCCTCCGTCCCCACGGAGGTCCGCCGCTACGCCGCCTTCCTCGAAACCACCTCCCGGGAGGCCGATTTCGACGCCGACCGCTTCCTGACCATGGAGGGCGACGAGTGCGTCCTTGTCGGGCGCGTCAACTCCTGCATCCGCCATCCCGCCGGCCGCGACGGCCCCAACGACCCCGGAGAACCGTGCGAGGAGCGCGGCGACTTGCGCTACTCCTTCCTCTCCTACGTCAACGACGCGACCACCGGCTGGGCCGGCATCGCCGAGCCCCGCCACGACCCAATCACCGGCGAGTTCATCGCCGGCGATGCCAACTGTAGCGGCCCGCAGCTCGACACCTGGCGGACCCGCGTCCTCACCGAAATCGACCTCGAGACCGGCCGCACCACCGAGGAAGAGTACTACATGGGCGAGTACTTCCGGGAGTACGTGCAGAACCTGACCGGCCTGGTCGAGCGGCCCGCGATCCCGCAGCAGGAGATGCCGGGCGACCTCAACCCGGCCGTCGCGCGCGTCTTTCACCAGTCCTTCGCCGAAATGACCGCCAACATGGAGCGCGCCTTCGCCCGCGCCCAGCAGCTCCGCGGTGACCTCGGCCGCCGCAACACCTACTCCCACCGCGTCCGGTCGCTCATCGGCACCGACATCGAGCGTCTTCTGTTCGACACCGAGGACGCGCTGGCCGTCAACGACGTCGCCAAGCTCCCGGCCGGCATGGGCGCCAACCTCCCGCGCCGGCTGGATGTTACCTCCCTCTTCCGCCGGCCCATGGCCGACCGGGTGGCCCAGTGGCGACACCACGAGATGCGGCTCAACAAGGGCGCCGTCGAGCGGCCCGCGGTGTTCGTCGATCACACCGTCAGCTACTTCGTCGACCGGCTCCAACACGACTACCCCGGCATCCTCGACCGCCCCCAGCTCACGTTCCTCCTCGATGCGATGCTCTACCACCCGCTCGTCTACCACGAATTCGGCCACGTCCTCGGCCTGCGCCACAACTTCATCGGCTCGACCGACTCCACCAACTACTTCCCCCAGTACTGGTCCATCGTCGAGGCCAACCCGTTGCCCGACCCGGAGGACCCGTCCTTCGACCTCAATGGCGACGGACACCTCGACAACACCGAACTCGCCAACTTCGCCGACGTCCAGAACCGGGCGATCCAGGCCCGCGAGCTGGCCGGCGTCAAGTGGTGGGCCAACGCCTCGATCATGGACTACACCGGCAACTGGTACGACGAGCTGGCCGGCAATCCCTCTTACGACACCGCCGCGCTGTTCGCCGGCTACGGCGACGTGATCGAGGTCTGGGAGGAGGATCCGGGCGTCGCGCCGCGCTCCGACCGCAGCGCCGTCCACTACTGGAAGTACTACCACGGCGGAGAGCCCTGCACGACCGACGCGGACTGCCCCTTCTCCGCCGACGGCCCTCGCGCCGGCGAGCTCGTCGCCGAGCAGGTCGACCTCGGCTTCACCCAGAAGTGCACCACCTGGCACACCCCATACCACGACGTCCAGGCCTGCTCCAACCTGCGCCAGGACCTGCGCGACGCACGCGCGGCCGGCAGCCGGTTCGTGGACCGCTCGTACAAGTTCGCCACGGACGAGCAGAGCGACTACATGGGCGAGGTCAACACCTTCGACGAAGGGGCGAGCTATCGCGAGATCGTCCACAACTTGCGCGACTACTGGGATCGCAACTACCTGCGCTTCGCCTTCCGCCGCTACCGGTACACCTTCGACTACTACCCGTACTTCTCCGCCTACATGCGCTTCTACAGCGTGGCCCACAAGATCTTCCAGGACCTCTTCCACAAGTGGGCGGCCAACATCGGCAACTACCGCGAGAGCCGCGAACCGTTCGGCTTCTACGACCAGTACATGGCCAGCGTCGATATCCTGAACTGGTTCGTGCAGACAATCGCCCAGCCGAACATCGGCTCGTACCGCCTCGAGGGGTGGCGCAACCGCTGGGTCTGGAGCAACCGCTTCCTCGACGCCGTCCACGACGGCCTCAACATCCCCCTCGGCGTCGGCAAGTACACCTACTCCCTCTACCAGGGCGGCCTCGACGGCATCAACCGCCTCGAGCGCGTTGGCACCCTGTATGACAAGATTTTCACCCTGCAGTACATGCTCATCCGCGACTGGGGCTTCGGCTATACCCGCGACGAGCCATACTTCGTCAACATGTACGACCTGTTCCCGACCGAGATTAACTACCTCATGACGGGTCTGCTCGCCGACGAACCCGGCTACTACATGCCGCGCGTCCTCTCCACCGGCTCCCGCGGAACCGACACCCGCATCATTTACCCGATGTTCTGGCGCGGCGCCTGCCTCGTCGATGACAGCGGCGAGAGCCCCTGCTGGGCGGCCGACACCTCCCTCTCCGCGCTCACCCCGCTCGAGTCGGCCTCGTTCTACGTCCAGATGCTGGGCGTCGGCTACGGCCTCGCCGAGATCCCGACCTCGTTCGACCCAACCTTCCAGGAGCAGGCGCAGATCTACGTCGTCGGTTCCGGCGGCGGCGCGCGCGTTCCCGAGGGGGCCCGCGAGTGCGCTCCGGGGCAAATGGAGGACTGCGACTTCGCCACCTTCACCTCGGAGAGGTTCCGGAGGAAGTATCTCGCCTTCCGCATCGAGCCGGACGCGCGGGGCACCGGCGGCGCATCCCTCGGCTTCGCCATCGTCCAGAAGGCCTCCACCCAGCAGCAGCTCCTCGACTGCCTCGAACAGGCCCTCGTGGACGCCGGGGGCGAGCGGGGCGGCGTCTGCAACGGCACGATGTGCAGCAACGCCGCGTCCCTCGCCGCGACCCGCTGCGCTGTCGCCACGGACCAGTACGCCGAGGCTCTCAACCAGCTCCGCTACGACGTCGACAGCTACGAGTCGTTCATTCGTTATTGGCTCGAATTGCAGGGCGCATACGGTCTCAACACCTGGATCTCCTACTCCGGGAGCCTGGAATAGGAAGGGAGGTGGAGCATGACCACGCGCCGCAACGACCGCAAGGAGTACGGCACCATGAAGCGCATCGGCCCGCGTCTCCTCTTCGCCGGACTCGCGCTCGCCTCCCTGGCCGCCTGCCAGGAGGCCCGCGAACCGCGCAGCTACGTCCAGACCAACGTCCTGCGCAAGGACGTCCTCGAAGGCGAGTGGTTCTACTCGCGGTGGGTCCAGGACCACACCTTCGAGTCCTCTTACTTCACATTCAAGGGCGACACCACCTGGGACTATGGCACCTCCTCCATGGCCCGCGTCCGCTTCATCATCGACGAGAACTACCTCGTCGCCGTGCGGACCTACGAGGTGGTGGCCAACGGGACGATCCCGCCGGCCGACACCGGCTACATCGGCGAACCGCTGGCGGCGTTCCCGATCAAGAGCCACTTTGACATCCAGCGCCAGTACAACCCGGCCACGGGCGAGGTCAGCATCGTCACCGAGGAGAACACCCGCGACCGCAAGTGGTGGGAACGCGAGTACATGCGCGTCGATTGGACCACGAACAACGTCCTCGGCTACTACTGGGCCTCCCTCGACGCCTACCAGGCCTACGGCTACGTCGAACGCCAGCCGGCGGCGTGGTTCTGCGACGAGGGTTCCGACTGCCTCCCCACCTGGCAGGTCCAGGTGGACACGGCCCAGTGCCCCGATTCCTGCCGGCAGGTGATGCGCGTCCCGACCGGGATGGAGGCCGACTTCGAGGGCGCCGTACGGCAGTGCGGGATCGATCTGGGAGCGACCGAGGAGCAGCTCGCGGAGATCACCCCCGCCGGCGGCGGACCGCTCACCTGGGCCGACCTCGCCCCGTTCTGGACCACCGAGTGTGAGGCGGTCGATGACATCCTGGACGACCCGACCACCGGCGAGGAGCCGCCGTATTACCTGTCGTTCGTGACGCAGGAAATCTGGTCCCCGGCGATGGGCTACAACGGCTTCGTCTGCGCCTTCCAGGTCGGCGTCCCCTGCACCTCGTTCCGCATTGCCGTCCGCAACACCTTCCTTCGCTCGGGGCCCGTCCCCGACTACGAACCGATCAACGTCAACAACACACTCTACGACCGCTTCGGCATCATCCGCCTTGCTCAGCCGGTGTACATTCGCGGCGGTCTCCCCGACGAGGAGGAGGGGCTGACCCGGGACTACGGCATCACGGACGCCCTGAACTACTGGGGCGCCCGCCACGACCTGTGGGCCAACGACCTCCAGGTTGGCTCCGACGGCCGGCGCATCCCCGGCCAGTATCGCCCGATGAACCAGCGCGCCGTGCGCCCGATCACCTACACCCTCTCCAAGCACTTCCCACCGTACCTCGTCGAGCCTTCGATGCAGGCAATCTGGCAGTGGAACGAGGTGATGATGGGCGTGGTGCGCAAGGTGCGCAACCAGCCGCTGCCCAACGAGGGGGGCGAGCCGTGGAACTGCCGGATCCTCCATCCGGTGTGTCCCCCGAGCAACCCGCAGTGCGACCCGCACGGGATCGCCGAATTCGGCGGGCGGCTTGACCAGTGGGACGAGTCGGCCTATCAGCATCGCTTCGAGGGTCCGGAGTGCGTCGTGCGGCTCCAGGTCAACCCGTGCGACGTCGACCCCCAGCAGCCCTGCGCCGAGATCGGCGACATCCGGTACAACTTCTGGCTCGAGGTCGACACGCCGGGCGCCTTTTTCGGCGGCGTCACCCTGCCGCTCCAGGACATGCGCAACGGACGCCTCGTCTCCGCCAACGTCAGCTACACCAAGGAGAACGTCGAGGCCGCCCCGAGCAGCATCCTGTATCAGCTCGGCCTGTTCGCGCCGGACGACCTGGTCCACGAGGACTGGCAGCGGTGGATCCTCAGCGACGAGGAGACGATGAGCGCCGAGTTCAAGCGCGACTACTTCGCAAACCTCGGGCTTGTCGAACATCCCCACACGGCGGCCCCCTATGGCCCGGTCGCCGTCGACCAGGGTGGCGCCTCCACGCTCTACGACCCGATGTTGATGACGCCGCCCGAGGAGATCGGGGCGGCCAAGCTCCTGCTCGAACGCCTCCGCGAGAAGGCCGAGCGTCTCCGGGGAACGGAGGGCCGATCGATGATTCTCTCCCACCGCGTCGCCTCGCTGGCCGGAACCTCGTTTGAGCGCGACCTGCTGGACGGGATGGACACGCTGCTCGAGTACCAGAGCACCTTGCCCCGGTACCAGGACCAGCTACCGAACACCCTGCGGCCCACCGACGAGCGCGTGTTGGACGCCGTGTCGCCTTTCCGTTCCAGCTACGCCGAGCGTATCCAGGCTCGTCGCGAGGCCTTCCGGCAGTTGACCGACGCGCGCCACTGTTTCCTGCCAACGCGGGGCCTCGAGTACATTGACGACGGCGGCATGCTGCGCTTCGCGCGCGAGTACGGCATGTATTCCCCGGCCCAGGTGGCCCTGTGGCTCCGCTGGCAGATCCTCAAGGGGGTGATGATTCACGAGTTCGGCCACGCGCTCGGCATGGAGCACAACTTCGGCGCCAGCTCCGACATCGCGAACTACCATCCCGAGTGGTACGAGATCGCCGCGAAGCACCCGATGCCGGACTTCCGCGACTATGAGACCTGCACCTTGACCCCCGACCCGCACACCGGCGAGGTCGTCTGCGGCTACACCGGAGAGGACGTGGCGGAGTACTGGCAGAGGGTTCGCGAGGTCAAGCTGGCCCGCGAGCTCGACGGCATCGACTCGTACCAGTACTCGTCGGTGATGGACTACGCCGGCGACATCTTCGGCTATACCGCCGACCTCGGGCCTTACGACGCCGCCTACGCCCTGTTTGCTTACGGGCTGCGCCGCGAGGTCTTCCACGGCGAGCCGCGGTCGCTGCGCGGGCGGGCCGAGTCGGCCGTGCCGTATGCCTCCTGCAATTCGAGCACGGAGGAGTGCCACCGCTGCACGGTCAACGACGATGGCACCGTCGATTGCCCCTGGCTGGCCAAGCTGCCGTTCGTCTATTACGTCGGCGGCGAGAGCTGCGAGACCGACAACGACTGCCCGTACTCGGCCGGCAAGGGCAACCTCTACCCCGGCGACCCGGAACACGGGATCAAGGCGCAGGAGGAGATCGTCGCCCAGCGCTGCGTGGAGAACTACCGCCAGCGCCAACTCGACGCCTCCGCGCCGCCGCTCCATCGCATCTGCTCCAACTTCGACGAGGACTGGAAGCGCTACCTCACCGACGACTCGCGGCTCTCCGGTACCGACTACTACGCGCTGACCTACAAGAACTGCGGCAACTCCCGCATGAACGACATCTCCTGGTGCTCGGTCCACGACGAAGGCGCCAGCTTCCGCGAGGTGGTTGAGAACGAGTGGGAGTATTTCGACCGAAACTACCTGTTCAGCCACTTCCGCCGCTACCGCAACCAGTGGGACGGCTCCAGCATCTGGAGCACGCTCGACTTGTTCGGCAAGATCTTCCAGCACTTCTGGTACCGGTGGTGGTACGAGGGCGGCGACTTCGACCTCGACGAGGGCCCGCACTTCGGCTACGGCGCCTGGGACCAGATCCTCTCGGCCGGCGACGCCCTCAACTTCATGGCCTACGTCATCACCACGCCGGATGTCGGTTCCTACCGCCGCGACTCCGTCCTCCATGCGTACCTCCCCACCGGGCAAGAGGAGTTCGGCCTCGCCGACCTCGATATCCGACCCGGCCTCGGCAAGTACCAGTGGTCGCGCTTCGAGGAGGGCCTGGAGGGCTACTTCCGGCTCGCGCGGATGGGTATCATCAACAACAAGATCGAGGCGATGATGGCGCTGGTCCTGCGCGAGTGGGGCTACACGTATGGTATGGATGAGCGGTTCTTCTTCAACTACTATGACATGTTCACCACCGAGCTGAACCTGCTGTTCGGCTCGCTGATGCTCGACAACCCCTCCTGGTATGCGCCGCGCATGACGGGCACCGAGGCCGCCCCGCGTCTCTCCTATCCCTACCTCTGGCAGGGCTTCGGCTGCGGGGCCAGCCTGTTCGGCGGCGGCATCCCCTACTACTGCAATCCTGACCCGATGGGTCAGTTCGACCCGAGCATTCCCTCGGTCGCAGCGTCCAACGACATTCTGCGCAACTACGCCGTCGCCTTCGCGCTCGCCGAGTTCCCCGTCTTCTTCGACACCTCCTACGAGCAGCAGATGTACGTCGCGCTCGACGGCGGCGGCGACTACTTCGAAATCGAAGGCTGCGACCCGCCCGCGATGCAGGCCGCTGGCATCACCGAGAACGACGCCTGCGTCCTCTACGAGAGCCCGCGGCTCCACAAGACCTACGTCTCGGCGAAGGTCGGCGCCCGCGAGCCGTGGCAGCCCGACTGGGCGCGCCTCTCCTACTCCTCGATCTCCGGCGACCTGCTCCACCAGATGAACGCCTGGAAGGCCCTGATCGCCCAGCTCGAAGACCCGGCCACGCCGGCGACCGACCTCCCCGAGGAGTGTCGCTCGACCTCCGGCCGCCAGGAGTGCCTGAACCGCTACCGCATGCGGCTCCAGCGCGACGAGAACTTCCTCCTCTCGCTCATCGATATGATGCACAAGTACGGCATCTCCTCCTGGTTCTAGGCCGGTTCTTTCCCCGACCGCCGATTGCCCCGCGGCCCCGCCCGCCCGTCGCCCTCGGGCGGGCGGAGCGGCGGAACTCCGTCCTTGCCGCGGGGGTTGCGTTGCTGGCCCCGTCCTGGCAATTTCCGCCCGCCATGCACGCTCGTGACATCCGCAGGAAGTTCCTCGATTTCTTCCGCTCCCGCGGCCATGAGATCGTCCCATCCTCGGCGCTGGTCCCGCGATCCGACCCGACCCTCATGTTCACCAACGCCGGAATGGTCCAGTTCAAGGACGTCTTCCTCGGCCGCGAAACCCGTCCCTACGCGCGCGCCGCCTCTTGCCAGAAGTGCATCCGCATCTCCGGCAAGCACAACGACCTGGAAAACGTCGGGCGCACCTCCCGCCACCACACCTTCTTCGAGATGCTCGGCAACTTCTCGTTCGGCGACTACTTCAAGCGCGACGCGATCCGATTCGGTTGGGAGCTGCTGACGAACGGCTACGGCCTCTCGCCCGAGCGGCTGATCGCCACCGTGTTCGAGGAGGACGACGAGGCGTACGAGATCTGGCGCGGGCAGATCGGCCTCCCGGAGAGCCGGCTGTTCCGCCGCGGCGTCGCGGACAACTTCTGGGCGATGGGCGATACCGGGCCCTGCGGCCCCTGCTCCGAGATCCTCTACGACCGCGGGCCCGCCTTCGGCGAGGCGACCCCGGACAACGGGGAGCGGTACTTCGAGCTGTGGAATCTGGTGTTCATGCAGTTCGAGCGGAAGGTCGCCGAGGGGCCGCTGTTGCCTTTGCCGAAGCCTTCGATCGACACCGGCGCTGGTCTCGAGCGAATCGCGTCGGTGTTGCAGAACGTCGATTCCAACTTCTCCACCGACCTGTTCCTGCCGCTGATCGAGCAGGCCGCGGACATTGCCGGCAAGAAGTACGGCGCTGACCCCGCCGACGATGTCTCGATGCGAGTCGTCGCCGATCATGCCCGCATGGCGGCGTTCCTGATCGCCGAGGGCGTCTTTCCGGAGAAGTCCGGGCGCGAGTATGTGCTGCGCCGCGTGCTCCGCCGCGCCGTCCGCCACGGCCATCGTCTCGGGATCGGCCGCCCGTTCCTCCACGAACTGGCGGTACGCGTCACCGCGATGATGGGCGTCGACTACCCCGAGCTGGTCGAGCGGCGGGCCCTGATCGAGGAGGTGGTCCGCCAGGAGGAAACCCGCTTCCGCCAGACCCTCCAGCGCGGCCTCGACCTGCTCGCGTCCAACACCGACTGGTTCGAGGAATCCGGACGACGTGTCCTCCCGGGCCCGATCGCCTTCCGCCTCTACGACACCTACGGCTTCCCCCTCGACCTGATCGAAGTCATCGGCGACGAACAAGGGTTCGTCGTCGATCGCGCCGGCTTCGACCAGGCGATGGACGCCCAGCGCGGCCGCTCGGTCTGGAAGGGTTCCGGCGAGGAGCAGGTCTCCGCGGCGTTGCTGGCGCTCGCCCAGCGGCATGGTGCGACGGTGTTCGAGGGCTACGACCGGGACGCGGTCGACGATGCCCGCGTGCTCGCCGTGCTCCGGGATGGTGTGGAGGTCGAGTCGGCGGCGGCGGGTGACGAGGTCGCGGTCGTGCTCGACCGCACCCCCTTCTACGGCGAGGGCGGCGGGCAGGTCGGCGACACCGGAACCCTCTCCGCGCCGGGCCTGCAGGTCGAGATCACCGACACGCG
>Ga0068707_1001729_pt1 | contig 15284 bp, 11 predicted proteins | sample YNPNPMetaG_FD_66600 | JGI IMG/M metagenome (GOLD analysis project Ga0068707, IMG submission 66600) | Anoxygenic and chlorotrophic microbial mat microbial communities from Yellowstone National Park, USA - YNP NP MetaG | ecosystem: Environmental > Aquatic > Thermal springs > Hot (42-90C) >...
GTGGCGATGTGGCCTACATTGACAACCCCACCCTGCTCCCCGCCGCGCCCATCATCGAACCCGTCCCCGCCCCGGAAAGCGGCTACCTGGCCCGCGTACAGACCGACGAAATCGGCATGACGGTCGTGGCCATGGGCGGCGGACGCCTGAAGAAAGGCGATCCTATTGACCACGCGGTAGGATTGGTAATGCACTACAAAGTAGGCGATTACGTCGAACGGGGCACGCCTCTGTTCACCCTCCATGCGGCGAGCCGCGCCAGCTACGAGGAAAGCGCGCGGCGCGTCCTGGCGGCCCTGGAGTTCTCCCCTACGCCGGTCAGCCCCCTGCCGCTGTTCTACCGCCGCATCGAGTAAAAAATCAGTTGCGCATTCAGCAGAGCGTGTTATGATGGCGCGGGTTTACGCCCAATGCAAAACCTTTAAGGAGGCAAGACGTCAAACATGGCAACTTATCTGAATATCGTACAGATCATCCTGGGCATCGCTCTGATCGTGCTGGTGCTCTTTGAGGTCCGCAGCAGCGGCCTTGGCGGCGTATTCGGCGGCACCGAAACCACCCTCATCCGCAAGCGCCGCGGCGTTGAGCTGCTCATTTTCCGGCTGACGATCGTCACCGCAGTAATCTTCTGCATCGTCTCGGTGATCAACGTCCTGCTCGCACAATAGCCCTCTATGTTTCGCAAATTTGCCTGGCAGGCCCTGCTCATCGTCCTGGGCGTCATGGCCACGATCTGGGTCCTGGCTTATCTGGCCATGACTTACACGACCGCCTTTGCCCCGGCGCAGGGCGGGATTTACATCGAAGGTGTAGGGAGCTATCCGCAGACCCTGAACCCGTTGCTGAGCGGCTACAACGATGCCGATCACGACGTCACGAGCCTGGTCTTCAGCGGCCTGACGCGCCTGGACCTGCAGGGCGCACCGCAACCGGACCTGGCCGAGCGGTGGGATGTGGACCCTTCCGGCCTTACCTACACCTTTCACCTGCGCAAGGAAGCGCTCTGGCACGACGGGACCCCGGTCTCCACGCGCGATGTCGCCTTCACCATCGGCCTCTTGCAGGACCCCGATTATCCCGGCCCGCCCGACGTCGGCGCGCTCTGGCGCTCGGTCACCATGGAGGTGGTGGATGAGCAGACTATCCGCCTGGGCCTGCCTGAGCCGTATGCGCCCTTCCTGGACTACACCACCATCGGCATCCTGCCGGCGCACCTGTTGGAGGGTCACACCGCGGCGGAGCTGCCCGACCTGGAGTTCAACCGCAAGCCCATCGGCAGCGGGCCTTTTCGGGTGGAAGCGGTGACCTATGATGCCGGGCGCATCACGGCAGTACAGCTCAAGCGCTTTACCGGCTATTACGGGCAGCGCCCCTATCTCGAAGGCGTGGAGCTGCGTTTCTACCCCACCCCGCAGGCTGCTCTGGCCGCTTATCAGACGGGGGAGGTCGAAGGTGTGGCCTTCATCCCGCCAGAGCAACTTCAGGAAGCCTGGGCCATGCCCAACACCGCCTTCTACTCGGCGCCGCTGGCCGAAATGGAGCTGCTCCTGTTCAACACCACGCTCAGCGATACCCTGGCCCTGAACGAAGCCCGCTTCCGCCAGGGCCTGTGCTATGCGCTGGACCGGGACGTGCTGGTCAACCAGGTGTTGCAAGGGCAGGCGCTCGTCGCATCAAGCCCGCTCGTGCCCGGCACCTGGGCCTACACGACGACGCAGGTCATCACCTACACCTACGATCCGGATATAGCCCTGGCGCGCTTCAAAGAGTACGGATGGACGCGCGACTATCCCACCGAGACGCTGCACAACCTTTACGGGGAGCCGCTGAGCTTTACCCTGCTCGCGTTGGACACCCCGCGCGAACGCACCACCGCTCAGACCCTGGCCGAACAATGGGCACGCGTCGGCGTTTCGGTCACGGTCAAGCCCGTCAACGCCACCGAATTGAGCGAAGCGCTGGACCAACGCGCCTATGATGCGGCCCTGGTGCGGGTGGCGTTAGCCGGCGATCCGGACCCCTATCCCTTCTGGCATGAGACGCAGGCCGTCAGTGGGCAGAACTACGCCGGTTTCCGCCATCGGCGCATCAGCGAGGTGATTGAGGCCGCGCGGCAAACCTACGACCGCGAGCAGCGCCTGGCCTATTACGCGGAATATCAGCGGTTGTTTATGGAGCAGGTCCCGGCCTTCCCGCTCTACGTCCCCATCTACACCTATGCCGTCAAAGCGCAGGTGTACGACGTACAGCTCGGCCCCCTCATGCACACCGGTGACCGCTTCCGCAACATCGCCGACTGGTACATCTTGAGGCGCAAGGTCATCATCAGCGAAAAGTAACCGCAGGGGGGCGAGTTTTCGCCCCCCTTTCTTTGCACCTATTCAGTCCGGCCTGATCAGGATAACCCGGCTCTCTGGGTGGGGATACCAATAGGACACGGATTAACACGGATGCAACGGATGAACACGGATTTTCTGTCATCAATCCCCCATAACCCCGTAGCGCATCCCCATGCCGCCGCATAGGGATGGGCAGGCATAGGGATGGGCAGGCATAGGGATGCCTGCCCTACTATCATTGAATATCGGGCCTGGAGCTACCCTTTACTATGTCCGAACCTCAGAAAATTGGCGCTTGTCTAACACTTTTTTTCGGGTATAATGGACATTTAGTGGGCTTAACTTATTCACCTTTCAAACGCCAAAGGAGGTTGTATGACGAAATGGGTTTATCTCTTCAATGAGGTCGAAGAGGCCGAGAAATTGATGGGGTCTTGGGATGGGGTGCGCGGTTTGCTGGGTGGCAAAGGCGCCAACCTGGCCGACATGACCCGCGCCGGGCTACCCGTTCCCCCTGGCTTCACCATCACCACGCAGGCCTGCATGGCTTACATCAATTCCGGGTTCCAGTTCCCCGCGGGCATGTGGGAAGAAGCCCTGGAAGCCCTGAAGAAGGTTGAGGAAGTCACCGGCAAGAAATTCGGCAGCCCCGAAAATCCCCTGCTGGTCTCCGTCCGCTCCGGCGCCAAATTCTCCATGCCCGGCATGATGGACACCATCCTCAACGTCGGCCTGAACGACGAGGTCGTGCCGGGCCTGATCGCCCTGACCAACAACGAGCGCTTTGTCTGGGATAGCTACCGCCGTCTGCTGGCCATGTTTGGCCACACCGCCATGGGCATTAAGGACGAGGCTTTCGACGAAGTGATGGACGAACTCAAAGCCGAGGTGGGCGCGAAGCAGGATACCGACCTGACCGCCGAGAACCTCAAGGAGCTGGTCAAGCGCTTCAAAGAGGTCTACGTCAAAGAACTGGGCCGCGAATTCCCGCAAAACCCCTACGAGCAGTTGGAAATTGCCGTGCGCGCCGTCTTCAACTCCTGGATGGGCAAGCGCGCGGTGGATTACCGCAAAGCCGAACGCATCCCCGATGACCTGGGGACCGCCGTCAACGTGGTGACCATGGTCTTCGGTAACATGGGTTGGGATAGCGGCACGGGCGTTGCCTTCACCCGCGACCCGGCCACGGGCGAGAAGCGCTTCTACGGCGACTACCTGCTCAACGCGCAGGGTGAGGATGTTGTCGCGGGTATCCGCAACACCAAGCCCGTCGCCGAGCTGGAAAAGGACATGCCCGAAATCTACGCGCAACTGGTGGAAATCGGCAAGAAGCTGGAAGCGCACTACAAGGACATGCAGGATACCGAGTTCACCATCGAGCGTGGCAAGCTGTGGATGCTGCAGACCCGCAACGGCAAGCGCACGTCGCGCGCCGCGGTCAAGATCGCGGTGGACATGGTCAACGAAGGCCTGATCACCAAGGAACAGGCCGTGATGCGCATCACCCCCAAGGATGTGGACTTCTTCCTGCACCCGCAGTTTGATGATAACGCGGTCAAGCAGGCCAAAGCGGAAGGGCGCCTGCTGGCGACCGGTGTGAACGCCTCCCCTGGTGCGGCGGTCGGTATGCTGGCCTTCGACGCGGATACCGCCGAAGCCTGGGGTAAGGCCGGCAAGGCGGTCATCATGATCCGCCCCGAAACCAAACCCGATGATGTGCACGGCATGATCGCCTCCAAGGGCATCCTCACCAGCCGCGGTGGCGCTACGGCGCACGCCGCCGTCGTCGCCCGGCAGTTCGGCATCCCCGCCGTCGTCGGCGCCGCCGCCCTGCAGATTGATCCCGAAGCGCGCGTGGTCCACGTCAACGGCAAGACCCTCAAGGAAGGCGATGTCGTCTCCCTGAACGGCGCTACCGGTGAAGTCTTCGCTGGCGAGCTGCCCAAGGTAGACCCCGACTTCAGCAAGGAAGTTGAACTGACCACCCTGCTGAGCTGGGCGGATGAAATTTCCGCGGCGGAAGGTACCCGCGCCTGGCAGGAAGGCTTGCAGGGCTTCCCCACCCGCGGCCTGCAGGTCTGGACCAACGCCGACTACCCCAAGGACGCCCGCCGTGCCCGGCAGTTCGGCGCCAAGGGTATCGGCCTGTGCCGCACCGAGCACATGTTCTTCGAGCAGGAACGCCTGCCGCATGTGCAGAAAATGATCCTCAACGCTGAGGAAGCTCAAAAGCTGCTCAACGATGTCGCCCGCTACGAGCGCATCCTGGAGACCGGCAAGGAAGAAGGCCAGGCCATCAAGGAAGAGCGCCGCGCCGAAATCGCCGCCCTCCTGGCCGAGGCCCGCAAGAAGGTCGAAACCTCCGAGGCCGTCAAGGCCTACCGCGAAGCGCTCGACTTCCTGCTGCCCTTCCAGCGCAGCGATTTCTACGGCCTGTTCGAGGCGATGAATGGCTATCCTGTCATCATCCGCCTGATTGACCCGCCGCTGCACGAGTTCCTGCCCTCGTTGGAGGACCTGTTGGTCAAGGTCACCGAGCTGCGCGTCCGCGGCGTCACCGGTCCCGAACTGGAAGAGGCCGAGGTCATGCTCGAAGCCGTCCAGCGCATGCACGAAGCTAACCCGATGATGGGCCTGCGCGGCATCCGCCTGGGCATCATCTTCCCCGACATCATGAAGATGCAGGTGCGCGCCATTTTCGAGGCGGCCTGTGAGGCCACCAAGCAGGGCATCGTGTTCAAGCCGGAAGTGATGATCCCGCTCACCGGTCACGTCAACGAGCTGCACCTGACGCAGAGCGAGCTGGAGAAGGTCGCCAAACAGGTCATGGAAGAACAGGGCATCACCATCGAGTACAAGTTCGGCACGATGATCGAGATCCCGCGCGCGGCGGTCACGGCGCATCAGATCGCCGAGGTAGCCGAGTTCTTCTCCTTCGGCACCAACGACCTGACGCAAATGACCTTCGGCTACAGCCGCGACGACGCTGAACGACGCTTCCTGGTGGAATACGTCGAACGCGGTATCCTGCCCTTCAACCCCTTCCAGACGCTGGATCGCGAAGGCGTGGGCGAGCTGGTCCGCATGGGCGTGCGCAAGGGCCGCGCCACCCGTCCCAGCCTGGAGGTCGGCATCTGCGGTGAGCACGGTGGCGATCCCAACTCGGTCGAGTTCTGCTACCTGGCCGGCCTGAACTACGTCTCCTGCAGCCCCTTCCGCGTCCCCGTGGCGCGCCTGGCGGCCGCTCAGGCGGCGATCAAGCACCGCGGCAAGGTGTTAGACTAGTCTTCAAGCCATAGCCACCACACGGCGCACTCTCCAGGGTGCGCCGTGTGCTTTTTTACCCGCTCCCAAAGCTCATTTTGGGCAACAGTTCAGGCTGGCGGTTGAAATCGCACCGCTTTCTGCCCCGAACGCCTGTAGTAGTAGGGGCGGCATAGGGATGCCGCCCCTATATGCCGCCACGCCAGCGCATAGGGATGCGCTGGCTACGGAATAAAAATTCAGTCGCCAGACGGTGGGTAGCTGAGCAGTTACCATTTTGGGGTAAAATATCCTTCACCCCAAGCCGTCAGACACCATGAAGCACAGGTACAAGGATAGGGGTTCCAACTAACCACCTGGAGGAAACATGGAATACGATTTCGACACTTTGATCGAACGCCGGCACACCACCAGCATCAAATGGGGCTGGTGTGATGAGGATGTGTTGCCCCTGTGGGTCGCTGATATGGACTTCCGCAGTCCGCCGGCGGTGCTGGAAGCGCTGCGCGCGGCCGTAGAGCATGGCATCTTTGGCTACGCCGCCGCCCCGGACGGTCTGCGCGAGGTGCTGGTCGAACGCATGGCCACGCTTTACGGTTGGGCCATCGCACCGGAATGGCTGGTCTTTGTCCCCGGCGTCGTGCCCGGCTTCAACCTGGCCTGTCGGGCGCTGGCGCAACCCGGCGACGGGGTGCTGATCCAAACGCCGGTCTACGGCCCCATCTATCAGGTTGCCGAGCGCTGCGGTCTGGAGCGTCACGTTGCGCCCCTGGTCGAGGCGGACGGGCGCTATACGATTGACTTTGCCAGCTTCGCTGCAGCGCTGCGGCCCAACACGCGCCTGTTCCTGTTGTGCAATCCGCACAACCCCGTCGGGCGGGTCTTCACGCAGGAAGAAATGAGCCGGCTGGCCGAAGTGTGCCTGGACCATCAGGTACTCATCGTATCCGATGAGATTCACAGCGACATCATCTACAGTGGGTACCAGCACACGCCTATCGCTGCCCTGGACCCGGAAATCGCTCAGCGCACGATCACGCTCATCGCTCCCAGCAAGACCTACAACATCGCTGGCCTGTACGCCTCGGTAGCCATCATCCCCAACCCGGAACTACGGCGGCGCTATCAGGCATTACGGCAGGATTTGGTCCCCGCCGTCAACATGCTCGGCTACCTTGCCATGCTCGCCGCTTATCGCGACGGGGAAGAATGGCGCCGCGCCCTGTTACGCTACCTGGAGGCAAACCGCGACGCAGCGCTGGCCTACATCCGCAGTCACTGGCCGCAGGTGCGGGTCTTCCCCCCCGAAGGCACCTTCCTGCTGTGGATGGACTGGCGCGCGTTGGACCTGCCCGGTTCCCCTTACGACTTTTTCCTGGAGCGCGCGCGGGTGATGCTGAACCGCGGGGAGGATTTTGGGCCTGAGGGAAAGGGCTTCCTGCGGCTGAATTTCGGCTGTCCACGGGCGCGCCTGTACGAGGCGCTGGAACGCATGGACGCGGCTCTGCAGAAAGGATGGTGAGATGGCCCATTTTGTGGTTGCACTCAGTGGTGGAGTGGATAGCGCCGTCACTGCGGCCCGGTTGCTCGCGCAGGGGCACACCGTCACGGGCGTCCACCTGGATTTCTGGCGCGCGCCCCAGGCCGGGGCGACGGACGCGGCTGCCGCGGCGGCAGAGGTGGCGCAGCGCCTGGGCATCCCGCTGCGCGTCATCGAAGCCCGCGAACGTTTCTATCGCGAAGTGGCGCAGAGTTTCATCAATGCCTACCTGCAGGGACAGACCCCCAACCCGTGTGTAGGCTGCAATCCGGGCCTGAAGTTCGCGCTGTTGCTGGAAGTGGCGCAGGCGAGCGATGCGCTGCTGGCAACCGGCCATTACGCGCGGGTCCTGCATCCCGAAGATGGCGCGGCGCAGCTCTGGCGTGCGCGCAACCGACAACGCGATCAGAGTTACATGCTCTACCGGCTCACGCAGCCCGTCCTCAGCCGTCTGTACCTGCCGTTGGGCGAGGCCCGCGATAAAGACGAAGTCCGCGCCGAGGCGCAGGCGCTGGGGTTGACGGTGGCGCAACGTCCGGATAGCCAGGATTTGTGTTTCCTGGGTGGACGGGATTACCGCAGTTTCTTGCAGCAGATGGCGCCGGAAGCCCTGCAGCCGGGGCCAATTTACGATGAGACGGGCAAGCGGTTAGGTGAGCATCGTGGACTGGGGTTCTACACGGTCGGCCAGCGCGAGGGTCTGGGGATCGCGGCTCCGGTTCCGCTGTACGTGCTGCGCATAGAGGCGCAGGCCAACGCGCTCATTGTCGGTCCCCGTGCTGCGCTGGAGCAATCGACCTGCCGGCTGGAAGCGGTGACCTTCACGAGCCAGGCGCTGGCGCAGGAGCGTTTCTCCTGTCAGGCGCAGATCCGTTATCGGGCCGCGCCAGTGTCCGCGGCAGTGCAGCTCTTGCCGGCAGGGAAAGCGGAGGTGCGCTTCGCCGAGCCACAGCGCGGACTGGCGCCGGGGCAGTCGGTGGTGTTTTATGCGGGGGAGCAGGTTCTGGGTGGCGGGGTGATAGTCCCCGAATGAACACGCAGGGCGGCGCTTGTGATCTCCCCCTGGAGCTGACAGGCGGTGGGGAGACGATACGGAGGCGCCACGCGGATTCGGGGTCGCATGCGTTGGGGCTACGCTTTGACGGCGCGTCAGACTGAAGCCGCGGCCCTTTTTTCCCAAAAATGTAACTAACTGCCAGGGAGCCCCCCCAGGCAAGCGCTAGCAAAGACGCGGCGAAGGCATGCCCCTGTAGCACATGTATTCGCAGGCTAAAGCCTACGCCACATTATCTGCAAACGATTCAGGGTAGGTAATTACCTCAAAAATAAAAACCACGGCGGAAAAAGTTCCGCCGTGGTTGGGGTTTACCAGAGCCGGAACCAGTCCGTGCCGACACAGATGGAACAGGTGAACAGGATCAGCAAGAGGAGCAGCACGACGCCGCATCCCACGCCGGCACAGGAGCCGCTGCCAAAGCCCATGGTCCGCTGTAGCCAGCCGTAGACGCGCCGGACCAGGAAGAGCTCCAGCAGGCCAACCAGACAGCCGGGACGCGCCTCGTCCATGGTCAGGCCGTGCCTTTCTTTTCAGGGGCAGGGGCTTCGGGTTCAGCCGCGGGCTTGGGAGCGGGTTTGGGCTTCTGGGCTTCGACCTGCGGGGGCTGGAGTTTCTGGATCATGCCGGAACGCCCGTCAAAGTAGGAGCCTTCGGCGGTGACCAGGTGCTTGGTCATGACGTCACCCCAGAGCCGACCGGTTTCCAGGATTTCTACCCGGTTGGCCGAGATGTTGCCAACAACGGCGCCGCTGATGGAGATGTTGTTGGCTTTGATTTCGGCAAAGACTTTGGCGGTTTCGGTGATGATGAGGTTGCCGGTGAGGGCAATGATGCCTTCAACCACGCCCTCGATGCGCAGGCCACCATCGCCCTGGATTTCGCCTTTGATGTGGGTCTTGGGGCCTATGACAGATTCGATCTGCGGTACCTGACGGACTTCCTCGGTGGGTTGTGGCTCAGCTTTGGGTTTTTCACGTCCAAACATAGCGACCTCCTGTTGAGAATGGGTTATTCCCGATGTTCAACCATCAGACGCGCCAGGGCCAGGGCGCGCTGTTCTTCGGCACTCAGGGTATAGACGGATCGCCAGGCCTGCAGGGGCTTGGCGTAAATATGAATGTCCTCCCGCCCTTGCAGGCCGGAAAGGACCAGGCCACCGCCCGTCTCGTCAACCAGGGCGATGGAGAAGCTCTGTTCGCCGCCGATGTCGTTGAAGGCGTTGTAGCGGACCAGGCCATGGCCACGCAGGGTGTGCGGCAGGGCGGCTTGCAGGGTGCGCAGATGACCCTCCAGGGTATCGAGGCGGTCGGTGTGCTCCTGGAGTTTGCGCAGGGCCAGGCCGCCCTGGGTTTTTTCGGCTTCGTCGGCCAGGGCCAGCAAACGCTGATAGCGCTGTTCCAGGGCGTGAAAACGCTGTTCCAGCCGGATGATCCAGATGGCGGCAAACAGAATCAACAGGCTGGCGCCAATGACCCAGGGCAAAAGGATGGTTTCCATGCTTCTCAGACCTCATCAAATTTCGCCGGCTCTCTTCTGAATAGCCGGAAGGACCGTAACGGCTCAGCCGCCCACCGTCTGGCGACTGCAGGCTTAATTCCGTAGCCAGCACGTCCCTAGGCGCTGGCGGGGCGGCATGTAGGGGCGGCATCCCTATGCTGCCCCTACTACTACAGGCGCTCGTGGGCAGAAAGCGGCGCTTCAACTGCCAGCCTGAGCAGTTACGAACGACCTTATTATAGCCGATATTGGATTTAGGGCCACTGACTACCTTCATCAAGGGATTGTGGTATAAATGAGGGGGAGCTGATGAGCATGAATACGACGCGAGTTGTCCTGGCTGATGACCATGCGGTGGTGCGCGCGGGCCTGCGCGGCGCTTTGAGCAACATTCCCGGTTTTGAAATCGTCGGTGAGGCGTGTAACGGGCCGGAGGTGTTGGCGGCGCTGGAGCACTGGGAGCCTGATCTGTTGGTAATGGATGTGGCTATGCCTGATTTCGATCCCATCGCGGCCATCCATGAGATTCGCGCCCGCTATCCCCGGCTGAAAATTCTGGTGGTCAGCGCCTACGATGATCAGGCGTATGTGGTCGGGCTGCTTTCAGCAGGGGTCCATGGCTACCATCTCAAGGATCAGCCGCTTGCCGATTTGCAACTGGCGGCCCAGCGGGTGATGGCGGGGGAGAACTGGATTTCCGGGCCGCTGGTGAGCAAATTGCTCCAGGTCGGGCCGTCCCAGCCCCAGAAGGCGACTCCCGGCATCAGCCTGACGCGGCGGCAGCGCGAGCTGTTGCGCTTGCTGGCCCAGGGCTATGATAACCGCCACATGGCGCAAGAGATGGAGTTAAGCGTCAAGACGATTGAGAATCACCTGACCGCTCTGTATCGGGCGATTGGGGTGAGCAGCCGCCTGGAGGCCTATCAATTTGCCCTGCGCCATCCCGAATTGCTGGCGATTTCCGGGCAGGAGGCGCTGCAGGCGCCGCCAGAGATGGAGGTCGCTGCCTCTCTGGCCGTGCTGGTGGTAGATGACAGTGAGCGGTATCGCGGCCAGCTCAAACGCATGATCGGCAAGGCCTGCCCGGAAGCGCGTATCTACGAGGCGGAAGATTGCGGAGAGGCCGGTCGGCTGGCCCGGCAGACGGCGTTGGACTTGGCGCTGATTGATGTGTTGCTCGGCGCGGGGGACGGGATTCAATGTGCGCGCCGCGTCAAAGCGCTTTCGCCGCAGACGCGCGTGATCCTCATCAGCGCCTATCCCGATCGCGAATTTCGCCGGTTAGGCCTGGAAGCCGGAGCCGAAGCCTTTCTGGATAAGAAGGACCTGGATGCGGCGACGATACGGCAGGTGATTGAGGATGTGTTGGGCCGCAAAAAGTAACAGGGGTGGCTCGATGGAGCCACCCCTGCGCCGCGAAGCTAAGGCAGGTTCTTGAAGTCGCTGGCTTTGTAGTACCCCGAATCAATCAAAGCCGTGCGGACGTGTTCCCGATCTACGGTGATCACCGGCGATTGCACCGCGGGCACGTCTTTAGCGCCATTGTTGTAGATGCCGCGGACGGGCGGCTGCTCCCCCTGCAGCAAGGTGATGGCGGTGTTAATGGTATTTTGCACCAGGACACGCACGTCCTTAAAGACAGTCATGGACTGCTGACCGTCGAGAATGGCCTGCACGGCAAATTTTTCCGCATCCTGTCCCGTAAGGACATACCCCTTGACATCCGGATCGGCGGCAAAGGCTTCCCGAATGGCCTGGGCCGTGCCGTCATTAGGAGCCAGGATGTAGACGTAGCCCTTGTCCGCCGGCCCCAAGGCCTGCAGGTTTTTCTGGGCCAGAGCGCGCGCGGTGGCGAGGTTCCAATCGGTGGTAATTTCCGCCATGATGGCAGCCAATTCCTCGCGGGTGAGGCCAGCTTTGGTCTGGAAGGTGATGGCCGTAGGGGAGTTTTTGATGACAAAGGTGCCATTAGCGATATAAGGCTGCAGAGTGGTCCAGGCGCCGCCGAAGAACCAGTAACTGTTGCTGTCGCTCAAGGCGCCGGCATACAGGAACAGGGGATGGCCCGTGCCAGTGGCGTGCTCGATCAAATAGCGGGCCTGCTGCTCCCCTACTGAAAGGCTGTCGAAGGTGACGAAATAGTCCACGGCTTTGGTGTTGAGAATCAGGCGGTCATAGGAGACGACTTTGACCCCGGCGTTATAGGCCAGCTCGGCAGCCGGAGCTGCAGTACTGACATCATGCGGGCAGATGACGAGCACCTTGATGCCCCGCGACACCAGCTCCCGCACATTGGCCAATTCTTTTTCGACGGAGCCATCGCTGAAGAGAATTTCCGCTTCATAGCCGGCTTTTCGGAAGGCTTCGCGAAAACGGGCTTCATCCTGCAGCCAGCGCGGCTCATCACGGGTGGGTAAGACGACCCCGACGGCCAGAGGTTTGGGCGTCGGGGTAGGTTTGCCCCCCAGGGAACAGGCACTCAAGGTCAGAGCAACGATCAACCAGCCATACAGCCAACGAGCTATCCGATTCATGGTTCCTCCTTAAAGGTAAGATTGAATGAGCTACAGAGATAACCCGGGATGTTGAGGAAGCCGCGCCGACATCAGCATGACCAGAACTATCACGCGGTCGGGAGAGACCGCGGATCCGCCAGGAGCTGGGGCCCGCGAACTTCCCAAAGACCGAAACAGGCCTCTTCAGCATACCCGGAGCCAGCCATTTATCCCAGAGAGTCCAGGAGAGCACAGAGCGCTTTGCCTGGTTTTCTCTGTATCCTCTGTGGGCCCGGCAGGAATATTTTTCTCAAACCCCAGAGCACACGGTTGCCAGCAAAATTTTTCGTAACGGCTCAGCGCCCCACCCTCTGGCGACTGCAGGTTTATGCCGTAGCCAGCGCATCCCCAGGCGCTGGCGGAGCGGCACAGGGATGCCGCCCCTACAGGCGCTCGGGGGCAGAAAGCGACGCGATTTCAACGGCCAGCCTGAGCAGGTACAATTTTTCACTGTTCAGCCTGGCCTGACGCAGCGCTTTCAGGCCAGAACCACAGTGGTTTACCCGGCTAAGCTGCCGCGCGCTCGAAGCCCGGCGGCATGAGCCAGGTCAACAGCCGAAGCAAAGGACGCCTTTCAGCTTGACGGAAAAGGCGCTGGATTAGGTATTTCGATGCGTAATTCCAGGCCGCCCAATGTCGGCGAGGTGCCCAGGGTTATCGTGCCCCGCAATAACGAAACCCGTTCGCTGATGCTGATGAGGCCAAAGTGCTTTTGTTCGGAAAGCGTCATCAAATCGGGCGGGGTGTCCATCCCCCGGCCATCATCGGCCAGGCGCAGGATCAGGCCTGCCGAAGGCGTGCGCCGCAGTTCCAGTTCCACTTGTGTGGCCTGAGCGTGCTTGCGCACGTTATTCAGACCTTCCTGAACAATACGAAAGATGCTCAATTCGATGGTTTCGGGCCAGCGTTCCAGGGTGGAATCCAGGTGAAGTGTGACCGGAATGCCGGTCTGCTCGCTCCACTGGCTTGCGAGCGAGCGCAAGGCCGAAAGCAAGCCGTGACTATCCAGGGTAGGCGGGCGCAGGTCGCTGCAGATTTGCCGCAAGGCCGCCACCAGGTCGCGGATGCCCTGGCGGATCTCTTGCAGGGTCAGGTGCAGGTCCGGCTGTGTAATTTCGCCCGCAATTTCTTCGAGCTGATAGTTGAAGCTGAGCAAGTCCTGAATGATCTGGTCATGGAGTTCCCGCGCCAGAGCTTTGCGCTCCGCTTCACGTTCAAGCACCAGGCGTTGATTGGCTTCCTGCAGGGCACGGTTGAGTTGATCCAAAGCCACCATCTGATTCTGCAGACGGGCTACCAGCTCGCGGTTGACCGAATCCTGAGCCGCCAGGTTATCCTGGAGCTGCTGCTGTTTTTTCCGCAGGTCTTCGGCCTGTTGTTGCGCAGCGTAGTAGTTCTCAAAGGCCCAGATGACGGGAGTGACCCGTTCTTTCCGGCTGGAGCCGACAATCCATTCCACAATTTCCTGCGGAGTAACTTCAGAGGTGCGCCGCAGGGCGGCCTGATTCCCTCTGTAAAGGACCAGGACCCAATCGGTGATGGAAAAGATGAAGTTAAGATCATCACTGCTGAGGATGATGCTCATCCCCTGTCCGGCGAAATGGCGCAGGCGCTCCAGCACAATCTGTTGATGGGCGTAGCTGAGGGCGGAAAAGACCTCATCAAGGAGGAGCAGGCGCGCCGGACGGAGAAAGGCATGAACCAGAGCGATGACCTGGCGCTCGTCATCCGTCAGCTCCCCCATGCGCTGTTGGGCCAGAGCACGGGGAAGGTGAAACAGGTCCAACCATTGATAAGCCGTTTCGGCCATGGCCGCCCGGTCCAATAAGCCCCCGCCCAGCTCCTGTCCCAAAAAGAGGTTATCCACCACATTCATGGTTTCCACAAACTGAGACACCTGAGGGACCAGGATCACGCCCTGCTTCTGCGCTTTCAACACATTGGACCATATCACCCGCCGGCCCTGCCAGAGCATCTCGCCTGCGGAAGGGGTATACACCCCTCCCAGAATCTGGAGCAGGATACTTTTGCCGGAGCCGCGGGAGCCGACAACGCCCAGGATTTCGCCCGGCTTCAGTGCAAAGGAGACGTGCGCAAGGACTGACTTGGCTGCAAAAGTTCGGCCTAAATCCTGTACTTTCAATAAGGTGTCCATAAGGGCCGCAATACCTGAGTTGGAATAGATAAGGCTACAGGACCTGCTCAGGCTGGCGGTTGAAACCGCGCCGCTCCGAGCACCTGTAGGACAGCATCCCTATGCCGCCCCGCCAGCGCATAGGGATGCGCTGGCTACGGAATAAACCTGCAGTCCAGACGGTGGGGCGCTGAGCCGTTACAGGCTCCATACGATAACCCATGGTCACCGCCATCTTGCCTGCCCGGTGCCAAAATTATAGCGGGTAAAATGCAAAAAACCAGTTGGCGATGGTACCCTCCCCAGAGACGGGGACTGCACCACCCGGCCCTCCCCGTAAACGGGGAGGGAAAAGGGAGGGATAACCTTTTCAGGCCATCCCTCCCTCAGGCTAAGAACCCAGGCTGGCGGGAATCATGCTACCGCTGCATCCAGCGCATAACGCGCCGCCTGAATGGCCCGCACCAGCTCTTCCAGCTCAATGCGTTGATTGGCCGTAAACAGGCGTTCTATCGTCACTTCGTGGCACAAGGTGAGGCTGAGATACGGCAGGCCGGCAGCATCCTCCTTAACCTGCACGTCGGTGATGGGCACCAGAGGGATATAGCGCGAAACCATGCCATACCTCTCTTCGTCTTCAGCGCCGGCCTCGTTCACTTGATCCCAAATCAAAATCAGGGCGCGATCAGTCAGTAAGGTGAGGTGATTGACCCGCTGCGCCTCATAGAAAGGCCATTGGGACGCGAGCGCCGTGTCCAAAGTGACGTCCGGACGCCAGAGCCAGGAAAGGACTTCTTCCTGCGGCAACAGAAGATCGCGAACGTGATGGAGGAACTTGTCCGGGAGGTTTTCCAGGGGGGCCGGAGCTACTATGGGCGCTGGAACCGCTGGACCCAAG
>Ga0068707_1001732_pt1 | contig 15279 bp, 15 predicted proteins | sample YNPNPMetaG_FD_66600 | JGI IMG/M metagenome (GOLD analysis project Ga0068707, IMG submission 66600) | Anoxygenic and chlorotrophic microbial mat microbial communities from Yellowstone National Park, USA - YNP NP MetaG | ecosystem: Environmental > Aquatic > Thermal springs > Hot (42-90C) >...
ATTCCCCCAATTTATAAGACTTCTTCTTGCCAGTTCGTAGGGGCGACCGACCGGTAGCTCCTACTCTGAAATTCTAGCAGCCGGTAAGAGAGCAATCCCTCTGAGAGAGGGGAATGGGGTGAGGGAAATCCCGCCTGCGCAGCCTGTGTCATCATCACGTTGGGCGCACGGCCGTGCTACCCTACATAAACGCGCATCGCATTGCGACATTGTATGGGCGACTGGCCGGTCGCCACTACCGGCAAAACAGTTCCACAATATGCTTTACCTGAACATTTCCACTAGACTTAGAAAGTCCACCAGCTATCTGTAACATACACCCAGGACAGGCCGTTGAAACTATTTCTGCTCCAGATTGAATGATATTGGTGACTTTCCGTTCCACGATACGTTCAGAAATGTCTCCGTATTTTAAACCGAAGCTTCCTCCAAAACCACAACAAGAATCAGATTCTGGCATTTCCACAAATTCGTAACCCGAAAGGGACTTCAAAATTCCTCTGGGCTCTCTCCATACTCCAAGAGATTTTTTAAGATGGCAGGGGTCGTGATAAGTAATCCTGACCCCTTGAGTATGAGAAGCTCCTTTGGATTCTCTATAATCAAAGCGAGTAGCCAGAAATTGCACAATATCCATGAGCTTGCCAGATAAAGAATAAACCGATTCTTTCACAGATGCAGATTCATCGGCAACCATGAGTGGCCATAACCTTTTGATGACCATTGAACACGTTGCACAACCGGTAACCAGCACATCAACTCTGCCAGAAAAGGCTTTCACATTCTGACGAATAAGCGATTTAAAAGTCCCAACATCACCCAGCGAAATAGCCGGTATTCCGCAACAAACCTGATCTTCGGGAATGAAAATGCCCATTTTTTTATATTTAAGAACTTCAATCATCGATTCAGCCACAGATGGAAAAATACGGTCTATAAGACACCCCGTAAAGATACCAACCCGTTCATGACCGGTTACGCCTGGAATATCAGGTGACGAAATGCGATCTCTGAAAGGTGTAGTGGCCAGAGGCATCAAGTGACGGTTTTTAAAGAACGCAATTGGAAATCGAGCATGGACGGTGCCAATGTCAGAATCGGTTCTGGCAAAAACAAGAGGCTGGCACAGAGCAAGGATGTTCATCACACTATGAAATCTTTCCGGCGCAGAAAGAATTTTCTTAAGAAACAGCCGCTCCCAGAAAGAAAGTTTCTCGTAAGCGTAAAGTATTGACCTAGCCTTAATAAATATTTCCAAACACTTCACACCACTTGGGCAGTTTGCTTCACAGGCTCCACAAAGCAAGCATCTTTGAAGGCGTTCCAGAACGCCATGAATTTCTTCAAAAACTCCATTTTTTAACGCATCTACTAGAATAATCTTACCTCGAGCCACATCCGGTTCTCGGCGAGTTTCACGGTAGAGAGGGCACACAGACTGACACATTCCACAGCGCATACAAAGCAAAAGATCCCTCTCGAGGCTTTTTAACGTCACAATGATCTCTGAAATTTTACGGCTGGGCATAATCAAAAAGAGAAAAGCTCCCGCTTTACCCTTCGTCGCGGAATCTTAAGCGTGCGTTTTAACTCCTCTAGCACAAAATGCTGCATAGGTGGAGGACCGCAGAGAAAAAACTGAGACCGATGGGTATCGGTAACGTATTTTTCGAAAATAATTCCTCTCACAAGTCCCTCTTCCCAGAAAAATCCATCATTGCTAACGTCTTTAAGGAAATCATCGGTTATACGTTCTTCACTTAAAACATGCACCACTGTAAGCCATGAAGAATCTTTTACTAACTGAGAAAGTTCCTCGTAGGCAATAATATCAGCCTTTGACTTATTACCCCATATCAACGTGATCTTCACCGAAAGGGATTGTTTGGCTACATAGCGTATAATACTCAAAAAGGGCGTTATACCCACACCACCAGCAATGCAGATAAGATGGGCATCATCTCTAAACTTAGGCGTAAAAACACCATAGGGACCTTCACACAGGAAAGGTGTTCCTGGCGCTACAGTCTGGAGATTTCTGGTAAAGGATCCTACGGCCTTCACCGTACAGCATATTTTACCTTCACCAGGAGCACAGGATAGCGTAAAGGGGTGAGGTTCACTCCATCCCAGAAATCCGGTATCATATCGAAATATTGCAAACTGGCCAGGAAGCCAGTTGGCAAAACGTCCAGGCCCTTCATGGCGAACGAATGTGTAAGTACAGGTATCATGAGTTTCTTCCTTAACCGATTCCAAAAACCAGCGACATTGACTTTTCCTGGCAGCGACATAAGACAGGCGATATCCAAAAAGTGCCACCCATGATATTCCCATGACCGCCCATCCAAGGGTCATCGGGAAAATCCTCATATCCCTACCCACCACAATAGAATGAAGAAGAGCCACCGGAACTACCAAATAAAGCATAGCGTGAAGAGGTTTCCAAAGCTTAAAGGGAAGGAAATACTGTCCAGCCTTAGCAGCAAGAATCGCAACTATAAGGATAAGAAATGCCCATCGGGCAATTACCAGAGCGTTATCGGTCAGATCCCAAGAATAGGGGGTAAACTGAACAATAAAATCCCACACATCTTCTGGACTTCCACCAACCAGCCTAGAATATCGAAAGACTTTTAGAGCAACATGAATCAAAACACAAAATATCACCACAGGGCCGAATTTTTTATGGAATCTGATGAGTCGATCTAAGCCAAACGGTTTTTCTACGATAGGAAGCCGCACACCGAAAGAGATCATAAAAAGCATCAGATAAATTGCAACAATACCAAATAAGTTCCCCACATCAGCCAATTTATTGATCCAATCTTCGGTTATGAACCGATCTCTAACGGCTAAAATCCACAGGACACAAAAAAATCCAAAAAGGCACAACCAAAGCAGGCCCCACAACCACCTAAGCGTTCTACTTCCTACCATTCACTTTTCTCCGTAGCTTATACGGGTCTAAAAGGCATCTTTTTGTTCAAATTCTTCGACCGCTTTTCTAAACCCTTCTGGAACTCGCACCGTTTTTTTTGAAGATCGGTCAATCATCACATTTACGATGTGTCCGTCGGCTATCAACACATCATTTCGAAAAAGTCCAAGACTGAACGTGAAGCTTGAATTTCCTATGTTAGATATTCTAGCTCCCACCTGAAGTTCATCCTCAAAAAAGGCTTCTCCACGGTAGCGACACAGAGCTTCAACGGTGAAAAAATCATAACCTTCTTCCAGAAGTTTTTCGTAGCTGTAACCAATAGCTTTAATGTAATCCGTTGTTCCTATATCGAAATAGACCAAATAATTAGCAAAATAGACGTGTCCCTGGGCATCTGTGTCGGCATACCGAACTTTGACCGCAGTTTTAAAACGAAACTCACCCCCGTTCATCAATTACTCCGATTAACTTTCATTTTACGTCCTGATTATCAGCGTTTACAAGGCGCTGAAGGTCCTTTCCAAGCTTAAAAAAGGGCAACCTTTTGGGGTCCACCTCTATAAGCTCTCCCGTTCTGGGATTTCTTCCTTTATAGCCGTTATAGGATTTAACTTTAAAACTTCCAAAACCTCTTATTTCTATCCTGTCTCCCTTTATTAGAGCCTCTTCTAACGTGTCGAATACGGTGTTAACTATAACTTCCGCCATTCTAATCGGGATTCCTTCACTTTTGGCAAGGGTTGTAATAAGTTCACTTTTGGTCATACCCCACTCCATCTTTTATCTTTTCTTAACGGTTGTGATTCGATCCTTACCCTTCATATAGTGACGAAGAGCCTCTGGAATGATTACGCTCCCGTCTTCCTGCTGATAATTTTCAAGAATTGCCACAACGGTTCGCCCCACAGCTAATCCAGATCCATTCAAAGTGTGCACAAGTTCTGTCTTCTTCTTACCTTTTCGCCTAAAGCGAATATCTGCTCGCCTTGCCTGAAAGTCCTCAAAATTGCTACAAGAGGAAATTTCCCGATAAGTATCCTGCCCTGGCAACCAGACTTCTATATCATAAGTTTTAGATGCAGCAAAACCGAGATCTCCTGTGCACAGGCTAACAACTCTGTAGTGAAGTCCTAAAGCCTGCAGTATAGCTTCGGCATTAGCAAGAAGAGACTCAAGTTCGGAATAAGAATCCTCTGGCTTTACAATTTTGACAAGCTCAACTTTATTAAACTGATGCTGACGTATAAGGCCTCTTGTGTCTTTTCCATACGATCCCGCTTCAGAGCGAAAACAGGGAGTATAGGCCGTGTAATATTTGGGAAGCTCATCCTCATCAAGAATCTCGCCAGCATGGATATTGGTTACAGGGACTTCGGCGGTCGGGACAAGGTAATAATCCCATCCTTCGAGTTTGAATAGATCGTTTTTGAATTTCGGAAGTTGCCCGGTACCTATAAGGCTTGAACTGTTAACCATGAAGGGTGGAAGAACCTCCGTGTAGCCGTGCTTAGTGGTGTGCATATCAAGCATAAAGTTAATAAGAGCCCTCTCCAGCTCGGCTCCTGCTCTCCAATAAAGAGTAAACCTTGCTCCTGTCATCTTGGCTGCGCGCTCAAAATCAAGAATTCCCAGTTGTTCACCAATATCCCAGTGAGCCTTAGGTTCAAAGCCGAAAAATGGTTTTTCTCCCCAGACTTTCACAACGGGATTGTCTTTTTCATCCTTTCCCACCACTACTGATTCGTGAGGCATGTTAGGAATAAAAAGAAGGATTTCCTGGAGTTGTCTCTCGATTTCAGCAAGTTCATCATCAATCGCCTTGATACGTTGAGACAATAGTCGAGACTCTTCAACAAGATGGTTGGCATCTTTTCCTTCTTTTTTAAGTCTTGCGATTTCTTCCGACGCTTTATTTCTCTGGTGCTTTAACTGTTCAACCTCGCGAAGTTTTTCTCTCCTCTGCTCATCAAGTCGCTTAAATTGGGACAGATCAAAATCTAACTGACGATTTTTCAACATCAGTTCAATCTGATCTATATGCTCTCGCACAAACTTGATATCCAGCATTATCATGGCCTCCTGTTGAAGTCTCAAACCTGATGAGTTTTTAGTGTGTCTGGCCTTTGCCCATTGCCGGCGAAGCTGAAGGCTTTTCTATTTCGGCGCTTACAAATTCGACCGCATAATCAGACAATTCATCAATAGGAGTAAGATTATAGAAAACCACCATAAAGGGCACCTTATCACCGGGTTTTACTCGAACGTTGGAAAGACTTTCTCCCTCACGGCGCATCATACGTTCTTGAAGTTTATCAACGGGCAACTGAGCAAGTTCTTCTTTGGTGAAAAGGTTTCCAGCGTAAAACCTCTGGCTCAAAAGTGCCTTACCATTAGTCCCGATAACTTTTCCCTCGAGGAGAATAAAGCTAACCGGAGCTTTGGACTCATTGATAGTTTCTCCCTGGACCACAAGTATTTGTCCCACATTGACGTTCTCAATGAAAAAGGCTTGAGTTTGAGGATTAAGTTTTACGGAAGGAGAATCTGCCTGCTGCACAGAAGACTCTACAGACGCTGCTGGCTTTGATTGTTTTCCTACATACTTATATATCACAAACCCCACAATGACGAGAATAACGCCTGCGATGACGAGAAGTTTGCTAAACGCTAAAGGAGAAGATGCCTTTTTTCTTACCATCGGTTCTGAGACCGGTTTGGCCAGTTCCTCTTCTTCGCCTTCTTTTTCAAACAAGTCAGAGTCCATCGGTACATCCGATGATGAAGTGCCCGCTATTTTTTCAATATCTTCTCCCAAGGACTCATCCAGAACTATAACTTTTTCACCTTTTCTCGGCTCTTCCTGAGGTTTCAGGTTCACGGCAAAAACGTGGCGACATCGAGAACACCTAACTTTGATTGTATCCTTATTAGCAACCTTTGATGGGTCAATCTTAAACTTAGTTCCGCAAGATTCACATGTGATTATCATGAATTACTTCTCCTGCTTATTCTTCTGTAAAACACACCTCATAAATACCTTCCAAGTGCCGATAACATTCCGAATAATCCAAACCACAGCCTACAAGAAACCCCTTCTCAATCTTAAAGCCGCAATAATCGATCTGAACCGGGCATTCCCGTCGTTCTGCTTTATCGACCAGCACGCAAACTTTTAGAGAAGAAGGATTGCGCTGGTTAAGATATTTCACCACCCAGTCAAGGCTCAAACCTGTATCCACAATATCCTCAACCAGCAAGACATCTTTTCCTTCGATAGGAAGTTCTACGTCCTTGGTTACCGTAATGGTTCCACTAGTCTCATCCTTCAAGCCATAGCTAGAAACCCGGATAAAGTCAATTTTACTAGGCACATTGAGAAATCTTACCAGATCTGCAAGAAAAATGAAGGCACCCTTTAAAATTCCTATAACAACAATTTCTCCCTTACCAGAGTAGTCTCTACTGATTTCGCCTGCAAGCTTCTCAATTCTTTCTTTAACCGTTTTGCCATCAAGAACGCATTTTAAAGTGTGAGGCTTCATCTAATCTTCCCCCATATAAAATCATGCTTCTACGTTTTCACATTGGAAGAAAATCGTGAAAAAGTCAACAATACCTTATCCCCATAGTTTCAAAAATTGCCTTTGATTTAATCATCTTTTTATTTCTTGCGTTCCTGGAATTGGTTTTTTAAAATAGTTTAGTCGGAAAAAGGTGCTTCTACACGAAAGATGAAACTCTCTATCTTCGAAAGGAAGCGAGGTATGAGAAAACATTGGCAGGATCTGGCAAGGTGGTTATGGTGTCTTGGGTTTTTGTTTCTTTATTCCACGAGCGCCATAGGAGCTGATTCCTACGTAACCGACCAAGTTGATATCCAGTTTCGTTCAGGACCTAATATCAATAGCAAACTTATAGGAACTCTTACGTCTGGTACACCAGTAGAACTCAAAAAAGAGCAAAATGGGTGGTATTTGGTAGTTCCAAAAGAAGGGCCTCTCGCTGGTAAAGAAGGATGGGTACACAAAAGACACATAACGTCGTCTCCTCCAAGTAGCAAAGATTTGGTGCAGCTTACGGAAGAAAATAAAACTCTTAAGACAACAATCGCTCAATACGAAAACGAAGTTGCATCATTAAAGCAAACTATAGCTTCACTGGAGAAGGCTCTAGAAGAATCCAAAGCACAATATGCCAAGTTACAGACGGAAGCTGCCGACTTTCTTTCTCTCAAACAAACTCACGATTCTCTCCAGAAGAACATTACATCCCTTAAAGAAGAACGAGACAAGCTTCAGGAGGAAAGCCGTAAAGCTAAAAATTCAGAGCGAATAAGATGGTTTCTTACGGGAGCGGGAGTGCTTTTCTGCGGATGGATTATAGGTATGATTATGGGACGTTCACAAAGGAGGAGGAATTACATTTCCTATTGGAGATGAATTATTCCCATAACGTTTTCGGACCAAGTCCATTCCAATAAATTCCTAGGAGTGTTCGAACATTGCCCCGCCTGTGGGGGTGTGGAGGGGAGTACGGTCGTACGCCCTTACAATCCTAGATGTAATTATAGGTCTCCGCTGTAGTTTTTTCGAACAACCCCAATAATTTCTTGACTTTGAGGCCGGAAGGAGATAATTAAAGAACGATTTTTGCAAGCGGGCATAGCTCAGTTGGTAGAGCACAAGCTTCCCAAGCTTGGGGTCGCGGGTTCGAGTCCCGTTGCCCGCTCCATAAATTAGAAACTATTAAAAGTCCCTTATTGAGGGGGTACTTCGAAGGAGTCAGGGAGTGCCTGCTTCGATTAGTGGACGGATCAGCAATGGGGAAAACATTGTGGTAGATTATCTGGCCCAATAGTTGAACCTATAAATGATCTAGTTCTGCTAAAGAAGTGGGCGTTTTGCCCACTTCTTTTTTTGGATGGGATGTGAGGGTGGTGGATAAAAAAGAATTTGTAGATGAAATTCGATCTATGATCGAGCCGGTAGTAAATTCCGAGGGGGTAGAATTGCTCGATGTAGAATTCCGCCGAGAGCGTCAGGGTTACGTGCTTAGAGTCTTCATCGATCATGAGGACGGCATAACCATAGAAGACTGTTCTCGAGTGAGTTCTACTCTGAGTGATTTTCTCGATGTCATGGATCCAATTCATCATCCTTATCATCTTGAAGTCTCATCACCGGGGTTAGATCGTCCATTAAAAAAACCAGAACATTTCGCTCGATACATTGGAAGTATTATCACTGTTAGAACCACCACTCCCATATCCAATCGAAAAAACTTCAAAGGCTTCCTGAGAAAAGCCTCTGAGGACGAAATAATTCTGGAATGTGATGGATCAGATTTTACGATTCCTACGGGGTTAGTTGAGAAGGCAAATCTTGCCTATTTTGAAACAGAAAAAGCCAGAAAAAAGCAGAAAGTTAGGCACATACCTTTGTGCGATAAGTGAGGGGATGGATAAAACATGACAACGACATCCGAGCTAGCGAGACTTATAGACCAGGTTAGTAGAGAAAAAGGTATTGAAAGAAACGTCTTGATTAATGCCCTAGAAGAAGCCATTGCCACCACCATTCGCAAAAAGCTCGGGCCAAAAGCTGATATCATGGTCAGATGGGATGAGGAAAAGGGAGAAATAGAGGCTATCAAGTTCTACAAGGTGGTAGAAACAGTCAAAGAACCTAACTGGGAAATTTCTCTGGAAGAGGCATCTCTCTACGATCCCGAGGCGGAGGTGGGGGATGAAGTTGGTGTATTGCTAGATCCCGCAAAACTAGGTCGAATCGCAGCTCAGACAGCAAAACAGATCATCCTTCAGAAATTGCGAGATGCCGAGCGAGATGCCATATATGAAGAATTCAAGCATCGGCGTGGAGAAATCGTACATGGAGTCGTTCAGCGGGTGGACAAAAGCGGTATAACCATAAATCTCGGCAAATCGGAAGCTTTCCTGCCGGTTAAGGAACAAATTCCACAGGATAACTATAGACCCGGCGACCGTATAAGAGCTTACATTGTGGAAGTGAAAAAGTCCGGCAAGGGACCTCAAATTATAGTAAGCAGAACTCATCCATCTTTCCTTATCCAGCTTTTTGCCCTGGAGGTTCCGGAAATTCAGGAGGGCATAGTAAGCATCATTGCAGCAGCAAGAGAACCGGGGTCGCGAGCAAAAATTGCCGTTGTTTCCAAGGATCCGTCAGTTGACCCTATTGGTGCCTGCGTCGGTGTTAAGGGCAATCGAGTTCAGAAAGTGGTGCAGGAACTTAGAGGAGAAAGGATTGATATAGTTCAATGGAATGTAGATCCGGCAAAATTCGTTGTAAATGCTCTTGCTCCAGCGGTTATAAGTAAGGTCATCATCGATCAGGCGAATCAGTCTGTTGAAGTTATTGTGCCCGACGATCAACTTTCTTTAGCTATAGGCAAACGAGGCCAAAACGTTCGCTTGGCCGCTAAACTCACCAATTGGAAAATCGATGTTACAAGCGAGACTCGATATGAGCGTCGTAAAGACGACCGCTATAAAGAGTTTCTCTCGCTTCAAGATATGACAGAGGATCTGGCCGATATACTTTTTGATGAAGGTATCACATCGCTTGAAGAATTTGTAAACACCGATACAAATTACCTGGAATCGATCATGGGACTTTCTAAATCAACAATAGAAGGATTAAAGGCAGAGGCTTTAAAGGCGATTAAAAAAGAAAATGACGGAAACAGTGAGAAAACACATTCCCATAAGAACCTGCATTGTGTGCAGGATTAAGAAACCGAAAAAAGATTTGCTCAGACTCGTTCTAACCCCAGAAGGTGTTGTGGTGCTGGATATTTCACAAAGAATGAGCGGGCGGGGTGCCTATGTGTGTCATGACTGCTTACAGCAATTAAAATTGGATAAAAGACTAGAGCGAGCCTTCAGGGGACGAGCTAAAGGACTAATCGTTCAGCTCATAAACGGGGCATGCGGGAGAGTATAGAATGGCGCGGTTAAGGGTTCATGAATTAGCAAAAGAGTTAAATATATCTCCAAAGGAACTCATGGATAAAATGCATGAGCTCGGCATCCCATGTAAAAACCACATGAGTATTTTAAGTTCTGAAGATGCAAATTACCTGCGCCGATTCTTCAAAAAGTTTGCGAAACCTTCAACAAGTGCAGTAAGTAATCTCCTGGCATCAACAAAGCAGGTCATTGTGAGAAAACGCCCCAAAACAGAACCTAAAGAACCGGAGAGAATAGCCGAAACCACACAGGCCCAGGTAACCAACCTTTTAGAGCCAGAAGAAACCGCGCCAATCAAAGAAAAAAAGGAAGAAGAAATTGCAAAACCGATTTTGGAAGAGCCACCAAAGCCTGAAGAGCCGCAGGAATTGGAAACCGAAGAGGTGGTCGAGTCTTTAGAACCCGAACCAACGGCACAGGAAGAGACGATGGAGTCTTTGCAGGAAGAAAGAGCAGATCTTCAGGAGATTAGGCCAGAACCTGAAGAGGAACCCCCCGCTCTAGATATTGAAGCTAAAAGCGCTGCTGAAACTGAAGCTTTAGAGCTGTCCAAAGATTATACCGAGGAAGCATCGGATCTTGGAAAGGAAACAACATTAGAAATAAAAGCGCCAGAGGACATTCACGCCGAAACTGAGTTACCACTAGAAGAAAGCAAAATCGAAACTGCCGAAACTGAAACAACCTATGAAGAAACTACGGCAAGTGAAGGCCAGCCAGAAGTCATAAGTAGTGAAACTCAACAAGCAATTACAAGCAGTGAAAGCGTGCTTGCTTCAGAATCGGAAACTCTCGACACAGGCGAAGCCACTGCAGAAGAAGGAGAAACAGAAAAACCTCAAAAACCTAAAAGACACAGGCGCCGTCGCAAAAGAAAACCAAAAAAAGAAGAGCCAGCCAAAATTATTCAATTGCCGGAAATCATACCGCCTGTTGAAGAAGAGGATCATGAGGAGATTCTGGAAGCAAAGATAAGGGGAAGGATCGTCGTTGATGAAGAGGTTTCTAAGAAACCGATTAAAGCTCCTAAAAAATTCAGACCAAAAGAAGATCTCAAGGTAGAACGTGAAGAAAAGGAAGAAATAGAAGCTCCTCCTAAATTTTTGCGCCCCAAACGTGACAATCGCGAAATTATAGCTGAAACTCACGAACCACAAAAAATATCCATCGCAAAGCCAGCACCAGCTACCCCACCCACTCCAAGCACTCTTCCTCCTAAGGCCGCAAAACGGAAAATTCGCATCGAAGAGGCTATAATCGTAGGTGAGCTGGCTCACCAGATGGGAGTTAAAGCTTCCGAAGTTATTAAAAAGCTTCTGCTTCTTGGACTTCCTGTTACGGTAAACCAAGCTATAGACTTCGATACTGCCTCCCTTGTGGCTTCAGAATTTGGCTATGAAGTGGAAAAGAAAGGCATAGAAGAAGAAACCATTCTTGCCGCTCATGAGGATCGCCCCGAAGATCTTAAACCTCGTCCTCCCGTTGTTACTGTTATGGGACATGTGGATCATGGGAAAACGTCGCTTCTTGACGCCATTCGCCATACTAATGTTACATCTGCCGAAGCTGGAGGTATCACGCAGCACATCGGAGCCTACCATGTCCATTTGGATAAAGGGAACATTGTTTTCCTGGATACTCCAGGTCATGAAGCATTCACCGCAATGAGAGCCAGAGGTGCTAAGGTAACCGATATTGTCATTCTAGTTGTTGCGGCCGATGATGGAGTAATGCAGCAGACAATAGAAGCGATAAACCATGCAAAGGCAGCCCAGGTTCCCATAATTGTTGCGATAAATAAGATAGATAAACCAAACGCTAATCCTGATCGAGTAAAACGCGAACTGGCAGAACATGGACTTATTCCCGAAGAGTGGGGTGGCAGCACAATAATGGTAGAAGTATCGGCAAAGAAAAAGATGGGCATTGAAGACCTACTTGAGATGGTGCTTCTTCAGGCGGAATTGATGGAACTCAAAGCAAACCCGAACAAGCCTGCCAGAGGCCGGGTCATCGAAGCGAAGCTAGAAAAAGGCAGAGGTCCTGTCGCTACGGTGCTTATTCAGGAAGGAACACTAAGAGTAGGAGATGCCTTTGTTTGCGGCGTGCATTACGGAAAAGTGAGAAACATCTTTGATGATAGAGGAGAGCGTATTGAGTCTGCGGGTCCTTCTATGCCTGTAGAAGTAATCGGCCTCTCGGGAGTGCCTCAAGCAGGTGATGACTTCGCTGTCGTTGCCGATGAAAAACAGGCTCGCCTCCTTGCTGAACACCGCTTGAGAAAACAGCGTGAGCGTGAAATATCTCTGTCCACAAAGGTTACTCTGGAAAAACTCTATGAACAGATTCGCGAAGGTCAGCTTAAAGAACTTAACCTCATACTTAAGACCGATGTTCAGGGTTCACTGGAAGCTCTTACCGAGGCTATCAAGAAACTTTCGCACCCAGAGATAAAAATAAACATTATTCACTCAGCTACAGGAGCAATCAACGAAACAGACGTTATGCTGGCGTCTGCTTCAAACGCTATCGTCATAGGCTTTAATGTAAGACCAGATGCCAAAGTGGAAGAAGTGGCTCAGAGAGAACGAGTTGACGTAAGATTTTACAACGTCATCTACCAGCTTATTGACGATATTAAAGCGGCAATGACGGGATTGCTCGAACCAGAATATCAGGAAAAAGTGCTCGGGCGAGCCGAGGTGCGGGAGACATTCCATATTTCAAAAGTAGGCACAGTAGCAGGATGTTATGTCACGAATGGAGTGGTACAACGCGGAGCCAAGGTGCGAGTGCTACGGGATCAGGTTGTGATCTATGACGGTAAGATTATATCGCTTAAACGCTTTAAAGAGGACGCCAAAGAAGTTAAAGCCGGTTTTGAATGCGGAATTCTTATTGAAAACTTTAACGACATAAAAGTCGGAGACATCTTCGAAGTCTATACGATGGAAGAAGTAAAGCCATCTATTGATGGTTCTTTAACTCAGGAAACAAAACAGGAAACACAGGATAAACGATAGACACATGGCCATGACTGTTGGTGTTTCCCGTATCACTCTAATTATTCCAGAAGGTATGTCGCTAAAGGCAAAAAGAAAGGTTGTTAAAAGTCTTGTGGAAAAGTGTCGAAACAGATTTAACGCTTCCGTTGCAGAAGTAGATGACCATGAGCTTTACCAACGAACCACTCTTGCCATCGCAGTGGTTGGTAAAGACGGACGCACGGTAAATGCTATTCTTGATAAGATAGCTGAATATATGGATTCGCTCAAGCTGGCCGAAATTATCGACCAGGATATTGAGCTTATACGATACTGACCTTTATGTCATTCCGAGGCGTCCCGAGCGAAGCGAGGGAACCCCGAGGGATCTCCTGCAGGAGATCCCTCGCTTCGCTCGGGATGACAGGCAGGGTGATAGCACTGAGAAGGAAGGGGTCTTTGTATGAGAAAGTATCCTCGAAAATTACGAGTTGCCGATTTAATCAAAGAAGAGGTGGCGGATATTATTCATCGTAAAGTAAAGGATCCCCGCATCCAGGGAGTAACTGTTACCAGCGTCAGAATGACTGATGATCTTAAAGAAGCTACCATTTTCTATTGCGAAACTTTCCATAAAAGTGATCGCTCAGAACTAAATTTAGCTATGGCAAGCGCTGCTGGGTTTATACGCCGCGAACTGGCAGAACGTATTCATTTACGCTCCATCCCCAGATTATCCTTTGTTTACGACGATTCTTTCGACTATAGTGAACGAATCGGATGGATTTTAAATACTCTCAAATCCAAAGACGAACAGGACCCGCTATGATAGAAGCAACTCTGTGTCACCCCGAACGAAGTGACAGGAAGGGCTGTCACCCCGAACGAAGTGAGGGGTCTCCTCAGGTAGGGGCATGTTGCAACGTGCCCCTACTCGAGCCAGATTCAAAAGAATTTCAGGGCTACGAAATGAACATCAAAAAAATCGCCGATGCTCTGACAAGCGGGACATCTTACCTTTTAGTAACCCACTTTCACCCGGATGGAGATGCAATTGGAGCAATTCTGGCTTTACAAGCTGTTCTCAAAGGTATGGGCAAAAAGGCAATAAGTTTCTGCGAAAGTGGAGTCCCTCCAACCTTCCGTTTTCTTGAAGGAGCACAGGAAGTTCTTAGCGATCTTGAGCACATCTCTCAACTTGATGCTGTAACTCTGATATTTCTCGATTGTGGCTCTATTGATCGTTGTGGAAAGTCACTCACAAAATTACTCGATGTTGCAAGTTCCATTATCAATATTGACCATCATGTCCAGGAGAAGCCATTTGGAGACATCTTCTGGGTAAAATCATCAGCAAGTAGTACATGCGAAATGCTTTTCGATCTCTTTTGCTTTATGAATGTTCCATTTACCCCGGTAATATCTACCTGTCTTTACACTGGTATCTTAACCGACACAGGATCCTTCCAGTTTTCAAATACATCCCGTAGAGTTTTAGAAATTGCAACATCACTGGCGGATTTTGGAGCAGATCCTCACAGAATCGCCCAGCAAGTCTTTGAATCTTCCTCGCCACAAAAACTTCTTCTACTCGGTAAAGTGCTGGATACCCTTCGCTACCATCGAAACTATTCTATCGCTACTGCTCGACTCACGAAGAAAATGATCACCGAAACAGGAGCAACCATTCACGACGGAGAAGGTTTCGTCAATATGTTGAGGCAGGTTGCAACAGTGCAAGTGGCTGTCCTGTTTAGGGAGGAAGAAAACAGTCTTATCCATGTAGGTTTGAGATCTAAGGGAACCATTGATGTAGCAAAATTTGCCAGAAAATTCGGCGGGGGAGGACATGTTAACGCATCGGCTTGCAGAGTAAAGGGGTCCATTGAGGATGTTGAAGTTGCTATTGTGTCCTCGCTAGAGAAATACCTGAGCGATATGGAAAGAGGTGATGGGAAACGATGAGCAAATCCCCTTGCTCGTTAGACGGCATAATGCTTGTTAATAAGCCGATAGATATGACCTCATCTGAAGTCGTCAGGCTAGTCAAACAATGGCTCAGACCTCATAAAATCGGCCACGGGGGAACTCTTGATCCCTTTGCCGAAGGGCTTTTGGTGCTCCTAATAAACCGCGGCACCAAAATTGCCGACCAATTTTTGGATGATGATAAAATTTATGAATTCACCGTCCTTTTCGGCTACGAAACTGACACCCTGGATCGAACAGGAAAAATCGTTCAATATTATGATGGACCACCAATAGAACAAACCGCTGTTGAAAACGTTATGCCCAAATTCAGAGGCACATTTTTACAGAAAATTCCAGCATATGCGGCGGCTAGA